>Ga0180437_10010996_pt1 | contig 10935 bp, 8 predicted proteins | sample SS_ome_4_FD_132410 | JGI IMG/M metagenome (GOLD analysis project Ga0180437, IMG submission 132410) | Hypersaline lake sediment archaeal communities from the Salton Sea, California, USA - SS_3_D_1 metaG | ecosystem: Environmental > Aquatic > Non-marine Saline and Alkaline > Hypersaline > Sediment... | reverse complement strand
TTATTGGCAGGAAGATAACGTGGAAAGGCAATTATTTGTCCTTGTAGAGCCACAAGGCAATAATCAACAAGACCTCATCCAATTTGGTAATAATGCCTACAGGCTCATAAGGAGCAGAATTCAGCGCAAAGAATCCTACAATTGTAACCAGGGTATAAGCCATGAATAAATAAATTATCAATTTGCGTTGTCCAGACAGAAAAGCGGGGTCGAAAAAAACCAACCCTGTCAATACGAGAAACCCCAAACCATTTAGCGGCATCAGCAGCCACTCGAACCCTAAAAGGGGTAGAACGGCTATATGAATCACACCAGTGATTAGACCAAGTACTAAAATTGCGTAGCGCAGCGTTTGTTTAGACATCAATTTCTCCTTTTGGTTTTTATTAAATTCATTTTTAATTAATATAGAATAATATCAATTTAGTTACTTTAATTAACTATTTTACTATAGCCTGCACCTGTCAAATTGCAGCACTCAGGGTTTCAACATGGAGTGGGAAGGCATCTCCAGCCGTCCAATCACGACCTCCCCATCCACCGGGTCCCACCAATCCTCAAACCACGGACTTGACACCGGTAACGACCACAACCTGTGTCGTCTAAAAGTATCATCCGCTGGCAGTTTACTAGAAAGCTTCTGTACTTATTTTTTCCCAGAAGTTTCCACTTTTGGATGGTTTAACCTGAAGAAAAATTACCAGTAGTTCGTATTCCTCTGTATATGGAAGTAGAGAAAAAAGTCTAATTCTCAATATCACGACTACAAATGTGAACTTTGGATCAGAACCCAGTCGATTGATTAGTGCTGGTAGATGGGTTTTGATTATTCTGAGTACAGTTTGTATGCATTTTGTAAAGTAATTATGCTCACAATGAACGCAATGAACCGTTTTATGACCGAATCGTGAACAAATTAGCACGCTGGGCACCAAAGATCCAAGTAGACAAAAAACTGTACAACTTCTAATCCTTTGGTTGTGCGTCCTGGTCGCAGCGCAGGTACAAAATATGACTGACCAATTGGATTTAAGAATTCCCGCTAGTAAATTAACGAATTTTTATTAATGTCCGTTTGGTAGATAAGGGGGTAGTATCCACGGGTTTGCCCCGTATTGTGCGATAAAATTTCGTACGAAAAGCGAATACAGCCCTTCATGTCGTATGGTTGGTTCTAGGTTTTCCAACACTAACCCATCCTCAAAGCCATATTTGTGAAAGGATGCCAGAAGATCGACATCCTGGCTGATAATATGGACCATCACTCCATAGCCATCTTCGCGGCGGGAAATAGTTGGCGGCTGGTGATCTCCAATAAGTATGATAACTGAATTTTCCTTTTCAATCGATGTGATGAACTGATCCAGGGAAGCAAGCGTGTTGTCTACCGCCTGCAAATAATTCTGACGCGACTCACCTAAAGATAAACCCTTCTTCTGTACCTCGCTTAATATACCGTCTTGCATGTCTAAATTTTCTAACTCACGCCAGTCATCCAATACCGGGGGTAATGGCGTCCAGGGATAATGTGAATTTTGGGTCAAGTAAACTAAAAAAGTTGGTTGCTCCTGTTGTAGAATAAATTCTTGGATGAAACCAAATGTAAATTGATCGGGGATAGATGGTCCCCAGCCAAACAACGGCCCTTCGTAATTTAATGTATCAAAGGTTATCCACCGGTCAGCGCCGTAAAACTTGTGGTCAATTTCCTCACGCTTTTCGGATAATTGCCGGTTGATGGGCACCACCCACACATAATCATACCCTTGCGAACGATAATACCGCCCGATGTTGGGGTATTCCAAATCCGAATACTTCTTCTTGAGCGCATCATACTCACTCTGCTGATCAACCGACACACCAAAAAGGGTACTCGTATACGACATCCACGAACCGCCTCCCCAGGTTGGAGCCTCCGAAAGTGTCGACACCGCTGACCAGCCGTCATTTGTCAGACTTTTTTCCATTGCCTCCAACATCGCCAAATAAGGTGACGTAAAATGCGGCCGCTTGTAAACCACGCTGCCGTACGATTCGATGAAAATGAAAATGACATCCGGAGTCTCGGACAGGGGATACTGCGCGTAATCGTAAGAGTAGGTCGGATCAATTGCCGCAAAAGTATTTAGATTTTCACGCGATTCAAGTGATCTGCGGATATTTTCTGTCACCTCGGCTGTTACGCTGTTCATTGGTATTTGGAGATCGGCGGTCATTTTTGGAAATACCCCCCCCACAAAAATTGCGATCAATCCCAGCATGATCAACCCGAAGCGGGTCGCTCTCCCCAGATCGGAGATCGGTACACCTTCAAAAGTTGTCTGCGCGCCCCAGAAAATCAAGCCTATCAAAACAACGATTGCTATTCCGCCTGCCAGATACACCCACAATGAAAGGTTCAATGCCTCCAAAAGAAATGAAATACCGCCTAAAACAAATGAATAATCGTTGAAAAAGTTCGCATCCCTTTGGTAAAGCCCTAACAATGCACCGGCATATGACTTATAAATCAGTGCAACCACGTAAAACAAACCAAATCCCACAGCAAACCATCGCAAAATCCGTCTTCCCCACCGCCCCCCGAAAATCGCCCACAGCGCAAAAAGAATAGCAACTTCCAAATTCAGCTGAACTTTGACAGCATCACTGACATTAAATATAGAAACAGGCAAAAACAAACCTACATTGAATAAAACGTAAGCCACCAACGAACGGGTACTGGCGGTTAAGACATACTTCTTCTGTAAATCATCGATGTAGTCTCCAATTTCATATTCGGAAACCATCTGCCGCTTGAACACTTCACTGCATTTTGTCACAATTATCCTTTTCATCCTGGATACCCGTTGAACTAACTGATGCTTATATAATTCTACCTGTAAATAGATACCAGTAAAACATACACCCCAGAATCATCGGGCAAACTCCGCATATATTATGCGATTTCAGGTATTAATTGCCATGACGCTTATCACATGTTCTCCTTTTTTCCCAATGTATTTACTTCCGAAAAAGTGCGATCCATTCTCCCGAAACAGGCAGAAGACTGGGAATGAAAGACAAGGTTGTGGGTACCTGGCCAACTCGATACTCGACATTGGGTGCAATCCCCAATCCCCTGTGAACAGAGATAAGCATTAACCCTACGGTATAGATTGAACCTCAATCCTGTATCTAGAAAGAACAAGAAAAAAACCTGTCTCTAAATCTAGTAGACCGTTTTCTCCCTTGAACATCATTTTCTGATACATGAAGCAACAGGATAATCTCACTCTTAGTTGGTGGTGTAATCGGTTTTAATTTATACTTGGGAGCTTTGATGGATAAAGCAACATTCACAAATTCTAAGTCCTACGCTGCAAATTACTACAATGCCCTGATAGCCTTCCAATTGCCGTGGATTGTAACCTCTGTCAACTTCGACTTATCACCATCCGGTCTCACATTATGTAATCAGTTTGGAGATAATTCAGAAATTCCCGTAAATCCTTAGAAGTGAATTTTTTTCTCTAGGTTATTTAACCAACTAAATAGTAATAAGAGCCTGCATTCATACATGTTTATAGTTGTTGTGTTGTATCCGTCAACCAACTTGGCTTCTACAAATCCCCCGATTGCAACCTGTATTAACATGAAAATCCTCGCAGAAAGCGAGGATTACTTGTGCCCCTACGGTGAACTGTTACCTAAAGGTATGCTCCCACAGAATGCTCCCTCGTCCCTCGGGATGCTACGCTAGCGGGATTAAAATCCATTGCTTTACGCGATCCTCAAGGGGACTATAGTCACGAACTCCCGCGGTACGGAAATTATGTCACTTAAGCACTACTTTTATTAAAGAATTTTACCGCTTTAAGCGCTAAGTGAACCCAGCGATATCTAATCCTTGTTAGTTAAACTGTGTTGATTTGGCAGAAATCCTATCACATATTTATAGAATTTATACTCAACCGCTACCAATAGGCTAACTAATTTACGAAGACCATCCATAACCAATTATATAACGGTGCTGACTCCTGTATAAATTTATGATGTAGCCACCGCCGAACTGTGTATTTGTCTAATTTTCTGAATGATGACCAAGACAACAATGATTGTGATGATTGCAGCCGCCAAATAAGCTGCATTAGTAATTTGTGGTGTGTCTGCTTGTTCGACCCCGATACCTATGAAAGCCCAAATTAAAACCAATAAGTAAGCGATATCCTGGCGTGTGAAAGCCATAAGGGCAGCTACAACTGTAGCCACACCCAGCATAATGAACGTCCAGATTTCTGGAGAAACGCCAAATCCGTTCCAATTGACAAAGTCTAAAAAGGCCGTGATATTAGCAATCGTGGCAACCGTGACCCAGCCTAAATAAACGCTGAAGGGGAGTTGGACTAACCAGCGCTCACCCGCAGGAACAGTTTGCTGACCAATACCCAAGCGTAGATAAATGACGATAAGGGAAATTAATAAGGTGAGCATGGCGACTACGGACAGGGCAAAGTAACCGTAGTGCCATAAGAACAGCCAGATGCTGTTTGCTGCACAACTCAAGACAAACCACCAGCCGGTTTGACGCAATCTGGGATTTTCCCGTTGTTCAGGAAGTAGTTGAAAAACGGCGTAGGCGATGAGCCCTAAATATATTACACTCCAAATTGAAAATACATAGCCTGCCGGCACAAAATAGACGTCGAAGCTGTCTGAAATTTCACCGGCTGTCAACCCATTAAGTGGAATCGCATTTGACAATATATTGACGGCAATCGTAATTATTAAGGCGATTACAACGCTTATCTGGCGAATAATATCTTTGTTCATTATTGCATATCTCCTTCCTGTCCCAATCTTTGGTTGATAACTGTTTCCTCATTATTAAGTAAATTGTAACCTACATCAAGTGCCCTCCATTTTAAAATGATCCGAACCGTTTATTTTAGGAAGTTTCCTGCGAAATTACGCACGCCAAAATTCTATCAGGGTTTATATCAAGTCCGCATCTATTCATTTTTTCTCGATTTTCGAACCAGATTGATGACAAAAACCATTCTACATCGTTCTCGGAACGGTTTTTTGAGCATATGTCCCGCAAAAATCGCGGGATGCTGCCCTGCGTTCCGTGAACCCTACGGTGAGCTGTTACCTTTACAGGTATTAACGTTTCAACTCCCGCGGAAAGTAAATTATGTTACATTGGCACTAATAATTTTAGTGACAAATTTATCTTTAAGAATCATCAAGTAATCCCAGCAAGACATATTCCAATGAGTTAACACCTGGGTGGCATGTCAGAATAGATAATATTAGTTTTCAGACTTCTCTGCAATTTCCAGTTTAATTTAAGCATAAATTCAAACTGAATTTCATTCCAGCTCGATGAATTGTGTTGCTTCATCGGTCTGTCTTTCGGGAAGGGGGGGATCTGGATTAACGATCAGGCGCCTCCAGGTAAAACTCACTGTCCAAAGCATGATCACGCCGCTAACAATCCCCGGTGCCCAGGTCCCAAGGCTTCCCAATAAATATCCACCTGCGGAAGGTGAGATGACTCTTGTCAGACTTTCCAATGATGCTGAAATCCCCAAAGTGCCTCCAACTTCCTCAGGGTAAACAGATTTGCTAAGTTCGCTGTTTAATAAGGTGTTCAGAATACCCGCCCCGATCGCAAGGGGAGCCAGGACGATCAATAATCCGATAAGATTTGGAACGATAGCCCATCCAAATAAAGTAATGGTTATTAATGAGGTCGACCAGAAGATCAAGCGGTATTCATTAAATCGTGCAGCCAGCCATCCGACCAGGAAACCCTGTACAAATACCACCAAAATGCCGACATAAGTCAGGACAAATCCCGTGCTGCGCGCATCGAGACCTAATTTGTAAAGAGCATATAATGGAAAAATTGTTTGAAAAGTAGAAAATGCCAGACCGTAAAAAAAGCGGATTTGGAATAAGGGACCGACTCTTGGCCTGGCATGAGCAGCCCATAAATTTTTAAATAAAAATTCCTGCTTGACCTGTTTTGAGAGCTCTTCACGCGCCTCGGTTGAAAGGGATTCCGGCAGCAAGAAAACCACTCCTATAATACTGATGATCGAAAGACCTGCTGCAACAAAAGCTGGTACTGCGTATCCATATACACTCAACAAACCGCCAGCCGCAGGACCGATGATAAAACCCAACCCAAAGGCAGCTCCTACCATTCCCAATCCTCTCGCCCGGTTTTTCTCATCAGTGATGTCGGTAATATATGCCTGGGCAACAGAAATATTTCCACCGGTAAATCCATCCAGTAAACGACTGGCGAACAGCATCCATAAAGAGTTGGCAAATCCAAGCATCAAAAACCCAACAAAGGTTCCCATCAAACTGACAATCAGGACTGGTTTACGCCCGAAACGGTCGGACATGCGTCCAAGTATGGGAGCCCCGATCAATTGAGCCGCAGCATAAGAAGCTACCAATAAACCAACCTGAAATGGGGTCGCACCAAAGGTCTCAGCGTAGAATGGCAGCAGGGGTAAGATCAAGCTGAATCCCAGCAGATCAATAAATACAATTAAGAAAATGATGGAAAGTCGGGATTTTTTCATTTGTTTAATAAGATCCCCATATTAGATTATTTTAAAAGTAGTCTTCAATGATTCCCCGTCTTCTGATTTACCCTGGCTCAAATCTGCATGGTCAAAATGAATCCATGTCCTAGACTTATCAAACTCCGGTTTTGATTGGAATAGTTCATGATCACCGTTAATGAAAGATTCTAGAACCAGGGGCATATTCTTGCGAAAAATTGATTCACACCAACCAACTGTACCAATTATCAATCATCCACTGACATGGCAGATCACATGCAGGCTTAATAGATCATCGTCGCGTTCCCAATTTACCAAAACTTTCTCTGTAATCAAGCATGTATACCAGCCAGAGATCTGGGATAAATTGTAGAGCTTTACAATCGTTAGAAATAGATCCGCGGTTCTATCTGAATGGGTGCTTGTATAAGTCCTGGGTAGAATAATCTCGTTTCTGCTGATTCCTTCCAAAAATTTAATATGCAGTTTTCCCGGATAAATTGCTCATATTGTCCTGGGGTTATTAAACTATGTGCTGGTGGTCACGCTGCAAGGTAATCGACAAATGCCAATGCCGCAACCAAATTTAGTGCCGGTTAAACCAAGTTCATCACGAAGTACCCACAACAAAAGCCTTTCAGGCATATCGTTAACCTGGTAAGTCTGATTATTGATTATTATTTTCATAAAATTTCCTCAAGTTCATCGAATCCCCAAGTTACTGGTGAGACCTAGTAAAGCAGGCGTTTGCCTCATTTTATCTTTTTTTAAATAAGAAAGAATAAGATATATTGGAAAGATAAAAATATTGTAAATGTGAACTTCTGATTTAGATCTTCCACCCGGGAAAATTGGCCAGTTTTAAGTATTTTGATACCAGCCACAAATATTTAATTACGATAAATAAATACAATAAAATCCGAGCTTAAATCATCGTCTATAGATCAATGTTCTTAACTGGCAAAACAACAAAACTCCTCGAAATCACAGTTGAGCAGAAAATTTTATAACTATTGACCCATAGGGGACTCGAACAATTTATCGGATGTAACCACCTTTGCTGCTTTTATTATTACCTCTTGGTATTTTTACCTTCTCTACTGGTTTTAATTACAGTATCAAGATTACACCCAAAATTACCTCGGCGATCACACTAATGATATTTGATTGAACGATAGATTTGTCTCCAAACATGGATATTGTTCTTACCACAGCCACAAACAGATATGTAATTCCAAGGGTTTGGTATGCGATTGGGTCGTTGAGTAACAATACAGCAACACCCAGACCAATAAAGACTCCTCCCAGAATGGACCGAATCTCTGTCACACCACGTCCACCAACAACGTCTAGACCAGTGAAACCGCGTACCCTTAATGGCCAGATTAAGGAAACTGCTCCCGTTAGGATGGTGGCTATTACAGCCAGATATTTTAAAATTAGTAATAACATGATCTATCCTTATTTTCTATTTCTTATCTGATGGCGGTCTTGGGATCAAAACCGACGTACTTGTTTTGTATGCCTCGAAATAATCTTGTCCACTCCATTTTTTTATTAGCCCGGTCTTCTTAAATGGGCACACCATTACTTCTTCCTATATCAGTCCATTGTTGGACTAAGTCATGTTATGGATCAGAATGATAATTTTTACTATTGGAAACGTCAAGCAATTATGCTTTTACTCAATGATAACTGATGAAAAAGTATACAGCTCATCTAAGTACAGCCAGAAGTATGCGTGTCATTTTAGTCTTGATATCATGAAAAAAATACGTTTCGAGCGCGCCTCAAAAGAACAGTAATTTAACTCACAAGAATCTTGTATCTTTATAAATCATAAGTCCTTGTAAAAATTTTTTAATGAACATTTGAATTGCCCTGTGTTTTTGATGTGAATCCACTCTCTAATTGCCTCTTCAGCCAATTTCTTGCTTGTGTTTAACCGTTAAAAAGAACTGGCTTAATTCTTTAAGTCTGGAGAGTTATAATTAATCAAAATTTTTATTTTACGAGGGTTATGTTCTGACATATTTGATTCTAGTAGTAGAAGATGAGTTGGCTTTGAGGGACACATTGATCTACAACCTAGAGCATTCAGGTTATAAAGTCAAAGCTGCTCAGGATGGCTTACGAGGTGTGGAATTGGCAAAACAGCTCCAACCAGATTTAATTATCCTTGATCTGATGTTGCCGGGTATTGACGGTTTTGAGGTTACACGATCAATCAGAAAGGAAATGAATGTGCCGATACTGATGCTGACAGCCAGGGACGGTGAGGTTGACAGAGTGCTGGGTCTGGAAATCGGCGCAGATGATTACATGACTAAACCATTCTCAATGCGCGAATTATTATCCAGGATTAAAGCGATGCTGCGCAGGGTTGAGATGATAAAAGAGGATTCCAGAATCGAACAAGATACAAAATTGTACCGATCCGGAAACCTGGAGTTTGATATTTCAAGACATGAGGTTCGACTGGATGGAGAACCATTATCGTTAAAACCTAGGGAATTTCAACTACTTCAGTACTTGTTCGAACACACCGGGCAGGTGCTTTCACGGGAATTAATATTAGAAGCGGTTTGGGGTTGGGATTTCGTTGGCGGCACACGAACGGTTGATGTGCATATCCGCTGGCTGCGATCCAAGATAGAACCCAATGCTGCTGATCCGATTCGTATCGTAACCGTCCGCGGTGCAGGTTACAGGTTTGACGGTTAGGCTCCCCAATGAAACGTAAATTCTTTCAGGGCATTCAATGGCGTATCGCTATTCCGTATACAGTTCTACTGATCGTTACCATGCTGGGGGTTTGGATCTATCTTTCCAGGTTAATCCGCAAGATCCACCTGGATAATATTGAAAACTCACTGCTGTCTCAATCAGCACTGATCGGTGATGTGCTCGCACAACATCTGTCTGAAATAGGGGATGATAAGAATTTAGATGATCAGGCGCGACGCTGGTCGGAATTAATCCAAGCCCGAGTTACGATCATAAGAAATGACGGGCTTGTGCTCGGCGAATCACACGAGGATCGATTAAGAATGGATAACCATTTGAACCGTCCAGAAGTGCAGCAATCGCTCATTGAAGGACAGGGCACCAGCATCCGCTTCAGCAGAACCGCTGGTATGGAAATGTTTTATACCAGCCTCCCTGTTATTGTTAATGGACAAACGATCGGTTTTTCAAGAACAGCTTTACCGCTCGCCCAGGTGGAAGCGGATATCGAACAACTTCGTCGGAGTTTACTGCTGTCCACACTGGTGCTTGCTGCTGTCTCTATCCTGCTTGGTTTTATAATTGCTGGGCGCACAACCCTTCCGATTCGAAATCTGAACATCGCGGTTTCCCAAATGGTGGAAGGAAACTTGAACAGCCACTTGATGCCGCGAACCAGTGACGAAATCGGAGAATTATCTGGTTCGATAGAGAGACTTGCCACGCAACTCCATGAACAGCTTGATACACTTAAAGCAGAGGAGAGCAAACTGTCCGCAGTGCTGGCACAGATGAGCGATGGGGTTGTGATGGTTGATCAGGAGGGAGAGGTTGTCCTGATAAATCAAAAAGCAGCTCAACTTTTCGAAGTCAACGCAAGGGAAGCTATAGGAAGTACACTAGTTCGGGTATTGAAGCACTACCAGTTTGTTGAACTTTGGCAGCGCTGCCTTGAGGAGAGGCAGGAGCGCTCTGAAATCGTCGAGCTTCAGCAGCCGCGCCGATTCATCCAGGGAGTAGCGACTATTCTGGGAGGGTACCTTGAAGGTAACAGCCTGTTGATCTTCCGCGATTTAACCAACGTTCGCCGCCTTGAAACGGTTCGCCGTGATTTCATCAGCAATATATCCCACGAGCTGCGTACTCCCCTGGCTTCACTGAAAGCCTTGGCAGAAACTCTTCAGAGTGGGGCGATAAATGACCCACCGGCTGCCAGGCATTTTGTAAACCAGATTGAACTGGAAGTCGACACATTAAACCAGATGACATCCGAGCTGCTTGAGTTGGCTCGTATCGAAACTAGGGAATCTGATATCCAGTTAGCCATAACGGATACCTGCAAGATCATGGAACAGGCATGCGATCGCTTACGGCTGCAGGCCGAGAGAGTTAAACTTGATCTGAAGTTAGAGTGCCCTTCCAACCTGCCACAAATCATGGCAGACGGTTCTCGTTTAGAACAGGTATTTGTCAACCTTGTTCACAATGCCATCAAGTTCACCCCTCCTGGAGGTGAAATCATTGTATCCGCACAAAAAGATAACCGCGCAGTGCGTTTTGCAGTTAAGGATAACGGAGCCGGGATTCCCGCGGATGACCTGCCACGTATTTTTGAGCGTTTTTATAAAACGGACAAGGCAAGATC
>Ga0180437_10010994_pt1 | contig 10936 bp, 7 predicted proteins | sample SS_ome_4_FD_132410 | JGI IMG/M metagenome (GOLD analysis project Ga0180437, IMG submission 132410) | Hypersaline lake sediment archaeal communities from the Salton Sea, California, USA - SS_3_D_1 metaG | ecosystem: Environmental > Aquatic > Non-marine Saline and Alkaline > Hypersaline > Sediment... | reverse complement strand
CGATGCCGAGTCTGGTGCCGGGAGAAGACCCCTGGCCCGTGGGGTGGAGGGGTTCCCGCGTCGCCACGAGTTTCTGTGATCCTCGATCGCCGGGCGGTCCCTGCCGTGACGGCCCGGGGAGGGCGGATGCCCAAGGTCGAAGGATGGCGCAGGGCGAACGAATCGAGTACCGGCTCCTGGATCACGTCGCCGACCTGGGAATCGAGGTCCGCGGGGCGTCTCTGGAGGGCCTCTTCGTCGAGGCCGCGCGGGCCCTGTTCGACCTCATCGGCAGTCTGGCGGACACGGAGCCCAAGGTTGAGGAATCCGTCTCGGTGAACGGCGAGGACAGGGAGGACCTGCTGCGCGGGTGGCTGGGCGAGCTGCTGTTCCGGTCCGCCGCGCGGGGCATGGTATACTCGGAGTTCGAGATCCTGACCCTGGACGCGCGCCGGCTCGACGCACGGGCCCGCGGAGAGCGCTACGACCGCCGGAAGCATTCGATCGAGCGTGAGATCAAAGCTGTGACCTTCCACGGTCTCCGAGTCACCCGGGACGATGGCGGTTGGCGGGCGACGGTGATTTTCGACATCTAGACACAGGACCCCGCGGAGAGCACGATGGTGGAGGCGGACGAGGTCAGGCTCGAGAAGATCGACGAGTGCCGGTGGCGAATCCCCATCACGGGCGGCATGAGGGTGCCCGGCCTCATCTTCGCCACCGAGGACCTGCTTCCCAAGATCCGCCAGGATCAGTCCCCGCGGCAAGTGGCCAACGTGGCGCACCTCCCCGGCATCCTCAAGGCTTCCATGGCGATGCCGGACATGCACTGGGGGTACGGCTTTCCCATCGGGGGGGTGGCGGCGACCTCCGTGTCCGATGGCGTGATCTCCCCGGGCGGGGTCGGCTACGACATCAACTGCGGGTGCCGGTTGATGCGGACGGACCTCCAGGTCGGCGACGTGCAACCCAGGATGAAGGAGCTGGTGGAGGCCCTCTTCCAGAACATCCCCTGCGGCGTCGGGTCGTCCGGCGCCATCCGGTTGTCGGAGGAGAAGGAGAGGGACGTCCTCCGGATGGGCGCCCGGTGGGCGGTCGAGAACGGGTTCGGGGAATCCGGCGACCTGGAGCGGACGGAGGACGGGGGGTGCATGACCCACGCCGATCCGGACGCCGCCACGCCGAGGGCTCTCGAGCGAGGACGGTCGCAGCTGGGCACCCTGGGGTCCGGGAATCACTTTATCGAGATCCAGGTGGTCGAGGAGGTGTTCGATCGAGAGACGGCCCAGGCCTTCGAGCTGGAGACGGACCGGGTCACCGTCATGATCCACTCGGGTTCCCGGGGCTTCGGGTACCAGATCTGCGACGACTACCTGAAGATCATGAACCAGGCGGTGCGCAAGTACGGGATCGACCTTCCCGATCGGCAGCTGGCGTGCGCCCCGCTCGGTTCCGAAGAGGGCCAGAGGTACTTGCGGGCCATGGCCTGCGCTGCCAACTACGCGTGGGCGAACCGGCAGTGCCTCATGCACTGGACACGGAAGACCCTGGAGAAAACCCTCCGCCTGGGGCCGCGCCAACTCGGCATGCGTCTCGTGTACGACGTCTGCCACAACATCGCCAAGGTCGAGGAGCACGAGATCGACGGGGCCCGGCGCAAGGTCTGCGTGCACCGCAAGGGAGCCACGCGGGCCTTCGCCGCAGGACACCCGGATCTGCCCTGGGCGTACCGGCGCGTGGGGCAGCCGGTCCTGATCCCGGGGGACATGGGCACGGCCTCCTACGTTTTGGTCGGGACCGAGGGCGCGATGGCCGAAACCTTCGGCAGCACGTGTCACGGCGCGGGCAGGGTTATGTCCCGGGCCGAGGCGACGCGGACCTACCGCGTGGAGTCCGTCCTGGGGGAGCTCAGCCGGCGGGGGATCCGGGTGATGGCCAAGGGCAAGAAGACGCTGTTGGAGGAGGCCCCCGGAGCCTACAAGGACGTGGACGATGTTGTCGAAGTCGTCGACCGTGCCGGAATCTGCCGAAAAGTCGCAAGGCTGCGGCCCCTCGGCGTGATCAAGGGATAGCTCGTCGGGGCCGATCACGGGTACGGGACGTATGGGCGGAAGCCAAGGAGAGGGAATGGAAGTTGACTCACCCGGCCAGGGTTTCGAGGATCGCCTGGCCCAGGCCAGCGAAGTGGCCGTTCCCGACGAGATCGGGATTCTTCCCCTGCGGGATGCGGTGATCTTTCCCCACCTGGTGGCCCCCCTGGTGATCGGCCGCCCCAAGTCCCTGACTCTGGTGGACGAGGCGGTCGGCGGGGACCGGGTCGTGGGGCTGGTGGTGCAGCGCAACCAGGAGGAGGACCCGAGCATCGACGACCTGTACGCCGTGGGTACGGCCGCCGTGATCCTCAAGTTGCTCAAGTTCCCGGACAAGACCACGCGCCTGCTCGTCCAGGGCATCTCCCGGATCCGGATCTCCGAGTTCCTCCAGACCGACCCCTTCTTCAGAGCCAGGGTGACGCGCGAGGCGTCCCGGGTGCGCATGTCTCTGGAGGTCAAGGCGCTGATGAGAAGCGCCACCGACCTGTTCAGCAAGATCGTGGCCCTCACGCCCCACCTGCCCGAAGAACTCGCCGTGGCGGTCATGAACCTGGGCGATCCGTCCCGAACGGCGGATCTGATCGCCTCGTCGATCAACCTGACGGTCCCGGAGAGGCAGTCGATCCTGGAGGAACTGGACGTCAAGAAGCGCCTGGCGACGGTCAACGAGTTGCTCTCGCGGGAGCATCAGGTTCTGGAGCTCGGGACCAAGATCCAGTTGGAGGTCAAGACCGAGTTCGACAAGTCGCAGCGGGAGTACTACCTCAGGCAGCAGCTCAAGGCCATCCAGAAGGAACTCGGCGAGGACGACGAGGCGGGGACGGAGGTCTCGGAGATCGGCGAGAGGATCGAGGCGGCCGGGATGCCTCCCGAGGCGGAGAAGCAGGCACAGGCGGAGCTCGACCGCCTCTCCAAGATGTCTCCGATGGCGGCCGAGTACTCGGTGGCGCGGACCTACCTGGAGTGGCTGTGCGACCTCCCCTGGTCGAAGTCAACGAAGGACCGGCTGGATGTGGTGCGCGCCAAGCGGATCCTGAACCGGGACCACTACGACCTGGACCAGGTCAAGGAGAGAATCCTCGAGTACCTGGCCGTCCGGCAGCTGAAGCAGGACCAGCGCGGGTCGGTGCTCTGCTTCGTCGGTCCTCCGGGTGTGGGCAAGACGTCCCTCGGTCGGTCGATCGCCGGGGCGCTCGGCAGGGAATTCGTGGGGGTGTCGCTGGGGGGCGTTCGGGACGAGGCCGAGATCCGCGGGCACCGGCGCACCTACGTGGGCGCGCTCCCGGGTCGCATCATCCAGGCCATCCGACGGGCGGGGTCGAACAATCCCCTCTTCATGCTGGACGAGGTCGACAAGATGGGCTTCGACGTCCGCGGGGATCCCACCGCCGCGCTCCTCGAGGTGCTGGACATGGAGCAGAATCACCGGTTCAGCGACCACTACCTTGAGGTCGCCTTCGACCTGTCCCGGGTCATCTTCATCGGAACGGCCAACGCGCTGGATTCCGTCCCGCCTGCCCTGCGGGACCGGATGGAGGTGCTCGAGCTGCCGGGCTACGCCGAGGAGGAGAAGCTCGAGATCGCCCGGCGTTTCTTGGTCAAGAGAGAGCTGGAGGCACACGGGATCACGGGCAGGCAGCTGACCTTCAGCGAGGCCGCGCTCCGCACCATCATCGCCGACTACACGCGCGAGGCCGGGGTCAGGAACCTGGAGCGACAGATCGCCCAGGTATGCCGTAAGGTCGCCAAGAAGATCGCGGAGGGCAAGGTCAAGGCGGTGCGGCTGAGCTCGAAGAACCTGACGGAGTACCTCGGGCGCGCCAAGTTCCAGCGCGAGGCCGCGGGCGGCAGACCGGTGCCCGGCGTGGCCACCGCCCTGGCCTGGACCGAGGCGGGCGGCGAGATCATGTTCGTCGAATCCAACTTGATGCGCGGCGACGGGCATCTGCAGCTGACCGGGCAGCTGGGGGAGGTCATGCGCGAGTCCGCACAGGCCGCCCTGACCGTGATCCGCTCCAGCGCGGATCGGCTGCACATCGACGACGCAGTCCTGCAGCACTGCGACCTGCACATCCACGTTCCGGCCGGTGCGATCCCGAAGGACGGCCCATCCGCGGGGGTCACGATCGCGGCCAGCCTCGCCTCGCTCCTGACCGATGTCCCGATAGGCCCCAGCATCGCCATGACCGGGGAGATCACGCTCAAGGGCAGGGTGCTCCAGGTCGGTGGGTTGAGGGAGAAGGCCCTGGCCGCCCGGCGCGCGGGAATCAAGAAGATCATCCTCCCGGAACGGAACCGCCCGGACGTCGAGGAGATCCCGGCCATCTACCGCAAGGGCTTGACGTTCGTCTACGTGAACACCGTCGGGGAGGCGCTGGCCGAGGTTCTGAAGAAACCCGAGGCGGACGCCGGAAGGCGGAAGTCGAACAAGCGCCGGGCGAGGTCGAAGCGAGACTAAGGGGGTGGTACGTTCAAGATGGACATCGTCGCCCTTGTGGCGTTGATCCTTCTGAGTGGGTTCTTCTCCGGTTCCGAGGCCGCATTCCTCTCGCTCCGGAGGATTCGCCTGCTCCATCTGATAGAGCGGGGCGAGAAGCGGGCGATGCGGATCGCAAGCATGCTCGACCACCTCGAGCGATTCCTCGGGACCATCCTGGTCGGTAACACGCTGGCCAACGTGGCGGTATCCGCCATCGCAACCGGCATCGCGATCCAACACTTCGGTTCGACGCGCGGTATCACCATCGCCACGCTCATCACGACCCTGGTCCTGCTGGTCCTGGGCGAGCTGGTTCCCAAGACCCTGGCCACGAGCAAGCCCCGGAGGTTCGCGTACGGGGTCATCTATCCCCTCGAGGCCGTCACCGTGCTGCTCCGGCCCGTCGTGGCCGTCGTACGCGGCATGGCCTGGCCGTTCATCCGCCTGATGGGCGCGAGGAGCGCCGGCGTGAGTCCCCTGGTCACGGAAGAGGATCTCAAGATGATGTTCCACGTGGGGACCGAGGAGGGGGTCCTCGAGGTGCACGAGAAGGAGATGCTCCGGTCCGTGATCGAATTCGAGGACACGATGGTCAAGGAGGTCATGGTCCCGCGTCTGGACATCGTCGCCCTGCCCATCGACGCCAGCTTCGAGCAGGTCGTGGAGATCGCCATGGCCAAGGGGTACTCGCGGATGCCCGTGTACCGGGAGGACCTGGACCACATCGTCGGGATCGCGCACGTCAAGGACCTCCTGGCCGTGGTCGAGCAGAAGGACCTTATCCGCTTGCCCGACATGGTCCGCAAGCCGTACTTCGTCCCCGAGACCAAGAAGATCGGGCGCCTACTGAGGGAGTTCCAGGTGCAGAAGATCCACATGGCCATCGTGGTGGACGAGTTCGGAGCCGTGGTCGGCCTGGTTACCCTCGAGGACCTGGTCGAGGAGATCGTGGGCGAGATTCAGGACGAGTACGACGAGGAAGAGAAGATCGTGGTGTCGCTGCCCGATGGAAGCAAGCAGATTCAGGCGCGGATGGACGTCGACGACTTCAACGAGCACTTCAACGCCGATGTTCCGGAGGGCGACTACGATACGATCGGCGGGTTCGTGATCAGCCTGTTCGGACGACTCCCCAACGAGGGCGAGGAGGTGACGTTCGGGCAGTTCAGCTTCAAGGCCAGCGACATCCTGGGACAGCGCCTGCTGAAGATCAGGGTGCACGAGCGGGCACCCGACGAGGACGGCCCGGGCCGGAACGGGTCGTAGCAGCGGAGGCGACGGGGTGACCCGATCTCGATGGGTGGTGGGGGTGGACCTCGGGGGTACGAACCTCAGGGGCGCGCTCCTCTGTGGGGACGCGAACGAACTCGGCGTTCGACACCAGAAGAAACGGCCCACGGAACGGCGCCGGGGTAGTGAGGCGGTGCTCGAGCACCTGATCGCACTGGTGCGTGAACTCGTCGAGCGTGAGGGGTTGACCCTCGACGCGGTGGAGGGTGTGGGCATCGCGACCCCCGGCCCCTTGGATGTCTCGCGCGAAACGATCACGTCGGCTCCCAACTTCCCCGACTGGAAGGACTTCCCACTCAAACGGCGGGTCGAGGATGCCCTGGGAACCCGTGTGTGGCTCGAGAACGACGCCAACGCCGCGGCCCTCGGAGAGTACCGGATGGGGGCGGGCCGGGGCAGCCGCAGCCTCGTTTTCCTGGGGCTGGGGACCGGTGTGGGCGGTGGGGTGGTGCTGGACGGACGGATCGTGAGGGGCGCGCACGGGGTGGGGGGCGAGTTGGGGCATATCCAGCTGGGCCGGGACGGCCCGGTGTGCGGCTGTGGGAACCGCGGGTGCCTGGAGCAGCTGGCCTCGGCGACGGCCGTCACGCGGATGGCCCGGGAGTCGGTGGCCGCCGGTCGGCCGAGCGTCCTCGCCGACGCCGGCACGTTCGAGGCCCGGGACGTGTTCGACGCGGCCCGTGGGGGCGACGCCCTGGCGAACGAGATCGTCGAAGAGATGAGTCGATCCCTGGGCCTGGGGATCGTGAGTCTGATCCACACACTGGACCCGGAAGTCGTGGTCATCGGGGGAGGGCTCGCCGAGTCGGCGGACCTGTTCCTCGACCGCGTGCGCGCCTTCGTCGACGAGCACGTGTTTCCGGCCGCGCGGGGCAAGGTCAGGATCACGCGGGCCGAGTTGGGAGACGACGCGGGCATCCTTGGAGCGGCCTTCCAGGTCTTCGAGAGCTCCCGGGGCGGGAGCCGCGACCGCTAGCACGGGCCCCGCGAGCGGCATTCCCCCTTTACAGAAGCCCGGGAACCTGCTACCATACCGAAGAGTGAGACGGGTCGTCCCGGCGCGTCCGCCGGGGCGGCTCTCTTTTTGGATTTCGAGCCGACGGAAACCTGGAGATGAACTTCATCAAGAGACTCTTCGGACGCCAGAGCCCGCCCGAGGGGATCCGGAGGAACGACCCCTGTTGGTGTGGGAGCGGCAAGAAGTACAAGCGTTGCTGCCTCGAGTCGGACCTGAGGCGCGTCCAGTCGACCCGGCGGGTCTGCGGGACTCGCACCTGACGGACCCTCTCGGGGTGAGGTTCACCCGCGCGTAGCGATCGCCCTCCGCGTCCGTCGAGCGGCGCACCCGGAAGGGGACCGCAGGGGTCGACCCGGGTTCCCCCCTGGATCGGAAGTCGCGATCCCGGGGCTCCTTCGCCCCACGAGCGCGGGGCCAGGCTACTCGGCGGACCCCCTGGAGACCTTCCACCAGGCGAGCGCGCCGAGGACCAGAGCCGCCCACGGCAGGAAGAGGTTGACCGCAAACAGGACCGAGAGCTGGGCCATCCCCACAGCGAGCTGGTGGAGGCGGATCACGAGCACCACGGCGGCCGCGGCGGTGGCGCCGAGGAAGGCGCCCGGGCGCCGGCGGCCGGTCGAGACCGTGACGATGCCGAAGAGGAAGGCGGCCACCAGATCCAGCTGGTCCCGTGTCGATAGGTAGTGGGCCAGGCTGGCGACGACCAAGAGGGCAAGGAAGATCCTGAGATAGACCTGCTCGCGCATCACACTCCCAAGGCGCGCGTGGGCGGGCGCCGGCCGCGCGGGTCTTCTACGGAGTCGCCCCCAGAGCCTACCAGACGGGCCCGGCGGGCCGCAAGGGCCGACGCGCCCGCCTCGGGCCGATACTGCACGGATTCCGCCTCGCCGAGGCGCCGGCGGCCGGCCTCGCCGCACATCCGACCTGCGCTCTAGCTTCATCATTCACAAAGACTTGGCGATGGAGATAAGGAATTGACAATTCCCCTTCGGGGGGGTAGAATCTTGGATCTTCGGCGTCTCTTCGGACACAGTACAGGAGCAGGTCCGGGGTAAGAATGGGTGATCCAGGGCTCGAGCTCGGCCTCGTTCAGGTCTACACCGGCACCGGGAAGGGCAAGACAACGGCGGCGCTGGGCGCTGCGCTGCGCGCCTGCGGGCACGGGCTGAAGGTCTGGATGGTCCAGTTCATGAAGGGATCGCTCGACTACGGGGAAGTCCGGATCGCCGCCAAGGTCCCCGGGTTCACGCTCATCCAGGCCGGGCTCCCTACCTTCGTGGACCGGACCGCTCCGAGCGAGGAGGACCTCTGCGCGGCAAGGGAGGGCTGGGCGAAGGCTTGGGAGGTGCTCAGGGCCGGCACCCACGACGTCCTCATCCTGGACGAAATCAACGTAGCCGTCGACTACGGCCTGGTCCCCCTGGAGGACGTACTCCGGTTCATCGAGGCCAAGCCCCGCACGACCGAGCTCATCCTGACCGGACGGGGCGCGCACAGGGAACTGATCGATCGGGCCGACCTGGTCAGCGAGGTCGTCGAGATCAAGCATCACTACCAGAGGGGAGTGGCGGGGCGGAGGGGGATCGAATTCTGACCTTCCCTCGCGGCCTTCCCTGGCGCGGGCCCGCGCGCCAGGCGGGGTCGGCGGTTCCCGGGTTCGTCGTGTGATGGCGCGTGACCCGCAGCCGGAAGGGAGTCGCGGTCGTTGCCTTCGGGAGTGGACGCAGAGCGCACCGGACTGGTGGAGCGGTTTCTCAGGGGAGACCGGCTGGCCCTGGCCAAAACGATCACGCTCGTCGAGAACGACGCCGAGCGCGGGCGGCAGATGCTCGACGCCGTGTACGCCCGGACCGGGAGCGGCCGCAGGATCGGGGTGACAGGTCCTCCGGGCGCCGGCAAGAGCACGATCATCGATGGACTGATCCGGCTCTACCGCAACCAGAAGCGCACGGTCGGGGTGGTGGCCGTCGATCCCACCTCGCCGTTTACGGGCGGCGCCCTGCTGGGGGACCGCGTGCGCATGCAGAGTCAGCGGACGGACCCGGACGTCTTCATCCGGAGTATGGCCTCCAGGGGCAGCTGGGGCGGCCTGGCGGCGGCGACGGCGGACGTGATCGAGCTCCTGGACGCCTTCGGGAAGGACATCGTGATCGCCGAGACGGTGGGCGTAGGGCAATCCGAGTACGACGTCGTGGACGCCACCCACAGTACCGTGGTGGTCGTCGTCCCCGAGTCGGGCGACAGCATCCAGGTGATGAAGGCGGGGTTGATGGAAATCGCCGACATCTTCGTGATCAACAAGGCCGACCGGGACGGGGCCAGGGAGATGGAGGTGGGCCTGACCTCCATGCTGGAGATGCGGGGCGAGAGGGAGGGCTGGCGACCGCCCATCCTGCAGGCGGTGGCTACGCGCGGCGAGGGCATTACCGCCCTCATCGAAGCGCTGGATGAGCATCGGGCCTATCTCGACCGGGAGAACGTTCTGGAGGGATGGCGGCGGAGGGCCGTGCGCGCGCGTGTCCGGTTTCTGGTCGACGATGCGCGGAGGACAGGTTTCTGGGACGCGGAGGCCGAGGCCGCGCTGGACCGGGCCGCCGAGGACGTGCTCGCCCGACGACAGACGCCGGGCGGGGCCGCCCGGGCGCTGGTGTCGTCCCGCGGCCGGAAGGGGACCCACCGGGGGGAAGACCGTGTCTGACCAAGAGCAGATCAAGCGGATCGAGAAAGAGGTGGAGCGCTGGGCGAGCTCGGTGCCTGAATGCGCGGGCCCCTTCGAGACGGTCTCGGGGGAGCCGGTGGAGATGCTCTACACGCCGCGCGATACCCGGTCGCTCGACTACCTGCAGAATCTCGGGCTGCCGGGCGAGTTCCCATTCACCCGGGGCGTCTACCCAACGATGTACCGCGGCCGGAGGTGGACCATGCGGCAGTTCTCGGGGTTCGGCTCCGCCGAGGACACCAACCGGCGCTTCCGCTTTCTGCTGGAGAGGGGTCAGACGGGTCTCAGCACGGCCTTCGACATGCCGACGATCATGGGCTACGACTCCGACCACGAGCGGTCGCGCGGGGAGGTGGGCCGGTGCGGCGTGGCGATCGACTCCCTCGAGGACATGGAGACCCTGTTCCGGGAGATCCCGCTGGACAGGGTCAGCACGTCGATGACGATCAACGCCCCAGCGGCTATCCTGCTAGCCCTCTACATTGCCGTGGGCGAGAAGCAGGGGGTGCCGTCCACCGAGCTTCGGGGCACGATCCAGAACGACATCCTGAAGGAGTACATGGCGCAGAAGTCCTGGATCTTCCCGCCCGAGCCGTCGATGCGGATCATCACGGATGTCCTGGGGTTCTGCACCGAGCACGTCCCCAAGTGGAACACGATCTCCATCAGCGGGTATCACATCCGGGAGGCCGGATCCACGGCCGTCCAGGAACTGGCCTTCACCCTGGCCGACGGCTTTGCCTACGTGGAGGCGGGCGCGAAGGCGGGGCTCGACGTGGACGACTTCACTCCGCGTCTTTCCTTCTTCTTCAATGCGCACATGGACTTCTTCGAGGAGGTGGCCAAGTACCGCGCGGCGCGCCGGATCTGGGCCCGCGTCATGAGGGACAAGTACGGGGCGAAGAAACCCGAGTCGTTGCGGATGAGGTTCCACACCCAGACGGCGGGCTGCTCGCTCACGGCCCAGCAACCCGAGAACAACATCGTCCGGACGACCCTGGAGGCCCTGTCGGCCGTGCTGGGGGGGACCCAGTCGCTGCACACCAATTCGATGGACGAAACCCTGGCGCTCCCGACCGAGAAGGCCGCCACCATCGCGCTCCGGACCCAGCAGATCATCGCGTGCGAGAGCGGGGTGGCCAACTCCATCGATCCGCTGGCGGGCTCCTACATGGTGGAGGCGTTGACCCGCCGGATGGAGGAGGGCGCCGAGGCCTATTTCCGCAAGATCGAAGACCTGGGGGGCGTCGTCGCCGCGCTCGAGAAGGGGTTCTTCCAGACCGAGATTTCCAAGGCCGCATACCGCTACCAGCAGGCCATCGAGAAGGGGCGGCGAATCATCGTCGGCGTCAACGAGT
>Ga0180437_10010993_pt1 | contig 10937 bp, 8 predicted proteins | sample SS_ome_4_FD_132410 | JGI IMG/M metagenome (GOLD analysis project Ga0180437, IMG submission 132410) | Hypersaline lake sediment archaeal communities from the Salton Sea, California, USA - SS_3_D_1 metaG | ecosystem: Environmental > Aquatic > Non-marine Saline and Alkaline > Hypersaline > Sediment... | reverse complement strand
CTGCGACCTCTGCGCCTCTGCGTTCAATTTTTTTTAATTCAATTTCATGCATGTTAATCGCTTATTAGAAAACGCCTTCAAAAAATATTTTTTCAGGATGCCTTTAATTTCTTTAATAATAAATGTTCTTTTTTATGATAGAGGTTGTAAAATGCGTCATAGGTGGCATCATTCGTTACACCGTTAAAGATATAACCGCCTTTATTATCGGAATCTTCCAAAATATTGGTGTATTTAATATCGTAGGTTAGATCTTCAAGGTTACGATGCCATTCAATACAATATTGAATCCAAAACAAATGCATTCGTTTTTTCTTTGCGATACCTTTGCGTCTTAGCGCCTTTGCGTGATAAAAATTTATACCTGTGATTGCTTACGATTTTTCAGTACCAACTTTGTTTGTTGAAAGCCGGTCAATCGATAGGTATTGTGTTGTTCAGGCAGGTTAGTTTATCGTTCGGTGTATATTTGATTAGTGCCATTGTGATGTCATCATCTTATGCTTACTTTTTTGATTTCATATAAGCAACAAAGTCATTAAGTAGAATTCTTCTCCAATGGGTTCCTACTAATTCATAGGGGACATTTCTGACATCAATTCGGATTAGATTTTCTCGTGATCTTCGGGCGGGATCGGTTGCGCTAACGCCTTTCTCGACGCCAATTTTTTTTTAAAAATAAGAATAAATTCATGAACTTTGTTTATTCGAAAAACATAAGGATAACCGAGCGGACGTAAGTTATTGTATTCCTGCCTTCGATCCCAGATAATTATATCATCCAACGAGAAACCAATCCGGGTCATGAAGTCAATGATGTGGGTGTGAAACGGGTAAAACTCATTCTTTTTTCTTAAATCCATGACAATAATGCAGCAAAAACCTTCCTTTTTGGTCACTTGATAGATAGCGGTGAAAATGTCCTTTAAACCATCCAGGAAGGCTTCATAAGATTTAATGTTCCCCAAGTCGGCATCAAAGTCACTGTATTTCCTGATATCTTTGTAGTCGGCAGTGCGTTTCTGGTTGAGGATATCCCAATAGGGTGGAGAAGTAATCGTTAATTGAACCGAATTTTGATCTACATATTTTAACAAATGGCGGGCATCCGCTTTTAGCAGGACCGGTTCGTATTCCTCATCATCAAAAAGGCTTAATTTCCGGGTCCTTTCATTGTAAAGCTTGATAAATTGTTCCGAGAGTTCGATGCCTTTGCTGTATCGTTTTAGATTTTTAGCCGCGATGAGTGTCGAGCCACTCCCGGCAAAGGGATCAAATATTAAATCGCCTTCATGGCTGTAGATTTTAATCAATCGCTCGGGGAGCATTATCGGGAAAATGGCCGGATGCGCTAATCCATTCTCTTCGGTTGATTTACGAATGTCGGACCAGATCGAGATTGAATATTGCAGCCAGGTTTTCCCGTCTAAGTCAATTTTGGTTTTAGACACGGACTTCTCCAATCTGAAGCTTATTTTTTATCGGAAGAAAGTACAAAAAAATATTGAATAATGCAAGGAGATCATGATTAAAGGTAGAATCCGTTTGGAGTTCGGTCTGGTGTGATTATTTAGAATTTCTGAGCGGTAATATTCTATTCACAAGCAGGCTGGTGATAAGAGATTCTTCGGCAAAAAACGCCTCAGAATGACATTGTTGGGACTTTTCGTTCAAACACTGTTAATTCCCGGTGTGCCGAAGCTGCGGGCACCTGGGACTTGCTGTTCAAAGCCTTCGGTGTGTTTGTGGCCATTTTAGACCGTTTTCATTTCAGAAATAACATTTTTCTGGTCTGACTCACATTTTCCTTTTCAACAATCATTTGACAAAAATAGAGTCCGGCGGCAACGGACTGCCGGTAATCATCCCGGCCATCCCAGACGACCTGATAATGACCCGCTTCGTGGAATTTATCGTGTACGATCGTTCGTATTTGTTCGCCCAGCAGGTTCAGGATCGTCAGGCGAATTTTTCCGGGAGCGGGCACCGAGTAGCGCAGGCAGGTGGCGGTATTAAATGGATTCGGGAAGTTTGGTGTGAGTTCAAATCGGGTCGGCATTTCGGGGGGAGGTAAATGGTTCTGCTCAAAATATTCATCCGGCCCAATCGCAATTCGAAATTGGCGGCGGGGAGACGGTTTTGAAGTGATGTAAATATATTCAGCGTCTTTTCTTAAATCCTGGCTAAAGGAATTCAATTCGTCGGTTAAATAAATATGATAATTGGCGGGCAGGGTCTCCACTCCCTGAAAAGTCAACCGAGCTTTGGCATTGTGAATATTCGAATTGACTTCCGCCTGCCAGGTAAATCCGTTGGCGACGACGGGACGAAAATCAGCGGCATAATTTTGAGGCAACGTCTTCCAGTCAGGATGCGGAAAATAGCAGGCGATGAACGGTCCGGGTGGCGCTGGCGGTTCGATGCAATCGGCAGCGTCCCACGTTTCGGCGGCGTGCACCTGCATTCCTAAAAAATTAGCGTCATCTTTAAAAGCCTCACATTCCGCCGTGATCCGGATGAACCATTCGCCGGCGTCCGGCGAAATGTCAGGTAACGGATTCAGTGCCGTTTTCCTTACGGGCGACGGTTCAATTGGCGGAATTTCAATGTAGCTGGTGTCCGAGTAACCGTATAAAAAATAACCTTTCCAGGGCGTAAGCCCGGTGGCCTGAACATAACCCGTCCCGTCAAAATCCCACAAAGAATTCGAACAGCCGCTTTTCACCACCTGTTCCCAATCGACCTCGAAATTAAATGGATTGGCAATCACATTCCAACCATGAATCAACTGAATACCAAAATGCTGGTTCACTGCCACGGTTCGCCCCGGACCGCTTTCGAGCGTTTTCGATTCTTTGGTGATGAGCCAGAAACCCTTGCCCGCTTTGAAATCACCAAATCCGGTCTCGCCAAATTCCACATAATCCAAAATGGCCTGCTCCCATTGAAAGAGCCGCCATTGCTTTCTGTCGTAAGCTCCTAAATTATCCAGAACGCGCAACGGAAAAGCATTATCAGGAATCATTGGCAGGGCAATCATTTGATATTTCTTTGCCGGTTGAGGCGTTGCTTTCACCAGGTTCTCCATGCGCACACTGATTGAAAAACTACCGCTAGTCGGCTCCTGAATGTCATTTCCGGCGTGGTCCTCGGCGCTAATAAAATAGAGCAGCCCCTTGCTGGTGACTTCTTTGGCGGGAATGGTGCTTGTGTAAGTTTTCAGATCAAGACTCATCATCGGCAGCAGAGAAAATCCGGCGGCTCCGCCTGGTTGATAGTGGAGCAGCACCGTTTTTATTCCGGCTGTCCGATCGGTTACCTCGGCTGAAATGGTAAGCGGCTCATTTTCTGTGGTGGTTTCCACTGGAAGGTGGGAAATGGCGGGCGCGGTGGCATCTCGACCCAAAAAGCCGAGGCGATCGATTCGTTGGGCATAAATATCCGCAATATCGTTGCGGTAATCGGTCCAGACCAGAATGGCTCCGCTTGCGCCATCAAACAGCATTTCTAACGATTCCTTCGGGCCCCACGCGGTACTCACCGGAATTCCGGCGCTGGACCACATTTTGTTTCCCGCCGGATTCAGGCGTTGGGCATAAATATTCATCGAATCATAGCCGACACTGTCAATCCAGGCGATGATGACGCCGTTTGCGCCATCTGCCACCATCCGCGGACTCTCGGGGAGCCAGGTATTCGTATTTGAAACAAGGTTCCCGGTTGAAGTCCAGCCTAAATTCCCGTCCGGATCAATCCGTTGCGTTACAACCTCAGCACCTGCTTTCCAGAGAAGATAGCAGCCGCCGTTTTTATTAATTAATACCGCCCCGGGATCAAATCCCCAGTCTCTTGAATAAAGTACGCCCGGGCTTTCCCAGAGAACTTCACCGGAAGCATTAATTCGTTGGACGTAGTGGTAGGCATCGGTGGAGATCAGCGACAGCAGGGACCAGTTAATAATAGCACCGCCGAAGCCATCGTCAATCAATTGAAAATACCACGGTTGATTCGCTTGCTCAGCCACCAGTACCCCGGTCGAATCCCACAAGACTTGACCATCCGCCGCATATTTTTGGGCATAGATTCCTGATTTTGCCAACCAACCGACAAGCACGGTTCCATCATTATAAGTAACAATTTGTGGTGAATTTAAATAATTTGTGCGAATTGTTTTGCCCGTTGATCCCCAGGTGGGAGTCCCGCTGCCATTAAACCGGTTTATTTGTAAGTAATAATCGGGATAGTACCATTGAATCGCCCCGATGATACCGGTTTTTAGATCGCCGGAGATATTGAGCGAATGGAACATCTCACCGACTATTTTAACAGACCTTCCATTGTCTGTCCATTGCCGGCCTCCGATGGCGTTCATCCGTTGTACAAAAATTGAATTATAACCTTCGCGCCAGATCAAAAGGATCCCCCCAAATCCGTCACTCGAAATTCGATAAGATGTTTGAGATGCTTCAGATAAAGCCGCTGGCATACCCTCAATACCCCACATTACCTGGCCGGCTGGATCCAACCTGGTGACATAGACACTACTATTTTCTTGCCGGTAATCAAGCCAGGTCACAAAAGCCCCTCCCTGGCCATCAGAAACTATGAATGGATTGAATTGAGAGGCAGGATTGGTACAAACCGGCGTATTTAATTCGGAATTATCCGACCATTGCGCATAAGCCAGCGTCCCCCACCAGCAGACAAAAAGGCAATATTTAATTATGATTTTCAGGTTATTCATCAGTCAACCTCCCCAATTAAGGTATTTGTGGCGGTTTCGGTGGCCGTGGTAAATCTTCATCCTCTTCGGTGCCTTCGCCGGCGGTGATAATGAGATAAGTCGCCGCGCCGACCCCCAGAGTAGCCACCGGGATGTAAAAGAGGGGTTTTTGCCAGAAGGGTGTTAATTGAGACAAAAGCTGGGTGGTATTGGCTTGCATCAGATTGCTTAATTGCGCCACCTCGGCCCCACTCAGGAGAATTTTATCAGGGTGCGAACCCTGTTGCAGACGATAGGCATCTTTCGGATTGACCTTGATATCGGGAAAATCCGGAAAGCTGATGACGCCTTCATCGAGAAAAACCACACCCTTGGTACCGGTACTGTCGATAGCCAAAACAACTTTTGTGCTGGTAAGCGCCATGCGTAAATTGCTGGCAATAACACTCAATTTGCCATAAGCCCAATCCAGCAAGAGTAATCCTTTTTCCACCACCACGGCCGCCCGTCCCAATTCCTGGGGGTCTTCCCGAATTTCATAAATGGCTTCCTTGCTGCGAGGGGCCAGTTCATGCGTTTGGGTCAATTCGGTTGCCAGATGGAGATTCCCCTTTTGAATCGGATTATCAATCCGTAGGTTAACCCGCGTGTATTCTTTTACCTGTAAACGGTCCTTAAAAAAAAGCGCCATTTTCGGGAAGGCCTTTTCGCGTTCCCGGCTGGTTTGGCGCTTGATGGTGACGCGGTCGGTGGGTTCGGTTATTTTGCGGGGTTTGGCCTGCGAAACATCGGCGATTAGTTTTATCTGGCCCACAGGCGTTTGAGCCGCAGCCACCGCCGCAAGCACGATGATTCCACCGAATATGATCCACCAGACGTGGTATTTTTTGTGATCTCCCATGAATACCTCTCCTATTAGCCAGGATTATTCATAAATTTTTGCCACGAAGACACTAAGTCACTAAGAAAGTATTGAATTAGTTTGAACGAAAACCCCGGTTGTCGAGCGAAGCGAGATACCGGGTGTTTGATTTGCTTATTGTTTTTTTATAATCCTATGACGACACCCGGTATCCTCGCTGCGCTCGGACAACCGGGGTCTGTGGGTTTTCATTAAAGCATTAATTATTTTACCAATAATCATTCTGATATTACTGAAGTACAACTTTTTCCTTCTTCGTGTCTTCGTGCCTTGGTGGCGAATGAATTTTTCAGATCAGGGATTTTTTCCAAATTTTCCCGGCGATTTAAAGATATCGGCCATTCCCAGATAAACCAGTGAATGCAGTTGGTTCTGACGGACAAGCCAGACTTGCGCGGTTTCCCGGGAGTAGAGATAAAATGAACCGCCCTTTTCATGGAGCAATGCCAGGCGTTCATTCTGAATGGCTTGAAAAGGTACGGCTACTTCGTCCTCAAAAGTAACTGTCACCACCGGAAACTTATTTGGTAATAGCACAATCCCGTAATTAATTGGTAATAAAATGAGCTGCGTTCCAAACAGCACCAGATTAACCCCAATCCAGATATTTTGCCAGAGCCGGGGTTTGACTTTCTGATCCTTACGAAAAGTGGCCACCAGTTGCCAGAGAATCACTCCCAGAAAGAGCGTAATCAATACCAGTCGGCCAAGATGCTGGAATAGGGCGGTTTCGTTGGGTGCGGTAATCCAGGTGGTTAATACCTGCGCGTTCGTTTGTAGGAAGGAGAAGCTTTGAACATTTACATCCGGACTTGATTCGAGAAACAGCAGATTGCTAATCGGAATTGCTGCCAGATAAAAATAAATGCCGGTGAACTGCAGGAGAATCAGGAAGAACAGGAATACATTTCGGTGGTTAGCCACCAATTGGCCAATCTTTTCCAGCAATTTGCGCCACAATTTATTCAGCACAGCAATCCGCAGGAGCAGTTTGAAAATCAGAAGCGCCAATAAAATTGCCGCAAAGTACAGCAGGTACTTGCGCGCCAGGTCTAAGGTGGTTAAGCCAATTGAATTAATGATGAGCATTGGCAGCAGGGCAAAAAATCGGGCGCCCGTGTAAAGATACTGGTTTAAATCAGCCGGAATGGTGGTGAAGCCCAACATCGCCAGATGCGCCCTTTCGGCCAAAAAACCCACCGCCGTCATCACCGCAGTGATTCCGGTCAGGGAGCTGGCAATAATTCCAAAAAAGCGCAAAACCGGTGCAAACACTTTTTCTAACATAAATGACGGCCCTTTATTGATAAGATTTCTATTTTAAAAAGACATAATTCGATTGCCTTTTTTCCCGATAATTGTGTTAATAATCGAAATAAAATCGCCGTTTCAGGTTGGTTCATTAAGCGTGGTCGTTCATCAACCCTTCCCGACAGTGTCATTCCGGCCTTCTCTCACCGGTTTTTGGTGAGAGAAGTGCCGGAATCTCCTCATTTATACTCAAACCGAGGTGGTTTTAAGATCAACCGTTAACAGTTTCAATTTACTGTAACTGAATACGAGTACTTAGGAGGTGAGATAATATAACTTACTCATCCTAAACCGCTAAGGTGTTATTTTTATTTGACACAATTTTTACAAATGGGAAAGTTATTTAATCTCACCTCCTTAAAATGAGCGATGACAATGCCCTGGAGTCAGGGCTGTTCAATTCTAAGAATTAGTGATTTTACCAAATTAATTTTTGACAGGATTAATAGGATTAACAGGATTTATAGGATTTATAGGATTTATAGGATTTTTTAATTCATTTTATCCAGTTCATCTTGTAAATCCTGTCAAATTTTTATCAGTGTTGAGAAAACTGAACAACCCTGACTTTGGAACCTTTTATTATTCAATCTATACTAAAAAATTTATAATGTCAAGCAAAAAATGTTGGATAAATGAAAAAAATCTGTTTAATGGATGAAGTTATGAATACGGGATAAACGGATTTAAGTGGTTGAGGGATTTTGTTTGGATTCCGTATTCAAATTCATTGCCCCCAGCCATTTTATCTGTCTCTAATCACGCCAAACTGAACCCTAAATTCACGCAAAAAAAATTTTCAGATTTGGAAAAAAACACTTGACATTAAAAATTAAAATTGATATATTAAAGTACTTTGTAATTCAAAGTACTTTAACTATAAAATAACTTTAAAGGAGGTAAACATGACACAAGAACAAATCCAACAAGATATTTCAATCATTAAAAAGATGATTGAGAAAACCCGCCGTGAAGTCGCTGATTCCGGACAGGCATTTATATTCATCGGCCTGGCTTCGATTATTTACGTTGTGGTTATCATGCTGCTGGAGCGCTACCATTATTCTCATTTGGTGCTGCCGGCGATGATTATCATGACCGTTCTGATGGGAATACTTGGGTATGTTTTAATTGGCCGCAGTGACAAAAATGAAAAAGTGAAATCATATCCAAAAACAGTCGCCTATACGGTTTTATTTGCCTGTTCCGTCCCGATCTTACTCATCACTTTTCTGTTTCCCCTGACCGGAGTCTATTCCTTTAGTTTGGTACCGGTCTTGGCTGCCCTTTTCTTCGGGGTGATGCTTTTTTCAATTGGCGCGATCTATGAAATGCCTTTTTTATTTGTGAGTAGTATTGCCGTCTGGGTTGGAGCCTGTATCATGGCCTATATTAAAGGACCGATGCGGGGAGGCATCATGATCGTGATCATCATTTTGGGATTTGTCCTGCCGGGAATCATCTTAAATAAAAAATATAAACAAAGGAGCATTGAAAATGAATCATGAAAAAATTCTTCAGCTTGATCCCATTATTCATGCTCCGACTCGTCTGGCGATTTTATCGATTCTGATTACGGCGGAAACAGCCAACTTCACCTATTTAAAGGAGTCAATTGGGGTAACTGACGGAAATTTGAGTTCGCACTTGACCAAACTGGAAACGGCCGGGTTAATCAGCATCGAGAAGACGTTTGTCGGGAAAAAGCCCCAGACGATTTGTGCGATTACCAAAGCCGGCCGTACCGCTTTTTTGAAATATCTCGATCAGTTGGAGCAAATTGTTCAGGCGCAAAGACAAGATAGTTGACAAGCTTTTAAGAGGCTACCAGGTTACCAATCACTGGGAGGTAAATGGTTTTAACGCTATCAGCGGATCATTCGCGTTAACTTAAGCTTCTTTTTACAAGGAGAAAACGAGAGTACGGAGTTTCACGGAGATAAGCTAACATTAATTTCAAGATAGAATAATTCACCAGTGAATAATTCCTTAAAGCCCCTTTCAGAGAAATTCTTCCAACCGCCTGAGGGTGAACCCTCAGGCTCAATGATGAAAGGACGCAGAAACGCCCTGGTTGGGGAAATCAGCACCTGTTAGTTAACGGGTGCTTCCATTATTTAGCCTGAGGATTCATCTTCAGGTGGAAGATTTCTCCGTGAAACTCCTTTTACTCCGTGCCTCCCTGTTATACTATGACCAAAGTGGTTTTGAGATTCAGCCTTTAAGTCCTCTCTTTTCAAGAGAGGATTTAGGTGAGTTTTTAAAATTAGAGAATCTCAAAACCACTTTCACCTTAGTATAAAAAAAGTAAATGTTGAAGTACAAAATCCGTTGACGGAGCTTTGCGTGATTTGTAAGAATGGCAAAAGGGAGGTTCGCTCTGCCGAAATTATGCGTCTGCACCTCAATAAATCCACCACTAATTCTCAGCAATACAATACAAATATTTCAATCCGCGTAAATACAATTCCTTCCCGACGATGGCTGGTGACGCATCAAAACTATCCTCCAGCTTATTCTGCGTCAGGATTTCCAATTGCGGTCCGGCTTTAAGGATGTAAACCAGGCCACTTTTTCCGGCTATATAAATCCGATTGGCCGCGGCCACGGGGGAGGCAAAAACGCCTTGCATATCTTCCAGATCTTCTTTAGTGAAATGAATCTCACCAGTGAGGGCGTCAGCACAGGTGAGGCTGGCGCGATTGGATTTTAAATAGTAAATTTTATCCTGATAAAACAGGGGGGAGGGAACGTAGGGCGTGTTTTTATCGTCAGTCCAGACAACGGCCGCGCTATTTTCGATATTGCCCTTGGCCTGGTTCAGATTAACGACCTGGAGCGCATTGCCACGGAAGCCACTCATTAAATAAACCAGTCCATTGGCGTGAACCGGTGTGGGAACCACATTACCGGTTAAACCGCCTAATTCCCAAATTACCTCACCCGTTTTAAGATCATAGGCCCGTGATTTGTTGGTGGCACTGACGACAATTTGCGGTTTGCCATTTACTTCCACAACCACCGGCGTCGACCAGGAGGTGTTTTCGTCACGTGCTTTTTGCCAGAAGATGTCACCGGTATTTTTATTCAGGGCGAAAATAAATGAATCCTCTTCGTGATCCCAGTTGACAATCAGATAATCCTGGTAAAGCGCCGGTGAACTCCCCTCGCCAAAGGCCGCCTTCGTGTGCATCGTCCCCAGATCTTTTTCCCAGATTAAATTTCCCTTGAGATCAAAACAGTACAATCCAAACGAGCCGAAAAAGGCGAAGAGGTGTTTGCCATCGGTCACGCAGGAATTTGAGGCCCAGCTACCATCCGCGTGTCGACTTTCGTGGGGATATTCTTCGCGCACCATTTTTTGCCAGATAATTTTGCCATCTTTACGCGAAATGGCCAGCACCATAAATTGCAGGAAGAATTCCGTGACTTCCGCTTTGCCGGACATCCGGAGCCACAAGGGACGTTTGTCTTTGTGCGCGTCAATTTTTTCCGGATCAGGCTGTTTATCCGTGGCCACGGCAGTGGTTAGGAAAATTTGATCCCCCCAGATTACGGGCGTGGAGAGGCCTTTACCGGGAATGGTAAGTTTCCAGCGAACATTCTGGCTTTCACTCCATTCCAGCGGTGGATTGCCGGTGGGAGCTTCGCCGGTCATGAGCGGCCCGCGCCAGGCCGGCCAGAATTGATTATAATCCGGATTATTGGTTTGACTCAAGCCAGTCCCAATCAGCAGGAAGAAGCTAATTCCGATTAATTTTAAGAGCGAGATTTGTTTCATTGGATTTGTTCCTTTGGTTTGAGTTTACGTTTTACGCTTTTCGCATTACTTGGGTAACCTGTTTCATCCTATCTCCTGAACTAACACGTCAAATGAAATGCTCCCACCACCTTCCGGTTCGCGCTTATTTCATTGAAAGTCTTCACTGCCGAACCGGTGTTTTGGGCAATTGTTTCAATGTCCCGTTCAGCGAAGATTTG
>Ga0180437_10010992_pt1 | contig 10937 bp, 2 predicted proteins | sample SS_ome_4_FD_132410 | JGI IMG/M metagenome (GOLD analysis project Ga0180437, IMG submission 132410) | Hypersaline lake sediment archaeal communities from the Salton Sea, California, USA - SS_3_D_1 metaG | ecosystem: Environmental > Aquatic > Non-marine Saline and Alkaline > Hypersaline > Sediment... | reverse complement strand
GGGCCAGGTGAGCGTGAGTCGGGTGGAGCCGTGATTGCCTTCGCCCGGTTGTACGGTGATCGTCGGTTCGGCCAGGTATGGGTCCCAGCCGGCAGGGCTGTATGGGTTCCAGCCGGCCGGATCGCCGTCATGCCCCACCTTGAACGCCAAGTAGTCGGCCGGATCGATCGGCTCCACCACCGGCGGCAGCCCGCCGATATCGACCGCGATCCCGTTGATCCCCCGGCTGTAGCTGGTGTAGTTGGCCGCCGTGGCCGTTTCGCCCGGCAAGAGGGCTTGTTTGTCGGTGGCCACCGCGTCGCCGAAGGCCGAGTTGTGGTAGAAAACGTGCCTGCCGACGACCGCCGGGATTTGGGTCTTGAAGGTGATCGGGTAGCCGAGCCAATCCATGCCCTCGTCGTTTTCGACGTAGACGCGGCAGTAGTAGTCGGTCGCCGGCGCCAGGCCCGTCAACTCGATGTCGAACGGTCCGTTCAGGAAGGTGGTGAAGCCGGTGCTATGGGGCCACGTGCCGACGTCGGTGCCGTGGTCTTCGGTATCCCAGACGGCGTGGACGGTCGTTTCCAGCCCACCCGTGCTGGCCAGCACACCGTTTACCCGGGCCGTGATGGGGCCCACTTCGTCGCCGTAGAACTTCGGGGCCTGGCTGGTGACCACGTGCACGTTCTCGAACTGGGCCTCGCACAGTGCCAGGTCGGTGTGCGACGTGACGGCCAGGCCGACGTAGACTTCCGCCGTCACCGGATCCCCGGTCATCTCGATCGTGTCGGCATCGATCAGCCTCCACGAGCTTCCATCCGCGGAGACGTACGCGGAGAACAGGTCGCCGGTTCGATCCAGCCTGACCCAATAGGGAGCCGCAGGTTCCGGGACCCCCGTGTGCAAGCTGTTGCCTCCGGTTTCGGTGCGGCGTTGAAAGGCGGCGCCCTCGGCGGGCGTCAGCACGGCCATGGCGTGTTTGCTGTCGGGGTCGAGCGTCTCGCGGATCATCACGCCGGCCTTGGCCCAAGAGTGGGTATTCTCGACGCCAATCACCTGGGCCACGATCCGGCCGTCCCCAGCCAGCGTGTGGTGGACGTAGTAGAACTCGTCGGAGAAGTCTTCGATGTCCCAGCCGTGGCCGACCACGGTGTGCGTCGTGCCGTCGTAGGTGTGGCCGCCTTCGAAGCCGACGTACCCGAAGTGCGGCAGCGGCCCGTCGATCGGCACACCACCAATTTGCACGTCCTCGAACGTGGCGGTGCAGATCTCGAAGTTGGTGTGCGAGCATACGGCCAGGCCGACGTAGACGCTCGGCATGATCGACATCGCAATCGTCTCGGAACCCATCTCCGTCCACGAGACTCCGTCCGCCGAGTGATACGCGGTGAACGTATCGCCACTCCGCTCGAGCTTGACCCAATGGGGAGCCACCGGTCCGCCGGCCACCGTGTCGGCGGTGTCGCCGCCGGGTTGCGAACGGCGCTGAAAGGCGACGCCGCGGTCGGGGGTGAGCACGACCATGGCCTGCGGGCCGTCGGCGTCGAGCGTCTGGCGGATCATCACGCCGGCCTTGGCCCAAGGGTGGGTGTCCCCGACGCCGGTCACCTGGGCGACGATCGTGACGTCGCCGGCGACCGTTTGGTAGGCGAAGTGGAACTCGTCGGCGACGCCGTCGATGTCCGCGCCGCCGCCGCCGATCGTGTGGACGCCGTCGGCGTAGTCGTAGCTGCCCCCTTGGGCCACCATGCCGACGTTGGCTCCCTGCATTTTCCAGTCGACCGTGTCCAACCGCGGCGGCCCCGGGGGATCGTATTCGCAGGCCCCGATGTCGACCCGAACGGCTCCGTCGGCGTTGCCGTCGACGAAGCGGCTGAGTCCCCGCTGGTCCCGAGTCAGACCGGCGCCGATAGCCCGAGCATCATCGCCCGCGTCGATGGCCGGACTGCCGGCCAGCAGGGTGTGAGTCTGGGTCGGTCCGCCGTAATCGCCCAGCGGTTCGAGTTGGGGATCCACGCCCACAATGTTCCCGTAGCCATCGCCGTTGGCCAAACCGCCGCTGCTGCCCGCGTGGCCGATGAGGTTGTGCGAACTCCCGAGTTGGACGCGGTCGCCCGACAAATCGTTGGGCGCCGCGGCGCAATAATTGCTGGCCACGATCGTGTTGTGCAGCGTAGTTATGCCGCCGTTGTGAGTAGCGATCCCGCCGCCCGCGCTGTAGTCCCAGTCTGTCGAATTGCCCGAGATCGTCGAGTTGACCACCCAAAGTGTGCCGTTGTAGTTGCGAATCCCGCCGCCACTGTAGCTTGTCAGGTTCCCCGAGATCGTCGAGTTGACCACCCAAAGCGTGCCGAAAACGCTGTGAATCCCGCCGCCGTATGTCACGCGCACCGATCCTGCTACCGCTGAGTTTTCTGAGATCGTCGAGTTGACCACCGAAAGCGTTCCGGAATCGTTGTAGATCCCGCCGCCCTGGACGGCGGAATTACCCGAGACGGTCGAGTCGGTAACCGTCAGGGTGCCGCGGTTTTCAATCCCGCCACCGTTTGTGGCGGCGCCGCCGGTGATCGTCAGTCCGATCAACTCTACTTCTCCAGTCGATACGGTGAAGATCCGGCTGGCGCCGTTGCCGCGGATTACCAACGATTCCAGGGCGGACGCGTCCACGACCAGCGAACGGTCCACGATGATCGATGTACCGCCAAGCACGATCTCCTCGGCATCCAGCACAGCGTCAAAAGTCACTCGATCGCCCGGAGCCGCGTAGCAGATGGCCTCGCGCAGCGAAATCGCGCCATCATAGAGGTCCACCACATCGTCGGGCGTGGTCACGACGGTTGCCGGCGTTTCCCGGCCCGGAGCCGGGTCGCCCTGGAACTCGTAAGCGCCGATGTCCACCCGCGGACCGTAGACGCGGTCGTTGCCGTCCAGGTCGGTCACGAGATCGGGCGGCACGAAGTCGTTGTTGCCCATCTCGATTGCCGCGCTGTGCCCGGTCAATCTCAGGTCGCCGAAATCATCGTCCTCGTTGCCCCAGATCCCGTCCGGTCCCGGGCCGGGATTACGCACAAAGCCCGGATCGATGCCGATCAGGTTGCAGCCGCTCTCGGGGGTCATCGAGCCGTAAATCTCTCTGCTCGTGTGCGCTTCATTCAGCGCGACGATCGAGTTGTGCAGCGTCAACGCGCCGACAAAGTTGTAGATCCCGCCGCATGTGCTGGCCGAATTGCCCGAAATGCTCGAGTTGACCACCGAAAGCGTGCCGGAGCTGTGAATCCCGCCGCCATAGCCGGCCGAATTGCCCGAAATGCTCGAGTTGACCACCGAGAGCGTCCCGTCGCTGTAAATCCCGCCGCCGCTGCTGTCGGCCGAGCCCCCGGTGATTGTCAGGTTGCTGATGGTCGCGTCGGTTACACCTGAGCTTACCGATAGCACACGGTGGTTGCCCGCCGCGTCGATCGTCAGGTCCGCAGCACCCAGCCCCACCAGGTTCAGGTTGCTGGTGATCTCCAACTGGCCCAACTCGAGCGTGATGGTGCTGCCGGCCAGGCTCGCGTCGAACCGGATCTCATCCTTGCCGCCGTTCAGTTCGGCCAGGGCCAGCGCCTCGCGGAGGCTGAGGTTGCCCGAACCGTGGTCCCCGTCGAATTCGTCCGCGAAGGTGGAAACGACCAGGGGCCAGAGGGAAGGGTCGAACTCAAACGCCCCGATGTCCACGGTGGGCGTGCCGTCCTCGTCGCCGTCCAAGATCCGCTCGAGGCCCCGCTGATCGGTCGTCAGAGGATACCCGTCGGGATCGACCGCCTCGGCGTTGGCTCCGGTGTCGATGGCCCGGCTGCCGGGCAACAGGGCGTGTGTCGGCGTCGGTCCGCCGTAGTCGCCCAGCGGCGCCAGCCAGGAGAGGTCCACCACGCCCACAATGTTCCCGTCGACGTTGTTGGCCAGACCGCCGGCGGTGCCCGCGTGGCCGATTAGATTGTGGGAAGAATGCGTCTCGTCGTTGTTCAGCAAGCGGCCCACCACGTCGTCTGCTTCCCGTGGATCTGCAGCGTTGACAGTGCGGAGATGATTTCCGGCCACGATCGTGTTGTGAAGCGTGGTGGAGTCCGTCGAGGTACGGATGCCACCGCCGCCTCCATCGCCATCGTCATTGGCATCCGCGGTATTCCCCGCGATCGTCGAGTTGGCCACGGTAAGCGTGCCGCTTAGCCAGTTGATGATCCCGCCGCCGGACCAGTCGGCGGTGTTGCCCGAGATGGTCGAGTTTGCCACGGAAGTTTCGGGGCTCTCGTTGCAGATCCCGCCGCCGTGCAGGCCGGCCGAATTGCCCGAGATCGTCGAGTTGATCACCGCAAGCACGCCCGTGGGGGCGGAGTCAATTCCGCCGCCGTTTCCATCTCCATCGTCATCGGCATCCGCGGTATTCGCGGCGATCGTCGAGTTGGCCACCGAAAGCGTGCCCTGGTTGTAGATCCCGCCGCCGTGGATCTCGGTCGAATTGCCCGAAATCGTCGAGCCCTCCACCGAAAGCGTCCCCTGATTGCAGATCCCGCCGCCGCTGTGTCCGGATGCGTTGCCGCCGGTGATGGTGAGGCCGGAAATGTCCGCGGCAGCGCCGGATAAGACGTGCAGCGCGCGATCGAGTCCGGCGGCGTTAACGATCGTTTGGTCCGCGCCGGCGCCTTGGATGGTCAGACCGCCGGTGGCGTCGGTGATGTCCAGATCGGCACTGGCGGCCGCGTCCTCACCCGGCCCGGGAATGCTCAAGTTGTACGTGCCCGCCGGAAGTCTAATCCTGTTGTCCCCCGCAAAGGCATTGGCCTCCATGACCGCTGCCCGCAGCGTGGTGTTGCCCGAGGCGTCCTCCGCCAGTCCATCGCCCGGGTCCGCATCCACCGTATCGTCGAAGCTGTTGACCGCGAAGACGTGCTCCACCGTCACGGTGAAATCCTCGCTAGTTGTGTTGCCGGAGTTGTCGATCGCGGTGCAAGTCACCACCGTCGCGCCCAACGGAAAGACGGAACCACTGGGTGGCACGCAGACAACTGTCGGATCGGGATCGATATCATCGACGGCCTGCGGCGGGTCCCACGTCACCACCGCTCCCTCCGGGCTCGGCGTTTCCACCACCATGTCTTCCGGCACGTTGCTCAACTGCGGCGGATTCCAGTCCTCCTTCTGCAAAGAAGCATAGGCGGTCTCCCAACTGGGCCCGTCGGGCAGCGGCGCCGCGCCGTCGGCATCGAGTTGAAGCGGATTGGCCGACAGCAACCGGCGATCCTCGAGCGGTTCGAGGGCGAGTCTTCTCAAGCGGTGCCCAAGAGGTCGGCAGGTGGGAAAATCGCGCCGCTTCAGCGACGGCCGACGAGCGTAGATGGGGCGTCTTGAGAGTCTCACGGGCTTGTCCTCCAAGAGAAACAGCGGATCGGCGTCCCATGGCTCCAGTGGGCGTTACTGTAACTGTCGAGGGGACAATTGTCAAGGGGCGCGGGTCATATTTATTCAGAGAGAGATCGTCAGCTTTTGCCGATCACGCGCAACAGCGTATGCGGATCATAACGGGACGGCCGCACCAGACGCTGCCGAGAATCAGCATCAAGCCGTTGGTGGTGGGGGGAGAGCGGCGTGCGGCACGCGGCGCTGATCAAGGCACCCTGGATGAGGGCAGCAACCAAGGCATCGCGAGGGGCGCACCCTCTGTTGGAGCGAGGTCTGCCTGGAGAACTTAGAGGCCGCAGCCGGGCCATGCGAAAAAAAGACCCCGCCGGAAAGTCCCCGGCGGGGTCGTTGCCTTGCTTTGAGGCGCGTCGAACTTAGGCCTTGCGGCGTCGGATCAAACCGAACAGCCCCATCACGGCGATGCTCAACAGCATGAACCAGGTGGAAGGCTCGGGAACCAACTCCAGCGCGGCCGCGGCGGCCGGCGCCATGCTGACGAATTCGTCTCCCGTCATCAGCAGGCCGTACTTGCCCTGCGTGTCGCTGCCGAACACTTCGCAATAGGCTCCGCCGCCACCTTCCCAGGTGAGGAACTCGAACGGATACGATCCGGCGGTCAGCTGGATGCTGGCCACCGTGCGGCTGTTGCCCGTGCCGTTGTCGCGATAAAGGATCGAAGGGTCGGTCTCGTCGATGAACGATACGCCCTCTTCCGCGACTTCGACGATCTCGATCCACTCCTGGCCGGGAATCGTCAGACGGGCGCCGTCGTCACTCTGGAAGCCGAAGTAGTACAGACCGTCCTCCACGATGTTGATCGCACCGTTGGCCAACAGCGCGAAGTGGTTGTCCGCAGCCGCGGTGTCGATCAGGTACGGGTCGTCGCCGCCGATGCTGCCCGTGCCGCCGTCCTCGGGATCGTGGAAGTTGATCTTGGTGTCGGTCGCCACAACGTTGCTCTGCGCGGTTCGGCCGGCCTCGATCGCGGCCATGGCCTGGGCAAGATTACCCAGGTTGCCGTGTGCATCGGGGACACTCATCTCGATCGTGATGTCGCCGGTGCCGGGCACCTTGAAATCGACGTAGGCGTCGTGGCCGGGATCGCCCGAGCCGATCAACGTGAACGCCCTCAGGTCGGTCGTGGCGCCCATGGCCGCGGCCACTTCAACGTCGCCACCACCGGTTGCCTCGCGGTGAATGACCTGGATGTCGTGTGGTCCGGCCGTCAGGTGGACTGTGCCGAAGTTATTGTCCTGCCAGCCTTCCGATCCGATGATCAGCGCGCCGTTGTCGATCGAGAGTTCCTCGCCGTCGTCGCTGTTGATGTAGAAGGTCCAATCGCCGGTGGTGGGGATCATGACCCTTCCGCGGGCGAGAAAGGCGAGGTGGTCCGCCGTCCCGGGAGCCGGCCAGGGAGCCCCGACGGCGAGATGCTCATTAGTTACACCATAGGGGCCGTCGCCCGGGATGTTCTTGGCGTTTGCCTGTGGGTCGCTGTCGTTGATGTTGATTGGGCCCATCAGGTCATAAACGAGGCGGTCGCCGGTCGTGCTCTCAAGGGATGCGACGCCGGCGCCGACGCTGCCCATATTCCCGTTGTTGACCACTTCCAGCACACCCCAACCGCCTTGGACCGGTCCCACACCCTCGGGATCGGAAACCATGCCGCCCGGAGCGCGGCCGGGATCAATAGCGGGAGTGGCATCCATAATCTGGACGTTCCCAAACGTGGCCGTTTCCAGCCGGCCATCGTTATTGTGGGCAGTCACGGCCATCCCGACAAACGCGTCGTCCAGCAGGTTGCTGGCATACTCTCCGCCGACTTTGACCCAGTTGGTGCCGTCATGCACAAAACCTTCCACGTAGGCCCAGCCGTCCACATTTGTCCGGTTCAGGGCGATCAGCCGGTTGTCCTGTGCGGAAAGGCCACCCATTTGGACGTTGAACATGGAGTTGGAGGTGTTGTCGGGTCGCCCCTGATAAGCCACCTCGGTCCGCGGCGGCTTCAGATGGGCCATGAAGTAGTTGACTTCTCTCTCGTTGCCTGCACCGTTGTCAACGTCATTACGCAACGCGAGGCCGGCCTTTACCCAGTTGTCCATGGCGGCCCAGTCTCCCGTGCGGTTGATCCAGGTGACGTCCGCTTCGATGCGGAAATCGCCGGAGACCGGCGCGTAGGCGAAGTGGGCACGTTCGCCCCAGTCCCACCAGTCGCTGCCACCGCCGTTGACGGTGTACGTATCCGTTCCGGCGTCGTACGAGTACGAGCCGACGGCCACCGGATCATCGCCGGGCCGGCCCAAGTCAACGCCGGCGGTGGGTACAAACGCCACAGCGAACACCTGTCCGGCCGCGAACGTCAACACCAGCGCGACCGTTACTGCCGCAGTTGTCAGTTGTCGCATCTCAATCGCTCCTCAAAGAAGAAAAACTTGAAACCAGTCAGCTAACTACGGCCTCTATCCTGCTCTGTCTGTTTCTGCTTTGCTGTCCGCGACAAACCCGCATTCGTCGCATCTTATGCTGGGATCCGTGCCACCCGTATTGTCCATACCTCCCTTACATCCCGCATCTTTACGATAATCTAACATACTCTCGCAAGAAACACAAACAGTTTTTCCCGATTTTTGGGCAGATCATCGTATTCTGCGGTGTTTATTAGGAAGAATTGCGTTCTGTGATTTTCATGAGTGCGGTCCCAATGGGGGGCTGCTTTGATTCTCGCCTTCTTCGTGGCACCCCAAGAAACGAAAAACAGCCCGCCCGCAAGCTGCGGGCGGGCTGTCAGTTCGTAGCCCGATCGGATGTTGCCCCAGGTAACTTATTTGCGACGCCGGCGGAAACCGTACAGCCCCAGTGCCGCGACGCTCAGCAGCATTACCCAGGTGGAAGGCTCGGGCACCAGCTTCAACGCGGCCGCGGCGGCCGGCACCATGCTGACCACTCCGTCTCCCGTCATCAGCAGGTCATACATGCCCAGCGTGTCGCTGCCGAACACCTCGCAATAGGCCCCGCCGGCACCTTCCCAAGTGAGAAACTGGAAGGGATGCGATCCTGCGGTCAGCTCGATGCTGGCCACCGTGCGGCTGTTGCCCGTGCCGCCGTCGCGATACAGGATCGAAGGATCGGTCTCGTCGATGTGTGACTCGTTCCAATCCGCGGCGTCGACGATCTCGATCCACTCCTGGCCGGGAATCGTCAAGGCGGCACCGTCGTCGCTCTGGAAGCCGAAGTAGTACAGGCCGTCCTCAGCGATATTGATCGCACCAGTGGCCAACAGCGCGAAGTTGTTGTCCTTGCCGTCGTAAGGTGGATCTTCGGTGGGCTCGGTGTTGATCAGGTACGGGTCGTCGCCACCGATACTGCCTGTGCCCCCGTCCTCAGGGTCGTGGAAGTTGATCTTGGTGTCGGTCGCCACAACGTTGGTCTGCGCGACCCTTCCCGCCTCGATGGCGCCCATGGCCTGGGCAAGATTTCCCAAACCACTATGTGCGTCGGGGAGACTCATCTCGATCGTGATGTCGGTCGTTCCGGGCACGCTGTAGTCGACGTAGGCGTCATGGCCGGGATCTCCGGACCCGATCAAGGTGAACGCCCTCAGGTCGGTCGTGGCGCCCATGGCGGCGGCCGCTTCGAGGTCGCCACCACCGGTTGCCTCGCGATGAATGACCTCAATGTCGTGCACGCCGGCCGTCAGGTGGACTGTGCCGAAGTTGTTGTCCTGCCAGCCTTCCGACCCGATGACCAGCGCCCCGTTATCGATCGAGAGTTGCTCACCGTCGTCGCTGTTGATGTAGAAGGTCCAATCGCCGGTGGTGGGGATCTCGATCTGACCGCGGGCGATGAAGGCGAGGTGGTCCACGTTGTTGGGGGCCGGCCACGGAGCCCCAACGGCGAGATTCTCGTAGGCCACGCCGTAGCCGCCGTCGCCCGGGAAGTTCTTGGCGTTGACCTCATGGTCCCCAATGTTGATCGGGCCCATCAGGTTATAGACGAGGCGATCACCCATACCGCCCTCGATGGAGGCCACGGCGTCGGAAACACTACCCATGTTGCCGTTGTTGACCACTTCCAGCACGCTCCAGCCGCCCTGAACCGGAGTGAGCGTCTCGGGAACGTCCACGGGATCGCCCGCTCGCCAGGGAATCTCGCCCTGCAGCGAAGGCAGATGCACTGGGGCCGGGAGGGGATCGTTCAGATCGGTGGTGATCTCGACGCCCCAGAAATACCCTTTTTCGTAGTTCGGCTCGGCGGGATCTCCCACCGTGTTGCGGTGGGCGGTGACGAACAGGCCCATGGCCGGCTCGGCCCCCATGTTCGGCAGCGCCATCGTGTTCACCTCCGTCCAGTCGCCGAAAGGATCGCAGATGTAACCGGTGAAGTCGTCTCCGGAGCGCTGCAGGGCAACGGCAAAGGGTCGGTACGAACCGGCCGCGGTATGCTGCATGTTGACATTGTCCGCCTCGCGGTACTGGAAACTGCCGTTGTTGGCCCACGTGGCGGCCGTGATCGCGTTGACCTCTTTTTCCCAGCCCGCTCCTGCTCCGCTTCCCAGGTCCTTACGGCTGAAGACGCCGGCCTTCATCCAGCCGTCCACACCGTCGCCGGTGCCGTCTTCCAGGGCCACGTTGGCCGTGATCCGCCAGTCGCCGTCGACCATGTTGTTGAAGACGACGTGGCCCGCCTCTCGAGCGCTCCACCAGTCACTACCACCGGCAAGGACCTCATACAGGTCGACGGTCTGGCCGTCAATCAACGCGCCCGCCGTGTAGGTGGCGCTTCCGGAAAACGCGGGATCGTTGGCTCCCAACTGATCACCGATGTCGGCCTGGCCATCGAAGATTCCGACGACCGCCGAAGCCTGCCCGGCTGCGAGCATCACCAACGCAATTGTCGTTGCCAAAGTTGTCACTCTACTCATCCGACCACTCCTAGAAGCTAGTACCATGAAGCAAATACTCTGAACCAAACTCGCCTGCCCAACACACCTCGTCTACGCTCTTTGTTTCAGCGGCGACAAATTCCCGAAGCCGCCCATATTTTGCAGCCACCGCTATTAGCTATACATCCACTATAAGTCGCGTATCCGCCAATTGTACCACATGCAGTGCAGATCACGCAACTACTCCCAATGGTTTTATACCACCTATTTTAACTCTCGGGGTGAACAGCAGGCTATCTCGTGACGTAAACGATTTCAATACAGAGATTTATGAAATCAGACTTCGGTGGCTGGCTCGCCAAAAAACTTTCCAAAAAAGTCCCTGAAGGGGGTTGCCCGGTGGTCCGTTTAGGCCTTTTACGGGCAGGCGAGCAGGGATTCTCGCCCCCTGCCGACTGGAAACAGGGGCCGCTTCTGCTACCATGCGGGCTGGCCGATTTTGGATGGAAACTCGCAGAAGCCCCGTCATGACAGACTCACAAACCACCGTTGCCCAGCTCAAGCAGCTGGTGAACGATTTCGTCGAACGCCGCGATTGGCACCAGTTCCACTCGCCGAAGAACCTCTCGATGTCGAT
>Ga0180437_10010991_pt1 | contig 10937 bp, 6 predicted proteins | sample SS_ome_4_FD_132410 | JGI IMG/M metagenome (GOLD analysis project Ga0180437, IMG submission 132410) | Hypersaline lake sediment archaeal communities from the Salton Sea, California, USA - SS_3_D_1 metaG | ecosystem: Environmental > Aquatic > Non-marine Saline and Alkaline > Hypersaline > Sediment... | reverse complement strand
GTTGTAACGGTAACTGCCGCTTCACTTGACCACATTACTGTTGATATGGTTTTAACATATCCAAACAATGAGGAAGGTGTTATTCAATCTGTGAATGCTGGTTTAAACCAAATCACGATTGGTTCATTAACTTCTGCTGGATTGCCTGCTCTTGCAGCTGGAGATTTCCTAGCATTCCGTTCTACAATTGAAGGAGATGGTCAGGATTCTTTCTCTCATTACATGAGAACAGAGACTATCACTAGATACAATTACATTCAGTTCTTTTTAAGAGCTCAGAGATGGGATAGAATTGAATACCAGAAGTATGTTAACAATGGTACTACAAACTATCTTGAGATTGATAGAAAAGAGAAGTTAAAGCAATTGAGAACAGATTTATTTGTTTCTTACTTTAACGGACATAGAGGAGAGTACCAAATCGCTAACAACAACATCGCTAAGTCGATGGGTGGTGTTTATCCATTGATGGTTAATGCTGGAGCTTTGAATGCTAATCCAACAACTGCTGGATTCAAGAATGCTTTTGAGCAATTAGCGTTTGCTTCCAACTACAAGGCTGAAGGTGGAACTAGATTTGTTTACGCAACTCAAGAGATGCTTTATTTATTCTCTGAGACTTGGAAACAACCGGGTCTAAGATACCGTCCGGGAGATAAGGTTGCTAACCTTGACCTTGAGATGTTAGTATTTGGAGGTATGAAGTTTGTACTTGTTCCTTGTGAGCTTTTCAAAGAGCCATCATGTTTCCCTTCTGAGTGGGCTAGAAAAGTATTGGTTCTTGACCAAGAAACTATCAAGCCAGTTGTTATGGAAGGAATTCCAGCAATGGAGATGGGGTCAACTTTGGATAGAGGTCAAAACGGAACTAGAGAGAACTTTAAGGATTGGTTCTGTGCTGCACAGCTTTCACTTGAGTTCAACAACCCTCTTGGGTCGTTCTATATTGATGTTCAACCATAAGAATAAAAATAATGGGGTAGGCTTGTGGTCTACCCCTATTTTAAATAATAAATAAAAACTGAAGAATGAGTAAAGACGGAATATTGGAAGAGTTTGATAATTTGGACAACGAAAAAGGTCAGACAAATCCAACAGAAAAAACTGAAGAGAAAAAAGAGGAGACATTTACTGCTGAACAAGTAGAAGAAATGTTGAAAAAAGCAAGAGAAGAGGCGGAAAAAGAAGTGAAAGAACCTAATGAGGGAGACTTACAATCTCTTCTTATGAAGACTCTTATTGAGCAAAACAAAAAGCCTGATAGTGAAAAATATGGTCAAGACGGCTATGTTGATTCAGCTTATATTGATGAGGATGATTATATAGAGAAGCCTGTAGTGTTCTTTTGTCACATGATTGGTTATGTAATTGTAGACGATAAAAGAAACGGTTTTGCGTCCCCAAATCCATATAGAAAAAAGGCTATTTTATTTGAAAGGCCACACATGAAGAAAAGAGGTCACGGTAGAGAACAGGATATCGAATACTTTTCGACTTATGAATGTCATTCAAAAAAAGAAGCTAAATGGTTAAGAGAGCACACGTATTTTGGTGTTAAATTCTTCGATGAGCTAGATTTAGCTAATAGTAAGAATCACGATAGAGCACTTCTTATTTCTAATTATATGAATATGGTTCAAGATTTTGACCCTACTAGAGTAAGGCAAGAATCAAGAAGAAGAGGTATAGGTACTGTACGTGAGCTTCAAAAACAAAAGGTTGCTTTAGCGATGGCTATGGCGGATGAAAGGCTAGGTAAGGAAGAAGAAAAACTTTCTATGAGAGCCAAAGACGCAATAGCAGATATGTATATGCAAGACAAAAAGTAAACAATGATACAAGCGCAAACAATAGTAGATAGAACGTTATCAATTTTAGATGCCGAAGGCTCTGATAGATACTTGTTTGACCAAGACTTTAAGCCAGCCATCAACGCAGCAGTTGAATGGTTGGTTGCTGTCTTTAATTCTGCGTTTGCACAAAATAAATTGTCAGAAGAAGATTTAAGAGAACTAATTAAAACAAAGGTTTTTCAAGCTAACGATTTCAGCAGGGTAAGATTCAATGCTGATGTCGTTGGTGAGAAACTTTGGACAGTTCTAGCTATTCTGACAGAGATTACAGTTACACCGGACGTTGCACCTCCACCACTTCCAAACCCTAAGATTTCTGTTTACCATCCAGAGTATACATTTGTATCCTCAGAAGAGTCAGCAGGAAGACTTTCTATTCAGGAATGGAATGAGAATAAGAAAAACATTTTCAAGGCGGGAAACACAACCGTAACTAATGGATTTAAGAAATATGCTTATTTAAGTTTCGGGGATTATTCATCAGACAATTATACTGAGATAGGCGAGATTGAGATTAGACCTGATGTATCATCTGAGCTTGTAGCTATATCTTATTTAAAATACCCAACCCCAATAACAACTATTTCAGATAGTGTTGAGTTTCCAGCTAGTTTAACTGACCTTCTAGTTCAGAAGACAGCTAATGTTATATCTTATAAGCAAGGAGACCAAACGACACTTTATGGTGTTACTGATGTAGATGTTCAACGTTTAATTAGTTTTATGGTCGCATAATATGGCAAGAACACTTAGAGACATAGTAGATGATATTCAAGTTTTATTAAGACAAAGCTTTGATGATAGAGAATTTCAAGATATTCATGTAGCTTGGGCTTGTACTATAGTTGGCGATAGAATTAAAAGACAACATATTGAAAAAAGAAATTCTGGGGCATTTCTATCTGTGTATGCTAATGTTCCAGTAAACGTATTCACAACGATAGAAAATCCTAATCAGATTCCTAACAGAAAATACGTAGAGCTTCCTGAGTGTATTTACGACATGAATCTAGATGCTGGTATTAGTTATCTATCTTATTGGGATAATACAGACCCTTGTGGTTCTGAATATTTTAGAAAGAGAAAATTCAACAGAACGTCTCCAAGTGAGATTGAAGTTTGGGAGGGTAATCCATACACAAAACCAACCCCATCAAATCCTTATTTCTATAGAGTAGGTAAGTATATTTATCTAGTAGGGATAGAATGTGTAGATGTAGAAGCTGTTGAGATGGGGATATACGCTACATTACCACACCCTAAAGATGTTGACTTAGACGCTGAATGGGAGTTCCCAGCAGCGACATTAGCTGTTCTTCAAAAGTATGTAATAGATATTTTCAGACTAGGACTTCAAATGCCTGATGAAGGCAAAGTCAACACAGGAGATGATAATTCAAATCCATCTCAAGTACCTACCCAAAAAATAGTGTCAGTAAACAACCCTATTACAAATACAGACTCTGAAAGTTAGCATATAATTTCGTATATTTGTGAAATAAAATATACTTAAAATGCATTATAGTCCTTCAGATTTTGTGTCTCCCGATTTGATTTTAGCAGATGTTCTTCCTTTAGTAGGAGAGTCTGGGGACTACAAAGAATTACCAAAAGGTTTTTATATAAATCAAATTCAAAAAGCTTTAGAAGCTTTATCTTTCGATACTTATTTTAGTAAAAAAACAGTAGGGTTTGCAGTTCCTGAGAATTTAGTAATGAATATACCTAAAGGATTATTCAATTTGAGGCAAATGTATCTTACAAATGGAGATGGATGTGGTATAGGACCAGATAGTGTAGTGGTTTACTTTAAAAGTAACTTCTTTAACGATGACGGAACTGGTAGTGGTAATTATGTTGCTAGAAATAAAGGCAGCAATAAAGGTAATGACCCATATTACTCAACTAACAAAGGAACTTATTTAGGGAATACGATAGAGCGAGACGATAGGACTGTATCTAATGGGAGTTCTGATTCTATAGGAGCTAACTACAATAAGGATAGAATATATTTTTACAACATACAAAATGGTAGAATAATGTTCTCTAGTTCATGTAAGCATTACGCAAATGTAATTATGGAATTTAATGGCCTAGATACTAATGTTGGGGATAAGCCAGTAATACCTCTTCAATTCAGAGAGGTTGTAATTGACTGGGTTGTAGAGGCGGTTTTAAGAGTTAAATACACAAGAAATAGCCAGCTATTTGCCGGGGCGTATAATGACGCTAAAGGAAGACTTGGTAGAAATCCTTATAATGTTTCTGGAACTTGGCATACAGCTACTCAGAGAGCATCTAGCTTAGATTCAAAAGCTAGAGAGGATATGGCTTTGTATTATTCTAATTTTGTAAAATAATAAATAATGGCGCAAGAAAACCATCCAAAATATAAACAGACATATTCTTCTGGAGCAAATTCTGATATGGAGCAAGAATTGTTTGGTGCTCAAGATAATGGTCAATATAGAGATTCTAGAAATAACAGATTAACTTCTGTAGATGGTAATTTATTTGCGTCAGAAAAAATAAAAGGTCATGAGTTAGAGCATGACTTAACGTCTGTAATAAATCCCATATCATCAAACTATGTTTGCATAGGTAAGCATGAAGTGAAAGGTCAAAACGTTAGTCTATGGGCTTCTCCTGTAGCTGGAGATTACGCTTCTATATCTGTGGATGGTCAAATTGTGTGTCAATCAGTAAATCTACCTTTAACTGTAAATAATCCATGTCAAACAGATAATAATGACAGTTGTATAGGAGGGGAGTTATTTGTAACTGATGACAATGTTCCGCCGATGATTTTCAACATCAAGGATATGGTTGACTCATTTAATGCTGGCTCTCAGAAGTATTTTTCAGAATTCAATGCAAACGCATATACGGTAAATCTGTCAGCTCCAATAGATATCCCCGTATTTGAAGAGTTAGTTGACGTAGGTGCTGGAGGCGGTTTACCAATAGGTAACTACTCTTACGCTATAAGATATGTAAGCGATGAAGGAGACAGAACTAATAGAGGTCCTTTAACACCTCAAATATCAGTTGTAAGAGATTTAAATGACCTTAGCGACCAATATCCATACTCTTTAACAGAAGGAGACTTACCAGACCTTAATTCAAACACTAAGTTTGGTATTAAATTAAGATTTAGAGTTAATAATGAGTTGAATTATGATTTTATTGAAGTAATAAGATACTCTTGGAATGGAGGCACTACTGAGTATTTTGTCCCTCAACCAACAATTATAGGTAAGATAGATATTCAGAATGGAGAAATAAGTATAAAGGAGTTTACTGACCCCGTTGAATCAAACACTAACGAGGTTATAACCGATGAAGAGGATACTGTTCAACAGGAATTTATAGAGAAAGCAAAGGGAATAAGGTATTACGATAAAAGATTAGTCTTAATGAATATTGAGACTGGTTCTAGAGATTTTGAGCCTGATTTTGAAACTGATTCTCAAGATAGATATATGTACCCTTGCGTTCAGAAGCTGTTTAAGGCTGGTCATGCAGACCCATACCAAAATACATATAATAAAAGCTATATGGGTGGTGAGTCTTTTGGTTTCTCTGTTCAGGCGTATGATGGAGTGGCCGGAAAAGGATTTGCAGTACCTATACCAAATGATACTGGTGACTTTGGATACATTATACCAAATAGAAGAACTGAGATAACGAATGGTTCTGAAGAGGATTTAGTTTCTTATGACGGAATGGTTACAGCAGCAAATGTCAATGGAACGGTATCTAAAACACTAGAGGTTTTCGACCATGAAGATGCAGAATCAAAGACAGATGTATGTAAGCTTATAGGTATAGCTAATCCCGGAGACATAGGAGACGTAACTGATGATGGAAAGTTTAAATCTACACTGAATCAGTACTGTTCTTTACCTCCATCTGCAAGAGGGGCTATCCCTTCAGCTATTGCTCCAGTTACTCAATGGCAATCACAATACCAACCTTGGACTCCAGTTAATAATACCGACAACGATGTTATTGGGCATAATGTTGTACCTAACACTAAGGTAGAGCTTGGCTCTGGAGATGGAGAAGAAGAATATAGACCTAAAGGATTCGGTTTAGATTATTACTCTAGAGGTATGACCCTTCATGGTGTAGACGGATTCCCTAGTTGGGTAAAGTCTTTTTCAATAGGTAGAACAAAGAGAGCGAATAGAGTCGTTTGTCAAGGGATAGGATGTTGGTCTTTAATAGAGAGGGAGGATAAAGATTTACAGCTAAATAACGCATCTAAAAGAGTCAATAAGATGACGTTTTTCAGCCCAGATATACAGGCTGGATTTGTATCTCAATCAATAATAGATGGTATAGCTAATGGAGACTATGAGGTTCAGTTTGTTTCTCCTGTAGGGTTTTTTAGTGAATCATATAATGGAGCTAATGCTACTTCTTTAAATAGCTACGACAATCCAATAACAACAGCCGTAGACATGATATCATACGCTAGGGTTTTGTATGATGATGGAGATATCAACCCCGGTTCTACTCAAGGGTATACCTATTTTAATAAATGGAGGAATTCAAACCCTATTAACGGAAATTTATTCTCAGGAGTTGACGGCGGAAACACTACTACTCAAGTAACTGACATAGAATCAAAAACAGATGGTCAGTCTACGTATTATGAAATAGAGTTCGCAGATGATATATATAATTACGGAGGTAATACAAATGGATTAGGTCGTGGATTTAACGATTCAAATACCAAAGATATGCAAGAGCCTTTCTATATTATAAATATTATAGAAACAGGCAAAACTCAAGTAAACCAAGACATAGATACATACCTTAACACAGGTACTTATGTTAAGCTAGAGAGTTTAATCGGAATCACTACTGGAGCTGATTCTTTTGAGTTAGTAGACGAAAGATGGGAAGATTGCATTCCGGCACTTGATTCTGGTTCTCCATTAGCGGGTAACGAGAGGTTTGTTTATGTAGTAGATGATAATGGAGATGAATTCGCTTGGATGAATGTAGACTATATGACTCCTGCTCAAATAACATCAATAATAAACGATATAACATCAAATGGGTTTTACCTATCTCCTATAAGAAATGTAAAGGTTTATGGTGTTTATAACTCAACAATATCACAAAGCCAAAACACCTCTCAAAGAAACTTTGTTTTAAACTTCAATATAGTTGGTTCTGAAATAAATTCAAATAAAAGAGTGTACGTTAAGTATGATAAAGAATCTCCGGTTAGAATTTTCGGTGGAGACTCTACTGTTGGCGAGAGTCTATTCGCTATGTACGACAGAGAATCTTTAGGTGACAATACTACAAAAACAAAAGAAGATTGTTTTAGATTAGGTATTCCTTTCCCTTATCTTCAATACGAGATGAATCCGGGTATATATCAAATATCAGATTCTAAACCGTTAAATATCCAAGATTGGACAGCAGGAACAAATAATAGATTTTCAAGTATCGCCTATATAAGACAGCTTATTATAAACTTTACTTGCGAATCAAGAGCTTCATTACCATACGTTTATAGTGGTAATACTCCTTTAGAGTATTTTCCTAGAACTAACTATGTAATGAGACCTCATAAATTCGATGACACCCTTTTCTCTGGAGCTGACAGGGACGCTATATATGAAGACAATAACATTGCATTAGCTTATGGTGACGATTATGGGGATGAGTATTTGAGATGGAAATTTGGAGGTTTTAGATTCCAACCGCAGTATAATAATGATTATTCAGCAAAGAATCCAATAGAGTTTTTCAGTAAGAAGGAGTTTGGATTTGAGGAAGAAACTAAGTTTTGTACAAGAGTTATTTATTCAAAGCCTAGGGCGGTAAACCAACAAGATTCTTCGGGTTTAAGAACTTTTTTATCTACAAATGTATTTGATATAAATGACAATACCGGAGAGATAAAGAAAGCATATTCAGAAGGTACTAATAAAGGAAATAATCTTTACGCATTCACTGATTCAGGTATATGTTTACTTCTAACTAAGAAATCAATTCTATCAGACCTTAATGCAGGAGAACTTGCTTACATGGTCGGAGACCAATTTATAGGAGACCAATACTGGATTGAACATAATGTAGGAATGAATGATGAGACTTGGAGAACCTTTGGAGAAGGGAGTATTTCAGTCCAAACTCAAGAAGGCATAGTCAGAAGAGAGGGTATTTTTTGGGCTAACAACAAGTCAGTATATAGACTATCTGAAAACAATGTTCTAGACATAGGTCGTAAAGGGTATTATTCTAAGTTGAGGCCTATTTTGAAAAATATTAAGCCCGGATTCGAAACATACCTAACTGGTTATTATGATGAAAAGTATGATGAGTATGGGTTCTTAACAAAAAACAATATCGGAGGGGAGATACCTATTTTTGATACAAATCATTTTGTTTTTTCTCAAAGAGATATTGCTTGGGTAGGTTCTAGAGATTATAATTTCGACCAATTCATTAATAAAGAAGATGAATTATACGGAATGAGGGATGGAGAGATTCACTTGATGGATTCTGGCTACTTAATTAATGGAGTTCCTATTATATTTGACATGAGACAGGCTGTTAGTCCTGAGTTTTTAATGGAGAAGGAATTTATTAGGATTCAGGTAAATTCAGACAATAAACCTACTCAGATTAACTTCTACGACCCTGCTGGAGATTTAATGCTAGGTATAGACGAGGCAACTAATGGCCCATTATATCTCAAGAAATACGATGGTTGGGAGCAATTCATTGGAAGAAAAGCATCATTCTACGACCCTGATAGAAAAAGAATACAATCAAGAGTATTAGGATTCGGAATACAGCATGACTTAGAAGAGGACTTTAAGCTTATTTCAAGTTTAGTACAATACAAGGTGATAAAGGGCGGGAAATAATTGAGTTATTTTTCGTATATTTGAGGGATAATTAAAACAAAGTAATTATGATAGGAGCAGCGATAGGAGCAGGAGCTTCCGTATTAACGGGAGGAATCCAAGCAATAGCAGGAGCAATTCAAAAGAAGAAGGCAGAAAAGATGCGTCCTGCTGATGAAGACCCTGAGCAAAGAGCTGAACTAGAAAGAATTAAGCAACAAATGAGAAGTATGCAATCAGGTACTGATGCTACAACTCAAGCTAATTTAAGAGAGATTGGTCAAGGTACAGCTCAGACTCAGCAGGCTATTTCAAGAAATACAGGCGGAAATGTTGGCGGAACTATATCAGGGCTATTACAATCACAAAGAACTGGTGCTTCTCAGGCAAATCAAGCTTACGGACAAGCAAACCAAAGAGCTAATTACTTCCAAGGAATAAGAGACCAAATGCAAAATAGAATTTCACAAAGAAAGCTTGAACTTGGTATGTATAGAAGTCAAATGAAGGAAGCTGAGTCAGCAACTAATAAACAGGAAGGCTTTCAAAATATAGCTCAAGGAACAGGCGCTTTAGCTACAATGATTCCTCAAATGGCTAGTGCTCCAAATAAAATGGAGGCTAATACTGTTACGTCAATTCCTAATGCGCCTATGCCTACTGAAATATTACCAGCTACAGCAGGCGTGTATAAATAAGAATAATTATGATTAACGGAGAGAAGGATTACGAGTACATACAGGTTGGAGGGAATCAAGGACTACCAATGAGAACTCCATTAAATGAGGTTCAGATTCAGAATTCACCAACACCTACAAATATAATTCAACCTTCACAAGGAGCTGTGGCTGATATGATTCAACAAGGTCAGGTTTCCAATGTTCAACAAGGTACTTCTGGTCAGATAAATGCTTCTGATTTAATGTCCGAATATCCTGATTACGCTACTGGATACGACCCTTTAGGTCAAGACCCGAATGTAGCAGCTTATGACGATGCCATAAGAGCTCAGCAAGCAGCAACTAGTCCGGGGGCTCTAGCTCCTCAAACTTATGCTCCGGGATTAGGTCGCTCTACAGCTGTAGGAGGTTATTCTGGGAGTATGATTGGTAACACTACTTTATTCGCTCCAACAGGAAGAGTAGTTCCTTTAGGTCTTGTCGATGCTAGAGAGAAGGCATTGCAGGATGCAGCGCTTAAGGCGGCAGAATTAAAACAAAAGAAAGCAGCTAAGGAGGCTGAGTTAAATGTATTAGAAATACCTAAAACACCAGAATTAAGCGATAAGAATTATCAAAAAGCATACAATAAAGAGTTTAATACTTGGTACAATGATACTGTAGCTGAAGCTAAGAAATTGTATAAAAAAGACTGGAAGAGAGCTTTAAAAGACCCTTCAAATGCTATTGGGAGAGATTTTCAACAAAAGCTAGGTCAATTTCAATATATAGCAGAAAGAGGTAATCAACTTACTAACAAGATGGCTGATTGGATGGATTTAGAAGAAAAAGGAGAATTGTACCTTCCTGAGGATACCAAGAAAAAAGTTTATGACGCTTATAATAGATTAGGTGATTGGAAGAATGCAGACATCACTGATTTGTATGGTCTTGAAAGAGAGATAACAAAAGATATTGATATTAATAAATATTTCAAGGACACTGGTATTTTAAGTGACAAAATGTATCAGGTTGACGAGGAGATTAAGCGTGGAGCTGGAAGTATATCGTCAGACCAATGGAATACATTTACAAAAGAGACTATTGAGCCAAAAGCAAGAGAGGTAGCTAGAATGTTGAAGGAAACTAGATTCTCTGGGGATGCCTATTCGGAGGAAGATATCTATAAAAACATAATGTCTAGGTATGCTGACAGAAATAAGGTGAAAGCTCAATTTCAAAGCGCTGGAGCTAGAGCTAATAAATATTATGAAGAAAAAGAGGATAGGTCTGTAGTTTATCAGGATGAAAATTCAAATTTCCAAATTCCGGGAGACACGGAAGATAAATGGGAAGACGGGTATAATATTCAAGATGCAGAAGGTATTCCGGGAGGTATTCAGCCGGGGGACAAAGTTAAATTAGTAGAGGCGAATGTTATCGTAAGAAATCCAGATGGGAGTATAAGTAGAGATTCTAGAGGTAATGTTCAGTATAGGTCTCAGGTTACTTGGGCTGTAAAGCGTAAGGAAAAAGTGGCTTCTGGT
>Ga0180437_10010989_pt1 | contig 10938 bp, 10 predicted proteins | sample SS_ome_4_FD_132410 | JGI IMG/M metagenome (GOLD analysis project Ga0180437, IMG submission 132410) | Hypersaline lake sediment archaeal communities from the Salton Sea, California, USA - SS_3_D_1 metaG | ecosystem: Environmental > Aquatic > Non-marine Saline and Alkaline > Hypersaline >... | reverse complement strand
AGAACACCACATTGAAAGAATTTGGTCTACCCAGACATTTTGATGTGTGTCCCTCGGCACAATAATATCCAAGAAGTTCCGCAAATTCTTCATTAATTTTAATATTCTTCGGAACCCCATTCCCTTTTTCTATCCTGAATTTTACTCTGTTCTTTTCCTCCACAATGTCATTATCGTACTCAAAAGTATGATTTCCGATTCCTTTTTTCTTAAGTTCGCATAATAATTTCCTTAGATGAGTGGGATGCATATTGAACATCTGGCCTAATTCCCTAGAAGTTCTGCCTTCTTTCTTCAACTTAGATAGTTTTCTAAGTTCTTTTTCATTTAATTTCCTGCCTTTTCTTACTTTGGCCGGATTTTTCTCCAATATTCTTTTTGTATTTAAGTTGAACGGTTTTCGATTTACAGGCTTTAATTTTGGGATGACTAGGTGATCTCCATTATTAATATTCTCTGCAGCTACTTTTTCAACCATGCCATTTTTCCAGACATAAAATTCATGATAAGGCGTACATGTAACTGTGGGTGCATACCTCGGATTTATTGACAGCATAACTCCATTATAGAAATGCCTGAAGACTTTTGCTATACGTTTTTTATGGCCGGATGCAGTTATTGTTTTCCTGTCACCGACAAAAGCCACTTCTCCATTTTCCCATTTTTTCCTATTTCCACATTCTTCAAACAATTCTTCAAGCGTTTTCACAGAATCATCATTGATCACAGTACTATTTGGTATAAAGCAGAACTTGCACTTGAAATTACATCCTACCGTAGAAAAAGAGAAGGATTGTGTTCCCGGCATGAAATGATAGAACGGCTTTTTCTCTATGGGGTCTATGTTTGTCGCTATCGCCTTTCCGTAATTCAAGGAATATAATTTGCCGTCTACGTTTTTTCTTACCCTGCAGTATCCTTTGTCATCCGGTTTTATTTTGCACATCCTGTAGCACAGGAAACATTGCACTTCATTTTTTTCCGCAGGCTTCCAGAGAATTGCTTCTTTGGCATCTTCCATGAGCCGCTTTCTCCAAAAAGGGTTAAAATAGTTCCACTCAATTAGAATCGGATGATGAATGTTCGACAGTCTGATTGGTGATGACGATCTTGAGTTCTGACAAAAAAAGATACAGAAGAAGGTACTCAACAGCAGAGTATATAGTATTGGGCGGATTTTTTATCTTCTGCCTGCTTGCCTTATCAACAAGCATAGTCACCCTTTTTGTGCTTCCGGTAATTTTGGGGGAAGACACTTATATAGTAAGCATCGATTCACTGAATAAAAGTTCTGATTTCAGTATGCGCATATATGACGGCATAGAAGAGCCCGTTTCAGCAGGGCAGTCGCCACACACCGTTCAACTCATTATAGAGACGCCTCCTCTTGTGATAGGAGACAGCCTAAAGGTAATAGCAAGTGATGAAAACAGATTTATTTCAGAAACGGACTGCCTTAAAAGGTATGCGGACCACGGATATTATATAGGCTCCACCTCTCTTGAATGCTATGCCACGGTTCCATACAACTATATCAGTGAGAGCAGTGTTAAATTCCGTGCAGTGCTTGAGCCTGTTTACGGTGAAGCATTGGTTACGAAATCAATATCCATAAGATATGACTGGAAAGAGTACGAAAGCCAGTTCTGGGCATTCATTATAGTCCTGCTATCATTTATCATTCCTGGATTCATATTGATTGTACTTCCTTTAGCAGGAGGAATGTATTATGTTGCAAGCAAACATGGCAAGCACATAATATACCGCGGTGAATACAATCTCAGAAGCCTGCTCTATCCTTTCAAAAATGTAAAAGGAATATCCAGAACCCTGCAGGCATTTCTTGCATCTCCTGTTTTCTGGATGCTTGAAATAATAGGTTTTATCGTATTCGTTGCATATCTTGCAATAGCTGCCGATGCATTCAAATCCGTGGAATCGTTTACCGCATTCATAATAAGCGGCGGCATCGCATTTTTTGCCCCTTTCCTGTGGGTTGCTGCATGGTGGTTTGCAGATTACAAAAAAAGAGAGCCTTTGCGAATAATCGTTTCTCTTTTTCTCTGGGGAATTCTCGCATCCCTCATGGCAATAGGGCTTAATACTTTCATAGACTCCATTTTCCTTTCAATGGGCATCGGAGCGATATCGATAGCCATCCTGATTCCGATTATAGAGGAAATGCTGAAAGGCGCGGGGCTTGCGCTTTTTTCACTGCATCAGGAATATAATGATGTTGCTGACGGCATTGTTTTCGGTTTTACCATAGGAATGGGCTTCTCATTCATTGAAAACTGGCTTTACCTGATTGACAATCCGATGGGCGCGGACATAGGCACGTGGCTGTGGCTGTTTTTCCTAAGGTCAATAATGTTCTCTGCAGGACATGGAGTGTATACTGCACTCACAGGAGGAATAATAGGATACCTGAAAAGCAGGGGTTATTCACAGATATTATATTCCATTCCTGCAATAATTCCTGCAGTACTGTTGCATGCAGTGCATAATTCCGCTGAATTTATTGTTGAAGTGTTCGGTGAGATTGTTGGAGCCGCCTACTGCTGCATAATCATGCCGTTGTTCGATTACGGCGGCCTGTTTTTGATAGCAATCATAATGCTGATATGGCTTACTTTGAAAAAGAGGTGAAAGCCTCCGGGGGGATTTGAACTCCCGACCTTTCCCTTACCAAGGGAACGCTCTACCATGCTGAGCTACAGAGGCAATTAGGTTTTAAACAATTAAACAAATCGATTAAAAGGTTAATTATTTTACAGAAAATGTTTCTTCGTACGTATTTTAAAATCATTCCTTACATGGTAATATATCTACTAGCACAGCGGGGGGAGCTAGAGATGACTAGAGGGGTAAAAGAAGTGATAAAACTCCTCAAGAATATTGAGGAGAAACCGGAGGATGCTGCGAAGATACTAGAGATAGCCAAGGAGAATCCTTTGGAACTTAAGTGGATTTGCAAGGCAGTGTATCATCATGAAAATTTTGACACCCCCAAAAAATGCGAGATTATGGAGGGCCTTGTTTATCAGGTAATTCTTCTTGGGATAAATAATGCGAATATGAATGTATTGTACAGCACTTCAGGATGCATGCTTCCCTGTGAAGTAAAGGATTCAAGATACAAGGAAGTTAAGGGCGAAGATAAAATCGTGATGCATACCAACAGGACATTCACAATGATAAAGGCATTTACAAGACTTGAAAAAGACAACATGTATCTGTTCGGAGCTCCGGAATCGGCACATGTGGACGTAGGAGGACAGATTTACATGCGCAGATTAAGGGAAAGAATAGGTAAGCTCCACAGGCACGCAGGCCTTGAAGTGCCCGTAGCATTCAAAAAGAAGAAAATCCCGGATAGGAAAATGGCAATCAGGACGGCAAAGCGCCTGGCAGCCTGATTTACATCATATTTTATAATCTTATTTTCATATATCCAACGGGAGCTTTATGTTTGGAGATGAAGAGATAGTATTTTCCGGAAAATACAAGGATTTTGATTTTTCAGCAAGATTCGACTTAAGCAAGGCGGACGAAAAGGACGTTACAGCAGCACTTTTTTTTGTAAGCGAAAAAATAGAGCGGGATGCATACCGGTTTTCAGGGCTTGACTTGAAAAAGATAGATGAAGTTGCAAAAAAATGCTCGTCTATTGAAGAGATTATAGGCTACCTTGATGCAAACCCTATAAGAAAAATGCTTGAGCCTTCAATCAGCAATAAAAAACTGATGCCCGCGGCCGAAAGCTGTTTTTTCAATATGATATTCAGGAAATCGGGCATTAAGGCAAAGCCGGAAATAGAGTTGAAGCTTAAGCCCGAGAAAGCAAAAGAGGAAGGAAGAATCGGTTTTATAGGAAAATACAAAGAGTGGACCGCCATTAAAAAACTGAGTTTGAAGGATGTCGATGAAGACTGGGAAGTTTCCGGAATACTCTCCGGAATAAACCATACCATAGTTAACAAAGGGCTTGAATTATCATGCAAAAATTATGCCGATGTTGAAGAAAAGGCAAAGAAAGCGGCAAAAGGAAGAAGGAAATCAATAGCCGCGGCTGCCGAAGCCCTGGAAGAAATCAAAGGCGAGCTTAACAGCGAATGTTGGCCGGCGCTTCTGACAAAAACACTTGAGGAATTGAAATATTACATCTATATTACCCCGTTTGTTCTTGTGGATGCATATCCTGATTTGAAACCACCGAAGACAAGGGGAAGGAAGCCGAAGGGATAACATGCACAAAGGCGAAGGAAAAGGAAAGGTAATTCTTCTTGGAGAGCATTTCGTAGTGCATGGAGCTCCGGCACTGGCTGCAGGAGTGGAAAATAAAGCGGTTGTTGAACTGGAACCTTCTGATAAAACAGATTTGATAACAGAGCAGTTCGTAATACGGGAGATGAGCTTCGCAGGAATCAACGCAATATTCAGGGCAATGGACATAAAAGAGAAATTCAGTATTCATCTTACAGGTGACCTGCCGACAACAGGAGGATTGGGCTCGTCTGCCGCATTCTGCGTTGCCCTTGTAAAGGCTCTTGCATCCTACAAGGGCATTAACCTGACTAAAGACGAGATAAACAAATACGCTTTTGAAGGAGAGAAGGCATTCCATGGGAATCCTTCGGGAATAGACAATTTCATGGCAACTTACGGAGGAGTAGTCATATTCAAGAAAGGCGAGGAATTCCACAACTTCATAGAACCAGGAGTTGAGCTTAATCTCGTTGTCTGCTATACCGGGCAGATAAGCGAGACGCCGAAAATGATAGAGCAGGTCAGGAAATTCAGGGAAGGAAATAATGAAAGGTTCACGCAGCTCATGGATGAGGCTTCCGAACTTGTTTACCGGGCTGCAAAGTCGATCGAAAAGGGGAAGATAGATGAATTGGGGATATTCATGAATCAGAATCAGTCTTTATTGTCAGAGATAGGCGTTTCCCTTGAGAAAAACGATGAGGTCGTACGCATTATGACTGATTCCGGTGCTCTTGGCGCAAAGCTGACGGGCGGAGGCGGAGGGGGCTCGTGCATTGCTTTGGTAAGGGATAAGTTAGCCGCCAAGGGGGTTGTAATGGCCCTGGAAAAAAACGGTTTTGATGCATTCCATACCACGATAAGGCTAATCGCTGAATTTTTTCAGTTTTTTTATGGTATCATCCATTTCAGAATAGAATTTGTTTGCCTGGTAGAGTGCAAGATAGTTTATCATTTCACCGGGAAGCTCTTCTTCAAGAGAATAGTCGTTTTTCTTTGCAAGAGCAAGCATTTCATCGGAAACCGTTTTCTTCTCGTTCAGCATTTTCTTTATAGGCTCAAGATTTCTTGATTTTTTCTTTCCTGAAATTTTTGCAACGAGATTAACGAAGGAAGATGCATACTTGTATACATTGATGCTTTCAAATCCCTCGGTTATGCTCCTGAATTCAAGATATTTCAGCGTTGTGTGGGGAGGAAGGTGTATTATATTATCTTCAAGTACGAACGGCTCGTCTATTCCTATATCAGAAGGAAGCGCTTCGTATTCATGCGTTTCTATCGCCTCAAGTGCATACCTGAGAAGACTCATTGTGGAGAAGATGTTCAGCGGATGGTTCATATCAGGCCCGCGGTATTCGAAAGTCCCTATCTTATTTACCCTTAAAGGCCCCCACATGAATTTCAATGCAGGATATCCGGCGATTTCATTCGTAGGGAAACGCTTGCTTTCAAGAAGCTTCAGCCATTCGTTTTTTTTCATGTCCGCCATCATTCGTAGGTCTGCAAGCGTAAACTCGTATTTTGGAAGGCTTCCGAACATCGGAAGATAATAATGAAGGCCGTGGATATCGATTGGGCCTTTTTTCAGATGCATGTCCCTGTAGACAAGAACTCTCGTATCCTTTGCATAAAACCTGCTGTCCCATATCGGGGATGACTGGCAGAATGTAAGCATTACGGGATCAGCAGCCACAAGAAGATTGTACTGCTGGAGGAATATCTCCCTTGTCTTGGAGCGCTTAAGGCTTTTTATCCTCTGGCTTTCTTTTTCAACTATTCCCTCAGGCAGGGTGTAATGGAAATGGAATCCGCAGATTTTCCCTTCCCTTTTTGTGTCTTCAACTCCCAAAACCGCTTTCTTTGCATCATACCACAGGCTTTTCCGAAGTGCGGGATTGTCCTTTCCGGGATGGGCTCCTATGGGAAGAAGCCTCAGGCCCAGCTTTTCCGTTGCTTCGGTCAATTCAACAAGGTTTTCCATGAATGCAAGCGCACAACCCCTTACGCTTCTGTTGGGAGCTGCTATAAGCTCCAGCATTCCTTTTGAAATTTCGGGCTTGATATACTTGGCAAGCCTTTTCCCTTCGAAATGCTTCAGAATCTTGTCTGACTCATTCACCGGCTTACCGTCTTCATCGATAACGAAGAATTCCACTTCAAGCCCAACCATTGACTTTCTTTGAACAGGCATAGGCCATACGTCGAAGATAAAAAATAAAAACTAATCTATTTTGATTTCAACAAGGTTCTTTTTGAATTCATTTTTGATTGCATTGTTGAATTCATCCATTATTTTTCTTAAATCAGAATTCGGAGAAATCATGAATTTAACGCTGTACACATTGCATCCCTCTTCCATACCGGAGAGATACACCTTAGGGTTATAATCATTGAAAACATCCTCCAGCTTGAGTGCAACTTTTCCGCATAAGCCTGCAAGTTTCTCCTTTGCTTTAGGAACATCCGTAATCCTGATTTTAAGGGAAATGAGATTTCCTTCTGAAAAGAAATTGTTTTTCATTACTCCGTTTACAAATCTTGAATTCGGTATTGTTATGCTTTTGCCGTCTATATCCCTGATTATGGTGTGCTGGTCCAGGATTTTTTCAACAAAGCCGTTCCTTCCATCCATTTCTATATAGTCCCCTTCCTGCATCCTTTCAGCAAGCTGGAAACCCGCGGCTATGTTTTTTATCAGGTCGAAATAGATTATGAATACCATTATCAGGAATACCACTCCGATTAAAGTCACTATGGAGCCGATTTCGTAGCTCAGGTAGGTTATCACTATAAGCACTGCAATTCCATAGGTGAACAATCCTACAAGCGTTTTCAGAAGAGGTATCCTGTTTGAGAAAAATGTGGGTGCCCCCCTGAGCTTTGACTTGTAAACATCCATCGTGCTGAGCAGCAGCCTTGCTATGGTTTCGGTTACTGCAAGTATAAGGATAATCCCCCACACCTTCAGGATTGTTTCATCAAGCAGTGTTGCATCATAAAAATGAACCCCGAAATAGGCGCTTACGAGAATCATCAGGAAAATAACCGACCTTCCGATTTCTTTCAGCAGTTTCGGTATAAAATAGAATTTGGAGCGTGAAAACACCGAATCCATAATTCTGAGTATTATGCCCCATGCGATGTACAAAACAACAAAGGATATAAGGAAAGCTGCTATTCCCAGAAATAACGAATCAAAATTTTCAAATGCCATATCCTGAATAAACAGATAACATATATAAAAGTTATTCCTGCCTGACAAATTTACTTATTATTTTATTAATTTTCTTGAGAAACTGATATGATGGCACCCACGATAGCAATACTGAACTGCTATAATATAACTAACAGCGTATTCGACTTCAAGGGGACAGCCATGAGCGAATCAGAGCTTCTTTCGGCAAGAATAGAATCTTTTTCAAAAGTGGAAACTGAAAGCTTCAATATTTTTGCAGATGAATTTCCAATAACAGATTACGATGCATATGTCATATCCGGCTCGCATTATAATCCTGACAGGGGCTCGATTGTCACATGTGCATGGATGAGAAGGCTTCTTTCATTCATCAGGCAGACTCACCAGGACAGGACCCCCCTTCTCGGGATATGCTTCGGCCATCAGATGATTTCCATTGCCCTTGGTGCAAAGGTGTTCGAACTCAATGAATTCGAAAGCGGATACAGGAAAGTGATTATCGATGAAAAATACAATTCACCTATTTTCAAGGATGTTCCGAAAGAGTTCTATGGTGCATTCTTCCATAAATGGGCGGTTTACAGCAATTCCCTCCCTTTCGGCTCCAAGCTTCTTGCAGTGAGCCCTGATATCCCTGACCAGGCTGCGGCTTTCAGCAAAGGCGAGACTACTTTTGCAGTCCAGTTCCATCCGGAAAGGGTCGCAAGAGACGTAAAAATCATGATGAAGCTCCATCCCGATGAAAGCGGAAGAAGGCCTCCCCACAGGATTTCTTCGGATGCCAATGTTCAAGTCCTTAAGAATTTCGTGACATGGGTAGGAAAAAGGAAATGATTGCACCCAGATATAATTAAAATGGTTTTCTCGGAAGATAGGATATGCACCTTGACCATCGCGGGAAGAAGCTCGGCTTAGATTACGGCAAAGCAGATGTTTCTTTTCTGTCCCATGCCCATTCCGACCATATGAAAGGCGGTATGAAAAAACAGAAAAGCATAATCGCCAGCAGTGAGACTCTTGCATTGGCCGGATTGGATGCGGAAAAAACGCGCATAGAAGATACCAGGATGATAAACGCCGGACACATACTTGGTGCAAGGCAGATTGTGATTGAAGGAGATGGGGAAAAAACGATTTATACGGGGGATATTTCGGTTAAAGAAAATATTTTCGGATTTAAAGCTGAAGTGGAAGAGTGCGATAGTCTTATTGTGGAATCAACTTATGCATCGCCGGAATATAAGTTCAGGGACAGCTTTGAAGTTTATGATGACATTGCAGAATGGATAAGGAAAAACAATGAGTCAAATATTCTTATAGGCGCATATGAACTTGGAAAGGCCCAGGAGATCATACGTGTTCTGAATGAATACTGTGGTGTGGCTCCGGTAGTTACCGAGAAAACAGACAGGTTCTGCTCTGTCTATGAATCATTCGGGTATAAGCTCGACAGGGTAGTGATTGGGAGCGAAGAAGCCGAAGATGTCATGAATCATCCTTTTGCTGCCGTTGTTCCCATGAGGCTTGCAAAAAGAAGATTTTCCTTTGCCCTTGAAGAAGCATTTGAAAGGAAGACTGTTTTTTCCGTTGCTACCGGCTGGGCGATGAGATATAACTTCGGCGCCGATGCTGCTTTTCCCTTGAGCGACCATGCCGACTTTGATGGTTTGACGGGATATATCGGAAATACAGGGGCAAGAAACCTAAGCTTCTTTGACGGCGGGGGAGAGAAGATAGCCGAGGCGATGAAGCAGAAAACATTAATAAGAAAAGAGGAGATGCTTAATCATGTATCTTAAAATCCATGAAACAGACAAGGGAAAAATAGTTGCTGCATGCGACAGGGAGCTTATAGGCCGGGTGCTGGAAGAAGGGGATGTATGCCTTGATTTGAAAACCTACAAGGATTTCTATGTCGGAGAACTGGCGGATAAAAATTCCATTAAGGAAGCATTGGCTGATTTTTCATCCGCTAATCTGGTGGGCAAAAAAGTAGTGGGGATTGCAGTGGAAGATGGTGTAATCAGCAAGGAATACATAAAATATATAAAGGACGTTCCCTATATTCAGATTTATAAGATTTAAGAGGTGGGTTTGATGAAGGCTATAACAATAGTTGCAGATGACAAGGTTGGACTGCTGGCAGACATATCTTACGTGCTTGGAAAGGCAAAAATCAACATTGAATCGATTAATGTTGACAATGTAGGAGGAAAATCGATCGTAAGCTTGACATTATCGGACAGGGAGAGAGGCAAAAGCGTACTTGAGGCGTCAGGATACAATGTAAGCGACCTTGACAGTGTTATTCTGAAGGTATCGGACAAACCTGGTGAATTGAGCAAGATAACCTCAACACTCTCAAAAGAGGGAATCAACATTCAGAATGTTCATATGGTCTCAAGAGACGGAACAAATACCATAATCTCACTGATAGTTGACAAACCAAAGAAAGCAGAAAGCCTTCTGAGAGAATATCTGGTTGCAGGGGATGAAGAATAGTTAAGTCTCCAGTTCTATCATTTTTTTCTTTTTATCTGTTTTTTTGATTTTGTACTTTTCCTTTAGTTTTTCAAGATTGTTCATTCCTACGTCTTTTGCATCCTTGATTATTTTATCTACAAATTCGTAATTTTCATAGAACCAGTCGCCTGTTTTTTTGAATTCTGTTTCTTCCTTTTTAAGGATTTCAAGATATTCTTCCTGTTTTTCCAGGCGTCTTTTCAGTTTCTTGATTTCCTCCGGCTCTTCCTCAACAACCACTGCTTCATGGTAATATTTGTCTGCAGCCTCGCTTAATGTTTTATAACTCTCAGAATCTTCGTATTTGGAGAATTTGGCAATTCCGAAATTGACTACTTCACCACCTTCCATAAAAATATAGGGCTTTGCATCCTTCTTTATTTTTTCCATTTCTTTCTTCAGTTTCTTGATGTCCTTTTCATCAACTTCGTTTCCCGGAGTTCTTTCATTGATTCCGCAGTTATTCAAAATCTCTTCTGCATACTCCCTTCCAAACGAAAGCTTGAATAAAGAGACAATAATCGGCTTTACTGAGATTGCATCTTCCAATGATGCAGGCGGTTCCGGAGGAGGGAGATACTCTTTTCCGGGCTTTAGTTCCCTTGCTGCCCATGACTCCTTTTTCAGAACGGCAATCATTAACTTGTCTTTCAGCAGAATCACATTCCCTTCCCTGAACATCTCGAATATTAAAGAAAAACCATCGAACCTGAATTCGATTATCCTGTCATTGTTCAGCTGTTTTACTTCAACAAGACGCCAGTTCTTCAGTTCCTTCCTAACTTTCTCAATAAAATTATCGGCTTCTTCCGTTTCCTCAATGTATTTTGTGATATAGATTCCTTTGCCCAATTCGCAGATTACGTCATTCTTCTCAAATCTAAGCCTGTAAACTCCGTCTGCTATCTTCTGAATCTTCTGGAATCTCTTATTGGATAGAATACCGT
>Ga0180437_10010987_pt1 | contig 10940 bp, 10 predicted proteins | sample SS_ome_4_FD_132410 | JGI IMG/M metagenome (GOLD analysis project Ga0180437, IMG submission 132410) | Hypersaline lake sediment archaeal communities from the Salton Sea, California, USA - SS_3_D_1 metaG | ecosystem: Environmental > Aquatic > Non-marine Saline and Alkaline > Hypersaline >... | reverse complement strand
GCTGTAACCACCAACCCATTTGCTCGGCAGTCACTGAGGTGGTCACATCAACTTCGATGATATCGTTGGCATTCAGGTCATCCACACTGATACCACCCAGGTCAATTTCATGCCAGCCGGACGTGAAGTTTCGCTGCATGCTGAAGGCGCCGTCGGTGACGCCTACGGTGGCCTGGACCAGTGTCTCGGCGGGATCCATGATTTCCCATGAATCAACGCCAGTCTCGAAGCTATCTATCACCACGGCGTTACCTGTGGACAACAGTCCCAGCGTCAGGGCGAAAGAAAGCAAACACATTGTTCTCTTACTCATTTTAATACCCCTTCTAAAACATTTGGTTTTCTTTACGATTGATTCTAACGATCAACCACACTACAACTGCCCCGGGGACTCTCCGGGAGAACACAATTGACTTTTGCTACTCTGGTGATACTAACTATGAAACTAACCGGAATCATCGAACGTCTCGTTCATGACAGTCCTCCTTCATAAACATCAGATTGTCAAAGAAGACCGATAAGAATATCATTCAATTCACACATAGACCGACACTATCGGCAATCGTCTTAAAATTCTTCAGTGCGGCCGTGCACCACGCCTCTTTCTCCTGTTCCCACCAAGTTTGCTGCCTTACGCCCTATAAAATGAGCGATTCATTCGAATCCTCGCAGGGCATACTACAACACCCGATAAAACCCTTCTATTATACTTATATCATGTTCAGCACCCGCGCGTCAAGGGAAATTACCGGACTCCGGCAGCCCATGGACTCTTATCGGCCCAAAAATAAGCAAAAAGAGGTCACTTATATCTCAGGATTTGCCGCTTAGTAGGCCTTGGCCCACAGATAAATACTTTCGATTCCCTCTAAGGTGTGGCAAACTCCACGCAAGTGTTTAGTCAAGTCCTGCGCTCGCGACCATCCCCAAGATTGTCCCATAGCTACGCTATGAGATAAGCTTGAGGCTGCCACCCAACTTTAATTGTTGTTCATAGGTGGCCGCCTCATCCCGATTGTCGGTTACCGGCGCCTGCCCTGAACGAAATCGAATGGGATGGGGATGGCTGAGACCGGCTAAACAGATATGTCCCACCCTACGTTTGAAGAAAAATCTGTTCATCATTTTGTTCAGAGGCCTTTTCAAGAAAGGATAACGGCCCGTTGTGTTCTCATGGGCCAATCGACGGTGTGCGGTCCTTGGGACCCCTGACGGGGAGCACACCCTGCCGGTTTAAGAGTGTCGCCTGGCTCGCCGTTGCGATAGCGGCGAGCCAGGTTGGTTGTTGAGGAAAATTGCTTTACAGCACTTCGTGCTTGATGATGGCTCGGTAGATGCCGTTGATGCGTTTGCCTTCTACGATCTGCGGGGGATATTTCTGATTTCTCGGCTGCAGTCGGATATTCTTGTCTTTCTCGAAAAATACCCTCTTGAAAGTCGTCTCGTGCGGCATCGAGAAGCGGACGAAGCAGTCGTCTCCGTTTTTCACCTCCGCCGCCGGCGAAAATACCACGATGTCATGCTCTTTGAATTTAGGCTCCATCGAATCGCCCACCACTCTGACCGCGAACGCATTCGGATCGTGCACGTCGGGGCAGCGAACGTAATCATCGGCGATGCCGACGGGGTAGTCCATGTCGTCGAAATCCCTCGGATACCCGGCCTGGACTCTGTTTATAACCGGCACCTGACGGCCGGCGGGTATCGGTTTCTTTTTCTGGCTGACTTTCAGCTTTCTTTTGGTCAGAAATCTCTTGACCTGGGCGGGACTCATTTTCTTTTCCATCATGTTCTTGGCCGCCTCGCGCCACTTCTGGTTCTCCGAATGAAGAGCTTCCCATTCCTTGCGGATGTCGGCGGGAAGGCCTTCCATGTGGCCGAGGTACAGCAGCGTTCCCGATTTGAATCCAAGAGTCTTTTCGAGCTTGGTTAGCACTTCGTCGCTCGGCGGGTTCTTCACCTTGCCCGTTTCAATCGTCGAGAGGTAAGGCTTTGAGAATCCGATCCGATTGCTGACTTCGTCCAGCGTGTACCCCATTTCCTCGCGCTTCTGTCTCAATATTTGTCCCAGTGACATAGCAAATCTCCTTTTCTAACTCTATCTGCTAATCTACTTTCACCAACTCATACGTGGTGCTGCCCAGGCCCAGACTTTCGGCGTGCCTGATCTGGCACCGCGGGTCGAGCTGCTTTTTTCTTATAAGTGCCGCGAGCGTGCGGCCGGCCTTTTCCTCGACCATATCCAGCGCCGCGGCATCCACCGCCACGGCGTCGGTCGAGGCAAGTATGCCGATATCTTCGACTATGCTGGGCATTCTCGGCGTGCTGAAACAATCGCAATCTCTCGTTACCGAAAGGACAAAGTTAAAGAACGCAGCCCTGCCTTCTTTGCCTTTCAGCGCGCCGAGAGCATGCTCGGCCATGCTCTTCTGCATGACCTCGGTTTCCTGGCCCCAATCGCATTCGACCGCGCCGAATCTGCACATCGCCATACATTCGGCGCATCCGATGCACTTGTCCCGGTCGATATGCGCCTTGACGTCGTCAAGCGTAATCGCATCGGCCGGGCAGTACTCGGCGCAGAGGCCGCAGGCTGTGCAGTCGTCGCCTATGTGGAGCTTAAGCGCCGCATGTTGGGCCATTTTGCCTTGTTTGCTCGCGCAGCCCATGCCAATGGTCTTTAGTGTGGCTCCGAGTCCCGATGCTACGTGCCCGGTGAAATGCGCGACCGAGAGAATCGACTGACACCTTTTAATACCGTGTGCTATGGAGACTTCCTTATTGATTTCGCCGTTAATCTCGACGACTTCGGCGGAACTTCCCGATATTCCGTCCGGCGGAATCCACGGTATTCCTAACCCTTCCAGACTGAAGCCGTGCTCGGCCGCCAGTTCGGCATGATCCACGGCGTTGTGTCTTCGTCCGACGTACAGTGTGGTCGTGTCGGTAACGAAAGGTCTGGTTTTCAAATCGATCAGTTCATCAGCAAGACCTTTTATGCACGGGGCCGTTATATACGTCGTGTTTCTTTCCTCGCCCACGTGAACCTTTAAGGCCGTCAGGTCATTTTCCCTGAAGCAGTCTGCAAAACCGCCCGCCTTGAATAAGGCGCGAGCCTTTTGGGAAATCGCACCGTTTCCGTCATCGCGGCGAGCCCTGATGAAGTACACTGTTGAAGCCATCCTAAGCACCATTTCCAAGTTACAAATACCATTTTGTAGCAGCCGAATTTGCGGATATAAGCCTCAAACGGCAGTCCCTAAGGGACGCCTTAAGGCGCTTTGGGGATGGCTTTTCCCACCATCCCCATCCCGATTAACGACATCGGGATGAGGCTGCCACCCGGTTGAGGGCGGTGTATCCACGAACTTCTTTTTTATGGACTGCTACTCTTTCACATCCCGCCGATTACGGCGAAACTGCATTGTAATTATAATGATTTTCAAACAAACCGCAATGTCTGTTTAGAAAAAAAGGTGCTCAAAAAGAATTTTTGTACCTATGGCAATAAGAATCACGCCGCCGAGGGCTTCGATTCCGCTCTCGAAGAAATGCCCGAACCGTTTGCCTATCTGGACGCCGAGATAGGAAAGAACGAAGGTTACAAGGCCGATAATGCTCGCCGCCAGGATTATAGAGCCTGCGATCAGTGAAAGTGTTATGCCGACTGCAAGGGCATCGATACTGGTCGCCACGGACAGGGCCAGCAAGACAATTATATTTGAGGGATCGGAGCTTTGCCCGTCGGGTTTGATTTTGAACGACTCATAGATCATCTTTGCGCCGACCGCGGCCAAAAGACCGAAGGCAATCCAATGATCCCAATGCCGGATGTAATCTCTCAGGGTCAGGCCGGCCAGAGAGCCTATCAGCGGCATGATCGCCTGGAAGACGCCGAAAAACAGGGCCATTCTCAAGGCGTGCCTGAAGTGCAAATGCCTGTAGGCGCTGCCGCTTACAATCGAGACAACAAATGCGTCCATCGCCAGCCCGACGGCTATTATAACTATGGTAATAGTATGCAAGACACGACCTTTTACTACTAAGCCTTAATTATGCCCTCGTTGGTCAAATCCTCATTGATTTTCCGTCCCGGCTTGACGATCAAAAAGTCGTTTTCATCCCAGTCGCCATCGACCAGACGCTGCATCAGGGCGGGACTGCCCTTTAGCTCGTCGAAGTTCCATTTGAGAAATTCGGCACACTTCCTGGTGTACTGCCTGTACTCTTCGGTATTGGAGAGCCCCCAGTCGACGTAAGTCGCCCAGTTGTACTGAGTAATCCAATCCTGCTCGACTTCCATCAGATATTCGGCGTTGTCTTGGCCGTATTTTTCTTTATATTCGGCCAGCAGCCTTTCGTATCGCTCTTGACTGGGCTGTTTTCCCGCCTCGATCCAGCCGGTGCTATACCAGTAAACTCCCAGATGAGAATCGAAATACTCCTTGTATTTCTCTTTCGAGCCCAGCAGCAGTGTTATGCAGTCATGCCCGCGCGGCACGATTATTGGAATCTTCGCCGCCAGCCCCACGATGCCGTTGCTGCAGAGGCCGTAGCCGAGCAGCGAGGCGTCATAGGGGCGCCCCTGGATGTCCAGAGTGTTGCCCAGAGCCTTCTGCACCTGCCTGCGAAGCTCGTCCGGCGTATCGTGCAGCCCCTGCGGCATCAGAACCACGTCGATTACGTTCTTCGAGCGGGCGGCACAATAGTAAGCCTCTCTCTGCATCACTTTACAACAAATGAATTGAAGTCTCATACTCACGGTTTGCACCATTTGCACGGTCTCTTGCCGGCCTTGATTGCTTCGTTCCTGCTTTTGTATTGGATGAGATTGTCGGCGGAAATGTTCTGAGACCAGCGGCAATCAGGTTTGTGGAATACGTCGCTGGTTTTCGATGCTACAACTGCCGCTCCGGAATTCGCCGATGCATGTGGATTTACACCGACCTCTTTTGAATCCAACGTCTCTTCATCTCTCGGATTGGCCAGCCGGTGGTCTCTGATAAACAAAGCGGTCATAACCTTCAGGTTGTGCGGCACGTATTCGGCGAGCCTCTTCTCGGTCCCGTGAGCGAACCACGTGCGATCCCAGGTTGTGGCGTCAATTTTCGTATCAGGCAGTCTGGCCAGGGTCACAGCCTGCACGAATTCGACTTTCAGATCATATATCAAAACATCGAGATGCGGAGGCCTGTAGACCTTGACCGAAGCCCTTAATCGGCAGCGCCCGGGCAGCGTAGACCAAATCTGAGGGCGCACAACCTTAATGCCGGCATCTTCAAGCTGCGCGGTGATACTTTTGCGAATGCTCTCCTGATCCAGGCCCACATCTGTTGCCGCTTTCGAACAATTCACGTGAACGGTCATCAACTTAACACCCGCCAGCGATTGCTGCCGGCCGTTCATTTCTCCGGAGCAATCAACGCCGAATGCTGCAAGCACACACGCCGCCAAAACAACCGTTAGAATCCTAAATCTGTTGATTTCCATGTTTTTCCTCTTTCCACAGCCAAACCCGGCATCTCGCAAGTATTGTCAGAGTCTCGCCGCTATCCTCATTGTCAACTCACATTCATGGCTTTATTAACCTCAGCCTTCATCTTCGCCAGGCCGGTCCCGGCAACCTCCAGGGCATCCTGCTTCCAATAAACCGGATTGAACAGCTCCAGCGACAGCACCGCCCTGCTGCCGTTTGCGATCATATCACGAAGTATCTGAGTAATCGGAGCGATGCCGTCACCGGGCATGACGCGATCCCTGTCACCGATCGTCTCGCGGGGCGGATCGGCGGGATAATCGTTCATGTGCAAGACCTGAACGGCGTGGGCGCTCAACTGCTTGTAGCCGTGAAAGTCGGAGCCGCCTTTGTAGGTATGGTATACATCGGGCAAATAACATGCCTTCGGGTGCCCGCTTTCGATCACAACAAACATCGCCTCGCCCAGCCTGTGCAGATTCGCGGATGGACCCCATGTTTCGAGCTGCGGGACCACACCCATCTGATCGCCCAGCTCCAATATCGCCCGATAGCGCTCGGCCGCCTTCATCAGGTCGAGTCCCGGCTTCCTCGTCGCCCCGGCCGGCGGAGCGGCGATGCGCTTGCCCCCGATCTGCGCCAGCAGGTCCATGGCGCGCTTGACTTGCTCAAGCCCCTTTGCCCGCTCAACGTCGTCATCCACTATCCAGCGGGAAAAGTCAATCGCACTTTCGACGGTTACCCCTGAATCTTCGAGCTGCCTGCGAATATCCTTCAGGCTGCCCCCATTGGCGGCGTAATCTCTGACCTTTGCAACCCAGGGTTCTATGCCGGTGTAGCCGGCTTTTGCGGCGATTTCTATCTCTTTGTCGAGGCTCAGATTCTGCCCGCGAATGGTGCTCGTGTTCAGGCAGTAAGTAAACGGCTCTCGATTTCGGTCCGTACTTTCGGATGCGATAGTCGCTGCGGCACCGGCCAAAACGGCGCCGGCCGAAGCGCCGGCGCCAACAATGAATCGCCGGCGGGATAAATCGCTGTTCATAGTCATCTCCACTAACTCCCAAAAAATATTCCTCAGGCTCCCGCGTCTTCACGCAATAAGCGCAAAAGCCTCTTTTACATCCATACCTTCGGCGATACCCAGATCCCGGGCTTTGCCGTTGGCTTTTGTCACAGTGCGGTCCGGGAAACGCTCCAAAGTACCGATCGGATTATCGGGAGTGCTCTCGACCAGCGCCGCGGCTACGCCGTATCTTTCACAGGCATCGACATCGATAGCCGGGCAGGCGAGAAAGCCCTTTGTTCCGGTCACTAACAGAACGTTGAAGCCGGTCCACTTGGTCTGAACGCCTTCAACCGGACCATTGGGAGTATCATAAGTCTTTTTGAGAACTTCCATTATCGTCCACCTCTATAGCAACATTAGCGATGAATTACATCAAAGTGTCCCGGTAGTTGAGCCGGAAAAAAAGAACACTCATGGCGGAGATTGTGATATAGGCAAGGCTGCAAGTCAAGCCCTATTTCAGCGCATCAGCCAAATCAACAATGCTAATCTTCCAAGATGCTGAGGGATCATACATGGGATGGCAGCCACTGAGAGAACGCAGCGAGCGAAGTGGGTGGTATCTCCATGAACATCCACTTCTTTCGATATCTTCAAGGCTTATACCGGACACTCGCGATACCGGCGGCGGATATGAATAGCGGTGAGGCCTTCCCTAACGCGCCTCGATTACGCGCTGATCTTTGAAGACCTTTCCGCTGAGGTAATCGGTGAAAGTAACTTTCGCGGTCAGCGGCTCGTCAAAGTTCTCAACCGTGCCGGATATGTCGAAAGTCAACCGGTAGTTGACCGCGAGAATCGTCTTGAACCAGATTTTCTTAAGTTCGCCGGGCGGGACGTCCCACTCGGCCAGCAGAGCTTCATCCTCGGCTTTGTTCAGATTCCACAACTGGACGTTCATCGAGCCGGTTGCCTTGATCCCGTCCCCCTCCTTGTCATACGGTGTTACGTAGACGATAAGCGTCTCCCTCTTATCGTCATTGTCTTTATCAAAAAAACCGGACAGTCTGCCCAGCTTTATCCTTTCAAGACTGTACATATTCTCGAGTCTGACATCTTCCGGCAGGCCCGACAGAATCTCCAGTTGCTCTTTCAACTGCTTATTCTCGCCTTTCGATTGCTCGATCTGCTCTGCCAATAGCGCCTTTTCCTGCATCAGCTTCTCAACCTGTAAGGCCAAATCCGGTCCCTCATCCGCCTGTTGGCAGCCCACGACAAAGAAAAGCAAAAAGCAAAAAGCAAAAAGTAAAATTGATGAAGTCATCATCGCAGGGCGATGAGTCCGTAATTTTAATATTTGATCTTTGATTTTTGATATTCTGTCTGGGGCATTCATTATTCCTGCTCCTGTTGCTCCTGGTCCCTCACGATTTCGGGGGCTTTTTGCAGCACTCTGTCGGCCAGGCCATATTCGATTGCCTCGGTGGCATCCAGCCAGAGGTTGCGGTCACAGTCTTTCTCGACTTTTTCGGCCGACTGGCCCGTGTGTTTGGCCAATATCTCATAGAGACGTGTGCGAAGCCGCAATATCTCCTGGGCCTCTATATCGAGATCCGTTGCTGGTCCGATCAATTGTCCGGTGATCAACGGCTGGTGCAAAAGGACCCTGTTGTTGGCCAGAAGGAACCGCTTCTCGGCATTACCCCCGGCCAGAAGAACCGCGGCCATGCTTGCAGCCTGTCCCACGCAATAAGTCGCCACGTCGCAGCGCAAGAACTGCATCGTGTCGTAGATCGCCAGTCCCGCCGTGATCGAGCCGCCCGGCGAGTTGATGTAGAAGTGAATATCCTTCTTGGCGTCCTCATTGCTCAGAAACAGCATCTGGGCGATGATCAGGTTGGCGGTTGCATCGTCAACCGGTCCTCCGAGAAAGACTATCCTGTCCTTTAAGAGTCTGGAGTAAATATCGTAGGCACGTTCGCTTCGACCACTTTTCTCAATGACTATCGGCACCAAATTCTGGTTAACGCTCATCTCTCAGGTTCCCCGAATATTCTCAAATCTTAAATGTCAAATCTTAAATCTACTGACCGTCCTTTTCTTCACTTTTTGCGTCTTCTTTCTTCTGGTCCTCTCCCTCTTCGTGCAACACCTCGTCGATGAGCCCGTATTCGTGTGCCTCATCGGCGGTCATGTACCTGTCTCTTTCTGTCTCTGCAATGATCTTTTCCGTCGGCTGTCCCGTATGCCTGGCGAGTATCTCGCTTATCATCTTCTTTGCTTTGAGAATCTCCTCGGCCTGAATCTTGATATCGGCCGCCTGGCCGCTAACACCGCCCCAGGGCTGGTGCAGCATGACTTTCGCGTGCGGCAGGGCGTACCGCTTGCCTTTTGTTCCGGCTGCGAGAATTATCGCGGCCCCGGACTGGGCCCGGCCTATGCAGTAGGTGGCGATCGGCGCGCTGACAAAACACATGGTATCGTAGATAGCCATTGTGTCGTCGACGCTGCCGCCGGGGGAATTGATGTACAGGCTGATTTCACTGCCGCGCTTGAGGTTGTCAAGGTACAGCATCTTCATGATTACCTCGGCCGCCCTCGCATAAGATATCTCCCCTATCAGAAACACGATGCGGTTCTCGAGCAGCATATCGTCGAGGCTCATCTGACGATAGCGCTGGTACTGGCCGTACTGACCGTAAGGGCCGGCGTTGTTCGGCCGTATTCCACTTTGAGCTGCAAAAGGGGGACTCTGTGCAATTTCTCGTGCCCGATGTTCAATAGACATTCATTAATCCCTTAATAAGAATCTTTGACTGGTATTATCAGGATTTATTCTCTTTGGACTTGGCGGATTTCTTCGGTGTCTTTTTGGCAGTCTTGCTTGCCGGTTTGTCGGTTTTTTTCTTACTCTTCCTGGCTTTCTTTTCCGTCACATTGGCCGTTTCGAGCAGCTTTGCGATGCACTTGTTCTGGCGCACTTGAAGACTGAACTGGGCCAGCGAGCCGTCACGTTCCATCTGTTCTCTCATCTTCTCCGGCCGTTGCTGCCTCTGCATCGCCAACTGAGCTATCTGCCCGTTGATCTCTTCTTCGTTTACGCTGATATCAAGCTTCTCGGCCACTTTGTCCATGATAAAGAACGTCTTCAACTGCTGCTCGGCCTGTTGTTCGCTGCCGGCCTGAAGCTGCTCCAACTGCTCGTCGATCTGCTCGCGAGACAAGCCGCGCATAATCAGGTTGGTGTACTGTCTCTGCAACACCATCGTCGCCTGCTCGCCGACGATATCCAGAGGCAGCTCGAAGTCAGTATTATCGAGCAGATGTTTGTAGATCTGCTCGGTCATCTCCGTCCTGCCCTGCTGTTCGAGCCGGCCCTGGAGCATGTCCTGTATCTTCTCGCGCAGCTCGTCCTCGTCTTCAACGCCGACTTGATTAAAGAGGTTCTCATCCAATTCCCCGGGTTTGAGCCACTTGATGTCCTTGATGTCGATCTTGACGTCCACTTTCTTGCCGCGATACTCCTCCCGGAAGAACGTCTTGGGTACTTCGACGCTGGTTTCTTTTGTCTCGCCGGCCTTGGCGCCGACAAGCACCTCGTCGAGCTTCTCGACGGGCACCGCTCCGACAAAGCCGTTGGCCCGCACATATATTTCGGTGTTGTCGAGCTTTTCATCTTCCTCTACATCCTCGACCTTGAGAATCACATCGGCGATTATCTGGTCCTCAGCTTCGACCGCCTCTTCCTCGGCTCGCGGCGTCCACACGCCTGAGAGCCGCTGCATCTGCTCGACCTCTCTGTCGATCTGCTCGTCGGTCACCTCGAGTTTTGTCTTGGTTACGGGGATGCCCTCTAACACGGGCAGCTCGAATTCCGGCCGCACTTCAATCTCGAAATCAAATCTCATGGGTCCGGACTCGGGCAGATCGATGTTCTCGAAATCGACGTCCGGCTCGCCTAACGTCTGAAGCTCGTTGTCCTTGACGGCCGACTCACTTGCATCGGCAAGAAGTTTGAGCTTGACCTGCTCGCCAACCTCTTTGCCGAATCGCTTCTCCAGAAGCCGCCGCGGCGCCCGACCCTTCCTGAAACCCGGAATCTGAGCCTCTTTTTCCAGATCCTTGAACTGCTCATCGGTCGCTTTCTTTATCGCCTCTTCGGGGATTTCTATGATGACTTTCTTCTTGCAGGGCCCGGCGTCTTCGACCGTCACAGTATTCTTGGGACCCTCAGATTCTTCACCTTTCTCCGATGTCGCGGCTTTTTCCTCTTCGGCAACTTCGTTCTTAACTTCTTCCGCCGCTTCGGACTTCTCATCCTCGAGAGCTTCGGGTTGCTTTTCTTCAGCCATTTTGGTACTCCTGATCGTTACAAACAAAAAAGGCATCAGGGAATCAAGCTGAACCATCCGAACGCCCTTATTACGCGTCCGAACTGCCGTATCCCTTAGCCCGGTC
>Ga0180437_10010986_pt1 | contig 10942 bp, 26 predicted proteins | sample SS_ome_4_FD_132410 | JGI IMG/M metagenome (GOLD analysis project Ga0180437, IMG submission 132410) | Hypersaline lake sediment archaeal communities from the Salton Sea, California, USA - SS_3_D_1 metaG | ecosystem: Environmental > Aquatic > Non-marine Saline and Alkaline > Hypersaline >... | reverse complement strand
GTATGAGTCTCAACCACAGAAGACAAGTCTTGAACAACTAATGAAAGACAAGAATATCCTTACTCTGTAGGTGTGATAGAGTGATATGCGAGCAAAAAAACAAGAGAAAGAGGAGAAAACGTGGGTAAAGTGGATCTATTTAGGATTGTATGGTATCATCTACTTACAACTCATTCAACAACTATTGATTTTCATCCAAAACTTAGATTTGCAAATGATATGGGCCACTATAATTAGTTTGAATGTAGTGACTATTTTTAATGTGTGGTCCTATAGAAAAGAGCTTCTCAAGTTTGTGAACCTACTCAAAGAACGGAGGTGAATCTATCTTATGGCAATAATTGATTCTAAAGCAGTAATGATATATTTACTCTCTTCGTTCCTAATTGCGTTTGGAGTATTCACATCTAAAACACTTGCTCCTGTTCTCTGGAAGACAATAGTAATTCTTGCTGTTTTAATTGCTGTTGCGATTAGTATAAATTATCACCGGATAAGATCTGTTCAGCGTATTTTAATTGCCCTAGCACTTGTAACTTGTGTCATAGTACCTCTAGGGTTGTTCTTGGAACAGACTATACCTGATATTGCAGTTGCTGTCGTGTCTGGTTACTTTGGTAGTATCGGCATTGATGCGATTGTTGGCAAAAAACAAGACATCTCTCATATCTAATTTATAGGAGGTGAACAATCAAGATGGTAATAGATGCACGTTTTGATAAGATTTATGGTAACTTATCTGAAAATGCGCTTCGAGATCTAACCCACATATTTAATGAGTGGTATTTAGTGCCACGCGAAATGCGTATGACTTCAAGTGAACGCCAGTATCTCAAAGATAAAGGTATTATTTTGTATATGCCTCCAATTAAAAACGTTCGTGGTCATTGGCAATTGACTTCTACAGGACGTTCATTCATGTACTATCTAAGTAGGGCAGGATTTATAACTAAAGCACGCGGTAGCGAAAAACTCAAGTTTACAAGTAAAAAACAAATCACACCACAACGAAGAACAAAGTTATTGTCGCAATCGTATAAACTAGCAGTAGAAGATACTGAGCAGTCACATGTGAGTGGTATCCTTAGTGAGTTAGATGACATAGATCAAGAACTGATGGATACTCAAGATATTCCTTACGAAGAAATAGACACTATCAAAGATAAATCACGATTAAGAGAACTACAAGACACATATGAAGAGATAGACGACAAATACGATGAGCAAACATACTAACTCTTTTTTTAATTTATTGAAATTTGTTCACTAAACTCTTTTTGTCATTTCTATTCTGTTAGGTATTAGCGTGAGCTATCGAATATGAAAAAGGCATTTCACGTCTAACTTTCAATTTATAAAGAATACTTTTAGTCACCTCTTATACTTATATATTTAAAAATCCTAAATTATATAACTTTTTTCAAAAGATATGACATAATTAGGAGGGGCAAAACACAGTGTTGGAAATAATTAACAACTACACTCTTGGAGTAATCGAAGGTTTGGTAGTAGCATATCATTTATGTGTAGAAATACAAGATATAGAAAAGATAAAAACTATTCTCCATGAGTTATTGATTGATACGACAAAAACACGATATAAAGAGTTTATGGTTAAACAGAACTCAAAAACATATAGAGAGTTCAAAGAATTACATAACACCAGATAATACTAACTGTATTTCTTTCTTAATTGCATCAATACAAAACTCATCAAAAGTCTTATCTGTTTTATTTAAAGTTATTAGCATTTTTAGATCGTTTGTAACAGATTTAGGAAGTTGTAATATTTCTTTTTCCTCATCAAATACAAAATTTAGTTTGCGTGCAACTTCTTCTAGTTTTATTCGTTTGAAAGGAAGTTCTAGTTCTAACCCTATTTTGATGTTTTCAATGGATTCATTAATTTTCTTTTCTACATTTCTAATTGCTTCAGAAATTGCTCCTGAAGTCATGTTTAATTTTTGAGCAGCAGCATCCATTGTTCCTTCTTCTAAATAGGTTCTATACTTTTCTAATTCTGCATCTGTAATTGACATTTTTATCATTCGAAGAAATTAGTGTTTGAATTAAATAAATTATCTTTAGTTCAAATAATATTATTACTATAATTACCACAATTATTATATACTCACAAGCTCATATAGTGATTATACTTTATTCGGTGAAATTTATGGCATACAAAACAATTAGTGTACTCCCTGATACTTTTGACAAATTACAAGAATTGAAGTTAAAACGTAGTTTTGAAGTCAAAAAAGAGATAACGTATGATGAACTAATCAAGGAACTTCTAGGAGAACCAATCAAGGAGGGAGAGTAGTGGCAATCATTGATGAGCAAACTAAAGTTATTGATGGTCTTAAATATATCTTGCTTTTAGATAATAATGGCGAAAAATGGATTAATCTTGAACCAATTGGAAAAGAATGTGGTTATAAGCACCCTGCAAGAGCAATAAGTTTGCTTTATAATCGCAATAAAGAATTATTGACAAAAAATGTATTATTTCATCAAATTGATGAAAAAGGTAGACCTCGCTTATTTTTCAATAATGAAGGCGTAACAACTATAAAGTTGCTTAGTCCTAAATTTAGAAAGCAACCTCAACGTATTGAAGACTTAGCAAAATTTTTATCACAACTAGATGATGGTACACTTAAAGTTGCACACAAGGATGATATTGAGAAGTACAAAGAAGCACAACAAAAAACACGTCATTTAGTTTTGGGTCAAGATTTATCTCATGTCATAGAACGACTTGATAGGATAGAGTCACTCATCAAACAACAGAATGGTTTAGCACTTCCTCAAAAAGATATAATGGATGTACCACGCAAGAGGATAATATCATGGTTATTAGATAATGCTGCTAAAGATTGGGGAATTCCAGGTTATGAATTATGGTGGGATTTTTCCAATACATTAGGCATTGACAATTATGGACGACAACCTAAAGAAAAGTTTCCTAAAATGTTGAATTTCTTTTTTGAAATAGATCCCAAATTAGTAGTACGTGCTCACAATTGGTATATGAGTACGTCAAATCCTGATGATAATATAAAATCCATTTTTATGCTTCTTTTTGATCCAAAACAAGCAGATCTTGATGATTTTTCGGAGGATGGATTAAGTCAACATAAATGACATGAAATTGAGGTATGACACATGGCAGTTGCTCTAAGATTGCAGTTAGTGAGGATGTATGAAGTAGAAGCCTTAGAGATAAACGATCATTATGAGAAATACTTCACGCAAAATCTCACTACTATTGGTTTATGCAATTGGATAAAACTACAGCAACAGAAGGGTGAGGAGTCACCTATCAAGATTATTTCATTCAAGGAGGTAAAACCTATATTTCAAGAAGTCAGTCAATTTGATTTCTTTTCTAAAAAATAACATCGAAAAAAAAAGGAGTTGACAGCTCTATGGGTAGAAAGACGACAAAACCTAATAAAAGTATCGCTTTTGTAGCTGAAACAAAAGGTGAACAAATACCAGAAGAACAACTTGATTTTTTGTTACAAAGAAGTTATGAAGAACTCTTTGTTGCTCGGTTGCGTGGTGTAGTACGCGAACTTGGTTTTGAACTTATACCATTAGACAACTTGGAGGAGGGAGAAGAATAATGCAACGAGTAGAATTAGAGTGCCCTCCACGTTTGAAACCAAAACAATGTGCTACACAATGGATTGTAGAGAATGGCAATGGCGAACCTACTTTAGTCAAAGTCAATAATAAACAAAATATTGCGCGCAATCATGTCAATATTATTTCTAGGGAATATTTCTATCTGTTCAAGGATAGCAAACTCTTGTTAGGTCATGTTCCTGGCATGGATCGGTTATATACAGATAATTCTTTTGAATCTATGATTTTTTTGTCACAATTCAAGAAACAACGACCTAAAAGACTTCAAAAGATCCTTGAAGCCAAAGAACAACTACGCGGAGGTGAGGGGCTTTAATGAGTGTGCAACAATTTCGAGAACTTATTGAGCAATTAGATCTCAATGATTCAGAAGTAGAAGAACGGCTCAAAGAACTTGCAGAACGAGATCTAATGCTTGCAAGTGCAAAAGCATTTGTAGAATGTGAAGAGCAACTTTAATTTTTTTTAATTATCAAAACAATAGGAGTTGGATGAACTATTGCAACGAGTTCGAGTAAACGATAACTTAGGATATATCAAGAAACATCCTAAATGGTTTTGCAGCAATCCTAACAATTTCAGGTTTGTTACCAGTGCAGAACAATTACTTGAGAAATGTTTTCCTAGGAAATGTTGTTTTTTAGTTGAATTTGATAAACTTGGAAAGAAGAAAAAGCGTACTTATCTGAGTTTGTTAGGTGCTAAAAAGAACGGATTTTGGATTTGCCAAGAGAAGACTATTTTTCCAAACCCTCCCCCTCAAAAAATGGAAGAATTGCCTGAAAAACAGGTGCGCGATATGGATCAAGTAACTTCTAGCATCGTAATTTCTTCTGGTCAAAAATCCAAGGTCAAATGTACAATTTGTTTTGCAGAAATAGAAGTGCCTTCGAATCAACTCTTAGTGTTTTGTCCAAATTGTGACGTACAATATACTAATCCAATTGCCTTGGAGGAGGATTGATTTCAAGATGTTAGAAACAATTCAAGTTGTAGAACAAAAGGTTTGTGGGGATTGTGCCTTGTGGAGGCCTTTCACACCAGAAGAACATCACGAGTTTGAATTAAATGTGGAAGAACATTGGGGAGTGTGTGTATGTGCAAACATAATACACAAATCAAAAGCCTCACGAGTATGTCTCTTTCCAAATTCGTTTTGTTCGATAAAGGACTATAATTGTGAGACATGCTCAAGGATTAATTGTCCTTTATATAAACAAGGAAACAAAAGTAATGGATGTGTGAACGAATGGAGACATCAATTCAAAAGATACAGGCCATAGATCACTACCACTATTTAGGTGGAGGATATTTTGAGCCTCGAATTTCACTTGAAGACTATCTTTTGAAACTACTTCAAGAAGAAGGATCCATGACTCGGGGTGAAATGTCATCAACGACAGGAATACCACGCACAACGCTGTATGATACTTTAGTTAAACTACTGATGCAAAATAAAGTAGAAAAATTCTCATTAAGCAACAAAAAACGAGGACGACCTAAGACTTATTATAGACTTGCCTAGCGAAATCCAAAACTATTCTATAGTTTATGTCTAACCTATGAAAAACGAATGAGTAAATTTCTGGAGAGAGTAGAAGTATGAATACCCATGAGAAAACAATTGCAACTAAAGTTGAACTTGATAGGTTAGTGCTATCAAAGAGTCAAAAATATCATGGATGGAAAAATTCAGCGATCTTCAGAAAAAAAATTCTTGAATGTATTTCAGCAAGTATGTATCCTGCAGCAATTGCTAAAAAATTAAAAGTTAAAAAATCAAAAGTCTACTATCACTTACGAGTTATGGAAAGAGCAGGCATTATTTTTCGTGAAAGTAATGCACGACCTATTTTCTATCGTATTTCTCCACAAATCAAAGCAAAGACTACACAAGCTACAATGGATCAATTTTTATCCGCGCGCGATGAAGTGTTAAAATCTCTCATAGGGCATGACAGGTTGATGGAGGTAAACACACATGCGATAAAAATACGGTTGAATGTGTTGGAGGGTGTATTGCCGGAATTAGTGAATAGTTCACAGATGAATAATTGGAAACGAAGTCAAACATCTATTAGGGTATGGGGAACGGCAATTCCATTATTTTTGAATCATACCAAGACACCGAATATAGTAGCACAGCCACCAGGTAGGTGGGGGAAGAATGAGACAGAGAATATAGCGTGGTATTTAGCGTTAGGAGAAGAAATACGAAAGTGGTGTCATATTCATTACCCAGGGGTAAAACTAGATACACCATTGATAGTGGATGAACATCATTGGATAGAAGATCCAGCACAAGATCAAATAATTCACGAACAAAAAATGAGTTTTGAAGTAGGGCCTGCAAAAGTAGATGGTTCACCTGAAAGTGGTTTTGAAACAAAAGATAGGTTGACTATGCAAGATTATCGCATGATGCCTCTTAGAATGAAAGAACTATCACATCACTTTATTGGACTCAAAGAAGAGTTCAAAGAGTTGAAATCTCAAGATGAGACCACACAACAACTCAAGAAAAAAGTAGATGCTCTTGAGGGAGTAGTGGAAAAACTGACAGGCATGTTTGAGCATTTATTGAATCTATTACCTTCACAAGTACAACAACCACAAGGGGATAGTGGACCACCAGGAGAGTTTTATCTATGAGTAATTGTAGCAATGATCACGCAATCACAATTGTACTACAAGCGCCTGAGAAACGGTGTGAGATTTGTGGATGCAAACTATTACTTGATGAGTGTTTGATATGTCACCCTCCACCACCACAGACTTGTGATAAGTGTGGTCGTCATTATAAGACGTTGTATCCTTATGATATTGACACAGAGAAGGGAAATATTAGAGTGTATCTATGTGAGTATTGTTTAGATGATTATCACGATCCGATGGGATTAGTGAAGTTCATACACTTGATTCGAGCACAAAACAAGAAGGAGTGAATTCTTATGCAAGGGTATTATCCACGAGTTCATGTTCCGTATGTGTCGCTAGTAGATGAATTAGGAAATATGTGGAACTTAGACTATGATGAGTTGGAGCAAGCCCATTTACAGAAACTCGATATATTTCGAGCACGGGCCTTACAGCGTGATTGGAAGGATGTATGGAGGTTATTAGGTGTCAACTTCAGATAAACGGTTTATTACTGGAGTGATCACGTATTTGATTCTTTCAATTAGTGCGAGTTTGTACTTTGTGTATGTGATACTTCCTACGTGGTGACTTGAAGAATGAACAAAGAAAAAGTAGAAAATGTCTTGTTTGTAATTTCGATAATTGTAATGGGAATTATGATCTTTCTTGATGTTATCTATTTGTTGACGTGAATGATAGATTTCACGAATTGAGGTTTGAAAATGTGGAAATATCTTTGGTATTTTGAAGTTGATAACGGCTGGGTTCATGTAGAGTTCATCAATACTGAGAACTATTTGAAATATCTAAAAAGGCCTTTAATGAAATTAGTGGGCTGTGACTTGCGTAGGATTACAAAAAAACGACTAATAGTTGCGGATGGTTTTATTGACGTAGTTAGTTTCAATTACAAGAAAACGGAGTAAAACAGATCTATCATGCAATTGGAGGTTTGATAAAAATGCGTTTAGATTTCGAAATTGACCAAGAACAATGCACTTGTTCGTTAATCAATTACCAAGTATCTTATGCCCACCTAAAACGATTAGGTGAATTCATTAAATCATACTTAGAGCAGTTAGTTGGTTCTTGTAATCGTTTCATATTTGATACTAAACTTGAACCTTCAACTAAACCTAGTTTGGAAACTATGAATTGTCCAAATATAGGGTGTGTCTGTCTAGACATTACAGAATGGAATGACAAGAAAGTTGAATACGCTAAAAAAACTAAATTTATTTGTCGCGATTGTGGTCAAGTTTCATGTTTTTATTGTGGAGATTGGACTAGAAAACTATGTGAAGAATGCAAGGAGGCGAGGTTAGATGCATGAAGTTAGAGTCTATTCACCTGAAGGGAATTATAGTTGTGTTTCAGATGATCCTACATTGAGAGCTATAGATTACTTTGAAAATAAATGGAAATGTCCTCAATGTGGATTTGAAGGCTATATTCCTGGAAAGATCTACCAAAGAGAGGGTTCTTTGATTGGTATAACAAAATGCCCTGAGTGTGGGTTCGAGGAGGAGTATTAATGACAGAAAAAACAGTTAAAATCGTAAAAAAAGGAACTAAAGAGTTTAAAGAAACACTAACCAAGTTTCTAATGTTATTTACAAAAGATAATCCAGAAGATACCATCATTAAAGGAAATATTGGTATGAAAACAACACAAGCTACTGATTTACCTATGCCTTTTGGATGTTCAGATTTAGAGGTGTATATTTGGACTCCAGAAATGACAAAAGATGGTAAAGGTGCTGTTGCGTGGTTTTGTTCACGTCTAGGTTGTCTGTGTGTTTGTTGTAGAGAAGACTTCATAAAGGAAGAAGAATCTTATCCAAAGGCCTGTCCAGATTTAGATGAAATGTTTTGGGATTCTTATGATGAAGACTATGATCCAAATTATGAAAGTCTTTATGATGAGTGGTATGAGGACTACTGAGCGATTAATTAGTAAAAGTGGGGTTTGAAATCATGCCATATATCGTAGGTGGAATTGATCCTGAATCATTAGAAAAAGAATATCACTTTGTAGAAAAACATTCTGAGATAAAATGGGCACAAGAACAACTCGACTGGGATGGTTATGACTATCGAGGTTATATGTTCATTGATGAATTACCTCTTAGTTTGGCAGTGGCAGTGATTGACATGGCCTCATTTGATCTTGAACATGGCGAGGATGAAACTCAAACCGCCGCTCATTTAGAGAAAGTATTTGGTAAAAGTGGAGTTTGAAGTAACATGAGTAATAAAGTAGATACAAGAAATGCTGAATTGATTGCAAAAGAGCATTGGAGTTGGTTACAAACCATATTGGAGCGTGTCTATATTGATGCATTCATTCACGGATGGAAGCACGCAAAAGAGGATAATAATAGCGAGTAAAATGGGGATTTGACTATGGTTATAATCTTTCAAAATGAAAAAGTCAGAAATTTCTTGATTAAACATGGCGAAGTAGTCACTTTCAGAGCAAAAAAACGGAAACAAGTAGGTTATGATTGGATGACTGATAAACGAGGCGGAAAGAAACTGTACAATGTTGAAATAGATTATATTGGCGAAGTCAATCCAACAACAGACTTAGATGAGGCAGATATAAAGTGGAGTGGTTTTGATACATTGAAAGAATGGTGGGATGCAATAAGGGAACTAAATAAAGGATGGTTGCCTCTTGGTCATTTATATCATGTAGAATTATATCTTTCACAAGAAGAAGCAATCGAAAGAGGAATTGCGTAATAGAAGGTTTTGACGTAATGTTTCAAACAAATAATAAAATCAAAGGTGAAGTCACAATATTCGATCATACTACACTAAAGACTACAACCTATCATATTTTTTCTGAAAAAATGCTTACAACACTTAAAGTATTTTGTAAGATGATTGAATCGGGAGAAATTGACGAAGTTGAGATAACTTTTAACGAAATTGAAACATGAAGGTTTTGATGCACATGAGTGAACAATATATTCGTTGTAAAGTGGACAGAAAAGCATGTTGTCGGATGCCTGCATGCCCAGTTGATTATCGGGGAAATTGTCGCTACCGAGAATGGCCCTATTTGAAAAAAACGTGAAAGGAGACTTTGATGCAACAATGATTGATCTCCCTAATAAAAAATATCAAGTGATTTATGCAGATCCTCCATATCATTATGAGAGTGGAGCAAAATATTATCCACATGAAAAAAAAGGCACTAGATATAGAACAATTGATGAGTATCATTATCCAACTATGAAAACTGAAGAAATTAAAAAAATCCCAATTTCAATTATTACAGATAGTAATTGTGCCTTATTTTTATGGTGTCCATGTTCTCATTTACCAGAAGCATTAGAAATAATGACTGCATGGGGCTTTGAATATAGAACTATCGCATTTATTTGGATTAAAAAGACAGAAACAGGAAAAGATTGGAAAAATATCTCAAGATGGACAATGAAAAGTGCTGAAGTATGTCTTTTAGGTATTATAGGAAAACCACCAAGAACTGATACAGTAGTATTCCAAATTATCAGAAGTAAAGTTATTGCACATAGTAAAAAACCAGATGAAACAAGAATAAGAATTGAGCAATTATGTGGTAAAGTTCCAAGAATTGAACTATTTGCACGTCAAAGACATGATGGATGGGATGCATGGGGAAATGAACTTTCAGATACAATTCAACAAAGGATTATTGCATGATATAACCATTTGACGCAGTTGATAAAATGAAAGTAATTGATCTATTCTGTGGTTGTGGAGGATTCTCTGAAGGATTCAAACAAGCAGGATTTGAGATTATCTTAGGCATAGATAATTGGCAAGATGCTATTGATTCGTTTAATGCAAATCATAAGAATGTAGGGATTTGCCAAGATATTAGAGATGTGGAAGACTTGCCTTCTTGTGATGTATTAATTGGATCTCCGCCATGCCAAGAATGGAGTGAGGGAAAAATCGCTATAAGAACATGCGATATGACTTTCATCAATGAATTCAAGAGATTAAGAGATTTAATTAATCCTAAGTTTTGGATTTGGGAGTGTGTATCACTTACTCAAAAATTAGGTGGCAAATTATTAAATGCTGTGGATTATGGCGTGCCTCAAAAAAGAGAAAGATGTTTTCATGCGAATTTCTTATTGCCTTATCCTACACAACAGGGTTGTAGTTTAAATGAATTATTTGGATGGACTGAAAATAAAAAACTCTATCATCATAAGTCCTATAACACTAAATATGCAAGGAGCCCAGATTATACAAGTGATAGACCTGCAAGAACTATTGTTACATGGCCTCCGCGTATATTGAATGAAAAGACACAATCAAAATTACGAGTTCTCTCTATAAAAGAAACTGCGTTAATTCAAACATTTCCTGAGAATTATATTTTCAGGGGTTCTAAATCATCAAAATATAGGCAAATAGGTAATGCTGTGCCTCCATTATTAGCGAAGGCAATAGCGGAACAAATATTACGAATAAAGCAAGGAGAGATTAAATCACATTATCAAATTAAATTATTTGCGTAAAATTAACCTTTGACGCAGGAATGATTAAAATGAACTTGACAATGTTGTATTTACTTGATATGTACCAAAATAGGAAAACAAAGCGTGTCCTAACTGAACTATGGGTTTTACAACATATGCGT
>Ga0180437_10010984_pt1 | contig 10943 bp, 12 predicted proteins | sample SS_ome_4_FD_132410 | JGI IMG/M metagenome (GOLD analysis project Ga0180437, IMG submission 132410) | Hypersaline lake sediment archaeal communities from the Salton Sea, California, USA - SS_3_D_1 metaG | ecosystem: Environmental > Aquatic > Non-marine Saline and Alkaline > Hypersaline >... | reverse complement strand
GAGCAGTCAGGGAGTGAGATCAGAGAGGGGCAGAGCAGAGTGACAGGATGCTCTGCCCCGACCGGATTCTGCGAACGGGTAGGTGTAAGGGTGAAGGGACAAGAAGGCAGGCGTGGTCAAAGCCTGGTCGAATTCGCGATATGCCTCTCGGTACTGATACTCATCTTCTTGGGCGTGTTTGATTTGGGCCGGGTCTTTCATACGTACATTGTCATCACGAATGCCGCGCGCGAGGGGGCCTACTATGGCGCCATGCACGCGGATGACCACGCAGGTATCGTAACACGAGTGATCAGCGAAGCACAGAGCTCGGCAATCAGCTTGAGTGCCGAGAATGTCACGATTTCGGGCTCGGCGGTCAGTGGCACTCCCATCTCTGTGTGTGTGGATTTCGCCTTTTCTCTGTTCAGTACGTTCTTGCTGGGAGTACCGACAATGCAGCTCTCAAGCTGCACGCAAATGGTGACCTACTGAGATGGCACTACAGACAGCCGTCACATCCAGGCTACGCTCCAGCCAAAAGGGACAGACCGTGGTTGAGTTTGCCCTCATTGCTTTGGTTCTGATGGTGATCGTCATTGCCATCCTCGACTTTGGGCGGGCCGTCTTCGCGTACAGCGTTGTCGCAAACTGCGCGCGCGAGGGGGCTCGCTTTGGGTCCATGGCGCCCGAAGACGACGCGGGTATGATTGCGGCCGCTCGCGACACGGCAATAGGCCTCGACCCTGCCCGGCTAACGGTCACCCTTGGCACAACAGCGGACACTGTCCAGGTGACGGTGCGCTACGGCTTTGAGCCCATTACACCACTGGTGGCGCAGTTCTTGGTGAGTGGTGGCGTTACGCTCACCAGTTCTGCCACCATGTACACTGGATTCTGAGATGGAGAACACACCATGCGAACCCATCACGTAAAGGCTCACGACAACACCCCGAGAGGTAGCCAATCCGGCCAGGCGCTGGTTCTTGTGGCCCTCCTGATGATCGGCCTGGTCGCTGTGCTGGGCCTGGTCTTGGATGGGGGCAACATGTACTTGCATCGCCGGCGTATGCAGAACGCTGCTGATGCCGGAGCTATCGCTGGCGCACGCGTCTTCTGCCTGGGAGGTACTGAGAGCGAGGTATGGTCGGTGGTTCATGAGTACACTGTCCAGCGTAACCAGGCGCAGAGCTTTGACCTGACCCTCGGCGGTAGTGCCGAGGACGAGGCTTCGGTTGAGGTCGTGGCGCACACTGACGTCCCGATGACATTCACCCGCGTTGTGGGTATCAATCAGGCCTCGGTCAGCGCGGAGGCGGAGAGTATGTGTGGACCAGCTGGAGCGGTCGGCGGGCTTGCCCCCATCTCCATTCGCGAGCACAGCTATGTCATCGGGGAGGAATACACTATCTGGGACACCGAGGAGGAGATGGATCCGGCCGGCGGCAATCTTTCCGGCAGCAACCGTGGCTGGCTGAGCCTGGCATGCGTCTATCCCGACGACTGCACGAATGGCGCTCAAGAACTCAAGAGCTGGATGCACACAGGCTATCCGGGAATCATCGAGGCTGACGACTGGGTGCGGCCGGCCAGCGGTGAGATGGCGGCCGTCATCCAGCAGGCCTTTCCGGGTCAGAGATTGCTGATGCCCGTTTTTAGGGTGCTCAGGGACTATCCGAATGCCGGTGACAAACCGTTCTACCACATCGTCGCCTTTGCCGCCTTCGATGTGAGCTACGTCTTCGCCACAGGGAGCCCCAAGGGCATCAGGGGCACCTTCGTCAGGGCGGTGGCCGCTGGGCCCATTGGCGGAGCCGGCGGCGGGCTTCGCGCTGTGCGCATCGTTCGCTAGAGAGGGGCCATGATCATGAAAAAGCGATCAGGACTTGTCTGGCTCGCAACGGGAGTCGTTTTCGCACTCATTGCCGGGGCACTGGCTTTTGTGTTCATCCTCCGCATGTCGCAGATTCAGACAGCTACAGTTCAGACGCCTGACGTGGAGGTGGTGTTTGCCACTCGCTTCCTCGAAGTGCGCCAGTTGATCGGGGGCGGCGACGTTGAGGTCCGGACAGCACCCGCTGACGTCGTGCCCGAGAATGCCATCCGTGACCCGAAGGAAGTGGTGGGACAGCTGACGCTTGTCCCCCTCTCTCCGGGCGAAATGATCCTGCGCACCCACGTGATCTCACCCACTATTTCAGGCGCCCAGGTGGCGTACACGATGGATGAGGATCAGGTCGCAATGGCCTTCCCGGCCGAGGACTTGATGAGCGCCAACTATCTTCTCAAGGCTGGCGATCATGTGGACGTGCTCTTCTCCATTGAAGTCGCAGTCCTAGATGAAGATGATGGAGAACTGATGACCTTCGATGCTCTGCAGAACCTGGAGGTAGCCGCGGTGGTCAAGCCACGCGGTCTGGACAGCTCGAGCGCATCGGACACGGGGCTTCGGGATACGCGACCGGCAGCAATCATCTTTGCCCTCGACCCTCAGGACGCGCTGGTGCTGAAGCATCTGAAGGACATCGGCGGCATGGTTGACATCGTACTTCGCGCGCCGGAAGCCGAGGGGCGCTTTAGCACGCAGCCTGTTCACGAGGACTATCTCATCGACCGCTACGAGTTGCGCGTCCCAATCTGGTCCCAGGAGTGAGAATGCTGGCGCCGGCCAAGATCCTGATAGTCGACGGGGACAGCGACGCCCTGGATCGGACTAAAGCGATCCTAGAGGCAGCGAACTATCAGCCTGTGGCCACGGTCACCGGCCAGGCAGGGATTCTTATGGCTCGGCTGCAGCGACCGAGCCTGGTTCTGCTGGAGGTCGATCTGCCGGACATTGACGGCTACGAAGTCTGCCGCGCGTTGCGCGGTACACCAGGCCTGGCTGACGTGCCGATTCTCATCTACTCCACCCGTCAGAAGGTGGAGGACAAGGTGGCCGGCTTTGAGGCCGGGGCCGATGACTTTGTGGTCAAGCCCATTGCTGCGGCCGAGCTGATCGCGCGGGTCAAGGCAGCGCTGCGCACGGAAGATCAGCCCCTCGCTTGTATTACCGTGCTGTGGGGCAGCAAGGGGGGCGTGGGGACGACAACCTTGGCCATCAATCTGGCGATAGCGCTGCAATCAGCCTCTGAGAATAGGGTTACCGTGCTCGATGCATCGGTGCTCGCTGGAACTGTGGGGGTCATGCTGAACATGGAGCCCAGGCACACCTTCGCCGATCTGCTGCCTCGTTTGGACGATCTGGACTCGGAGCTGTTGTCCTCGGTGATGGCCACGCACTCGTCCGGCGTGAGAGTCCTCCTGTCTCCAGCATGGTCAGCCAACGGTGACGGTTTGCAGCCGCAACAGCTCGAATGCATCCTTTCCTGGCTGCAGCAGAGCAGTGACTATGTGATCGTCGACACCTCGCCATCGCTCGATCATAGCACCTCAAGAGTGCTTCAGCTGGCGCACCAGGTTCTGCTGGTCATGACGCCGCACATGTCGTCGTTGTGCAACGCCAAGCTCTTCCTGCGCGAGATCGCAAGCTGGGGGGGGATGGTACAAAAAGTTGGACTGCTGCTCAATCGCTATCCGGTCAAGGGCTGCCTGCCACTCAAGGAAATCCAGCAAGCCTTGGGGAAGAGCGCGGTGGCGCAGATCCCCGACGACGAACCGCTGGTCACCTATTCTATCAACCGTGGGGTACCTTTCGTGCTCAGCCACCCGCGCAGTGCCATCGCAAAGCGCGTGCGCCAGTTGGCACAAGGGCTTGTCAAGGAGACGGAGAAGAGGCCGCGCGCATCCGTATTGTCGACGCTTCTGGGCGGCCGCTAGTTCGGGAGTTTTGTCCTGGTGCTTACCTTGATACTTGGCCTCTCTATGGGGTCGATAGTGAACAGTTGCGCGGATCGGCTGCCGCGAGGCGCCGCCGCCAAGCTTGAATACCCTTACGGGGTCTTGCGCAATGCCGCGCTGGTGGCTCTATCGGTGGCCCTCTGTGCCCAGCTGCTGAGCATCCATGGCTGGAGTGCCTCGCTGTTGATCGAGGTAGCCTATTGCGCTCTACTCCTGCTCATCGCTGTCATTGACCTACAGCACCGCCTGGTACCCAATGTGCTGGTGCTGGGCGGCCTTGCGCTGGCGCTGTGTTTCAGCATCTGGCAGCCGGTTCCGGGCCTGCGCTCCGCGCTCTGCGGGGCAGCGACAGGCGGTGGGCTGTTCGCCCTCCTTGCCATTGGGCGTCGCAATGCCATGGGCGCAGGGGACGTAAAGCTGGCGTTCCTGATCGGCATGATGACCGGCTTTCCACAGGTGGTGCAGGCACTGGTCATCGGCATCATCTTCGGAGGACTGGCAGCTGCCCTATTGTTGCTGACACGGACGGTGCGGCCCAAACAGTACATTCCCTACGCTCCCTACCTGGTGGCCGGCTGCATTGTCACCTTGTTGTACGGGCAGGGCATTGCTCGCTGGTTTGGCGTCTTGATTGAAGGTACGGGATGACTATGTTGGCAGTAGTCGTGTTTGCCGCGCTCATGATCAGTCTCGCTGTAATCGCGCTCTTCGTAGGTTTGGGGCGCATCATTGAGAGCCGGGAGCCAACGATCAAGGACCGTCTGGACATCCTGGCGGCCGTGCCTTCGATGCAGGACGAGGATGCTGGGGCCCTCGTGCCCGGGACGGGGCTGCGGGGTCTCGTGGGTCGCCTCAGGCGCGTTTTCTCAGGCCAGGCCCGTGGCTCACGCGCTGCAACGGAGCTGGCACGTGCCAATGTGCCCTTGACGGTGAGAGAATACAACGCACTGAGCGCTGGATGTGCCCTGGTGCTGTTCCTGATTGCCCAGGTCCTCACGCGGTTGGTCCCACTTGCCTGCCTGGCTGCGGTGATTGGGTGGCGCCTACCCGTCTACTACCTGCGGCGAAAGCAGAGTAAGCGGCGGCAGGCCTTTCAGGATCAGCTTATCGATGTGCTGACCTTGATGGTGAGCACACTCCGAGCAGGCTACGGGATCACCGCGGCGCTGGATGCAGTTGCAAAACAGATGCCTCCTCCCGCTTCCGAGGAGTTCGCCCGCGTCGTGAACGAGATTGGACTGGGTATGGCGACGTCGCAAGCGCTGGCCAACGCGGTCCGCCGCGTGCAGAGCGATGATCTCGATCTCGTTGTCACCGCGGTCAATGTTCACTTCGAACTCGGCGGGAACTTGAGCACAATCCTGGAGGCGATCAGCAACACCATCCGTGAGAGAGTGCGCGTCACCAATCAACTGCGCTCGCTCACAGTGCAGCACAGGCTCACCCGCTACCTGCTGACGGGCCTGCCTTTTGTCCTGGCAGTAGCCCTGTACATCATCAACCCGTCTTATATGGGAGCCCTGTTCCAGCCGGGGTGGACTCTGATCATTCCCCTGGGTTCGATCACCTTCTTGGCTGCCGGCTGGATTGTAATGGGCAAGTTGAGCCAGATCGAGATATGAGGGCGTAGGTGGGGCACATGACTGAACTCCAATTCGCAATCAGTATTGGATTGCTGGCGGGCTTGAGCTCTGGCCTGATATATCTGGGCCTGGGCAGAATCAGGAGAAGCGAGACGATTGAGCAGCGCCTGGAGCGACTGAGCGCCAGCGCGCATCCGACAGAGGAGGCAGAACTGTCGGCGCCGCTGTCAGAACGCGTTTTCAAGCCCTGGCTTCGCAAGCAGGTCCAAGCTTTGGGACGCCTGGCTCCGATGAAGAACATTGACAAACTGCAGCGCAAGCTCATGCAAGCTGGCTACCCGCGCGGCTTGAGAGTGCTGGACTTTTTCGGCACGAAGCTGCTGATGGCCATGGGCTTGGCGACGGCGTCCTGGTATCTCTCTGCCTGGGCCAACTCACCGCTGTCCAGAGCGCTGGCCGTATCGGTTGGGCTGGCTGTAGCTGGATTCATTCTGCCGGATTTGTGGCTGAGCAGACGGGTGCACGCGCGCCAGTCTGAGATCGCCCGTGCGCTGCCCGACGCTCTGGACATGCTGACTGTCTGTGTCGATGCCGGAGCCGGCCTGTCGTCGGCGATGCTCAGGATCAGCCAGAAATGGGACAATGCACTGGGGTTCGAGTTCGGCAAGGCCGTCGCTGAGATCAACATTGGCATGACCCGGCGTGAGGCTCTGGAAGGCATGGCGGAGCGCACCGGCGTATCTGACATGCGCTCCTTTGTGGCTGTGCTGGTGCAGGCCGACCAGTTTGGACTCAGCATCGCCAAGGTCTTGCACTCGCAGTCGGAGCAGCTGCGCTTGCGGCGCTGGCAAAGAGCGGAGGAAGAAGCACACAAGGTGCCGCTCAAGCTTCTCTTCCCTCTGGTCTTTATGATCTTCCCAGCCATGTTGGGGGTAAGCCTCGGCCCGTCGCTTCCGCTCTTGCTGCAGGTCATGAGAGACCTTGCCAGCGGCTAACTGGATCTAGATCGAGGGCAGCACATGGGTAGACAGTCACTAGGTTTGGGAGAACAGGTCGAGACACGGGCAGATGAACTCTACGTAGAGAGCCTGCGGCACTTTCAGCGAGGCGAGTGGAAAAAGGCCATCGCAGGGTTCGAGGAGGTGCTGAAGCTGTGCCCTGACGATACACATACTTCCGAACTTCTAGACCAGGCCCGGCTGAAGGCCTCCCTGGACCGCGCCAGGCCGAGGGCAAAGCGCACTTGGGCCAGGCGACTCCTGAGAGCATTGAGTCGGGGTGTGTTCTGCGTTATCATCGGCCTGGCTCTGGCGACAGCCACGGTGTGGGTCCGCTCTCGATGGCTGCAGCCGGTCAGGGCATCACAGCAAGAGGCCAAGCAGTGGGCAGAGCAGCTGGCACAGGCCCAGACGTACTTGGCGGAGCTGCAGTATGCTGCAGCCGGCGAGGCCTTTCGAGCGCTGTTGGCTGAGGCCCCTGAGGACGAGCAAGCCAGGGCGGGCCTGCTCCAGGTGGAGAAACAGATGGCCTTGGTCAACACCTACGCCCAGGCGAAGGATGCGTTGGCAAGGCACGACTGGAATGAAGCCTTGCGCTTGCTTGGGGAGTTGAGCGCTGTCGATCCGGACTATACGGACGTGCGGCAACAGCAGGCCTTTGTACAAGAACAGCAGCATCTCGAGGCCCAGTTCGAGACGGCTGAAGAAGCCTATTACATGGGTGACTGGACGACGGCGATGGATGCGTATGAGGCTCTCATTGAGGCAGACCCGAGTTTCCAGCGTCAGGTTGTGGCCGAGCACCTCTGTGAGGCTTACATTGGGCAAGGTGTCGAATTGGTGGAGGAGTCGCGAGGAACGTCCCAGGCCGTGCAACATGCGCTGTCCCTGTTCCGGAAGGCGCTGGTCCTGAAGCCGCAATACCCGCCGGCGGTTCGTGAGGTGGCTCTCGCCGAGAAGTACCTTGAAGCCCAAGCCCTGCTGGACCAGGGCAACCTGGACGGAGCGCTGGCTGCGTTGGACTGGCTGGAGAGGCAACGGGCACTCTATGCTGGCGGCAAGGCGGCGGCCTTGCTGCGGGCTGCCAAAGTGGCGGACAGCGAAGGGACTGCGCTGGAAGGCGAGGTGGTCAGCGAATCCATATCTGTCGGGCATGTCGTTCAGCTGCAATACGCGGGCCTGGTGGAGCAAGGTGACCAGGCAAAGGCTGCGGGAGACCACACCGAAGCAGAGCGCTGCTACCGCGAGGCTATGGCCATCGGTATACCGTGGTCTTTGACTCCTTACGTGAGAATGGCCGCACTCTATGCCAAACGTGGGGACCACCAACAGGCCGTAGAAACCACCAGGGTGGCCCTCTTGATCCTACAGGACAGCCAGGTTGCCTCGCCCTCTTCTTCGCACTGGGATCACATCGAGCAGGGTGAGCGGAATGCCCAAGACGAGGACTATGTGAAGGCGCTCGCACAATTCGACATCGCTTTGCGGGCCATTGCCCAGCAGTGTGACTGCGGCTTGGAAGACTGGAGGGTGCTACCGTGACTGTATCCAGCCTGCGACGTATCTCAGCTACCATAGCTGATCAACTGTCCTCTCAGACTAGCGCTGATCTGAAGCTGGCAGGGCGACTTCGAGATAAGCTTCTCTCTCGTCTGGATCCCCAGCTGGACATCTCCAACAGGCGCCTGGTGGAGGACAGCATCCGCTCACTGTTCCCGCAGGTCATGGCCGAGGAGCAGGCGGCCATTAGCGGCGCGGAGCGCCAGCGTCTTCAAGACTTGGTGACAGCCGAAATCCTAGGTTATGGCCCAATTGAGGTATTGCTACGTGATGACAGCGTGACCGAGGTGATGGTCAACGGCCCCAGAAACATTTACATAGAGAGACACGGCAAGATCGAAAAGACCTCGCTGTACTTTGAAGATGCTCAGCACTTGCTCCGAATTATCGAGCGCATCATCGCGCCTCTCGGGCGACGGGCGGACGAAGCATCGCCGATGGTGGACGCGCGGCTACCAGATGGTTCGCGCGTGAATGTGACCATCCCTCCCATCTCACTGATAGGCCCGGTGCTGACCATCCGCAAGTTCGCCAGGATCCCCTACACTGATGAGGACCTGATGCGAATGGGCACGGTTTCATCCGAGTTCATAGAGCTTGCGCGGGCGTGCGTGATTGCCCGCTTGAACATGCTCATTTCGGGCGGCACAAGCACGGGCAAGACAACGCTGCTCAACATGTTCTCGGGCTACATTCCAGCAAACGAACGTATCGTGACCATCGAGGACGCCGCCGAACTGCAGCTCAAACAGGACCATGTAGTCACGCTCGAGTCGCGCCCGCCGAACATCGAGGGGCGCGGTCAGATCACCATTCGTGACCTGGTGATCAACGCTCTGCGCATGCGGCCCGATCGCATCGTCGTCGGCGAGGTCCGCGGTGGCGAGGCGCTGGACATGCTGCAAGCAATGAATACTGGACACGACGGCAGCCTAACCACGTTGCACTGCAACAGCGCCCGTGACGGGTTGAACCGTCTCGAAACCATGGTGCTGATGTCGGGAATGGACCTGCCGCTGCGTGCCATCCGCGAGCAGATCTCGTCGGCTCTGGACTGCATAATCCATTTGGAGCGCCTGAGCGACGGGTCACGCAGGGTCGTTCAGGTGGCCGAGGTGCAGGGCATGGAGGGGGATGTCATCATGATGCAGGATATCTTCCGCTTTGTGCAAACCGGAATCAGGGATGGTGAAGTGTTCGGACAACTGCGGCCTACCGGCATCCGCCCCAAGTTCTATGACCGGATTCAGCTAGCCGGCATACAGCTTCCTGCCCAACTCTTTGGCACGACGCTGGATATGTCCTCGTACCGACCATGAGACTCTATCACCTGGCGGGGCAACGCACGGTCGTGGAGAATCTGGACCTGGCCGAGGATTCGAGCTCAAGAAGGAGAGGGTTGATCGGGCACCCTCCCCTCTCTCAGCGCCAAGGTCTGTTGATCAGGCCGTGTCGCTGGGTACACACCTTTGGCATGTCCTTTCCCATCGACGTGGTGTACCTGGGTAGGGATGGGCGAGTGGTGGCCTTGAGCGAGAATCTGGTCCCCAACCGTATCGACCGACCCGTGCTGCGGGCACAATGTGTGGTCGAGATGGCAGCGGGCGCTATCCAGCGAACGGGGCTGGCGGTGGGCGACCACCTGGAACCGCGCCCGTAACCTCCTGCCTGCTGACGCCGAGCAGGGCGACGGCAGGCTGTCGGACCAGGCACGTTCACCCTACCCTCAGGACGACATGAACCTCGGCAGCGCGATGGCGGTCCCCTTCTCGCCGACTGAAGGTGCGCCGGTCGTCGCGCGGTACCTCAGGACAACGCAAGGCGAGGACGGTGACGCACCGCAGCCGGGCGCGCGGTTTCAAATCCCTTCACAATTGCAGTGCCCGGAACCTCTGCCATCGCGGGGTCGGAGGGGAGCGAAGGAGCAAGCTTTCGCCAACGAAAGTCAGTGCGTGCTCATCTCCAGCCTTCCGGTCATGTGGGTGATGCGGCTGCGCGGGAACCCGGCACCGGGAGCTGCTTGGCTGGCCGTCCTTCCTGTGGTAGACTGCTGGTTGCTGGACGTCGTCAAAGTGTTTGGCATGGCGCTGTCCTTCGGCTACGTGGTGAAGCGCCCCGATTGCATTCTCAACGTCAGCTTGTCGCGCCGGCTGATCAACATTGTGCTGTTTCAGGTAGTGCCCTTTGTGGCGCGGAGGCCAGGCAACAAAAAAAGCTGTGCATGCGTCAGCGTGCACAGCTTGTGGGAAGCGCTTCCGGCCTAGCGCAGCACCTCAATGATACTGGTTACGAGGATGGCGGCGAAGGTGAGCAGCAGGGGCACGATGGCCACATTCAGCGTGCGGCCCAGGGCCTGCAGGCGCGGCGAATCGCTCGAACTGGCAACCTCTTTCTGCAGCAGCAGCGCGAACAGGGTGACCACGCTGACCAGGGCGAATGATGCGGCAAAGGTCACCGTGGTGGTGACGGTCGACACCGTCGATACGGTTGTGGTGGTGACAGTCGAGATCACAAGCAACTCCATCTAGGCGTATGAGTGTCATGATGGCAGACCGCGACGGCAGCAAGAGCCTGTCAGGCCAGCATTCGATTGTAGCGTATTCGACAAAGATGAACAAAAAGTGAAAACGAGCCTCTGCAGCATTACAATTGTGCAAGATACGGGCCATAATGAGTCCGGTGCGGGCAACTGCTACGCGGATATGACATTATCGAAACGTTAGAGACACCGCATGTTGCGGGGTTCAGCTGGTAAGTAATGACCCAAGCACATGTCCCCACAGGGAGCGCTGCTGTGCCTGTTTTGGGGCCGCCGAGCAGGCCAGGCCGGCCGGGTTCGGCGCCGAGGCTGGGGCAGATCGCGCTGTGGGTCGCCGACCACGAGCTCTGGCTGGTGGCCTTCGCAGCACCTTTTCTGCTGCTGACCCCGCGCTGGGCGCCCTGGGCCTGCGCCATCCTCGGTCTGACGTGGGTGGCCCGCTGG
>Ga0180437_10010983_pt1 | contig 10944 bp, 8 predicted proteins | sample SS_ome_4_FD_132410 | JGI IMG/M metagenome (GOLD analysis project Ga0180437, IMG submission 132410) | Hypersaline lake sediment archaeal communities from the Salton Sea, California, USA - SS_3_D_1 metaG | ecosystem: Environmental > Aquatic > Non-marine Saline and Alkaline > Hypersaline > Sediment... | reverse complement strand
GCCATCGATTCGGTGGCATTGATGCACCTCGATACGCTCAGCGGTCTGATGGTGATAAGAATTTGCCGTGCATACGAGCTAGACGGCAGGGAAACCGCGTTTTTCCCTGCGAACATCGACAGGCTTGCCCAGGCCCGGTGTATCTATGAGACGCTCGGCGGCTGGGACGAGGAGCTTACCGGTGTGAGCGATTTCGGCGACCTGCCTGTGCAAGCTCAGGACTATGTTATACTTGTCGAAGAGCTGACCAAGCGGCCCATAACAATGATAGGGGTGGGCCCGAGACGAAGCGAGATAATCTTCAGATGAGTCAGGACTATATTCGTAAAGTCGCTGCTGTGCCCAACCCGGGCGAGTTCGTAGACTGTCTCTTTGCGGCTTGAGCCGGGGCTTATTATTCTTGGTATGCGGAAGATTTGATTTGGAGAAGAGCTTCGAAGAAAAGCGACGGATAACGGCGAAACGCCTCGGAGTAAGCACCGCGCAGATACCCCGTCACATCGCCATAATCATGGACGGCAACGGCAGGTGGGCGCAGAGAAAGGGGCTTCGGCGTGCCGAGGGGCATCGCCGCGGAGGCAAGACGGTCGAGAGCATTGCCCAGCATTGTGTTGACTTCGGCATCGAATGTCTGACCCTATATTCATTCAGCATCGAGAACTGGGAAAGGCCTAAATCGGAAGTCAACGCCCTGATGCATCTGTACGCACAGTACCTGGTGGGGATTCGTCCGACATTGATGAAGAATAATGTAAGGCTGGCTCATCTGGGGCGTCTGGGGCAATTGCCTCGTGCGGTACGAGGCGAACTTTCGCGAACTGTTAAGCTGACGGCCGGCAACTCAGGGATGGTTCTTGCTCTTGCGCTGAACTATGGCGGGCGAGCGGAAATCACCGACGCGGCAATCAAGATTGCCCGGGAGTACAAGAGCGGGAAGCTTCGGCTCAAGGATATTGACCAGCGGTGTGTCAGCCGTCATTTGTACACCTCTGGTCTGGTCGATCCCGACCTGTTGATACGGACGGCGAACGAAATGAGAATCAGCAACTTTCTGCTCTGGCAAATCTCGTATAGTGAGTTTTATGTCACAGGAACTCTTTGGCCGGATTTCAAAAGAGGGGACCTGGACAAGGCAATACTCGCTTATTCCAAAAGAGACCGCCGATTCGGCGCAATCGATACGAGGTGAGAAGACGTGCGCGCAAGGCTCCCATCCCGGTTAGTGTGACTTCGAACTGGCGAAAGAGAGATTATGCTCCCAAACAGATTGTTCTTCGGCACACTGATGACTTTATTGTTCACGGGCGCGGCGGTCCTCGACGGGTGGCTGGATGGTTCCCTTACGTCCCCGGCCACTGATGACAAGGCCGTTCAGGGGACGCTTCTTTGCATGCTGGTGTTTCTGCTGATCTTTTGTGCCCAATTCGAATTGGCCAAACTCGCGCGGGCAAAAAATCTGAGGATTTTCTACCCGGTTGCCGCCGCAGCCTCGGTCCTGCTGGCAGGAACCTGGTATTGGCTCCAGTTCATTGATGTGCCTGCTGCGCTCTTTTTGTTCTTTGTTTTTTCCTTTTCCCTGCTGGGACTTCTGTTATCCCAATACGTCTGCTGCGGAACTTCCGCGGTGCTGGCAAATTGCGGCGCAAACTGCTTTTCGATCCTTTATCTGGGCCTATTGAGCGGATTCGTCGTTGCATTGCGAATCGACTTCGGGCTCCGGGTGATGCTGATGTTCATTTTTGCCGTAAAGTGTTCGGATATAGGCGCTTACGCCGGCGGCACGCTGGTTGGCAGGCACAAGTTCGCACCAGTGCTAAGCCCCGGCAAGACCTGGGAGGGTATGGCTTCGGCTGTGGTGGCGGGCGCGGCAGTTTCTGTTCTTTTTGCGAGGACTTGTGATATAATGGTATGGTGGTTGGCCGCAGTGTTTGGTTGTTGGGCGGCCTTTGTGGGACAAATGGGCGATTTGGCCGAGTCAATGATAAAGCGAGACGCCGAACAGAAGGATTCAGGCACGGCGGTGCCGGGCTTCGGCGGAGTGCTCGACATAATCGACTCGCCGCTTGTGGCTGCGCCGTTTGCCTATTTGTTCTTTGTCTTTACGCTGGGACGCCGGATTTGGTGATAAACCGGAAAATCTTTGCGTGCCCGCAAGAGGAAGAATTGGAAACAGTTGTACAATTAGATTCCGGGGACAGGCAGCTTGAGCTGTTCGGGCCGGCAGACAGCCACCTGCGCCTGCTGCGGCGGTCCCTCGGCGTGAAAATCACCGCCCGACAGTCCAGCCTTGTAATCAGCGGCGAACGTAACAAGGTGAACAAGGCCGCTGCGGTTATCCGAAAAATGCAGGAGCACCTTTCGAGAACGGACTCGCTGACGAATGATGACGTCGCCGCCTTCGCAGCAGGCGGTGAGGCGCCCCGCGCGCCGCATGCCGGCGCAGCCATCAGCGTCTTTTCGCACAAGAAGGTCATAAAGCCCTCGACCAAAGGACAAACGAGGTACTTCGAGACCATGGTTGCCAATGATCTGACTTTCTGCATAGGGCCGGCCGGCACCGGAAAGACGTACCTGGCGGTAGCCGTCGCGGTCTCCATGCTCAAACAAAAGCAAATCAGAAGAATCGTGCTTGCCCGGCCGGCGGTGGAGGCAGGAGAAAAGCTCGGCTTTCTGCCCGGTGACATCCAGGCGAAAGTGAATCCCTACCTTCGTCCTCTGTTTGACGCGCTCGAAGACATGATGGAGTTTGCGCAGATGAGGAAATTCATGGAGCTGGACATCATCGAGATAATTCCGCTGGCGTTTATGCGCGGCCGGACGCTCAATGAAGCGGTGATCATCTGCGACGAAGCGCAGAACACGTCCCCGCTGCAAATGTTAATGGTCTTGACAAGGCTGGGGCACGGCTCCAAAATGATAATCACCGGCGATATAACGCAGATCGACCTCGGGTCGGGCCAGAAAAGCGGGATGGTGGAAGCTATTGAGATATTGCGCCGCATCAAGGGGATAGGCGTCGTGGAGCTGACACGAAGCGACATTGTCCGACACCGCCTGGTCCAGAATATCGTGCGGGCCTACAAGAGAAACGCAAAACCCCGGAGCTGACAGACTGAGGCCTGAAACCCTGTCGATATTTTTTGCCTTGATGGCAGGATGGAATTGAGAGAATGGTACTGTTCAAAAAGAAAACGAGTCCGCGTCGCGACAGGGTCCGCAAGAGGCTTGCCGCCAATCGGTTCTCACGTTTAAGTAAGCTGGCCAATGCGGATGTGTTCGCCTCGGCCATGTTGTGGCTGCTTTACGCGGTTGTGTGCGTGCTCATTCTGTCGCTGGACCTGATCCGTCGGAAGACCTACGCCGAAGTCCTCAGCGTGGCCGTCCTTACTGTGTTGGTTTCAGTGGCCGGAGTCTTCTACATCCGCCACTACCAGAAGCGAATAATAAGAAATCCCATCCGTGCATTGGCGCTTGTGGGCCTGTTCCTGCTGCTGCTTGCCACAACGAAGGTCGCTGTGTCGCTGACCGGCGATTTATGGTGGGCGACGGGCACGGCGGTCACGGCGGCGATCATATTGGTTATTGCTTACAGTCAGCGTTTTGCGCTTGGGATGAGCTTGTTCTATTGCGTGTTTGCGTCTTTCGCGGCCGGACCGACGGCGGACTTCAATTTGTTCCTGACAATGGCCGCAGGAGCGGTGACTTGCTGCTTCTGCCTGAAGGAAATCCGAACGAGAATGAAGCTGCTGAAGGTAAGCACGTCGGCTGCGGTAATAGTGTTCGCTACGGCCTTTGCCGGTCAGTTTCTCGCCGGCGCGGCTGCCGAGCAGTCGGTGCCTCAGCTACCGCGAATGATGGATATGGTTAGGTTTGCCGGTTTCCACGCGGGCATCACCCTTGTTGTGGGTATGCTGATTCAGAGTCTGCTGCCGCTGATTGAGAAAATATTCAGAATCGCTACAAGTATGACGCTGCTGGACTACAGCGACGCCAATCAACCGCTGCTCAAGCGGCTCGCCATGGAGACCCCCGGTACTTACAGCCACAGTTTGTTGATAGGTTCTGTGGCGGAAGCGGCCGCCGAGGCCATCAGTCGAAACGGCCTTCTGTGCAGAGTCGGGGCCTACTATCACGATATCGGTAAGATCAATAAGCCAAACTACTTCGTGGAAAACGAGATGGGGTCGCTGAGCCGGCACAAGGAGCTTTCGCCGGCGATGAGCCAGTTGATTATTGTCGGGCACGTCAAGGACGGGATAGAAATGGCCAAGGAGTACGGGCTGCCCGCCGTGCTGCGGCAATTCATCGAAACCCACCACGGCACGACGGTGGTCGAATACTTTTACAACGAGGCAAAGAAGAAGCACGAGGAGCAGCAGGCCCAAAGCGGCTCGAACGGCAAGAGGGCTATTCGCAGCTCGCCTCCACCGGCGGAAAGTGAGTTCAGATATGCCGGTCCGAAGCCTCGAACAAAAGAAGCTGCCATCGTGATGTTGGCCGACACCGTCGAAGGCGCCGTCAGGTCGCTCAGCGAAGTGACGCCGACGAAAATCGAAGCGGTAGTCCGCAATATGGCAATGAAGCGGCTGCAGGACGGCCAGTTCGATGAGTGCGACCTGTCGCTTCGCGAGCTGAGCAAGATAGAGACAAGCATTTCAAAGACGCTTGCCGCGCATTATCACGCTCGAATAGCGTATCCGAAGCCGCCCGATGTCCCGGAGGGCCCGGGCCAGAAAGACACCAAACCGCAAGCTGCCGAGAAAGCGCCGGCTCACTCTGAGCAGGTTGAGCAGAAAAGCCAGCGATAGTTATGGACCCTCCCACGTCAGATCAGGACATAGTTGTTCGCATCACAAAAAGTTTCGGTGCGGTAGAGTTCTCTTGCCCCAGGCTGAAGAAGCTGGTGCAGGTGACGTGCAGCCGTTTCAAGGTGACCGACGCCACGGTAGGCGTGGCGATAGTCGATGATTCACAAATCCGCAAACTAAACAAGCGTTTCTTGAACAGCAATCGTGCGACGGATTGTCTGAGCTTTGATTTGTCTGACGGGCGGGGCACACACAAGTCGCCGGGGACTGTTGGTGGTCGCAAAGCGAAGCCTGCGACAAAGTGCTTTGAGCTTGTCGTTAACGGTGAGAGGGCCGCAAAAGAAGCGGCCAGGCGGGGGCACTCGGCGGAGGCGGAATTGGCGCTTTACACCCTCCACAGCCTGCTGCACAATCTGGGATTCGACGATGCCGACAAAGGCCTGGCCGGAAAAATGCACCAGATGGAAGACGATATATTAAATGAACAGGGATATGGTCTTGTCTATGATGCCAAGGGTGAAAGGTAATGATATGCTGCTTGACCTTTTGAGTGAGCCAATTTGCCGGAGGTCGGTTCAGTGAGCCTAGGTTGGGCAACAATTCTGGTTTGCGCTCTGGCGGGCGGAACCCTGTTCTTCTCGGTCAGCGTCGTGACGCTCAGAACATTTTCTCGCGTCAGGCTGCTCGAAGCATTCAGGGCCGCAGGCAAAGAACAGGACGGGGAGAATCTTGCAGAGCGCCTGGTTAACGATGCAGAGAAACTGATCCTTGCCTGCTCGCTGTACCGACTTGTGCTGAACATGTGCATACTGCTGCTTCTGTGCAGTATTTTTGTCGGGCTGCACGAAGGCGCCCCTCGGTTGAGGGACTTTCTTCTGCCTTTTGTTGCGGCGATGCTGATATTCTCGGTATTCAGTGTGGCGATCCCGCACGCCTGGGCCAAATATGGCGGTGAAAAGGTCCTTAGCCGGACATATAGACTGTTGAATTTCTTCGCAAAGACCGCGTGGCCCGCGCTTTACCTGTTCTCGCTGCAGGACGCACTGGTGCGTCGGCTTGCCGGGGTGGTGCAGGCTACGCCACAGGAACAGCAGGAAGAAAGGCAGGAGGAGTTTCTGAACGGCCTGGAGCAGCACAGAATAGAAGGCGTGGTGGATGAAGAAGAACAGGAGATGATTGAAAATGTGCTGGAGCTGAGCGAGACGGCCGCCGGCGAGATTATGACTCCGCGCACCGATATTGTAGCGCTCGAAGCCAATTCGGATTTGCATACTGTTCTGGAGACTATCCATCGCGCCGGTCACACCCGGGTGCCGGTTTACGAAGGCAACATCGACAACATCATCGGGCTGGTTTACGCCAAGGACCTTCTGGCCGAAGTCGGCCGGCCGCCCGCCGACTTCAAGCTGCGAGATAAGATTCGGCAGGCTTATTTTGTCCCCGAAACCAAGTCGCTAAGGGCGCTGCTGCACGAGTTCCAGAATCAGAAGCTCCACATCGCGGTGGTGCTTGACGAGTACGGCGGCACGGCCGGCATAGTCACCTTAGAGGATATTCTCGAGGAGCTTGTCGGGGAGATTGCGGACGAATACGAAAAGACCCCGACCGAACCTGTTAAAAAGATTGACGATAACACTCTGGACGCCGACGCCAGAACGTACGTTGACGACCTCAATGATGAGTTCGAGCTGGACCTGCCCGATGATGAAGACTATGACACCGTCGGCGGGTTCGTCTTTTCACACCTCGGGTATATCCCGAAGACCGGCGAGAGTTTCGACTACGAGAACCTGAAGTTCACCATAACCGCGGCCGAGGCGAGAAGAATCAAACGAATCCGAATCCAGAAATTGCCCGGGATTGAAAAAATGAAGTAAACGGCACATCCCCCTGCTCTGTGTAGCCTATGCTAATCAAAGACGATGCTATCTGCATACGGACCGTTGATTATTCGGAAACATCGCAAATCGTAACCTTTTTCACACGAGATACCGGCAAGGTCGGTGCCATTGCAAAAGGCTCAAAGCGCCCCAAGTCCGCATTTGACGGGCCCATTGAGGTTTTCTCTCAGGGGAGAATTGTCTTCTCCGATTCTAATAAAGACAAGCTCGCCACGCTGACGGAATTCGAGCAACATCCGGGCTTTACCGGTCTGTCGGCTGATCTTTTTGCATTCAACTGTTGTCTGTTTGCAGCCGAACTAACGGACAAAATGACCGAGGACTACGACCCTCATCCGCAGCTCTTCGACCACTTCCTGCGATTCTTACAGAACGCACGAGACACGGGACACAGGTCAAAGGAAAGGATTGCCCTGCTCGTACTGTATCAATTGTCTCTGCTCAAGGAAGTGGGTCTGAAGCCGGTCCTGGATGCTTGCGCAAACTGTAAAACGAGATACGAGCGCCGAGCGACGAGCGACGAGGTCTATTTCAGCAGCTCGGCCAACGGGGTGATTTGTCGGGACTGCGAGGGGAGCTTTCAGGACAAGGTGAAGATGACGGCGTCGGCGGCGACTTGTCTTAGCAATCTGAAGATGCTGTCTGATGCGGATGAGAAGACTTTACAGCAGGTTGAAAAGATTCTGATTTATCATTTCACGGAGCTGCTCGGCCGGCCGCCCAAAATGGCAAAGTACTTCCTAAAGTAATGTGCCGTGATAAAAGACTTCTTTGAAATTCTTGTATTCAGTTATTTCGCTGGCTCCCAGACATAATTTCCCATCTTGTCAATGTAGCCATACTTGGCACCGATGTTCACCCTGGCCAGACCTTCAGAAAAGCCCCCTGCGTAATCAAATCGGGGCTCAATGACGACCTTGCCGGCCTTGTCGATAAAACCCATTTTGTTATCGACCACTATTCTTGCCCTCCCTTCAGAAAAGTCTTGGTCCGTGATAACTGGCGGGTCAAGTTCGATAACAATACCACCTGTTTTGTTAATAAAGCCCACCTTATTGCCAATTTGCACGTGTGCCGATCCTTCGTAGAAGCCGGTGGCAAACGGCCACCCGCCGAACCGTGGTTCGATTACTACGCTGCCGGTCTTATCGATAAAACCAACTCGGCCACCAATCTTTACAACAGCAAGACCTTCTGAGAAACCCCGGGCGTTGTCAAACTGCGGCTCTATTGCCATCTCGCCGGTCTTGTTAAGAAATCCCCACTTCCTGCCAAATCGTGCAGGCACCAGCCCTTGTGAAAAGCGAAAGCCTATGTGAAAAGTTTCAAACTCCGACGGAATTACTATGTCAGCTTTTTTGTCAATGTAGCCATACTTTCCGTGCAATCTTACACACGCCAAACCTTCGGAAAAAGCTCCAACGTCTATCCCTGCTGCGTCGAACAGCTCGAACTGCGGTTCGATTACCATTTTGCCTGTCTTGTCGATGTATCCATACTTACCGTCCAACATTACGCAGGCCAGATTCTCGGAGAAGTTGCTACCATTTCCCACTTGTCGATTCGTAAACTGTGGTTCAATTACCATCTCGCCCGTCTTATCGATGTAACCCCACAGAAAGTGTCCCTTACGTTTGACACATACCATTGCTAATCCTTCAGAGAAGTCCTTCGCTATACGAAATTGCGGTTTGATAATAACCTCGCCCAATTTGTTCATAAAGCCGTACTTGCCATTCTTTACGATCCGAAACAAGGGGCCTTTTTCTTGTTGCGGCTCTTGCTCTCCGTACGAAGAAACCATCAGGTCCCTCTTAGCCTTTTGCCAGCGCCACTCACTTCCGGCCTTGACCTTGACGTACGTTATTTCTTTCTTTATATACAGTCTTGCATTTTCATATTTCAGTAAGAGTCGTGCCTCCTCTTCAGTATCCTCACGATAGTAAGTGTCCTCACTAACCGAATCTGTTACATCCCAAAAACCATTATATCCCCATTTTTCATCAACATCGTCTGGAGGAATATCGAAGGCATCCGGCCAAATTTCCAACAGGTCCGGCTTCCTGAATAATCTGAGTTGTTCGATGAGCGATGCGAAATCCTGTTTGGGTAACTTTGCGACGGCCCAAAACCAAAAGCTTGCTTTGGCGGCCTTGTCCATATAAATATGAGGTTTCCCAAAATTACCATATGAGAAGACATCTATATCTGTAGCGGCCGCGGAAAGAGGAGCGCCAAGGATATATTCTATAGCTGCAGGTCCTTTTTTTTCATAACGCGCCTGCGCGTCTGCAATTCCGATAGTTACATATCTTGTCACTTTCTTAATGTATATTTTTCCATTCTCGTACTTAAATACCCTCCAGGTTTCCTCTCCGGATTCCTTTCCAAAGTAAGTATGTTCATTTACGACATTTTCCACGTCCCAGAATTGCTGAAAGTCCTCTTGATGGCAATCGAGGGCCTTTGGCCAAAATTCGAGCAGATCAGGCTTGCTGGCTAAGCCAGTCTTCCGGACCAAATCGTAGAAGTCTTCTTCGGGTAGTTTAGCGACAATCCAGCTACACTTGGGAAGGATATATCCACCCCGGCAACCTTGTGTCAGAGTACTGGCATGCACATCAGCAGCAGTTTCGGGGAGAGAAGCACCAATAATATCTTTATAACTGCCGCCCTTGGCCCAAATATCGTAAAGTTCCGTTCCACCATCTTGTTCTTCAGTAACAGAATCAAAAGACACTGAAAAATCAACTCCGATGATTTTACCTATACCCCAGACTACAAATATAACTAACATTAGGATCGCTAATATTTTTACAGGCCCCGAACTAAGGGCCAAAAAGACTTTGCTCGGACCTTCAGTTTCTCCGGCAGAAGTATCACTGTCGAAAGTGTGAGGCAGATTACTTACATAAGGGCCGCCATCAAAACTCTGCGGGTGAGTCGAGGGTGGTTCCGGTCGAGGCGGTTTAACCTTTAGAGGTTCTTCCACTCGTGGTGCGCTGGCCTCGGCAGACAATAGTTAATTAGTCAAACTATCGTCCTGAAAGATATCACCAAACCGCCCGTTGTCAACTGCGAGCTGCTTCTCAAGAGGTTCTACTTCCGGGCTGGGGACACGCAAAGGGTTTTTGCATTTTGAACATCTGACTTGCTTGCCGGCATAGTCGGCGGAGACGCGAAACTTTTGATTGCAGCTTGGGCAACGGAATTTGATAAGATGCCGCTCTTGAGAATCTGCTTTTTCGACAGAAGCAGGAACCTGTAGAGGTGTTTTACATTTGGGACAGTGCACACGCTTTCCGGCATACTTATCCGGAGCCTTTATTTTGTAATTACACTTCGTGCATATGAATTTGATCATGTCGACCACCATAGCAGTTAGTAATGCTTGTGAACTCTCCAGTATCAGCAACATACAAAGATCTTTTTGAAATTGCAAGTGTTTTAACCATTATGAGCGCATCTCTGGTTGTTAAATGGTTAAGAATTTCCTTTTCCAAGGCGTCTTTTTCGAGGATTCACAGGAAAAGCCCCATTGGCAGCCTCCGAATTTGTCGGAGCGAGGACGGCACGGGGCAAAGCCCATCCTGTGTTGCCAGGCAAAGTGAGTGGCAGAATAAGGAGGACGGACAATAATATCGATAGAGAATGGGCCGAGCTGTGCGGGTAATTATGAGATTGCTTCGGTGCGCCCGTTGGACGACGCTGCCCAAACTAAATGAGGGCAGAAGGCTGTGTGGGACGGGACAGGCAGGGCAGGCTGATAATGGGGCCGTTTACTGCGGGGGAAACAGCTCCATGTCGAGCCATTGTTGGGCCAGTATCGCCAAGTCGAGTCCGTCGACCCAACCGTCGGGCGCAGTCGGGGCGATGTCGGCTGAGGGCACAGCAGGCGGCCCCAGCCATTGAGCGGCGAGAACCGAAAAGTCCTTCATGTCAACCACGCAATCGCCGCTCACGTCGGCCAAAGGTCCATACTGCGGGATGCATTGCGTGACATGCAACCCAATATCGTCGAAGTAATAATAACCGGCGCCGGTACCTGCCGAGCCGATAACGAATTCTTCGATATCAGTAAGGTCCACGCCGGCATCACTGAACTCGTCGAGCTCCAGGCCCCAGGCCCGCCACTCGTCGCTGGTCACATCGTTCGGATCGCCGTCATAGCTGACGCTCGCACTTGTACCGCCACCGTCTCTTAACAGCACATAAGGCTGGTCGTTAACATTGTT
>Ga0180437_10010980_pt1 | contig 10946 bp, 11 predicted proteins | sample SS_ome_4_FD_132410 | JGI IMG/M metagenome (GOLD analysis project Ga0180437, IMG submission 132410) | Hypersaline lake sediment archaeal communities from the Salton Sea, California, USA - SS_3_D_1 metaG | ecosystem: Environmental > Aquatic > Non-marine Saline and Alkaline > Hypersaline >... | reverse complement strand
TGCGAGCCACATACCGGCCCGAGAGCACCTCGAGCTACGATCAGCTGTTCAAGCTGGTGAAGAGCGCTCCCTTGCTGATCTTGGATGATCTCGGGACGGAGAGCGCCACCGGCTGGGCGCGGGAGAAGCTGTATCAGGTGTTCAACTACCGGTACGCGGCCAAGCTCCCCACCGTGATCACCATGCGCACGACAATAGAAGAGACAGACCCCCGGCTGGCGTCGCGCATGCTGGACGTGTCCCTCTGTACCATCTGTGCCATCCTGGCCCCTGGGTATCACAGCGATCCGCTGACCAAGCGTGGCGGGAAGGCGCGCAAACGGAAGTAGTTCTTTCCATCTACTCTACCTATGTCCGCTGCCGTCGCTGAGAGTACACGGTAGAGACCCCCCTCATCCCAAGGCGCAAGACCCCGTATCATCCACATCGAACCACCACGGTACCCTAACAGCCCCTTCATATCCTTCTGCTATCTTGGTGGAGGGTTGGAGAATAGTCAACCCAAATCCAGATAGAAGGGAGGTGAACCGAATGAGTAAGAAGCGGCTTATGGTGCTCTCCACCGTGGCGCTTGCGGCGTTACTCCTGGTGAGCATGGCCGGAGCGACCTTCGTGTCCGCGCAGGAGAACGACCTGGCGATCGCTGAGGCCGGTGCCAACGGGCGCTGGGGCAGGTTCAGCTTAGGTTGGCGTTCGTGGGCGGTGTTCGACACGGCGGCCGAGATCCTGGGCCTGACCCCCGACGGGCTCTTCGCCGAGCTACATGATGCCGACAAGACCTTGACGGAGATCGCCGAGGAGCAGGGCGTCGACACGGAGGCGTTGCAGGAGGCCATGAATGCCAGCCGCGCTGAGACTATGCGCGAGCGCATCCAGCAAGCCGTGGAGGACGGCGACATCACCCAAGAGCACGCCGACTGGCTCCTCGAGGGGATGGACAATGGATTCACGGGCGGCGGGCGCAGCATGGGTATGCGGCGTGGAGGCTTCGGTCTTGGCGGCCCATGCGACGTGGAGCAGTCCTGAGGACGGTGTGTCCCTGGCCTGTGCTCACAACACGGGCAAGGAGGTAGACTATGAAGGTAGGTGGGGAGGAGTGCTACAGCACTCCTCCCCACCCGTTACCACCAGGTCGGCTGAACGCCCTCCACCAGAGGGTCGCGGAGCAACGGTGGCAGCACCCCTGGTGCCCTGGTAGCCTACATACAATCATCATAATTCCCTCATGGCGTCTTCACATTTTGCCGGGATAATGAAGCTAGGACTGTATTCTCGCACGCGCCTGGGGAAGGGGCGTGCTTCGGTCCGGTTTCTCCTGGATGTTGAGCGTTCCCATGTGGAGGTGATAGGAGGATATGCAAATGAACGTCACGTCTAAGACGGCTTTGATAGTCGTACTGGCTTTGGTGACGCTGGTGTTGGCTGGGCTGGGCTGCAGTCCCCTCGGTATGCTCGCCTATGCTCCAGCGGCCGCCGTGACCGACGTAGTCCATTCAAGCAGCGAAGCTCCTTCCAGCGTGGCGCCGACCATCGCAGTAGCTGACGAAGTGAGTGCACTGGAAAATCAGATCATCGAGGTCTACGAGATTGCGGCCCCAGCTGTGGTGAATATCACCAATCGTAGCTACGCTTACAATCGATTCATGGGTACCGTTCCCCAAGAGGGTAGCGGCTCCGGTTTCATTTACGACGGGGAGGGTCACATCGTGACCAACTACCACGTCGTCGAGAACGCGGAGCAGCTCCTGGTCACCATGGCCAGTGGAGAGACTTTCGAAGCAGAGATCGTGGGCACGGATGCCACCAACGACCTGGCGGTGATTCGCGTGGATGCCACAGCGGACTTACCGGAGCCACTCCACATTGGTGATTCGGACAGCCTGCGCGTGGGCCAGTTCGTGGTCGCTATCGGCAACCCCTTCGGGTTGGAGCAGACCCTGACCACCGGCGTGGTCAGCGCAGTAGGTAGGGTCATCGAGAGCCCGGAGGACAACAGGTTCATCGGCGAGGCAATTCAGACCGATGCAGCCATCAATCCCGGCAATTCGGGAGGGCCGTTGCTTGACCTCTCAGGGCGGGTAATCGGCGTAAACTCGCAGATCATCAGCGCCAGCGGAACCTCGTCCGGTGTGGGCTTTGCCGTGTCGGCCAGCACTGTACGGCGCGTCGTTCCGGAACTGATCTCCAGCGGTGAATACCCACACCCCTGGCTTGGGGTGCAGTTGCTGAGTCTGACATCGGGCAATTTGAGCGCGCTTGAGGAGGCTGGCATCGACGTGCCCGTGGAGGCCGGGGCGCTGGTGCTGGAAGTTGTGCCGGGCGGACCCGCGGACAGGGCGGGGATCTTAGGGGGCAGCCACGTGGTGGGCATTGGTAACTATCGGGTACCGGTGGGAGGCGACATAGTCGTGGCCATCGATGGCTGGCCGCTCAACGACTCGCAGGATCTGACGGTCTATCTGGAGACCGAGAAGACCGGCGGCGACACGGTGGAACTGACCATTCTCAGGGACGGTGAGGAGAAGGTGGTGCCGGTGCTCCTGGAGGTGAGGACCTAGCTGCACTGGCGGCTGCGCGTCAGTCGCGGTGCTAGATCGGGAGCCCGAAGCGGACCCACTGGACCCACAGGGCGGCTGTACGTGTGCGTGAGGGCGTTTTCACCGAATCGACATCGTTCCTTAATCACTTCTTCACATTCACACCGTATGATTGAGGTAGAAAGTTTGGAGTAGGCAGCAAACATGCTGTTGGAAAGGAGTAAATAGGATGTCTGGTAAGATCAAGAAGTGGGGCGTGGTAGCGGGTATGGCGGTGCTCGCCGCCGCCGTGCTTTTCGCTGGCGGAATCGTGGGTGGGATCATCAGCGGCGTGATTCCGGTACAGGCGGAGGACGACAACCCCTGGCCGTGGCATGGTCATGGTCGCTTCGGAGGCTGGGGAGACCCTGGAGCGGTCTTGGAGACCGTAGCTGATGTGTTGGGGATGGCAATAGACGACCTGAGGACGGAGATCCATGGTGGAAAGAGCGTGGCTGAGATCGCTGAGACACAAGGCGTCGATACGCAGACTATAGTGGATGCGATCCATGCGGAAGTAGAACAGTGGGTGCAGCAGGGCGTGACGGATGGCCGGCTCACCCAAGAACAGGCGGACCTGATCCTCGAGCGTCTGACCGAGTTCGACGGTGAGCGACTGCTAGGTCTTGGGATGCCTTTTGGCCCGCGCATGCCTGGCGCATTTGGCACTGGTTGGGGAGGCCCCTGGGGGGGACTCGACGCCGCCGCTGAGGTGCTGGGGATGGAGCCCGAGGACCTGATGGCCGAGCTGCGAGATGGCAAGACCCTGACCGAGATAGCGGGAGAGAGGGGAGTTGACCCTCAGGCTGTCCAGGATGCCATGGTAGCGCAAATGGAGCAGATGTTGCAGCAGGCAGAGGAGGACGGAACCCTCACCCCCGAGTGTGCCGAATGCGCACGCCAGCGGTTCGAGGACTGCGAGGGCAACTGGCTCGAGCGCAGGGGCGGTTTCTTCGGGGGCATGAGACGCGGTGGGCGTGGTTCCTGGGGCGGGTTTGGACCCTGGGCGCCGAGCACCGAATAGGGCTAGGTTTGCGAGGATAGGGTATCGGGCGCCAGTCTTCTGCGCACGGAGCATCTGAGGCGCCCGCTATACAGGAGGGCCGGACAGCTGTCCGGCCCTCTTTATCGTTCCAGAGGAAGGGCCAGAAGGAATCCACACCCCATCTTCATGGGCCCTTAATAGTTCCTTCATAGTTGCCTGGTAGGATACGTCTCGGATGCAGAGTGATTCTCCCTGTGGAAGGGGACTGGGAGGGCAGAGGAAGGATGAGTGGCGTGAGTTCTTTGTTCAGAGACAGACGGGTGGTTCTTGGCGCTGCGCTTGTCGTCGCAGTGCTTCTGGCGGCAGTGGGTGGCTGGTACTACTACTCCACGCAGTATCTCCCGGCCCAAGCGGTGGATGGTGAAGAGACGATCCAAACAGCCACTGTACGTCGGGGCAATCTGGCCGTCGTGGCTGGCGGCAGCGGGACCTTGATACCCAGTGCCGAGGTGGATCTGAGCTTCAGCAGCGGCGGTCGCCTGGCTGAGTTGCTGGTCGAGGTGGGTGATCAGGTGCAGGCGGGCGACGTGCTGGCCCGCCTCGATGATACCGATGTCCAATCCAAGGTGGCGCAGGCCGAGATCAACCTGCGACTGGCCGAGCTTCAGTTGTCTGAGCTGACTGGCATGCCCGATGCGTTGGATTTGGCGGCAGCACAGTACCAGCTGACAAGTGCTCAAGAGGGCCTGGAAGACTTGCTCAACGGTCCCTCCGCAGAGGAGATTCTGATCGCCCAGGCTGACCTGGCGACAGCGGAGAAGCAGCTCCAGCAGGCTCAGTCCGCCTACGACAGGGTCTCGTGGCGCCCCGATGCAGCCTCGTCCTCTCAGGCCATGGACCTATGGTCGGCTACCGCGTCCTACGACAAGGCCAAGGCCAACTACGAACTGGCGATGGCTGGTGCCTCCGCGGAGCAAATCGCTTCCGCTCAGGCCAGCGTTGCCCAGGCTCAGTCGAATCTCAACTCTCTACTGGATGGGGCGACGGCAGAGGACCTGGAGGCTTCACAGCTGAACGTCGAACAGGCCCGCGCGAACCTGGCGACAGCCCAGGCCGAGCTTGAGGACACGGTTATGGTAGCACCATTCTCTGGTATTGTCAGCGCGGTGACGGCCTCGGCAGAGGAGATGGTGGGTACGGGGGCACTGGTGACGCTCGTTGATCTGTCTCAGCCAGTTCTGGAACTCTACGTGGACGAGACCGACCTGGAGTTGATCGACGTTGGCTACGAAGTCGAGGTGGTGTTCGACGCTTTGCCAGAGGAGATCTTCAAGGGCCAGGTGGTGCGGGTAGATCCGGTCCTGGTGGAGATGGAGGGAGCGCCCACTGTCCTGGCTCTGGCCGTACTGGAACAGCCGGAGGACAGCTCGCGCTGGCCTCTCCCCGGCGGCCTCAACGCCAGCGTGGAGGTTTTCGCAGGTCGTGCAGAGAACGTGCTGCTGGTGCCGGTGGAGGCGCTGCGCGAACTTGCCCCTGGGCAGTATGCTGTCATGGTGATGGTGGACGGGCAGCCCCAGATGCGTCAGGTAGAGGTGGGACTGATGGACTACGCCTACGCCGAGATCATCAGTGGGCTGGAGCAGGGCGATCAGGTGAGCACGGGAACCCTGGGGACGGAGTAGACGAATGAACGAGCACCTGATCGAAGTGCAGGATCTGACCAAAGTCTACGGGACGGGGGCAGCCGCCGTGCACGCGCTGGACGGGGTCGACATGATCGTCGACGAAGGGGAGTTCGTGGCCATCATGGGCGCGTCTGGCTCGGGCAAGAGCACGCTGATGAACATCCTGGGCTGCCTGGACCGGCCGACGGAAGGCCAGTACTGGTTGGGCGGCGAGGACGTGAGCAAGCTGAACAAGGCGCAATTGGCGGGGATTCGAAATCGGCAAATCGGGTTCGTCTTCCAGTCCTACAACCTCTTGCCTCGCAGCACTGCCATGAAGAACGTGATGTTACCGTTGCTATACAGCCGGCATGATCGCCGGAGCGGTTCTGAGAGGGAGAAGTTGGCGCGGGAGGCGCTGGACGCGGTGGGGCTCGCCGGCCGGACCGACCATCGACCCAACGAGATGTCGGGTGGAGAGCAGCAGAGAGTGGCCATCGCCAGGGCATTGGTGAACGAGCCGCTTCTGATTCTGGCGGACGAGCCCACGGGCAACCTGGACACCAGCGCCAGCCAGGAGATCGTCGATATCCTGCGCGGGCTTCACGAGCGAGGGCGGACGATTCTGATGATCACCCATGAGCCGGAACTGGGAGCCCAGGCTGAGCGCATCGTCACGCTCAGAGACGGGCGAGTGGTGGACGGCGAGGAGGGGTGAGATGAACCTATGGCAGACTGTCCAGGTAGCTTGGGAAGGAATCGCCGCCAACAAGGTGCGTTCGTTCCTGACCATGTTGGGGATCATCATCGGGGTCGCAGCGGTGATCATCATGATGGGCGTCAGCGCCGGAACGGAGGCCACCATCGCCGAGCGGATAGCAGGCCTCGGATCGAACTTGATTTTGGTCAGCCGGGGCTTTGGCGGCGGCGGGCCTGGCCGCGGCGCCTTTGAGAGCGAAGGGCTGAACTACGATGATGTCCTGGCTATTGGGGAGCAGGTGAACGGGATCGACGGGGTGGTCGCTGAACAGATCGCGACCGCCCAGACCATCCGGGCCGACTCGGCAACCATCGAGACGGATGTCATCGGGGCCATGCCCGATTTTCCACAGGTGCGCGGAGTGGAGTTGGCGGACGGACGTTTCTTCTCTCAGCAGGATCTGGATCGTAAGGCCAAAGTGGCGGTGCTAGGTTACACCACTGCGCAGGAGTTGTTCGGCGAGGCTGACCCCATCGGCCAGAGTATCACTGCGGGAAACGTCAGGCTGACCGTGGTGGGTGTGATGGACGAGAAGGGGCTGGTGGGAGAGACCGACTACGATCAGAGGGTTTACGTTCCCCTCACGGTGGCCTTCGACCGCTTCACCATGAGCCGGCGGTTCGGCGACAGGGTGATGACCATCTACGTGCAAGCGGAGAGCCAGGATACGATAGACAGCGCAATAACTCAGATAGATGCGCTGCTGAGGCGGCGCCACGACTTGACGGCGATGGACGAAGCAGACTTCACCATCTATACCCAGGGGGACATCATAGAGACACAGGAGGCCACGACAGAGGCGTTCCGCTCCTTACTGGCCTGGGTGGCAGGCGTGTCTCTGCTGGTGGGTGGCATCGGGATCATGAACATCATGCTGGTCAGTGTGACTGAGCGGACGCGGGAGATAGGCATCCGCCAGGCCGTGGGGGCTGCACCCTCGGATATCCGGCTTCAGTTTCTGGTCGAGGCCCTGGTCCTCAGCCTGGTAGGTGGACTGATCGGAGTGGCGGCCGGCGTCGGAGGCTCGTGGCTCTTCGGCCGGACCAGCGACATGCGCACAGTGGTGGTGTGGAGTTCTATCGTGCTGGCCTTTTGCTCAGCGGCTGCGGTGGGGGTCTTCTTCGGCTTCTTCCCTGCCAACCGCGCCTCGCAGCTTGATCCTATCGAAGCGCTGCGACACGAGTGAGCGACAGATTAGCAGTAGTCGGACCTGGAGGGGAGTATGGTACGGATAACAACAGTCTTGTGCTTGCTAGTAGTGATAGCTGTCTCGGTGGCGTGTGGGAGCAGTGAGGCTGATACGACGGCCGGGGCTAGCTACGCCGCCCAAGGCACGCCCAGGGGGTTCTTCGGCGGTGGAGACCAGCCACTCTCGATGATGCTACCCGCGGGCACGCTTCTGCTGGAAGAAACGGCTCTCGCGGTGACGCCTGAGCAAGCGCAGGAATTGCTGCCGTTATGGCAGATGCTGAGGGCCCTTCAGGACAGTGGTACGTCCTCGCAGGTCGAGATTGAGGCACTGTACGACCAGATCCAGGAAGCGATGACGCCGGAGCAACTGGCGGCCATCGAGGAGATGAATCCAGAGGATATGCAGGAGTTGCTCCAGGAGTATGGAATGCGTCGGCAAGGCGACGCCGAGAGCGGTGAGGGCGGCGGCTTCCGCCCACCAGATGGGATGATACCACCCGGAGGCGGAGAGGGCAGGCAGGGGATGGGTCCCGGCGGCTTCGCAGATCTGAGCCCAGAGGAGCGGGCCACCGTGATGGCTGGCCGTGGTGGAATAGGCATGGTTCTTGGTGGCGCGGCCTTCACAGAACAGGTCATTGAGCTTCTCGAGGCGCGGGCGGCCGAATCCTGACGGTGATCTGCTCGGAAACCCTGGCCAATGTATAGGCAAATACCCATGGTGAGTCTGGAGTACGCTGAGTATCTTGGCAGGGAACGGGGTTGTGCACCGTGGTGTAAAGGATGCGAGTGACTATGAAGAGAGTCCTGATACTGGCTTTTCTCCTGATGGTGATGCCAGGTTGCGGGCAGGCTGCGGTGCCGCAAGCTGCTGAGACCGCCGTACCTGCGGATTCGACCGTGGTTGGGGAATCTCCTGTCAACTCGGGAAAGACACCGGAGCCGGTGGCTGCGGCCACCACGGTCGCGGAGGCAACGGCTACCACTGAGTTGCCCACGAGCACGGCGACGCCCATGGCGGTGGAGCCGATGCAGACACCGCAGCCGATTACATCACCGGAGGTCGTTGTCGTTGAGACTTCAAAGGCCCTGGCGGCGGCGACTGAGGAAGCTGCGACAACGGATCTGGAAGGCCGCTTCGTGTTTCAGGTGGCCATGGGGGGTGGCATCTATACGGTGAACGCCGACGGAAGCGGCTTGACGCACATTGCCGACGGGATGGACCCCAGTTGGTCCGTCGATGGCAGCCGGATAGCTTTCTCCAGCTGGAGCGAGCCGTGGGGCATCTACACCATCAACGCCGACGGAAGCGACGAGAGGTTGCTGTTGAGTTCCAACGTTGCCAGAGCGCCGGTGTGGTCTCCTGACGGCACACAGATCGCGTTCTACTTCGAGACTGAGGGATTGACAGCGTCCAACGTGATGTGCAGGGGCGACGAATGCACGCGGATGCCCGGCCGCCTACAGACGGAATGGCACGTGGGTGTCGTTGACGTGGCCGATGGGTATTTGCGCCAGCCGTACGTGGACCGCTTTTCCTTCTCCCCCACCTGGTCCGCCGATGGGGAATGGCTGGTCTACGATGGAGGCGATAGCGGCGCCATCCCGACGGAGAACCATGGGTTGTGTTTGACCACTGTGGAAGGGCCGAACAACACCGTGTTGACCAACAACACGAACGACCACTACCCAGTATGGTCGCCCGATGGTACGCAGATCGCCTACATGCACTGGCAGCACGATCATTGGGAGATCTACATCATGAACGCCGACGGTAGCGGTCTTCATCCGTTGACCAGCAGCTCCAACTACGCGAAGCCCCGGCCCAACAATGTGTCCCCCGCCTGGAGTCCAGATGGGGAGCAGATAGTCTTCCTCTCCGACCGGAGTGGCCGGTGGGAGTTCTACGTGATGGACGCGGATGGTGGTAATCAGAGGCAAGTACTAGAGAAGGTCACGGCATCTCTGGACATCCAGTACACCGGCGTGTACGAGAGAGTGATTTCTTGGGCCCCGTGACATATTACCCAGTGAAGGCCGAACTGAGGCCGCCGCGCATTTTGACTGCAAAGAGGGTCATGGGGTATGCTGTTAGGTAGGCTGAAGCTACGGCATAGGGATTGAGTTGGGAATACCTGATGAGTCGAGTGTTAGTAGTTGACGACGATCCTGGGATCGTGAAGCTTGTTCGCGCCTATTTGGAGCAAGCGGGATTCGAGGTGGCAGCGGCCGCGGATGGCAAGAAGGCGATGCAGATAGCACGAAATGAGAAGCCAGACCTGGTCGTTCTGGACCTGATGTTGCCTGAGATGGATGGTTGGGACGTCTGCCGAGCCTTGAGGAAGGAATCCGAGGTGCCGATCATCATGCTCACCGCCCGGGTCGAGGAGAGCGACAAGCTGATCGGGCTCGAGCTGGGCGCCGACGACTACGTCACCAAACCCTTTTCACCGCGAGAGCTGGTGGCTCGCGTGCGTAGCGTGTTGCGCCGCGCCGGAGGCGAGCCGCCGAAGCCGGAGAGGATCTCTCGTAGCGACATCACCGTCGACCTGACCCGCCACACTGTCGTCGTAGGGGGGCAACCTCGAGACTTGACCCCAATGGAGTTCAACCTTCTGGCCACGCTGATGGATGATCCAGGAAGAGCTTTCACGCGCTCGCAGTTGCTGGAAGCAGTTCAGGGATATGCCTACGACGGCTATGAGAGGACCATCGATGTGCACATCAAGAACCTGCGCCAGAAGATCGAGGTTGACCCTGGCGATCCTGCGCACATCAAGACCGTATACGGTATAGGCTACAAGTTCGAGGAATGATCCAGTGAGAAGCCTGTGGTTCAAACTGACCGCAGCCCTGGTGTTGGTGACGCTACTCGGCGTGGGACTGTCGGTGCTCGTGCCGTCTGTGGTCATGACGAGAAACTTTCGATCCTTCGTAACGCGCAGCCGGGTCACGGAGAGGGAAGGAGTGGTAGAGGCCCTCGCCATCTACTATGAGCAGCAGGGGAGCTGGGAGGGATTGGAGACTCTCGTAAGGCCTCGTCCGGAGCGAATGGGTCATGGAATGGGCCCGATGATGGCACCGGGGATGCTGGGCGTGTGGTCATTCCAGGTCGCTGACGAAGACGGGGTGGTGGTAGCAGGTACGCGGCCTGAGCATATGGGAACGCAGCTCTCGCAGGCCCAACTACACGAGAGTTTGGCGATCGAGGTAAACGGTCGGGAGGTAGGGTATTTCGTTCCTGCCAACGCCGTGACGGTCCTGAGGGAGCCGGAGCTCACCTTCCTTCGAAGCCTTGGCGAGACCATGATTCCTGTGGGCATTGCGGCATGCGTTGTGGCGATCTTCCTTGGCCTGCTGTTGACCTGGCAGCTGACCGATCCTGTCCGGAAGCTGACGGCTGCGGCCCAGGGCATCGCCGGCGGGGATCTCAGCCAGCGTGTGGACATCAAGTCCAAAGATGAGATCGGCGCGCTGGGCCGCACTTTCAACGAGATGGCGGAGAATCTGTCACACGCGGAGGAGCTGCGCCGCAACATGACGGCTGACATCGCTCATGAGTTGCGCTCACCACTGTCGGTGATCAGGGGGAACCTGGAGGCGATTCTGGATGGGGTATTCCAGCCCACGAAGGAAAACGTGGCGTCCATACACAAGCAGGCCATCCTGCTATCCCGGCTGGTGGACGATTTGCAGGAACTGGCCCTGGCGGATGCTGGTCAGTTGAGAATCGAGTGTGAGCCGACAGACCTGGCATCCCTCATCCGACGGAC
>Ga0180437_10010979_pt1 | contig 10946 bp, 6 predicted proteins | sample SS_ome_4_FD_132410 | JGI IMG/M metagenome (GOLD analysis project Ga0180437, IMG submission 132410) | Hypersaline lake sediment archaeal communities from the Salton Sea, California, USA - SS_3_D_1 metaG | ecosystem: Environmental > Aquatic > Non-marine Saline and Alkaline > Hypersaline > Sediment... | reverse complement strand
TTGTTTCGGCCATAGTGCACGAGGCGTTGTGCCGCCTCGGCCTCCTCGAGGCCGCGCTGTGGGTTCGTTTCGAGTTTCGCAAGCGCCGTGTCGACATCGAGCGCGTGCCAGGCCTGAGTGTTTTGTCGCGTATTGGAAGTGGTTTCCGCTTCGGCCATCATCTCCATCCCGCATTTGCCCGTCGCTTTCGGCCCTGTTTCCGGGCATTATATCGCATTTGAATCGTTAACCCCAGCAGACCTAAGAGACGCAAAGGACCTAAGTATATGGTCCTTCTGCCCCGTCGGGGCGTCCGCGCGTTACTCTGTTTTCAGTCGGGCATCTGTGCACATATTCCCGGAATCCCCCTGTCGCCATCATCCCCCCATCCCCATCATCCCCCCATCCCCTTTTCTTACACAGGGTTATGACACAAACGCTTTCGAGTATAATGTAGTAGACGACCTTTGTTTGTCACCGCAACGCGCGTACGCGTCCCATAAGTACAGAGAAACACGTCGAGGCCTTGGAAGAGAGGAAGGTTCTATGGCAACGGACGCAGCGTTGTTCGAGGCGTCGCGAGCGGGCAACCGCCAGGCGTTCGCAGGTATCGTCGAGCGGTATAAGTCGCTGATCTGCGCGGTGACCTACAACGCCACGGGCGATTTTGCGTTGAGCGAGGATCTGGCGCAGGACACGTTTATCGCCGCCTGGCACGACTTGCCGGCGCTCAAGGACCCGCAGAAACTCCGGCCCTGGCTTTGCAGCATCGCCCGGCATCGGGCGGCCCGCGCGCTCGAGAAACGGCGGCGCGACGTTGTGATGCAAGCAAGGCTGCTGGACAGCGGCTCCGAAGCAAGGACGGCCGCGCCCAGTCCCCGCGACGCGGCGATTACCAAGGAAGAAGAGGCGCTGATGTGGCGCTCGCTCGAGCGGGTGCCCGAAAGCTATCGCCTGCCGCTGATTCTGTACTACCGCGAGGGGCAGTCCGTGCAACAGGTGGCACAGACGCTCGCCCTCTCGACGGATGCCGTCAAACAACGCCTCTCGCGGGGCCGACGCATGCTGAAAGACGAAGTGGCCGGCCTCGTGGAACACTCGCTCGAGCGCACACGCCCCGCCAAAGATTTCACGCTGGGCGTGTTGTGTGCACTGCCGCGAATCACCACATTCAGCGCGGCAGGTTCCGGGGCTCAGTCCGCTGGGGCCGCCGCACACCCCGCCGGGACCTCTTGTCTTTGGCGTTCGCTGCTCGGCGCCAAACAATTGGCCGCGACGGGCGCTATCGTTACTATAGCCGTCGGGTTGTGCGCGGCGTATTTCCTTCACGCAAATGGTTCGAGCCAGTCGAGTCCGGTGGTCATGGCCCAGGAAAACGCGCACGAAACCGAAGACCTCGAAAGCGCCGCGCAGCCGGGCGGCGCCCAGGAGGCCGGAAATGCGTCGGAGGGGCGGGGAACCGTTGCGGCGCTCGACGCTGGCAACACGGTTTCTGCGGCACAACAGACGCCCGGTGCGCCGCCTGGAACGCGCGTAATTCATTTTCCAAAAGACCGTTTCTTGGGAACACTGAGCATAGGTACCGGTTTATGCGAGTGTGAGTACCGGTTGGCTCGCGGCTGCGATCGATCCGACGAATGGGACTATCTGGGGCCGGCCCAGGGCGACGTAACCGTTCCGTCAGACGTGGCGGTGCGGCTCGAAGTGGCGGCAGGGGCGCTGCACGATCTTTCGCCGCTTTCGGCGCTGAACCCTGGCGACCTGCACTCGCTCTTTATCTCTTGTCCGCCAGGCCTGTTGCCCAACCCCGAGGCCGCTATTATGCCGCATCTGGCCGACTTGACGGGGCTGAAGTGCTTGGGATTACGAGATCTGAATCTTGCAGCGAACGACTGCCGATTTATCAAGAACCTGAAAGAACTCGAGGAACTCCGCATCGCGGGCGCGGATTCCATCGCTGAGTCAGGCCTGGCCTACTTGAGGGGTCTCAAATCACTCGAGGCCCTCAAGTTGACGACAAGTGGCACGATTCCAGACGCTGTTCTGGCACGCGTGTCCAGACTGACCTCATTGCGTGAACTGATGCTCGGCGCCGACGACATCGCAGTTGCGGGCTTGGCCCATCTTTCCAGCCTACCTTCCCTGAGGTTCCTCGAATTCCACGGCGTCCGCTGTCGCGACGGCGACCAGGCACTCCGCTATCTAAAGGATATCCCTTCGCTAAGATATCTGAGCTTAGTTGGACCAGATTTGGCGTTCACGGATGCCGGCCTTATTCACCTCGCGCAGCTTTCGGACCTCGAGGAACTATGGTTTTTGGATGTACACGGCATCGATGACGCCGCCTTGGTGCATTTACTGCCTTTCCGCTCCCTCAAGAGCTTGCAGTTGGCCGGGACGCAGGTCACGGAACAAGGGCTCGCGCATATAGCAGAAACGAAGTCCCTGGAGAAGCTCCACTTGCCGTATTTCGGTATGACGGACAGGGGGTTGGCCTATGTGGCCGAACTCGAGGAGCTTCGATGGCTAAGCGCCGGAGGTGGTCGTCCTGTTGACTTAACGGACCCTGGGCCGTTTACAGACAGGGGCCTCTATCATTTGTCTAAGCTGAAGAAGCTTGAAACGCTCAGTATTTGCAGCGGCAGCGGCATCACGGATACGGGACTGGAATTCTTGGCGCGGCTGCCTAATCTAACATGGCTGAGTCTCATGTGCAACGGGATAACTGACAATGGCTTGGCCACGTTAGCGAGTATGCAGTCGTTACGTTACCTGAACATTTCCTGCCCCGGGAAACTGACTGTCTCCGGAGTGAATCATCTGGATGCTCTGGTGGACCTGGAGCGGCTAAAGGTAGGCAGGTTCGTTCAAGATTACTCAGGCTTGGCCCTCTCGAACCTGACGAAACTCAAGCACCTCACCCTTTCGTTCAACGGTACATTGCGGGACGAGGATACGGCTTGCGTGGCCGATCTCAAAGGGCTCGAATGGCTGAGTCTTGGCAGCGGGCCGACGTTCAGCGATGCGGGCATGGCGCATCTGAAAGGCCTGAGCGCCTTGCAGCTCCTCAGCATCGGCGGCGACGGCTTAACGGACAAGGCGCTGTCCTATCTGGCGGACACGCGTTCCCTGGAACGGCTGTACATCAGGGGGAACGGGAATATCACCGACCGCGGGTTGCGCCACCTTGAAAGCCTGGACTCCCTAAGAATGTTGGAGCTGGACACTTCCAACCGCTTGAGTCGGGGGGCGATAGAGCGGCTGTACAGAGAACTGCCCTCGCTCCGAACCTTCAATCGAGAACGGGTTGATATCGGCATGGCCGCATTCGCAGGGCCGCGCACAGGTCCTGCCCCTGAAGGGCAATAGCGCCTGGCCTTTCCGTCTCCGTTCCGCAACGTCTTGTCTCCTCAGTGCACTGCGGGAACTCCGGGGAAGAGACTCTTCGCTTCGGGCTTCCCGCAGTTAATGCATTCCAGGGTATAATCGAGACCGCGACGGTTTTCTTTGTCACAGCCCGCCGGTTTTGTGCCTCCTAATAGATGGAGGCGATACACGGAGGGTCTGCGAAATGGCTGGAACGGCAATCACCGACACGGCGCTGCTCGAGGCGTCGCGGGCGGGCAATCGCCAGGCGTTCGCGGGAATCGTCGAACGTTACAAGTCGTTGGTATGCGCCGTCGCGTACAGCAGCACCGGCAACATCGGACTCAGTGAGGAACTGGCCCAGGACGCGTTTGTCGCAGCTTGGCGGCATCTCGGAGACCTTAAAGACTCGAGTAAACTCCGGCCGTGGCTTTGTACGATTGTCCGGCGCCTTGCCGCGCGGTCCTTGAGGAGAATGCAGCGGGACGTGCTAGCGGATGCCGCGCCGTTCGAGGACTCGCAAGCTCCGCCCAAGGCCGGCCTCACCCCACGCGAAGCCGCCATGAACAAGGAAGAAGAGACCGTTTTGTGGCGCGCGCTCGAGCAGGTCCCCGAGGCCTATCGTGTGCCGCTAATCCTGTACTACCGCGAAGGCCAATCCGTGGAACGCGTCGGACATGCCCTCGGCCTTTCCGCCGACGCGGTCAGGCAACGCCTATCGCGGGGCCGCCGCATGCTGAAGCGTGAAGTGGCGGGGTTCGTTGAGCAGTCGCTCGAACGCACCCGGCCCGGCAAAGACTTCACGTTGGGCGTTCTGGCGGTCCTGCCGAAGCTTGCTTCGTTCGGCGCGGCCGCGCCCGGAAAGGCGGGCGCTCCTGCCGCGAGAAGCGGAGGGCTGCGTTCGCTCCTGGGCGTGAAACAGGCCGTTGCGGCGGGCGGGGCAGCGTTTGCAGTTATCGTGTTAGCCGCGGCCTTTTACCTATATGCATCAAGGCCGGACATGTCTAAGCTCGCGTCAGCTTCTTCGCACCATCTGATTCTGGCCTCGGAACCTGTAATGGAGCCTGCACAAGACCGTTTCAACGATTCGCCGTCCGAAGAGGCGAGCTTATCACCTCTCCCGGCCGACGAAGCGCCAACAGTCGCGACGGAACCGCAACAAACAACAGGCAAGCCGCGGGTTATTCATTTCCCGGAGGATCGTTTTCTGGGAACGCTGTCCGTCCAGACCCGCCCGATGTCCCGACGGTACCGTCTGGGGCCCAACTATGACTGGTTTGACGAATGGGAGTACCTGGGTCCGGCTCAGGGGGACGTGACGGTGCCTGCGGATATGCCTGTGCGGCTCAGCGTAGCCAGGACTGCGCTGCGCGACTTGTCCCCCCTGTCGGAGCTCGGCCCTTATGACCTGTCGGGCGTATACATTTCGTATCCCAGGTCAAGCGGGCAGGGCTCTGGTGAGGCAATCTTGCGCCATCTCCGCGGATTGACAGGACTCAGGATTCTGTATCTCTGCAACGTGGATGCCGCCGGTCATAGCCTTGGATTTCTAGAGAACTTCAGGGAGCTCGAGGAACTGCAGATTGTCGCCGGATACTTCGATAATTCAAGCCTACGTTATATTGAGCGACTCGAATCACTGCAAGCCCTATTGCTTACGGGCGGCTTCGTGACCGACGCCGCACTAGCCGGACTGGGTAAATTGCAGTTGCTACGGGAACTCCAGATTACAGCGGACAATATCGCCGGCCCCGGACTCACCGAACTTGATTCCATCAAGTTCCTGAAACTCGACGGCGCAATGTACGGCGACGAGGCGCTTCGGTACCTCAAAGAGATGGATTCGCTGAGGAGTCTTACACTGTTTGGCTCGACATTTCAGCTTAGCGACAAGGGCTTGGCTCATTTATCCAGCCTTGTGAACCTCGAGGAACTCCGGCTGGTGCATATGCGGACTATCACCGATGCCGGGATTGTCCACCTGCTTCCTCTGCGTTCGCTCAAGTTGCTTGACCTGCACAATAACCCCGTCACCGACAGGGGACTCGCTCATATCGCAACGATGCAGTCGCTGGAAGACTTGACATTGCCATACACGGGCATCACGGACGCCGGCTTGGCTTGTGTGGCGGAACTCGAGGGTCTCAGGCGGCTACGCGCTCGAGGCAACTGCCCAGCGGATCCGACGGAAGCCGGGGCATTTACGGACAGGGGCTTGGTGTATCTGTCGCGGCTCAAGAATCTTGAGGAACTCGTAATATCCAGCGGCATTGGCATCACGGATATGGGGCTCGAGTACCTCGCAAAACTCCCCAATTTGAGGCGCCTGACACTTATGGCCAACGGCCTAACCGAAAATGGCCTGGCCGCATTGGCGACAAGCACCTCGTTGCGCCGTCTGCAAGTCAACGGACCCATCACTATATCGGGCATTAGTCGCCTCAACGCGCTGAGAGACCTCGAGTTTTTAAGGGCGGGTCCAGCAGTTGTTCAAGACTATTCGGGCCTGAATCTGGCGGCGTTGACCAAGCTCGAGAATCTGAGCATCTCCTGCCACGGGGAGGGATTGCGCGACGAAGACCTCGCATGCCTAGCCAATCTGACGCGGCTCAAGTGGTTACAGGGCATCGGCGGCTCTGCGCTCAGCGATCGCGGCATGGCGCATCTCGAGAAACTGACCGCACTCGAGCGGCTCAACATCCGCGGCGACCTGATTACCGACAAGGGGCTTTCATACCTGGCGAACATGCGCGCGATGAATCACTTGTCCGTGCAAGGAAACATCACGGATCGCGGCCTCCGCCATCTTGAAAATCTGGACGCGCTCCGAAACCTGAAAATCGACAGCCCTTATCCCTTCAGCCGGGCGACCATCGAGCGGCTGTTCCGAGAATTGCCCTGCCTGAATACGTTTAACGGAGAATCCATCGGCTACGGCAGCGGCCCACTGCCGCCCACTGACGACGAGTAGGCTATCTCGTTCGCGCGTCGCAGGCATCGTCGAGGGTTCCAGGTCGGTGGTGCGTGCAGACGTTGGCCCGCCGCGTTACTCAGTTCTTCGGTTGCGACTATGCGCCCCGGCACGAGCAGGCGAAGCGAGGCAACAAACATGTTATAGTACTCGCGGAATCGTGTGTTTGGGGGGGATGAAAGGGGCTGCGATGGCTGTATATGACCGGTGGGCCGAGTTCTACGACATAGTCCATCAGGGGCTTCCGGGGGAGGCGGAGTTCTATGTGGGCCAGGCGGTGCGCATAGGGGGGCGGACGCTTGAGCTTGGGTGCGGCACGGGGCGGATTGCGATTCCGATTGCGATGTCGGGGGGCGACGTGACGGGGTTGGACAATTCGGGGCCGATGCTCGAGCGGTGCCGGGCGAAGCTGCGGGCGGTAGGGAAGACGGCGGGCGCGTTGAGGTTGGTGCAAGCGGACATGACGGATTTCGACCTGGGTGAGCAGTTCGATTTGATCGTGATGCCTTATCGGACGTTCATGCATCTGATGACGCCCGCAGCGCAACGTCGTTGCCTTGAAACGGCCCGGCGCCACCTGCAGCGGGACGGGGTATTCATGCTGAATATGTGGGTGCCGAAGCCGTTGCAGATTGCCGCCCAGTCGGGGCCGCAGGGGGGCGGGTTGCGGTTAGCGGGCCGGTATCCGATTCCGAGTTCGGCGGATACGCTGGTCCACTACTGTTCTTCGACGTATGATGAAGCCGAGCAGTTGCTCATCGAGGAGCATCTGATTCACGAGGTGGACGCTGCGGGCCGGGTCCGGCGTTCGGTGACGTTGCCGCTGGTGCGCACGTGGGTGACGCGGCGGGAGATGGACAACCTGGTGAGACTGTGCGGGTTCGCGGTCGAAGCACTTTTCGGGGATTTCGATTGCCGGCCGTTCGGGGCGTCGAGCACGGAGATGCTTTGGGTACTGAGGGACGGCGGCAACCTGCACGGATAGGCGTTCGGCCGTTCGCTATCGGTTGTTCGCTACCAGGGTCGTTTTTGGGCGCACCGCGCGCGGCGCGTCAAAAACGTATGGAGAAATTGGCGTATCGGGGGGTGCCCGAGTCCCAGGTGGGTGTCACGTTGGCGACGCGCGAGAAGGCAGGCCCGCGGCGGCACCACTGGAGCATTTTGTCGAGGGCGGGACGCGGTCCCTCGAATTCCGCCTCGACGCGGCCGTCGGGGCAGTTGCGCACCCAGCCGCAGAGTTCGAGTTTCTGGGCCTCGCGCACGGTTGAAAATCGGAATCCTACGCCCTGCACAAACCCTTCGATCAAGACGTGTAAGCGGTCGGTCATTGGTCCTGTTGCACTTGGACGAGGCGTTGGCGGAACTCGACGTCAGTGAGCGCGACGGCGGCTTCACATGCGGCCAGTGCGACGCGCGGGTCGCCGCTCTCGATCACGGGCTGTAAGAGTGAGAGCATATCGAGCCGGCCAAGCGCCGCAATCAACTCGCACACTTTGATGGCCACGTTGTTGATGACGAGTTTTCTGTCGACGGGTTTGGCTTTCGTGAGTCCAAGCACGTCCACTTCCGTCAATTGGAGCAGACGCTGCAAGTCGGCGATGGAGGGGGAGTGCCCGCCCTCAAGCATGGCCGCGGCGGCCCGGGCGCGGTTTTTCAGCGTTTCCTCTTCCGGGTTGTATCGACTCCTGAGGCGTGCGCGGAGTATGTCCATGGCCTCCCAATCGCCTTCGCGTGCAAGTATCAGGGCGCTTTCGAGCTCGAGCGTGGGCATCTTCATAGATTCGTCGCGCAGTAGTTGCGATCCGAGCGGCGATTTCAGCGCATGGAGCACGCGGATAACACGATACCGCGGCATCATAGTCGTACGTTCGAGTAGGATCTTCATCTGCTCGACGATGTCCTGTCCTCCCAGGCGGGACAGCGCAAACACTGCGGCTTCACCTCTGTCCTCGGTATTGATCATCTCGAGGAGTGTCGGGATGGACTCTCGGTTGCCTAATCGGGCCAGGGCGCGGGCGGCGGGTACGGATAAGTCGGCCGTTCGGCGTTGCAGCATCTGCAGCAAAATGGGCTCGGCTTCGTGGACGCCCAGCAGGCCGGCTAGTTGTGCCGCCAAGGCTTTAACTTTGTGATTGCCACTTTCGATGCCTTTCATGATCACGGATTCGCGGTTCTCGGCATCCCCGGCAAGGTAAAGACACGCGACGCCGGCCAGTTGGGTGCCCGGGTCATTGCCGTCGGCGAGTTGGCGAAGGTACCCGAGGGCCTCTTCGTCGTCCTTCAATGCGAGCAAGACGGCGCCACGCATTCTGAGGGGTTGATTGCCGCCGGCGTATTTGAAGACCTCGGCGGCGCGATCGAAAGCTCGGGTCACGATGGGTTCTTCGCGGGCCCTGAGGCGACGTTGCGCCTCATGGTCCGTTTTCGTGACGGCCACTTTGCCGTCTTGCACGCGGATCTCTTTGAGTGCATCGAAGAGGTATACGCGCGTTTCGGCCAATGGCGATTCGAGAATTACCCAATCGTCGGTGACTTCGACGACCCGGAGGTTTGGGTCTTCGGCGTCGGATTTGCTCAGGACGGCCGTTACGAGTTTCTGGCTTTTCACCAAGTCTTTTAGTGAGAGCCCGTCTTCGCCGACCACGGGAACTTGCCCAAACGCTGCCGCTGCAAGCCAAATTGCAGTGATTGCCATCCCAATCGTTCGCATGTTCTCACCCTCGCTATTGATCCCGCCTCGGCGGCCCAGGCTGCCGATGTCTATAGGCGCCTTGCGTCTATCGGCGTCAACGGGGCCCTTCCTCGATGATAAGGGTCGTTGCGCCCTCCTAGTGTAATTCAATGCCTTCTTCTTTGACAATCCGATCGAGGAATTTCTTCGCGGCCTTTAGGGAGGGCACCAGGGGGTTAATTGTGAGCGCCTGAAGCGCGTATTCGTAGGATTTGTGGCGCGCGGCCTCGACGGTGAGGCGGTCGCTTTCTTTGACAGAGACGAAAAGGCCTTTCAGGAACCGAGGGCAGCTTCCGACGTGCCGCGGTTTCAGGCCTCTATCGCTGACGGACACGGGGATTTCCACGCTGCAATTGTCGGGGAGATCTCTAATTGCTCCTGCGTTACGAACGCACAAGATTGCGTCACACGCCTTCTTACGCTCGAGGCCTTGTATGAGGGGCACGATGGTGTCTTCGTACCAGACGGCGTTCCGCTCGCGGGTGAGTTCGGGGACCTCCGTAAGGTGTTCATTTTCGTATAGTTTGAGGATCTGTTTTTCGGCCTCGCAAAGCACTTCGGCGCGGAAGCGGGCGCACGTTTTCTGCCGTTTCAGGACTTCGTCCTGGTGAAAGTACAGACTGGTGGTCCGCGTAGGAATCATCCGGAAAAGCTCGATGAGCTCGTCGTCAAATCCGTCGTCTCTGCGGTGTTCCAGGCGCTCGAGCACTTGGGCCATGTAGCTCCGTCCTTCGACTTTGACGTCTTGAATCCATCCCATGCGGCTGAGGCCGATGTAGTCCACCCAAATATCGGCCGGGTCGCGGTGGAGGAGGGAGGCGAGCTTTTTGATATAGGCCATTGGCTGGTCGCCCGCGCCCACGACGTTCATTGTGGAATAGTTGATGAGCGCCTCGACGACAATGCCCATTGGGTGGGTCATGTTGATAAAGGTGGCGTTAGGCGCAACCTGTTCTATTCGTTGAACATAATCGAATATAACGGGCAATGTGCGCAAGGCGTTCGCAACGCCGCCTGCGCCGAGGCATTCATCGCCGATCATGCCGTGCTTTGGCGGGAGTTTCTCATCGCGAAGACGCGCCTTCATCCCGCCAACGCGGATATGGTTGACGACGTATTTTGCGCCCGCGACGGCTTCTTCGAGTTCGACGCTTGCGCGGACCTTTGCGGGAAAGCCGCTCTTATCGATCAGGCGTTGGCAGAAGTTGGTGACGAGGGGGAGTTTGTGGCCGGGCCGGCCTACCAGCACGATCTCCTTGACGTTCAGATTCCGCGAGATAATCGACAGAATGAATTCGGGGATATATACACTGCTGCCGCCAAGAACTGCTAGACGGTTGATCATCTTACTCCGATCTCCTCAATTCTGCCTTGTCCAGAGACCTTGGGTCATGTCGCGGACAGTCCGCCAAAACATCTGTGCCGCGCGCGTGCAGGTGCACGAACGCGTGTCGAGGCGCACCCGACCCTCGCGAACGGCTTCGACAACGGAGTTTACGCAGGGCTCCGCCTGAATCCAAGTGAACGTGGTATCTGTGAACGGTTCGAAATGCATGTCGGAGGTGCCCACCAACGGCAAGCCGAACCGTTGGGCGACGCGCCGGGCCCGGCCATTGAACCCGATGCCTCGGAGGTACACGCTGCTGTATTCGATGGCGTCGAACACGTCGATGTTCTTGACTAACGCGTTGCGGAGGCAATGGTCGAGTGGATAGTAGGGATGGGGGGCCAAGATGACGGCGTTGCGTCGTCCGAGCGCGCGCAGTTCCGAATAGGTTCGCGCGGCGCATTGGTCTTTGTCAGGGTTCAAGACGACGACGTGTTTGCCTTCCACGAGCAACTCGACGCCGGGCACAAGCAAGATGCCGCGCTGACGGGAAAACTCGGCCAGCCGTCGGG
>Ga0180437_10010978_pt1 | contig 10947 bp, 8 predicted proteins | sample SS_ome_4_FD_132410 | JGI IMG/M metagenome (GOLD analysis project Ga0180437, IMG submission 132410) | Hypersaline lake sediment archaeal communities from the Salton Sea, California, USA - SS_3_D_1 metaG | ecosystem: Environmental > Aquatic > Non-marine Saline and Alkaline > Hypersaline > Sediment... | reverse complement strand
CCGGCCGGCCCCGCTCCCACCACGGCCACCGGCTCGCGCTTGCCAGAAGGCTGGGCGGTGGATTCCTTCTCTTTCTTCTCACCATCATCCGATTCCCCGCCTTCGGCGGGAGCGTTGAGAACCCGATCCGCCACAAAGCGCTTCAAGTAGTTGATGGCCACCGGCTCGTCCACCTCGGCCCGGTTGCAGGCGCTCTCGCAGGGGTGGTGGCAGATGCGTCCGCACACCGAGGGCAGAGGATGGCGCTCCCGGATCAGGTCGTAGGCCTTGCGGTACTCCCCGACCGAGATCAGGGCGATATAGCCCTGGACGTTTACGTGGGCCGGACAGGCGTCCCGGCAGGGGGGAGTGCCCGCCTTCTCTATGGCGAAGAAGTTCGGGATGGCCTGGGGATAGCGGCGGTAGACCGCCTTGCGTTCGCACAAGCCCTCGTCGTACTCGCTTAGGACGCTCACCGGACAAACATCGGCGCAGTCGCCGCAGCCGTTGCATTGCAGCTCGTCCACGAAGCGGGGCTTCTTCTTGAGAGTTAGATGGAAGGCTCCGGCCTGGCCGCTGATTTCGGAAAGCTCGGCGTTGGTGAGAAGCTCGATGTTTGGATGCCGGCCGGTGTCCACCAGCTTCGGGGACATGATGCACATGGCGCAGTCATTGGTGGGAAAGGTCTTGTCCAGCTGGGCCATCACCCCGCCGATCGCGGGCTTGTTGTCGATCAGGTGCACCTTGAAGCCCATCTCCCCCAGGTCCAGGGAGGCCTGCATACCGGCGATGCCGGCGCCCAGCACGGCCACGGCCCCGACCTTTTTATCGGGAGCTGCCGCGGGCTGAGCCTCTGCTGAGGCTGCGGGCAGGGCTCCATGCTCGACCGCCGGCCGCCGGACAGTGGGTTGCTTGTTTTTTGCCGCGCCTTTTTTCTTGCTCACACTCCCTCAAGCCTCGCTGCGAGTCATCCCACTCATATAAAGCTCTCGATCATGGAGTAGACCTGCTCCAAACGGAAGTTCTTCTGGTTCATGGCCCCGGAGGGGCAGGTGACGATGCAGGCGCCGCAGCCCTGGCAGAGGATCTCGTTGACCTTGGCCACGGTGCGATCCGGGATGCCCATGGCGGGATTGCCCCTGCGCTGGACCAGCTCGATGGCATCAAAGGTGCACTGCCCCTCGCACTGCCCGCACCCGGAGCAGATCTCCTCATCGACAAAGGCCACGATCGGCTCGTGGGTCAGCTGCTCCTTGGACAGAAGCTCCACCACCTTGGCCGCGGCCGCTCCGGACTGGGCCACCGTGTCCTGGATGTCCTTGGGCGACTGGGCGCAGCCGGTGATGAAGATCCCCTGGCTCAGGGTTTCCACCGGACGCAGCTTGGGGTGAGCCTCGGCCAGAAAGCCGTTGGCATCGGTCTGGATCTTGAGCTTCTTCACCAGCTCCTCCAGACCCCTGGCGGGGCGTATGGCCATGGCCAGCACCACCATGTCCGCCCGCACCTCCACAGTGGTACCGGAGAGCGTATCCGCTCCCACCACCACGATCTTGCCGTCATCCCGGTACATCCGCGACACCCGCCCGCGGATGTACATGATTTCGTCCTCCTCCACCGCCCGCTGCACGAACTCCTCGTAGTTCTTCCCGGCCGAGCGGATATCCATGTAGAACACGTAGGCCTGCCCCTGAGGCACCCGATGCTTGTAGAGAGCGGCGTGCTTGGCCGTGTACATGCAGCAGACCCGGGAGCAGTAGGGGAAGTGATTCTCCGGATCCCGGGAGCCTACGCAGGCGATGAACACGATCTCCTCCGGCACCCTTCCGTCGGAAGGACGGATGAGCCTGCCCTGGGTGGGGCCGGAGGCGGATAGCAGCCGCTCGAAGGTAATGCCGTCGATCACATCCTCGCTGTAGCCCAGACGGTACTCTTCTATATTTTCCTTGTCGTACAGATCGAAGCCGGTGGCCACCACGATGGCTCCGACCTCGAGATCCTCGAACCAGTCTTTCTGCTCGAAATCCACGGCGCCGAGGGAGCAGGTTTTTTCACAAATCCGGCAGCGCCCTTTTCGGAAGTACAGGCAGTTCTCTGCGTCGATGATCACCTTGTTGGGAACCGCCTGGGGAAAGGGGGTGTAGATGGCCTTGCGATCGTCCAGCAGCATGTTGAACTCGGATTTCACCTTGGTGGGGCATTTTTCCGTGCACATGCCGCAGCCTGTGCACTTATTCCAGTCCACGTAGGCCGCCTTGTGCCGGATCTTGACGGTGAAGTTGCCCACGTAGCCGGAGATTTCCTCCACCTCGCAGTAGGTGCGTAAGCTTATGTCCCGGTTCTGACCGACCTCCACCATGCGGGGCGTGAAGATACACTGGGCGCAGTCCAGGGTGGGAAAGGTCTCTGACAGCTGGGCCATCCTGCCGCCGATGGAAGGTTCCCGGTCCAACAGGTACACCTTGTAGCCGCTGCCGGTGATGTTCAACGCGGTCATCATGCCGGCGATCCCGGCTCCGATCACCAGGGCCTTCTTGGTCACCGGAATTGTGGATTCGACCAGGGATTCGTCCCTGCGGGTTCTTTCCACCAGGCTCTGGATGATGTCGATGGCTTTGGCCGTGGCGCCTTGAGGATCCACGGAGTTGACCCAGGTGCACTGTTCCCGGATGTTGGCGATCTCCACCCGATAGGGGTTGAAGCCCGCCTCAGCGGCGGTGTGCCGGAACGTGGCCTCGTGCAGCCTGGGGGAGCAGGAGGCCACCACGATGCCGTCCACCTCCCCGGAGGTGCAGGCCTTCCGGAACAGGTCCTGTCCCGGTTCCGAGCACATGTACGTGTAGTCCCTGGCGAAGGCCACTCCGGGATAGGAGGCCACCGCCTTCTTGACGGCTTCGATGTCCACCACCCCGGCGATGTTGATGCCGCAGTGGCAGACGAACACTCCGATCCGATTCATTCGCCTTCTCCTGCGGCCACCGCGTCCTTGCCTATCAAACCCTTTTCCCGAAGCACCGGTCTGGGATCCACGACGTGAAGGTTGAAGTCCTGGGTTTCCTCCAGACCGGCCAGCAGGGCCAGGATCTGGCTGACGTACATCACCGGAATCCTCCGAAAGCCCGGGGTGGCCTCGGCCACCTTGGGCTGATATGCGTCGAGGTTGTAGTAGCAGAGGGGACAGCTGGTCACGATCAAATCAGCTCCGTTTTTCACGGCGGACTCGGTGATCGCCCTGGTGCGGGAGATCACCACCTGCTTCTCGTTCACCGTCTGGTAGGATCCGCAGCACTCGGTCCTGAAGGGGAAGTACACGCTCTCCACGCCGCAGGCTGCAAACAGATCCTCGAGGATCGAGGGATGCTCCGGCACCGGATCCACCGCGATCTCCCGGGGCCGCAGCAGCATGCAGCCGTAGTAGGCGGCCACCTTGAGATCCCCCGCATCCTTGAGCAGCTTTTGCTTCAGGGCTTCGAAACCGATCTCCTCCTTGAGCAGGGTGAGCAGATGCACGACCCGCACCTCGTCTCCGGAAAAATCGGTCTCCTCGTCGTACATGAACTCGTTGATCTTGCTGCGCTTCTCCTCGTCGCTGCGCACCAGCTCCTGGGCCCGGCGCAGGGTGTTGTAGCACATCGAGCAGAGCACCAGCAGCTCCTCCCGCCCCGACTCCTTGGCCTTGACCAGGGTGCGGATCGGACCCAGTTGATTTATCACGTTGTCCGAGGCCAGGGAGTAGGTGGTACCGCAGCAGTACCAGTCGGGAAGCTCCTCCGCCTGCACGTCCAGCAGCTCGAGCAGCCTCAGGGTTGTGGTTTCGAAGTTCTTGGCCTTGGTCTTCAGGGTGCAGCCCGGCATGTAGGAGAGTTCGAGGACGCTCAAGGGGTGAACTTCCTGAAGTTGGCGACCAGGGCGATCTGGGGCAGCTCCTCCAGGTCTTCCTTGGAGATCATGTTGGGATGGACGTAGTGGAGGTTTTCCCGCAGAACCAGCTGCCGCAGTGCTTCCATGATGCGGGCCAGGTCCACGCCCCGGGGGCAGCGTACCTTGCAGGTTTGGCAGGCGGCGCAGAGCCAGATGGTCTTGCTCTTCAGGGCTTTTTCGATCTGCCCCAGCTGGACCCAGCGGATAATCTGGCTGGGCATTACATCCATGGCCTCTATGCTGGGACAGCCGGCAGAACACTTGCCGCACTGGTAGCAGGCCAGGAGGTTCTGCTCGCTTAGATCCCTCACTTGCTCGCGCAGCTCAGAAAGCAGCGCCTGCCTGGACAGTTGTATTTTCATCAAGCGTTTGATGCCTTACTAATTCTATCACCTCCATAAACGCTGTCAAGTCGTAAGGTGGCTCCGATCGTTCGGGTGCTTCTCCTGCGGCGAAATTTCCTGAAGTCGATCAACCGATCAGCGGTAAGAAGCTGAAAGAGACCCCCTCGAGCACAACGGTTTTGTACCGATTGTTATGCCGCTGTAGGATGTACAGAGTCTGGAAGTTCCTGTCCCCGTAGAGATAGAGAAGGCGGCCACCGTTACGCAACTGTCCTCTCAGCGGACCGATGTCTCCCAGACGTCTGACAGCCGCGGCCACAATGATCGCATCGTAGGGGGCGTGACCGGGAAGTCCACCGGCACCATTTCCGATAAAGAGATCTATCTTTCCACGGGAGGGAAACAGTCGCCTCATGTACATGTATTCCCGTTTCACCTCCTCCCGTCGCGCGGGGTTCCGGATCGTATTGTCTACCTTGTATCCCAGACTCGAGAGGATACGGTTGGCGGCGTGCCCGACAGTTTTGTCGATCTCGATCGTGAATACGCGCACACCCATTTCCGATAGAACCGCAGCTTCGTATCCCGTCCCCGTACCGATCTCCAGGAGCCGGCCGCCCCGATGGATGCCCGAATGAAAAATCATCGTTGCAATCACCGACGGCGCAGAGGTTGTCAAGCCACAGCAGGTAGGGAAGGCATTGTCCGTATAGGCGAGGCTTCGGTACTCCCCATGAACGAAGAGATGCCGCGGAACCCTGCGGATCCCCATGAGGATATCGGGAGCTTCCGGGGCATTGGAAAAACGTTGGACGACCTGCTCTTCCAGGAGAGAAATGTTATTCCTGTAGAGCCGGAAATCTTCCTCTGTGAGAATCTCTTCCCAGGACATATCGGATCCGGACAAGACGAGTTTTCTCAGAAATTGGCCCGCAAATACAATCGGCATATACTTTAACACCGAACGGCCAGCCGAAGGCGGCATTACCCGCCTTCGGGATCAGGCGCCGGCACCCCGCAGCCGGTGGTAGTCGGCGAGCAGCTCGGCAAACCGACCGTGGTCCAACCGGTACCCCGCGGTTCCCACCGGGTGGGTGAAGAAAAACTCCGGCACGGTTTCCTCCTCAGGGCTCATCCCTTCCTGCAGGTTGTACTGCCGGATCGTGGCGGCGATGCGGGCCGCCACGGCCTTCAACTCGTCTTCGCTCATACTCAAGCCCAGGCTGCCCTCGATGATGGTAGCCAGCTCGTTCCAGTAGTAGTAGTCCCGGAAGAAGCGGCAGACGATCAGGCAGTCGAAGACTGCCAGCCGGTCCTCGTACTCGAGGAAAAGCTCGGCCTTGCCCTCGTTGGACCGGGGGTCGATCAGGCCGGACAGTTCCGGCTTGTAGAAGGTGGTGCGCAGGTGGCAGGCGCCCCGGTCGGCCACGGCGTAGGCCAGGGCCATACCCTCCAGGGTGCGGGGATCGTAGCCGGCCGGCTCCAGGCCCTTGACCTGGATGGAGAGCTCCTCCAGGTCGAGCCTGCGGGCCGCCTCCCTCACCCCCTCGGCCAGCAGGTCGCCGATCCCCTGCCGTGCGGCAATCAGCCGGAGCAGCTCGGCGATCCTGTCTACCTGGCCGTAGTCTATCTGAAAGTCGATCCTGCCCCGCCTGGAGGCTTCTATGGCGAAGGCGGTGACGCTGCCGGCGCTCATCGTATCCAGGCCCAGCCGATCGCAGATATCGTTGAGGTAGGCGATCTCCCGTATGTCATCCACCATATTGAGGCCGCCGAAGGCGTAGATCGTCTCATACTCCGGACCGTCGATCTTCAGGCCCTTGTGCCTGCCCCCGGCCACCTCGCTCTGACGGGTGCAGGCCATGAAGCAGTAGGTGCAGGCCGTGGGCTTGACCGTGCACTCCCGGTGCAGCGCTTCGGAGTTGATGTTCTTCCAGTGCGCGACCCGGCCCTCCTGCCAGTAGCGGCCGGGAAAGGCCTCGGCCTTGTTGGTCAGATCCACCACCATGGATGTGCCCTTGGTCTTGTAGGCTTCGGTCACCGGGTGGTCGCGGCCGGTTTTGCCCCACTCTTTTCGAAACGCTTCGAGCAGCGCCGGGTCCGCCGCTTTTTTATCCAGGCCGCCCCGGAACACCAGGGCCTTGATGCGTTTGGAGCCGAGCACCGCACCGAAGCCTGTCCGCCCCAGGCAGCGTCCGTAGTCGTTGTTCACGTAGGCATAGCGCACCAGCTGTTCCCCGGCGGGTCCGATGGTCAGCACCGCGTGATCCCGTCCCGGGTAGCGCTCCCGCAGAATGCGTTCAGTGTCCAGCGCATCCTTGCCCGGGAGATCTCCGGCATCGTGGAACGCTACTCCGTCGGCGCCGATCTCTACAACCGACCACCCGGCCGCCGCCCCCTCCAGCACGAAGGCGTCGTAGCCGATCCGCGCCATGGGCCGGAAGGCCTTGCCCCCGGCGTAGGACTCGGCGAAGATCCCGGTCAGGGGACTCTTGCTGAAGGCGGCGTAGCGGTTAGCCCCCCAGACGGGAAAACCGCAGGCCGGACCGGTGGTCAGGATCAGGCGATTGTCGGGGCACAGGGGATCCACTCCCGGGGGATTGAGCCGCTCGAGCAGGTAGGCGCCCAATCCCTTGCCGCCCAGGTACCGCCGGAACACGTCCTCCGGAATCTGTTCGCTCCGGGTCCTCTTCGCCCCCAGATCGATCGTGAGCAGCTTGCCGAATGTGCCTTTCATGAGCGCCCGCCTTTCCTGTCACCTGAATTGTGCTCGTATTGTAGCAGAGAAGTGATGCGCCTTCACAGTCTTCGATCAATGAACCGCCAACCGACGTGCGCTGCGCACGGGTCGGAACAAGAGCTTGCGGGTGCGGCGCCGCACCCGCAAAAAAATCAGAAAAAAAACTTGCAAATCTCCGAAAGTGGCTGAAAATATATCTAAAAATCTCGCTTCGAGGAGGCACGCCCGGCAAAACTACCAGACAAATCACGTTCCCACCGGAAAACAGGATCGTGGATCCTGCCTGAAAAAACCTTGAGGAGGTACAAACTTGGAAGCGGTTGTAAAGCTACACTGGCTCGATTATCTGGTCATTCTGGTCTATGTCGGTTTCATGCTCTACATCGGTTTCTACTTCTCCCGAAAACGCAAGGGTTTCGACGACTACTTCATGGCCGGGCGCGGGCTCACCGCCCCTCTGCTGGTCGGGACCCTGGTGTCCACCTTCTACGGCCTGGACACCCTGTTCGGCACATCGGAGGTGGGCTTTTTCGAGGGCATATCGGGCTTCTTCGCCTACTCCCTGCCCTACACGGCTCTGTACATCGTAATGGCCTTCCTGGCTCCGAAGTTCAAGGAAAAGTTCCCCGCCGGCTCGACCATGCAGGAGGTGGCCCTGAACAAGTTCGGCAAGTCCACCGGCGTGTTCACCTCCATCGCCGCCTACCTGTACTCAACAAACACCATGGAGATGATGGGCATCGGCTTCATCCTGCACCTGATAACGGGCATGCCCTTCTTCATCGGCACCCTGATCGGTGCGGTGATCGTGGTGGTCTACACCTGGACCGGAGGTCTCTGGGCGGTGACCATGACCGACTTCATCCAGTTCGTGGCCATGATGGTCACCGTGGGGCTGGCCATGATCATCGGCTGGAAAGCCGTGGGAGGAACCGCGGGTGTCTGGGAAGGATTGATCGAGTGGACCGGCAGCGCTGAGGATGCCGTCTACTTCTTCCGTCCCGGCGCCGGATACCTCTCCCCCTGGACCCTGGTGGCCTACTCGGTTACGGCTCTGGCCGTACTATGCGAACCCGCCTTCTTCCAGAGGATGTTCGCCGCGGCCGGCCCAAAGGAGATCAAGCGGGGCTTCGCCCTCGGTGTACCCATGTGGCTGTCCTTCGACTGGTGCGTGACCTTTCTGGGCATCCTGGGAGCCGCGGCCATCGGCCTGGCCATCATCCCCGAGGTAGCACCGAACCAGGCGCTCTTCGCCATCGTCGCTCAATATCTGCCCATCGGGGTCATGGGCATCTTCGTGGCCGGGGTCATGGCCTGCGCCATGTCCACCGCAGATTCCTACTTCCTGGTAGCCGGCGGTGTCATCGGCGTGGACCTGTACCGAAACATCATCAAGCCCGACGCGGAGGAGCGTACAGTCGAACGGGCCACCAAGATCGGTATGCTGGTATCCGCAGCCATCTCCATCGCCCTGGCCCTTCTGTTCGAGCGTATCATGGAGGTTTGGGTCTTCCAGGCCACCCTGATCGTCACCACCTCCCTGATTCCGGTGTACTTCGGCGCCTTCTCCAAGAGACCGCAGAAAAAGGCCGCCGGAGCCGCGGCCGCCGGTTTCGGGCTGATCGCCTCGATCATCTGGTACGTCTGGACAAATTTCTTCGGTGTCTGGAGTGAGGATTGGGAGGTGTACGTGATCAGGCTCGGCAACGTGGAGCTGTGGCAGGAGTACGGCATCCTGATCATCACCCCCATCGCCCTGATCATCTACCTGATCGTCAACGCCACGGCCAAGAAGACCGTGGAAACGGCGTAAGAGGAGGAAGAGAACCATGGATGCACCTAGCTCTACCTGGGATATTTTCTGCTACATCGCAGGGGCGGTTTCGATCGTGGGCCCACTGATCATCATCTACTTCTACTTCAGAACGGTACGACGACGGCTCAAAGAGTTCAAAGAACGAACCAGCCAGTAGCCCTGATACGTAGGGGGGCTTTCTGTCCGAGCGGGCGGAGAGCCCCCTTTTTCACCGGGAACCGGGCGTGAGACCAAGCGCCCGCAGCCTGCTCAACCAAACTCGGAGTGACTCATGAAAAAAGTAATCATCATCGGCGCCGGCGCTCAGGCTACCGTGCTCTGCGGCGTGCTCTCAGAGGCGGAGGATGTCTCGAGGATCGTTCTCACAGACATCAACCCGGCCCGCGCCAGAGAAATCGCCGAGACCAACCGCAGCGGCAAGATTGCAGCGGAGAAGATCGATGCCTCGGATATCGAGCAGATGAGCACCCGCATGAAGGGCGAACAGTTCGACCTGGTGATAAACGCCACCATCCCGATGTTCGTCCGTCAGGTGCTGCAGGCCGCCTACAAGGCCCGCATCGATTACCTGGACATGGCCTCCAACGAGATCTACCCCGAACCCGGGGTGCCGATCGAGCAGCTGGCCTATGCAGAGCAGTGGGAGAAAGCGGGCCTTCGCTGCCTGACCGGAGCCGGCGGCGATCCCGGGCTGACCAACATCATGGCCAAGGACGCTGTGCTGGAGCTGGATCAGGTGGACTCGATCCGCATCAAGGATTTCGGCATCGTAGAGTGCGATCAGCCCGTGGCCCTTTGGTCCATGCGCACCTACCTGGAGGATCTGTTCCTTCCGGCTACGATCTGGCAGGACGGGAAACCCAGGCGGGTCGCTCCCTTCAGCGGTATGGAGGACTACGACTTCCCGCTTCCCCTGGGTGTGCGGGGCCGCTGCTACTTCCACGACCATGAGGAGGGGGTCACCATTCCCCTTTTCTGCGGCAAAGCGGTTAAGTACTGCGACTTCAAGATCGGCGAACCGGATATCGATACCTGGAAGTTCCTGATCCAGGGCTTGGGTTTGATGGACGAAGAACCTGTACAGATCGGGGACTGCCGGGTGAGTCCGCGGGAGGTTCTGTTTCACAAGATCCCGGAGACCGCCTCTGCGAAGCGGCAGATCGAGCTGTATTCCAGCGGTAAGTTGAACAGCCGGCTGATGTTGCTCTGCGACGTGGACGGCACCAAGGACGGGAAAAAGCTCCAGCTCAAGCTGTGGAGCGAAAGCCCAGAGGGCAAGGCGGCCTGTGATTGGATAAAGGGCTCCAACGACGTTTCCTGGCTGACCTCGGTTCCCGCCTCGATCTTCGCCCTGATGCTGTTGCGGGATCAGGTGAAGCATACCGGTGTATTCCCTCCGGAGGTGTTCGATCGGGAGGAGATCGGGATCTTCTACCGCGGCATCCGGGAGTGGGGAATCCGGGTGATCAAACAGACTCAGCAACCGGTCGTCTAGGCGCTGAAACCCCCAGAGTGCGCACGTCCTTCCACAACCACAATCCCGTTACCAGGGTGGAAAGAAAATCCGCGGCCGGAAAGGCTGCAAACACTCCCCAGAGACCGAAGACCAGGGGCAGCACGATCATCAGCGGCAGCAGGAAGATGAACTGCCTGGACAGACCGAGGAAGAAAGCCGGCCTGGCCTTGCCCACTGCCTGGAAGTAGGATGAGCCGATCATCTGGATCCCGATGAAGGGTACGATCAGGACGACCAACCTCAACACCGGTGTGCCGGCTTGGATGAGATTCAGATCCGTGGAGAATATGCGAAAAATCGGTTCCGGAAGCAGGGAGAGCAGGAGGAAACCGAGAGCGGCCACGCCCGAGGAAACGAGGAGGGACAGGCGAACGCCGGACCTGACCCTGCGGAAATTGCCGGCCCCGTAGTTGTAGCCGGTGATCGGTTGAAATCCCTGCACCAGACCCATGAGGGGCATCAACACGAAGTGCAGGATCCGGAAGATCACACCGAACACCGAGATGTAGATATCCCCCCCGTAACGGCCCAGGAGGTTGTTCACCAGGATCAGAACCAGGCTCATCCCGCCCTGGCGAATGAAGGCGGGAATGCCCAGTGCGAATATCTCTTTCAGCACACCGCCCGCCGGTTT
>Ga0180437_10010977_pt1 | contig 10947 bp, 7 predicted proteins | sample SS_ome_4_FD_132410 | JGI IMG/M metagenome (GOLD analysis project Ga0180437, IMG submission 132410) | Hypersaline lake sediment archaeal communities from the Salton Sea, California, USA - SS_3_D_1 metaG | ecosystem: Environmental > Aquatic > Non-marine Saline and Alkaline > Hypersaline > Sediment... | reverse complement strand
TGTCACACCCCTCCCGAGCGGCGGGTCTATGTAGCTGGCGTCCATGCTGGGCGGCAGCGCCACCGGTCGTTTCCCCTTCGGGGTGGCGAACGTCACCTCGTACCCCGCGCCGTCAAACGTCTCCAGCGGTCCGACCAGTTCCTCTCCCCAGAATCCATACTCCGACAGGATGACCAGGATCTTCTTCTGCCTTCTCGCCATGCCGGACCTCCTCACATCTGACTCTCGTGTCCCGCCAGCAGGGTTCACTGACGATCCCGCCATCCGGGCGAGATCAGAACGGTATCGCACAAAAGATGGACGGGTTGACCGTCCAGCCGCACACCTCGTACGTCTTGGGGTCCACCTGGTAATGATGGCTGACTTCGAGTTCGCCTCCGATGTGCACGCCGTAGAGGAAGTTCGATTCCGCGAGGAAGCTGGAGAGCGCAACCCGGAGCTGCGGCTCGAACTTGACCACGTCGTCGATCATGTCGTTGTCCCAGTGAGCCCCCCATCCGTTGAAGATCCAGCGGATCTTCCCGGTGTTGAACGGTTGAGCCCACATGATGGTGTACTGGTGTGTGGTCGCGTTCTTGTCTTCACGCCGCACCAGTGCGTAGAAGCGCCACCGCCCGTGGTTCGGCAGATTGGCGATGTCCCAGGCAATCCCGTAGAGCCAGACCGTCCGCAGATACGGGAGATCCCCGGAATTCATCTGACCGGTGAGGAACAGATCGCCGATGAACCCGAACGGTACCACCTTGGCGCCCACGACCTTGTCAACACTCAGGCAAGGCGCGTACTTGAAGTACAGGGCCCCCGCCTTTGAGCTGTAGTTCTCCCCGTTGTATGACGTGACGCCCAGGAAAAAGTAGTCGTCGCCGAACCTGCCCGTGCCGATTCTCTCGAACATAAGTCTCACGATGCCGGTGTCGTACGGCTCATAGCTCGGAAACGCGTGCGTCTGGAGCATGGTGTACTGGTAGAAATACCGTCTCGCCGGTGGCCCCTGTGATTTCGCCACCTCCTCGGCGCAGACCTCCGCCATGCACGCGAACACCAGCAGTGCGACCGCCGGCAGCGCCACGGACTTCCTCATCATCCCTTCCCCCTTCTTTGTGTGTTTCTGGCGGCCGTGGACCCGTTCAGCTCGCCATCTCCAGGATCTTCAGAACGTCGTCTTCGTTGATGGTCTTGAGCGTGCCCATCGGCCCGAACCGGGCGGCCTGCTTGGCCGCAGTCGGGAACGACGACTTGGAAACACCCGCCTCGGTCAGGGTCCTCGGGATCCCGAGAGACGACCAGAAGGCCACGGTCCTCTCTATCCCCTCAAGACCGACTTCCAGGTCGCTGCGTCCCCCCCGCTCCACATTCCATACCCTCTCCGCGTACTGCGCGAACTTCTGGGGGTGGTCCTCGATGACGTACCTCATCCAGGCCGGAAAGATGATCGCCATTCCGAGTCCGTGGTTGAGGTCGGTCGAAGCCGTGATTTCGTGCTCGATGAAGTGCGCGGTCCATTCCGGGATTACACCGGTGATGTTCTGGGCGCTGCACGACCACAGAGCCGCGTACATCAGATCCGCACGGGGGACGTAGTCGTCGGGCTTCTCGAGCGCATGCGGCCCGCACGTGATGACCGTCTTGACCACGGCTTCCTTCATCCTGTCCAGGAACTCGGTATCCGCAGAAGGCGTGAAGTACTGCTCGAAGTAGTGCGTCATCATGTCGGCCATACCGTAGGCCGTCTGGTCCCGGGGAAGCGTGTACGTCAGCGTAGGATCACATATCGAGAACCTCGGATACAGAACCGGATTCATGAGGATCAGCTTCTCGCGCGGCTCGCCCGATCGTGTGAGGACGGACGTCAGGTCGAATTCCGAGCCCGTCGCGGCCTTGGTCATGACAACACCCACCGGCAGGGCGTCCTGTGGGATCTTCTTCTCCGAGTCCGGGACCGGCCTCCGGAAGTCCACGTAGGCCTGCCAGATGTCGAAATCGGACTTCGCGCCCGCCGCGATGGCTTTGGCGGAATCGCTCGTGCTTCCCCCCCCAACCGCGAGAACGAGGTCCACCTTCTCCTTCCGGCAGATCCCGATACCCTCGTGGACCAGGTCCAGCCGAGGATTCGGATGCACGTCGCCGAGCTCGGTCCACCCTATCCCCGCGCTCTTGAGCATCCCGCAGACCCTGTCATAGACGCCGGTCTCCTTCAGATGCTTCTGCCCGTAGACGAACAGAACGCGCTTGCCGTACGGCAGGATCTCGGCGGCAAGGTTGTCCAGCTGTCCTTCCCCGAACAGGAGCTTCGTGGGCGCATAGTAGACGAAGTTCTCCATTTCCCACTTCCTTTCTATCTCGCCAGCCTACTCCGCCCCGGAGAACAGATTCTCCAGAAACGCGGGATAGCCGAGGGGAATGATCTCGAACTTGAGAAAGCCCGCCTTGGCGAGCGGCAGCGACTCCAGCACCTTCTTCGCCTCATCCACGTCGGGGCACTCCAGGATGTTCACAACGCCGGGCCTGTCCGTTCGAAAGTTCATGTCGCGAAACACACCGGCCTTGTGCAGCTCCCAGGCCCGCGCCGCCTCCTCCTTCAGGTACGGAGCAATCTGCTCCTGGGTCGCCCCAGGCGTCAAGTCCATGATGACCAGGATCTTCATCGATCGGCCTCCTAGGGGATGAGGGCTCAGAAATGCAGCCATTCCAGCTGATCCGGGACGAGTTCCTTGAGCAGGCCCACCTCATCCGGGCGGTACCAGCTCTCCACGAACTTCCCGTCCTTCATCTTGACGACGCCGAGCTCAAGCCACTTCACCTTCTTGCCCGTCCCGGGTACGTTCATGTAGACGCCCTCGTGCGTGCCGCTGTTCTCCCAGATCGCACCGACCATGTCCTCGGTGGCGAAGACCTCGATGACCCTTCGCTGGAGGTCGGGGAAGATGCTCCCGGCCACGATCCCGGCGATGAGTTTCATCCCCTCCGGACCCTGCGGCAGCATCGGGAGGCTGCTGCTGAAATGCTCGGGAGCGATAATCTCGTCCGCGATCTCGAACTTCCTCTGATTCCAGAACTCATCGATGAAGCGCATGAAGACGGCCTTGTTTCTCTCGGCGGGCGTCATGCCGGCCATCCGCGCCGCCGGACCCTGTCCGGTTGCCAGAGGTTTGAACCCCCCGACTTGGCGCATCAGGCCCATGGTGTCGGCCTGCATCCAGGCCTCGACGATCTTGCCGTCCCGGAAGGTCAGGAAGAAGGTATCGGACCACGACACCTTCTTGTTCGAGGGAGGAACGCCCATGTAGTCCGCTCTGTGCGTGCCGGTTTCCGAGATCCGCAGCACGACGTTGTCGCCTTCGGCGATGATGAAGTCGATGGACGCTTCGAAATCCGGGAACGCCTCGAACACGGCGGAGCCGACCATCCTGATGACCCCGGGGTTCAGGATGCTGCCCCCTCCGGCGGGTACACCGCCGGCAAGTCCGCCGCCCTCGGCGAAGAACTTCTCCACCGAATCGAGTTTCCGGCCGATCCAAACCTCTTCGACGAGCCGGCGCGCGGCCTTCTTGTTCTTCCTCTGCTGTTTCGTCTCCTCGGGGGTGTCGAGTACGAGAGCGCTCATGTCCCATTCGGCCGAAGGCAGTACGCCGATTTGCTGCAGCATTCCCCACGTGTCGGCGTTGGTCCACCGCTCCACGATCTTGCCGTCGACCAGCCTGAACGTCATCAGCGTCAGCCACTCGGCGCGCTTGCCGGTCGCCGGGACACCGAACAGCGGAGAGCCCGTGAAGGTGGCGCCGAGTGTGCCGCGAATGGTCACTTTGTCTCCCTCGGCCACGAGGTCTTCGACGGCGAAGTGTTGATCGGGGAACGCCCCGTGCATCAGAGCCAGCCCCTTCTTCAGGCCTTCGAGCCCGGCCCCGGCGCTGGGCCCGTGATCCACGAAATCCCCGTCGAACACTTCGCCGAGCCTTTCAGCCTGGTGCGCATTCACGAGTTCGATCATCTTCAGAACCACGGCCTTGTTCCGGCCTTCCTCCGATTCCACCGCCCCGGCGGTCGGCGCGGCCGCGATCAACAGTGCAACCAGCGCTACCCACGCCCACGTTTTCATCTTGCCACCTCCGCTTCTTCGCGTCACGGCTCGGCCGCCACCACGGCCGTCCAGCCAACCTGCGTCCCCCATCTCTCCCACGGGTCTACCCCGACCGGTTCACCACACCCCTCGTCGTTCTGCGATGTCCCCACCCGACATCGACGGATGACCGGCGCCCGACCCGCCCACCACTACTCCGGGATCATTCCCAGCTGAATCATCAACCCGAGGTCGTTCTCGTTCACGTGCACCGTGAGGATCTTGCCCTTTGACATGGTGAAGATGTCAATTCCGTAATCCTCGACGTGCGCGTGAGTCGGTGCCGCTCCGAGAAACTCCCCTTCGTGCGTGCCCGTGATCTTCCAGCGGGCGGCCACCTTGTTGCCCTCCACCATCTCTCGTTCCACCGTGAACTTGATGTCGGGGAATGCGTTGCGCAGGTACTGGACAAACCCCGTGAACCCCTCATGACCGCGGATCGGTTCGGGCTGCGTCGGGATGATGAAGGCGATATTGGGATCCATGATCTCCTCGATCACCTCCAGCTTTCCCCGGCTCATGACCTCTTCGAAGTAGCGGCGCACCGCCGCCAGGTTCTCCTTCGGCGACGGTTCTTCCTGAGGCGGAGAGGGGATCACTCCCAGCTGCAGGAGCAGCCCGACCGTATCCTCATTCGCGAGCGATTCGACGATCTTGCCGTCCACAATCCGATGCCACGTCATGCCGTCGATTTCGAACTTCCGCCCGGAGGGCGGGATGTCTCCCTTGACCGTATGCAGCGGGCCGCCCACGTGCGTGCCCCCGCCGCGCCATCGGGTCACGACGGTGTCTTGGCTCGCAACCATGTCCTGAACATGGATGTAGAAATCGGGAAAGGCCGTGTGGAGCATGCTCACGAGCTCCTTGAAGCCGTCGGGACCGTGGTATGGCTCAGGATGCGTGGGCAGCGTGAACACGAAATCCGGAGCCAACAGCTCGTAGAGTGTGTCCATGTTGCCCATGTTCATGATCTCGGTGAAGTACCTCCGCGCGACAACCTTGTTGTCCTGACTCACCGCGTTTCCCCTACCTTTCTCCCGGTCGCCCCTCGCACGCCGCCAACGCCCCCTGCGCGAGACCGATTCAGGTTTGAAGTGACACTCGAAACGCCCGCCCGCTGTCCCGACTCGGACCGCCCGAGGGGACGGCCGGCCTCCGTGTGACAGAATGGGCGCTAGAGAACAGACGTTCCTCGCAGGGAGGAGTCGTTCTCTCGCCCCAGAAGGTCCTTTCGGAATGGCTTAAAGAGGCTGGCACGCCGTGCTTCACCGGAGGGAGAGAGGACCCCCGAGTGAGACAACGGGATGCCGATCTCGGGCCTCTGTCGGCAAACCCCGGTCCCTGCTTCACGGCCGAGGGCTCACCCCAGGAGGCAGTCCCGAGCTCTCTCAGCGCTGTCCCAGCTGGATCGGCTTCTTCGCGACGGATGCGGAACAGGTCCGATTGCAGATTTGCCCGATCTCCTCTTGCTGCGATCTTGAGCTACGCTCGGCAATGCGGAAAGCACCTGACTCTAGAATCTCGGCGCCGGCAATGCAAGCTTTCAATGTGCCTCGAAGCGCCCCCGGGGCGTAACTCCTGATTACGTGGGCAGCTAGTGCGCTTCCGGCCCTCACCCCCGGACGGATCGGATGGATTCCAAGAGGTTCGGGTCTTCCATGAAATCCTTGCTGGGCGAGACGCCCGAGCCACGAAGCCGGCAGTCCGGCGCGACGAAGATCACGCCCCACCCGGCTCACATCCCGCCGAGACTCGGTCCGGTCGCACGGGCAATGTCTGTGACGCCTTGACCGCAAGAACTCCGGGGTGAGATGGATCCAGGACCGGCGCCGCGCGCCTTCGGGGGATGCGGGCAAGTCCGAGGGGCCGAACTAGAAGCTGTAGCAGACGCTGGCGCCACCGTAGGTGGCGGTGTCCTGTTCGGGGAGCACGTCTTCGTTCAGGCTCCCGGTGTGCGACGCATGCGCACCGACCTCAAACGTCTCCGTAAGAATGTACGTGGCCCGCAGCGAAAGCGTGTACTCGTGGAGCCCGCCCTCCGTCCCACCGGAATTGCCGACCGCCCAACCCTCCCCCGCGTACCCCGCGCACGCATCCAGCTCCAGGTTGAAGACCTCGGTCGCGTCGAACCCGTACGTGAGACCCATGGCCGCGTACGTGCCCTTCACCTCGTCGCCGTCGTAGTACAGCATCGCGCGAGCACTCAAACCACCCACGAGTGCGGCGGCTGCGTCTGCACCGACCTCCCGCGTCCCGGCCTGTGCCCCCCCGTCCTCACCCGCCTGGTGCGGACAGAGGTACTCGATGTAGCTCACGCCCAGCTCCACGGGCCCGACCTCACGGCCGTAGGAGAGGATGAAATCCACCTCGGAGATCTCTCCCCCCTCGCGGGCGTCGTCGTACTCACCCACATCGACGTTCGACCAGACGGTGACCCCGAAACCGTGCGGCAGCCCCACTTCGATCCACGGTTGGACCACGGCGCCGTCGTTCAGCGTCAGCCCGCGCCAGACATAGGCCGAGTTCACGTCCACCCCAACCGACGCGTCCGCGCCCATCGCCTCGCCCGGCATCAGACCAACCAGACACGCCGCCACTGCCAGGACAGTCCTTCCCATCCCAATCCTCCTTACGAAACCGTGCGCAGCAGATAGAGCGACTCTACGCCGTATCAGATTCAGTGTCCACCCCTTACTCAAACGCAGGTCGAGCTGCTCCTGAACTCCCCGGGTCCGCTCTTCGACGACCCGGCCACGGTCCACCGTCCCCCGACTGGGCCATGCGTCGACCGCGCAGGCTGGACAGGGAGAGCGCGACCTGGACGCCGGCCAAGCCCCGGCACCGCCGGGGTCGCTCGAGAATGTCCGGACCTACCTCGGTCGACGACGGGACCGGGCAAGTCTCCCGGCGCGGCGGCTACTCGCGCGAGTCATGACCAGAGCGCTCCTCGCCGAGACTCCGTTCCACGCGGCGGCGATGGTAGAGCGTGGGACCGTCCTTCGGGTCGACGGCGAGCGCCTCATCGAAGGCGACCAGCGCCTGTTCCCATTGACCGGCCGCCGCGGCGCGGCGGCCCTCTTCGTACGCGGACATCAGCCGCTCGCGCTCGGGGCCGAGCTCCTCCCGGCGGGCTCCCACCAACTCGAAGACCTTGACCGGCTTCGTCCGCCCCTTGACCACGATGTCGTCCAGCTCGCGGGCAACCATGTCCGCCCCGGCCTGCTGGAGCGTAGCTTCGCTGATCATAATCCGGGTCCCGTAGATTTTGTTGGCGACCTCCAGGCGCGCGCCCAGGTTCACGTTGTCTCCGAGGACCGTGTAGTCGAACAGCTCGCGGCTCCCCATGTTCCCCACGATCATGTCCCCGGTGTGGATGCCGATGCGGCATCTCCAGGGGTGAAGCCCCTCCTCCTCCCACCGCCTGCCGAGCTCGGCCAGATGAGCCTGCATCTGGAGCGCCGCCATGCATGCGCAGCGAGCGTGATCCTCGAAGAAGACGGGCGCGCCGAACTCGGCCATGATGGCATCCCCCTCGAACTTGTCGACGATCCCCTGGTTCTCGAGGATAATCTCGCTCATGGCGGTCAGGTAATCGTTCAGGTGGTCGGCCAGCTCCCTCGGGGTCATCGTTTCGGAGATCGTCGTGAAGCTCTCGATGTCCGAGAAGAGGACCGTCAGCTCGCGCTCCTCTCCCCCCAGGGTGAGCAGCTCCGGGCGGCGGATGATCTCGTCCACCACGCGCGAAGGCACGTAGTGGGAGAACATCCCGCGGATCATACGCTTGTCCTTCTGCTCGGCCAGGTACAGCCAGGCCGTCTGAGAGGAGTAGGCGAGTCCGGTGGAGAAGACGGGTGCCACGATGTCCAACCACCAGCCCTGGGCTTCGAAGAGCCAGAAGGCCAGGACTGTCTCGCCGGCGGCGAGGCCGAGCGCCAGCCCCAGCCCCGCAAACACACCCATTCGCGCCGCGAGGAAACAGGCCAGGAACGCCCACAGGAGCGCCAGGAGCGGGCGGAACCACAGGGACGCCTGCGCCGGGCGGAAGATGTAGTTGCCACTCATGATCGTGTTGAGGGCGTGGGCGTGCATCTCCACACCGGGCGTGAGGACCTTCTCCCCGCGAAAGCCGAAGAAGGGCGTCTGGATGAAGTCATGGAGCTCCTGGGCCGTGTAGCCGATCAGCACGATCTTCTGGCGAAACACGCCCGATTCGAGCCAGAGATCGAAGATGTCCGTGTCCGCCTCCGCCCGGGGTAGATCGAAGGAACCGTCGTCGAGAACATTCGAGTAGGAGTACCGACGGAAGCTGGAGGCCGGCCCGCAGTAGTTGATAAGCATCGTCTGTCGGTCGTGCTTGGGAATCACGTAGGACCCCACCCGCGCCGTTTTCGGTCCCTCTTCCACCGCGGTGTTGGCCGGGAGCCCCTGGTAGGCCTTGAGCACCTGGAGGGCGAGCGTGGCGAACTGCCGCCCGCCGAACGTGACGCTGGTTCCGTACCGCCGTACGGCATTGTCGCTGTCGGAGTACTGGTCGATGAGCCCCCACCCCCACGACGCCTCCGTGAGTTCCTCGACCGGCGGCAGGATGGTGGTGGCCCGGCCGTGCGTCCGGCTGAGCAGCGTCTTTCCGGAGAGGATCACGTTGCCCGCGCGGCGGATGGCGTCGGCCAGGACCGCCGTAGCCTCCGGGTCGCGTCCTTCGGTGAACACCACGTCGAAGACGACCAGACGCGCTCCCGCTCGGTGGAGATTGTCCACCAGCCGCGCGTGCAGCCGGCGATTCCAGGGATACGGCTGGTCGAGGTCGGACTCGCTCGTCTGATCGATGGCCACGACGACGATTTCCTCGCTCCGGTCGATCGGCCCGCGCCATCGAAACCGCATGTCCAGGAGCGAGAGCTCGACGTTCTCGAGGAAGGTCAGGGACGCCATGAAGGTGGCGATGAGGGCCGCCCCGAGCGCGGAGACCAGCGTCGGAGTCCAACCGTGCCCGATGCGCATCCGGTCTGACTCCGGCCAACAGCCTCAACCTATGCCACCCCCTCTACGAGATCCGACCGCCGCCGGCCAGGACGACGCCCGGGTGCGTCCAGAGCCTCTCTCCGCGGGGATGCCTGAATCACCCGGGCTAGAAGTCCTGTGCCAGGCGGAGGCTGAACACGGTTTCCTCGTAGTCGTTGCCTGAATCCACCGCATCCGCGAAGTCCACGAGGCTCAGGCGCCCGCTCAGGAAGGTCCTGGTGGCCAGGCGGTAGCGGGCCCCCGTATCGAGCGTGAGCTTGTCCCCGCCCAGCACGCTCTGGTTGCTGTCCCCGTTCACGTGGATGATCGACGCATGCGTCTCCAACCGGCCCCCGAGGAAATCGTAGGTCCCCCGGAGCCGGCGCGTGCTGTACTTCACGTGGGCTCCCGTGAACGGGTACTCGGTGTCGTTGACGCCATAAGCCAACTCAAGCATCAGCGGCAGTGCGTCGAACAGAGTGGTCCAGCCGAGGATCCAGTCGGTCTGGGTGGCGTCGGCGAAGGGACTGAAGGCGTCCGTCTTGGAGCGCATGTAGCTCGCCGAGAGCTCATGGCCCTGGTAGAGGCGGAAGTGATAGCCGGTCCGGGTCCAGAGGGTGGCCGTCCGATCGTCTACCCGAGCACCGCTCTCCCCGCGGGCGTCGTTCTCCCGATCGTACAGGCGGTAGGAGAGGGTCAGGTGCTGGAGGGGCGCGCGCCTCGGGACGAAGGAGGTCGTCACCCCGACGATCCGCGTGTCGGTGGTGAATTCCTTGTCGTCGTTCAGGTTATCCTCGAAGCGTTCGAGTTCCCCCGACACCCGCAGACGCTTGCCGAAGAGCCGGAACGTATCGGTCGCGCGGAAGCCCCGCTTGTCGCTCTGGATGGAGGGCGCCGCCAGCGACACGAAGGAGGGCCCCACCCGCTGGTACCGGCCCTCGAAGATATGTCCGAGCAGGTTCCACTTCACCCCCCCCCGGAAGGCGAAGCTGGACAGATCCCGTGGGTCCAGCGGACGCGTGCTCAGGTTCATGATGAAGAGGTCTTCGTAGTCCATCGGATCGAAGGGTACGTTGGCGTCCTCCACCAGGTCCTCGATTTCCTCTTCGGACATGGCACCGCCAGAGATGTCCTCCGTGATGAAGCTGAGCGCGGCACTGGCCTCGAGAATCAACCGCCGCTTGAACGGAGCCAGGACGAAATCGGAGCCGAATACGATGTTGTCCTTGGGGAGGAGGCCGGCCGGGATCGACCCGGTGTCGTCACGCACCCGGACGCCGTCGAACCCCAGCTGGAACGTACGCCCTCGCCCCAGAGCCACCCGGGCCCCGACCAGGCCGCGCTCGAAGGTGGCCCCGCTGATGGCGAGCGTGTCCCCCGTGGCCGGGTCGGTCTGAATCTCACCCTCGATGCCCCTGCGGATGGCGCCCTGGAGAGCCGTGATTTCCATCCACCCCAGACGGAGGTATCCGCCCACGCCCCTCGTTCGCTTCCCACGCAGCACCATCGGGGAGAACGTGTAGTTCACGTCCCCGGCATCCATCCCGACCCACCCGTGGTCCAGGTGGACTCGGTAGCGGTTCCGCGGCTGGAAACCCCCGCCCTCGTCCGAGGTCAGGAACATCGTCCCGTCGTAGTTCCATCCGCCCACGTGCCCGCCCAGACGGATCCGGGCCGTGTTGGTCTTGTCCGGTTCCTGCCGGAGCGGCGCACCCGGCCCCGAGAGGTCGTCGACGCGGGTCTCCAGAACGACGCGGCCCCCGAGGCCCCATCCGGGCTCTGTTTCGATCCGACCCTCCACGAAGACATCGCGGCGAAGGCCCGGCAGA
>Ga0180437_10010976_pt1 | contig 10947 bp, 15 predicted proteins | sample SS_ome_4_FD_132410 | JGI IMG/M metagenome (GOLD analysis project Ga0180437, IMG submission 132410) | Hypersaline lake sediment archaeal communities from the Salton Sea, California, USA - SS_3_D_1 metaG | ecosystem: Environmental > Aquatic > Non-marine Saline and Alkaline > Hypersaline >... | reverse complement strand
CCGGTGAAAGTTGAAATGCCGTCCATCGGACAATGTAACGTTCGATTGCCAGACGGTAAATGTTATTGGGGTTATGGCACATTGCCGCCCCAATCAGAAGAAATTTGGTATTTGGGGAATGGTTGGTTCACTTTTGAATTGGAAGGCCAGCGATTTTTAGGAAGTGTAACCAGATCGGTCGCTCCTTTCCCTAAATAGGGCATCAAAGCAGCCAAGCAGTAATGGTAAGCCATTGGCTGGTAAGGACTTACGGCAATTCCTAATTTCCTGCTTTACAAAGCCATCATCTGGGCTATAATACATTACGCGATAAGGCGAACAATTTTTCACTAACCAAGGAGAAAATCATGTTGAAATCGACTGAGTTCTCGTAGGTCAACTACGTGTATGTTTTGGTTCGTAAGGACCTCCCACCCTCTCAGATTGCTGTTCAGGCAATCCATGCGGCCATTGAATTGGCACGTTCTCGTATCTCTCCCGATGAAGAGCATCCCCATCTTGTGTTGTGTGGGGTGAAGTCTGAGCTTCAACTCTTTAACGCTCTTCAAAGACTCCAGAAAGCTGGGATTCCCCACAAGCCGTTTTTTGAAGCTGACCGCGACGATGAGCTTACGGCTATCGCTGCTGGACCTGTTTCGGGCGAAGACCGCCAGCATTTTAGGCGGTACAACCTTCTTCAAGATTCTGTGATGGAGGAGGTAGCAGCATGAATGATAATTTCAGACATCTACAGCGTCTAGCTGTGGAATATGACGGACATCTTCGTGCTGGCACTGAAGATTCCGATGACGCAGCCGGTTGTGAGTTGGAACTAGCTCATTGCTATTTCCATGCAACCAATGAAGAATGTGAAGCCTTTCAAAACTTTATGTCTTATCTTGAACGAAGGAGAAATTCCATGAGTACCGTTACTGAAACTGCTGTCTACGAGAGTCGTTGGGGATTCCATCCTGTTTCCTACGAAAGCTTCCGCAAGCTTAAATTCCTTCACAAATGGTATTACCAGACGTTGAAGGACCACGCTCGGTGGAGAAGGTGGAATCGCAAGTTTCCTCACAACCGGAAAGGACCGGAACCTCAATACTGTCCTTTCTTCTGTAAGGACAACAAGTTCTGGCGACCGGAGGACCATGGTGTCGTGGAGGCCTACCAACAGGCCCGTATGCCGGTCCCGCGTGAAGAAGTTCAGCCCTTGGTGCTTTCTGTCGAGGTGATCGACCGGATGTATGAAGAGGTGAAAGCCTGGGTTGACAAACAGGGGAAATCCTGCTAAGATCCTCACTTGGACGGAGGTTTTAGAGAGTTTGCAATTAGGGCTTGCCACCCCCAACTTGTAGTTCTCTTTACTTCCATTTCATTACAGGCCCCTTTCGCCCTACGGGCGAAAGGGGCCATTTTGTTGCTACATAGGGTATGGGTAGTCAGTTTGGTCAAGACAAATGGGTTTTACAGAATGTCCGAGGGAAGGGCTATTTTGTCGATATCGGAGCGACGAACGGCATCTCTCTTAGCAACACTCACGCACTAGAGAAGGCTGGGTGGACTGGGATTTGTGTGGAGCCGCACGACGAAGCTTTCAAGAAGTTGCAAAAGAATCGCAAATGTCATGTTTGCGATCTGTGTGTTTTAGATCGAACTGGTTTGGAGGTTGATTTCTGCAAGGCCCAAAAGCCCAATCCCGTCTGGTCGGGTATTCCTTCGTTTTTTAGTGATGGCCGCAAAAGAAAGGGGGAGATCGTTAAGAAGAAGACGATTTCTCTGAACGATCTGCTGGATCACTTCAATGCCCCCAAATGGATTGGTTATTTGAGCATTGATACTGAGAATTCTGAGTGGAAAATCTTGGAAGGGTTTGATTTTAGCCACACGTTTCAATGCATTACTGTAGAACACAATTTTGTATCAAAGAACAGAAATAGAATCAGGGCCCTCCTGAGGGAGCATGGATACAAGAGGGTGCGTAGGGTTTTCGTGGAAGATTGGTATTTAAGAGACATGCCGCTGCTATAGGAACATCTTCGCGTCTGAGAAACGTCCTTGTTTGTCTACGTTCAAAAACTCCTTCCCGCAGACATTTCTTGGCCACCAGTAGTCTCCCTGGTTATATCTCAGCCAGAATTTAGGACAGATAATGGTTTTGGCTTTTTCGTTGAGCCATGCTCCCCACCAACCGAATGAAGAGTTGGAAATTATCAGGTGCTTTGCATTACGCAGGAGGAATTGTTGGGGGCCTTCGCTTAACTGGGGCACTTCGAATTGAGGAAACCGTTTCTTGGCCGCTGGTACGTCTTCTGTGATGACTGTGTATCGGATGTTTCCGTAGAGCTTTTTTATTTTGTCAAGGCAGAAGTCGTAGTAGCTCTTTGGCAGATAGAAAGCTCCCCCGTAAAACCCTTTCTTGTAGTCGGTCCCTCTGAATTGAATGATTCCTTCTACGTCACCCAGGTCGGAGTAGTCTTCTTTAAAACGGAACCAGTTGAGGACGTTTTGCTTGTTGTTTCGGATATAGTTCTCACACTGGAAGAAGCCGTTTAGCTCGGTCCCATCTCGTATGGCTAGGAGTTTGGGAATGTATGCTTGATTGTACGGTTCTTTGAACCGATGCCTCACGGCAGCCGGATTGAACTCTTGTCCAAGATCGCAATCGAAGAGGGTTTTGCCCAAGAAATTTCCATCTAACGCAAAGTCAAATCCATTGGTTTCGGCAATAGTCCTAGTTACGGCGTATTGCCACATTTGATTGCCCAGACGCCCTTTTAGTTTGACGGAGATCATAGCAGTTTGATCCTCCATATCTTTCTTTTCAGAGCCTCTTTGTCGATTCTGGGGGCCGGATTGTTTTTGCCAGATGGCGGTCCAAAAAACTGGTGTGATAATCCCAAGTGTTCGCACAGATAAAAGAAATGACCTCGGTGACCAAACTTGATTTCTATGACCTCGGCGTGTGATTGCATGAAGATGGTATTGGTCAAGGCACCCCCATGCTGGGCGACTACGCAATCGGCATGATGAAATAAACTGACGTTCTTCTTGAGAGTCGCGTTTTCTAACCGAACGAACCTAGTTGAGTCCATGTCTGCAATGTGGTTGTAAAACGCTTTCATGTTGGGAACAGACCTTCGCAGAATTCCCGAGCGATGATTTATCTTTTCGTAGCTCTCCCGAGGCAGTCCCCGATCAACAACAAGAACATCCGTTGAGTCAGAACTATCAGCAAAGTTTTCTATGAGGTATTTTGTGGCTATCGATATAACCTTATGAAACGACTTCTTCTTGTTCACGACATCTAGATTGTCCAGAATCACGTCCGCATCTTTTGGGGACAGGTTTTCGTTGAAAGAAACAGCAACATTATTGGCTTGTAAATATGGCAAGTCCAAGACGTGTCGGTTCATTGGCCCAAAATCCCGCAACTCAATCTTTTGGTCTTTGATTTTGTTGGTTATTAGGTAATGAATTAGCGGGCAAAAGGCTCCCAGCATAAAATGATAGTAATGCCAAGGGTGCCCTTTGGGATTGATCTTGGAAAATATAGCTGTCATTTCTAGTATATAGCAAATGAAGGCTTTAGTAACTGGCAGCAATGGGCTTATCGGCTCCGAAATTTTTCGGGAATTGGGTGGTCTTGGGCTAGACAATGACATGCGAAAGACGTTCTTCGGGCCCGAGGGCAGTACCGCCCAGAACGCATCCGACAACACGCTGAACTGCGACATTCGTGATTACGGTCGCATTGAAGCTCTCTTCAAGGCCGAACGATTTGATACAATCATCCATTGTGCTGCCCAGCCATCGCACGAAGCTTCTTTATCGAATCCCCTTCTAGATTTCTCCATCAACGCAGAAGCAACAGTTCATTTGTTGGAGATGACCAGGACATACTGTCCCGATGCTGTTTTCATTTTTGTTAGTACGAATAAGGTGTACGGGGATTATCCCAATAGGTTGCCTCTGGTGGAATTGGAAACACGCTACGAGTTTGCCGATTGTCAAGGCATAGATGAAAGCTGTCCGATAGACCAATCTACCCACACAGTATTTGGAGTATCCAAGGCTGCGGCGGATTTGGCTGTCCAAGAATATGGCCGTACTTTTGGAATGAAAACCGTGTGCTTTAGGTGTGGCTGCATCACTGGCCGAAGACAGTCGGGAGTGCCATTGCATGGATTTCTCAATTATGCTTGTAAGGCAGCCAGGGAGTCGAAGGAGTACACGATCCTTGGTTACAAGGGCAAGCAAGTTCGGGATAATTTACATGCTACGGATCTTGTGTCTGCTTTTGTGGAGTACATCAATAATCCCAGACCGGGACAAGTTTACAATATGGGAGGAGAGAAACGAAACTCTTGCTCTGTTTTGGAGATGGTGGGCCGACTAGGTCTAAAAACTACCTATCAAGAGAATCCTCGGCTTGGGGATCACATCTGTTACTATACGAATATGGCCAAGTTCAGAAAGGATTATCCTCTCTGGCAGCCGCGAATGACTCTGGATGATATTTTTGAAGACCTTCTATGGCCTTGTATCGATGTCTAATCGCCATCAGTTAGGGAGCCGCGATTCCCAGCCACCCCAGAGAAGCACCAATAGTGGTTACCAGACCCGTTGTCGGGTGGACAGTGCAAAGAGTCCCCATAACAGACGCATCAATGCGAACCCCGTAAATCGTTCCACTGAGTTCACACATATCCCGAATTGGTCCGCTCGAAAGCGGAACTGGCGGCCCAAGTACGCCTGTGGCCAAAATGATGGGATAGATGTCGGTCCCCATGGAGTAGTAGGCCGGGCCAGCCGCCGTCTGAACGAGGGATTGACCCTTCAAGGTGCCAAAGTTCAACGTGGCGAGGAGGGCCGATGAAAGTCCCGTCGTCTTGTCAACAGCGTGATACCGGCCACTAGAGCAACCCGCACCTTCCATGGCGAACATCTGCCCCGTTGGGTCAAAGACACTCCCAGAGCCGGGACATGCACCACCACTAATCTGCGATGGGGCCGGGCTTGCCAATCCAGTGATGGTGTCGATAACCCAGATGCGACCCGTAAGCGGACCACCTCCATCAGGATAGCCAGTAACACCGTACAGAATGCCCGAGGTGGGGTCAACAGCGAGGGACCGCATGTCTGGCACACCACAAGGCCCGATAGGCGTCCTGACACCCGTAGTTGGGTCCACAGAGTAGAGGATGCTAGTGTCATCCGTAGCAAACAGCGGTGTTGGCGGAGTGGGCGGCGTTGGGGTTGATGAAGTGGCGACCGATTCAAAAGATGGCCTAGTATTTATATCCAACTCTATCTGATCTTCAACTCCTTCGTAGTAGATAAATTCACCCGTGTTGATGTCGTCCTCATCCCCATCTTTCATCTTTCTTGAGCCCAACAATCGGTCTTGGATGTAATAATCTACACGTTCAGCCATGTCGTCCCTATCGTCCCGGTCGAACGGAGGATTGCTCTGAGTCTTCACGCGGGTATCGGGACTCATTTTGCCGTCTTGTGGTAATGCCCCTTCAAAAAACCCAATTCCACCATCATAATCTGGTGCTGTTCCTGTTCTGCGTTGAACCGTTTCTTTTTCTAGATAAACCGAACCATTTCCATTGACATATCTTCCGTCAATCTCTATGTCAAATTTAAGAACAACATCGTCGTTTTCTTCTGCGACATAAAGAGATCGATTATGGAAGGTGACTCCTCCTTCAAGATCGGCACTTCCACTTAGGAGACTTTCAATTTCGGCTGTCGATATGTATGTTGAAATCGCTCCTGCTGGTGTGACACGCATAATTGCGTCGAGGGTGTCATCTGCAATGACAATGTCCCCATTATCGGGGTGAAAATCCATATAGACATCAGGATCGGAAAGGGTGTGGTCAATAACGACTGTGGGGGTTCCTGTTACGACATCTACTTCGAAAAGAGCCGGGGGTGTGTCATCTGATGCGACGTAGAGCTTTCCCTCATCATTGACAATGGGCCCCGAAACCAATGAAACCGAAGTTATGCCCGCTAGGGCCTCAAATGCGGCTTGGGTTGTTAGTGTATAGACGGCTCCTGTTTCTGGATGCATTTTTAGAACACTGTCACTATAAGATTCCACAGCATACAGCCAACCTTCGTGAAAGGCTATCGCTCTGAGGGTTGCGTCTGCATTTCCTGTCTCCGCAATGATCGTTGCATTTTGAATGACCACTTCCAATTCTTCGGTGGCAAATCCATATCTCAAAACCGAGGTTGCATCATTCGCACCATCCCATCCATCTGCGGTGAAATACAAAAACCCACCGTTTGCCTTGTTGATGGCTAGGCCGTTATTGTTGTAATTCAAATCCGACCCGTATCCCTCATCTTGCAAAGCTTGTTGGATTTCAAAGGCTTGGATGAGAATATCGACTCGTTGTTCGGAATTTGCTTGCAGAATGTGCTTGGACCCATGGTCCATGATTATTAAATCATTCAGGTTTATCATTTGGGTTCTCCCTTTAGACTATTTAGTCTGCTGCACTCTATTATCCTGGAGGTAACTAGAATGTATAAAGTAGCTGCTTATGACAACCAGGGTGTAACCCACTGGTACAGAAAAGAGGAAGGAAAAGAGAGGAATGACTGGGTCGATGACATGAAAAAGGCTACCGTTTTCGAAACCCAGCAAGATGCAGATTATGTGGTGATGAACCTGTACTCTTCAGTCGGTCGAGGCAACTATACCACAGTCCCAGTGCAACCGCCTGGCTATCTGGATCATAAGTTTCAGGTTGAGGTTGAGCTTCTTCCCAAGACAACCCTTAATGCTGGAAATTACTGTCCCCAGAAGCATTTGAAGGTGGGTGTGTCGATCATTTCAGAAGCCCAGCACGATGGCCGTTCTTGGACCGAAGCCTATGTTGAAGAACAGGAACAAATGTTAGTTGAGGCTATGCTGAATGATTTGCGGCCCAAACTTTTGGATGCCGTCAAGAAGGTCGCTCCTTTTGATTGCCATGTGTTTAAGGATGAACATGAATGCAAATGAAAGATTTCTAAATGAAGCTAGAGAGCTTGAAAAGCGTTGGGAGGCTCACTCCACGGCTGCTGGACCCGACACGTTTGACGCAGCACGGAAAGACTTCAGGAGGAGTGCGGTGGCTGCTGACTTAGAGTGTCATCGTTTGCCTGGAGAGGCTGTTTGTGAAGATTGCGAAGAACTCGCCAGTTTTTCTAGACGAACCCATGAGCCCAATCCCAGAGGAAATTTCATTTCGTACTATTGTTCCATCCATGCCCCAGAAGATGCTGGGTGTTTTGTGGTGAAGGAGGCTAGGCATAAATTCAAATGAAGATTCTAAAACCCTCAGAACAAAAACGTGAGTTGGATTATCTTGTCACTGGAGTAAGTCGTAGTGGTACGGTTTACATGGCAAAACTTTTGACCAGCCTGGGATTCCCTTGCACCCACGAGGCCGTGTTTACCCCGTATGGATTCAAGAATGCTAGCAAGACCAATAGTGCCGTGTCCATCCATGATGGTCCATGGCTAAACAACACAGACAAGATTGTCGCAGAATCCAGTTATATGGGGGCTCCACACGTCAAGTCCCTGAGATGTTTGCGAGAAACAAAGGTCATTCATCTCATTCGGGAGCCCTTGAGAGTTGTCTTCTCTATTTTGGATGGATTCAATTACTTCCAACATTCTCATCCTGACAACGACCCATACCAAACGTTCATTTATGTTCACGTCCCAGATTTGACTCAAGATTTAGATCCTGTGTCTAGAGCTTGTCTTTTTTATATGGAATGGAACGAAATGATCGAAAAACAGAACCCAGATTTCGTTTATCACGTCGAATCCGATGTTGAGCTTCTAGCGGAATTTTTAGGTGTAGAAGCCAACAACTACTTCCAAAACCGACGTGCTAATAGTCGTTCAAATGGGTTTAGTCACACTCACGACGATATTCCAGAAGGCCCAATCAAAGACCGCTTCATCGAGATGTCGAAAAGGTACGGTTACACTATAATAAGTGCATGAAGATAGCCTCTACTTTAATGACTCATGGTGACACGCCCTGTGTTAATGACACCATTGAAGCGATGCAACGATATCTCACCAACGACATCCTTATGTTGGTTGATGGAGCCTATTGGGAAGATTGGGGCAAAGACGCAGACGTTCCAGTCTACAAAATGTCTGGTTTTCATCACAACTTTTTTAGGGGTTGCTACAGGAACATTACGTTAGGACTCATGAAAGTAGTCGATCTGTTTCCTGACGCGGATTGGTACTGTCACACAGAGTACGATACGCTTTTTGTCTCGGATGCATTTAAAGAGGATCTAGAAAAGGCCGAAGCAGATGGTGTTTGGTGCATGGGGAATGATTGTCGAACTGGATACTTTGAGCTTCCCTTTTTGGAGTATATCGTAGGAGGCAAGATTTCTGTCACCAAGTACATGCTGGGCTGCTGTATCTTTTATCATCGTGATTTCCTTCACAAGTTGAAGAACATTGATCTTTTTAATCGCCTCTTGTATCTCACCAATGACTTTAGTCGAGGCTACTTCCCTGATTACGATGAACAAGGTGGATGGGAACTTGCAGAGCATCTTTATCCTACACTGGCCAACCTTTTTGGTGGACGGGTAAGAGGACAGGCATATTACAGCACAGAGGGATGGCACGGGAATTACGAGCGATATGCCTTGAGATGGCAGCCGGAATTGACCATGGATGACGTATTCCCAGGAGCGTCTATTTTGCATCCGGTTAAGGTTTACGACTGTCCTATCAGGGCACATTTTAGAGAGAAGAGAAATGATTGAACGCGAATATGATCCTGTTTTGCTGGCCTTCATCCTTGATGTGAAGCCCATGATACTGCCCCAAGTCAAAGAGCAGTTGGTGGAAGCCGTGAGTCAGATGGAATCCGATGAGAAAGCATACATATATCATCCAGGCAATGCAAACATTCCCCGTTGGGTTGGCCAAGCTGTCGGTTGTGTTGCAAACTACAAGCCCGCTAAAATCGATTTCAAAACAGCTTATAAGACCGTCCTTGGTTTAATGGCAGAAGAAGACTATGATGCTCGTCGTTTCCTGTTTGTAGTGATCGATGGCTGTTACCTCCACAAGTCGGAGGCAATAAGACATAAACTGGACCGAATCATAGAACAAAAGAACTTGCCCGTTTGGGATCGACAAGAAATTAAGCCGATAATCTACCAAACAGAAGGGGTGAGTTCTGGTAATACTTGGCACGACTGTTTAACGATTAGCCTGGACAACTTGGCATCCTGTATTAAGGACACGTATAAAAATGGAAGAACCGAAACATCTGAGGAAGACGAAGCCGATAAGACCCGCGATATTCAATAGCGAACCGGTTGACATCATCATTCCTTTTCACGGAGCTTACAGGCACACAAGTAAGCTCATAGAAACGATTCTATTTGTAACGCGAAGCAATCCATACCAAATTTGTCTGGTAGATGATTGTTCCCCTAACGAAAAATACATCGAGCAACTGAAGAAAGCTCCCCAGACGGTCGTTTATCGCACACCGAATCACCTGGGTTTTGCCGGGGCTCTCCAATTTGGTTTTGAACGAACCGAACAGCCTTGGGTCATTTTTATGCATTCCGATTGCGTGGTTTCAGACGCGGGCTGGATGATTGAATTGGGTCGATCTCTTTTGCACTGGCATCACCAGGGAATTCCGGTTAGGATGGTGTCGGCTAGGTCGAATAACCCAGGAGGCGGCCCCAAGGAGTTGCGAACAGTCAGCAAATCTCACACAAAGGATGTGGTTGTAGAAGAAGGCCACTTACCATTGTATTGTGCGATGTGTCATCGAACGCTCTTCCAACAGATTGGGGGCTTTATAAAGAACTATCCGCTGGCTTTTTACGAAGACGAAGAGCTAGCTTACAGAATGAAAAAGCATGGTTTTAAACAGGGAATTTGCGGTAAAAGCTGGGTTCAACATGAAGGCGGCAAGACTATAGAGTACGTCTGCAAGAGGAATCCAAAGGCGAAGGAGATCATGGAAGGTAATCGAGAACGATGTGTGTTGGATATGTCCATAGTTAAAAACTCGTAATACGCATAAATACTATAGGAACATGTTCTAACATTAAGGAGGATTTCTCATGTTTTGTAGAAAAGCAGACGGGACTCTGACCGTGGTTGAATGGCGATTCTTCTTGGTCACATGCCCCAAGGTAAATCAGCTTTGTAGCACTACGTCTGGAGCGTGGGTTGCTGCGACTACGGTTTGCCAGCAAGCCCTGTTCTAATCGAAAGGACAAGAATCGGCCCGCCTACGGCGGGCCGATTCACTATTACTATGGCAAAGAACACAGAAGAAAGAAAGGTTTTGGTATTCGGGCATCATCGGTCGGGCAATCACTACATGTGTGCCTTGGTGAATGTCAACTTTTTTGGTCGCGACGACTACCGATTTTTTTGCAACGGTAGGCAACACGCTCTAATTCGCGGCGTCCCCAAGAACAAAAAGTACATCTACATCTATCGAAATTTCGAAGATGTCTCGAAATCGATGTTTGCTATGCGGGCCCGATTCGGTCTGGAAGTGGATACCTTTGAGGACTTCCTGGCCCAGCGATATTGCGACATGTATACCGGCAAGATCGCGGTAAATTTGAGCGTCAACATCATGAGCAAGCAGTTCAAGGATCGATCCAGTTCGATCTTTTTCCACAACATCAAGCGGACTCCCAAGGAATGGCACGATTTCCATTTGGAGCATCATCTTCCCAAGGAAGGTACAGAAAACCTTCTTTTGGTATCTTACGACGAATTGAAAGCAGATTTTGACACACAAATTCGAAGGGTTGCTGATTTTTTAGGTAGCGACAAAAAGGATCTGGTAAATATTGGTGAAAAGGTTGGTTATACTCCCCTTTAATGTTTGAATTCGTGTTTACAAACTTCGAAATCTGGTCTATAAT
>Ga0180437_10010975_pt1 | contig 10948 bp, 8 predicted proteins | sample SS_ome_4_FD_132410 | JGI IMG/M metagenome (GOLD analysis project Ga0180437, IMG submission 132410) | Hypersaline lake sediment archaeal communities from the Salton Sea, California, USA - SS_3_D_1 metaG | ecosystem: Environmental > Aquatic > Non-marine Saline and Alkaline > Hypersaline > Sediment... | reverse complement strand
TGGCCGCGGGCGGCTTCAAAGTTGGCCGAGCAAAAGGGGGCAATCATTCCGTTCACCCGTTTCCCCCCTTCGGCTCGGCCTGCTTTGTAGCCGCCTGCGGCAAGAACCCCATCTCCCACGTAGGCAAGGTCTACAACGTCCTGGCTCTATTGGCTGCCCGCGACATTGTGGAAAAAGTGCCCAATGCCAAGGAGGCCGTTGTCTACATCCTCTCTCAGATCGGCCACCCCCTGGATCAACCTCTGGTAGCCAGCGCCCTGGTGCGGACGGCAGGCGGCCCACTGACAGCCGCCATCCAGAACGACGTGAAAGACGTGCTGGAGGAATGGCTGGCCAGCGTGACTGATACCGGTGCTATGATCAGGAGGAGGGAGATTACCCTCTTCTAGCGAATACCACTGTTGCGGTACAGATGGGCTCGGCTGACGATGCCTTGTCAGATAGGATAGAGCAGGCCCGAGGGAAAGCGGCACTGTTGCGCCACAGGCGGTTGTGCCTCCGGGACAATTGTCTTGCCTCAGGCCTGCTCCCCTTGCCTGGGGGATTAACTTTGCCGATTGCTCCGAAATGGTGTACAATCTGGGGGCGCAGCAAATAGAGACCATTACAAAGGAGTATGATATGCAACCCGCAAAACGCCTCTCTAACCTACCCCCGTATCTCTTCGCCCAGCTAGGGCAGCGCATCGCAGAACTACGGAAGCAAGGAGTTGATGTTATACGTCTGGACATCGGCAGCCCTGATATGCCGCCCGACGATGAGATCATCGAATCCCTGGCTCGCTCGGCTCGCCAGTCGGACCGCCACGGCTATGCTGGCTACTACGGTCTGCCAGAACTACGCCGGGCCATCGCTGATTACTACACCCGCCGCTTCGGAGTGGATCTGGACTCCGAGGGCGAGGTGCTCCCCCTGATCGGCTCCAAAGAGGGCCTGGCCAATCTCTCCCTGGCTTTCCTCGACCCCGGCGACGTGGCTCTGGTCCCCGACCCAGCCTATCCCACCTATGAGTTGGGCGCTTACTTGGCCGGGGGCACTACCCATCGCTTCCCTCTCCTGGCCGAGCGGGACTTTCTGCCCGATCTGGCGGCCATCCCTGTCGAGGTGGCGCGGCAAGCCAAGCTCTTCTGGCTGAATTACCCCAACAACCCCACCGGGGCGGTGGCCTCCCTGGAGTTCTTCACCGAGGCGGTAGCCTTTGCTCGGGAACATGACCTGCTCTTATGCCACGATGCCCCTTATTGCGAAGTCACCTACGAAGGCTACCGCCCTCCCAGCCTGTTGCAAGTAGAAGGGGCCAAGGAGGTCGCCATAGAGTTTAACTCCTTCTCCAAGACCTACAATATGGCCGGCTGGCGCATTGGGATGGCGGTAGGCAACCGTGCTGCTCTCAAGGCCCTGGGCCAGGTGAAGACCAACGTGGACTCCGGCATCTTCACCGCCATCCAGGAGGCAGCGCTGGTGGCCCTGACAAGCGATCAGACGTGGCTGGAGGGCCGCAACGCTATCTACCAGGAGCGGCGGGATATCATCCTGGAGGGCCTAGCTGCTGTGGGGATCAAGGCCCACAAACCGCTGGCCACCCTCTACATCTGGGCCGAGGTGCCGGAAGGCTACAGCTCGGCCGAGTTCGCCGATAAACTGCTGACTGAGAAAGGGGTCTCCCTTACTCCTGGCTCAGCCTATGGAGAGTATGGCGAGAGGTACCTGCGCGCCTCGGTAGGCATGGCGACGTCGCGTGTGCGGGAAGCTATGGACCGGCTGAAAGAGTTCAAGTTTTAACCCCGATGAACAAGGTCATTTCTGTTTTTGGCAGTTCACAGGTGGGGGAGGGAAGTCGAGACTACGAAGAGGCACGGCTGCTTGGCAGGCTGCTGGCTGAAGCAGGCTTCACAATCATGAACGGCGGCTACGCGGGCACCATGGAAGCCGTCAGCCGGGGCGCTAAAGAAGGTGGGGGACGGTCCATCGGTATCACCCTGCAATTGTTTGCCCACCGTTCTGCCAACCGCTGGCTTGATGAGCAAATGAAAATGCCCACCTACCTGACTCGCCTGGAACAGTTGACCGCCGCCTCCGATGGCTGCATTGCTCTGAAAGGCGGTGTAGGCACCCTGACGGAACTGAGCATCACCTGGAGCCTCTTGCAGATCAGAGCCGTCCCCCGCAAACCGTTCATCCTCCTTGGTCAGCATTGGCACAGGATCATGGACGTCCTCTCTCAGGAAACCTTCATCCGGCCACAGGATTTTGCCCTGCTGCAAGTGGTGGAGACAGCAGAAGCGGCACTGGAAGCCCTCAGCCGATCTTTCGGAGCGTAAATGGACAAAACACGAACTGTTTCAAGGTTGCAAACACTAAAAACTTCAGGCGGGACCTTCGGTCTCATAGATCTGATGCTGCTGGCGATGATCCTCATCTGGGGCATCAACTTTTCCGTCGTGAAAGCGGCCTTGGCAGAAATGACCCCCCTGAGCTTCAACAGCCTCCGCTTCCTCCTGGCCTCCGCTTTGACCCTACTCGCGCTCAAGCTCATCGAGGGGGATGTGGGTTTCGCTAGGGGAGACTGGTGGCGCTTGCTGGGTCTGGGATTGATCGGCAATACCTGCTACCAACTGCTCTTTATCAACGGCATAGACCACACCACAGCCGGCAACTCGGCCCTCCTATTGTCCACTACCCCTGTCTTTGTCTCCCTCATCGGCAGGGTTTTAGGCATCGAGCGCATAGAAAAATCGGCCTGGGTGGGTGTATTTTTCTCCCTCGCCGGCATCTTCCTGGTCGTCATCGGTTCAGGCAAGGAGCTAGGCTTAACCAAAGAGTCCATCGGAGGAGATATCCTGGTTCTGATCAGTGCCCTGATCTGGTCTCTCAACACCGTGCTTTCCAAGCCGATGCTTTCCCGTTACTCCGCCCTAAAGCTGACAGCCCTGGCCATGGTTGCTGGGACGCCTTTCATTGTGCTTTTCTCCATTCCCCAGTTGTTGGCCCAAAATTGGGCAGCGGTCTCATGGCAGGGCTGGCTGGGTTTGCTCTTCTCTGGAAGCATGGCCGTCGCCCTGGCCTACATCATCTGGAACTCGGGAGTGAGCAAGGTCGGCGGTGCACGGACAGCCGTCTATTCCAACCTCTCTCCCGTCATTGCCGCCATCTTTGCCTGGCTTACTTTGGGCGAGGCGATTACTGCCTTCATGGGCTTGGGGGCAGCGATGATCTTCCTCGGCATCTACTTGACCCGCAGACCAAGCCAGAGATAGAGGATTTCCCCCATGAGATCTCGCCTAGCCAACTTGGCCCGGACCGCGCTCCTTGTAGCGTCCCTGTGCGGATGTGCGCCGACCCAACCCAGCCCCACTCCTGTCGAGCCTCCGGCTGTGCCAGTTGCTTCGCCGACACCAGCACCGACGATTGAACCTGTTCCCAGTGCCACTCCTCCTCCCCCTCACTCGCCAACAGCCAAGCCAACGGAGGTGCCTGCCTCGCCCCCTCCACCTGCTCCACCAGTCGCCACGCCAACTAACACACCGACCACCATGTCCCTGCCCCTGTCGCCAACAAAGGCTCCCACTCCCGCTGTGCCCGCCCTCCACACCTGGATGCGCCTAACCCCCGTCGGTCAGGCAGTACACACTCTGACTCTCCATCCCATCCAGGACCAAGTCATCTACGCCGGGCTGGGGCAGGATCTGCAACTGAGCACCGATGGCGGACATTTCTGGCAAAGCATCGCCGTGGGGCTGCCGGCACCACCCTGCGCCGAGAGAGGAGCATGGCAAGTGACCATCAACCCTGCTCGCCCAGAAGAACTCTACGCCTACTTCCCTGGTCAGTCCCCCTGGCTTTTCGAGGACTGCCCAGCCGTGCTGGCCCGCTCCGACAGTGGCGGGAGTCACTGGACACCTCTGGCGCTACCGGAATTGCCCTGGCCCTGGGGAGCGAGGGGCGGTGGACCGAGCGAACTTGCTCCTCAAACCCTTTCCATTCACCCCCATCCCCAGACCGGGGACCTGTATGTGTGGGAGTACCTCCAGACGGACCCTCGCAGCGGCGGGGCAGAGGCGCTGTTAAAGTCGGTGGACAAAGGGCAGAGTTGGGAGGAGCTTCCCATGCCTCCCAACTATGGCACCTTCCCCAACCACCGCTTCTTCGGCTTTTATAGCGGAAAGGATGGGGCCGTCCTCTATGGCATGACCCAGGACGTCTACTACATGGACAGTGGCGTGAACCCCATCCACCTCTACCGTTCTGTAGATGGAGCCGCCCATTGGGAACAGGTCTCACTGCCCGAAAGCCCCCGGGGCTACGCTCCCCTGCCCAGTACCGCCGGGCTTTACGCGGCCGTGGCCTCCTATGCGGACTGGCGGAACGGAGCCCTGGATCTGTATCGGGTAGCCGACCTGGAGGGAGAGAAGATAGGCCGGCTGCCTCGCCTGGGCCACGTCTTCCCCGACGGCATCCTGCGTGTGGATCCAGGGGACGATACCGTGCTGATCTGGACCGACCGCCTCCGGGAGTCACTACGCGAGCCACCGACAGAGGCCATCTACCTCAGCGAGGATGGCGGCCGGACCTGGCTCCTACTGGACCTGCCCCAGCCCTTGACGATCAACGACCTGGCCGTGAGGCGTTCCATGTCCGGCGATTACGCCACCCTCTGTCTGGCCTCCGATGACGGCCTGTGGACCTATGCCTACCAACGGAGCCCCCTCACCAGCAACGCCCAGGCTACGGCCACTGCCGTGGTCGCGCGCGCTACCGCCACCGAGACTGCCGCCCGGGCCACGGTCACAGCCCACGCCGGGTCGCCACCGCCGGGCCGCTTTGCTCCCGACCTGGTCTTTGAGCCAGCCTGGCGGGACTACAGCCTGGACATGGTCACTTCGGTAGCCCACGCCTTCCCGGGCTGGGCTATGGAACCGGCTAAAGAGGTCGAGCTAGCCGTCCAGGGCTTTGGCTACGCCGAGGGATCGCTGAGCGAGCTCGCCACATGTGGCGTCACCCACTCACTGCTAGTGTGGCGCAGCGACACCCGCCAGATCTACTTCCTGCCCGAGGAGACCTACAGCGAGGACTGGCAATTCGTCACCAGACCCTGCCTGCCCCTCTATCGGGTCTACCTCGACACCTGGGAGCCGGGCCAGGCCAACAACGAGGATATCATCCCACCCTACGCTGATGCCATCGTGCCCCACTTTGGGATCGGCAAAGTGTGGCGCGGGCATTTCTATGGGGACCAGGGAGAGAAAGAAGGACTGAGACTCTATTTTGCCACGGGGCCCGAAGCGCACACCCAGGGCAAAGTGCAGCCTTTCGAGCAGGCCACGATGCTCTACAGGGAGGACACGGGAGAAATCTACGTCCTCTTCCCCGAGTTCATCCATCAGTCGGCTACGGGAGAGGGTCTGACGACAGACCCTCTCTGGTTCAAGATCGAGCGCCGGTAGTTATGAAATTGCTTCTCTTACGCCACGGCGAGACGGTTTTCAATGCCCAGGACCGGGCACAGGGTTTCAGCGACTCGGAACTGACCGAACTGGGCCGCCGACAGGCTCAAGCTCTAGCCAATGCCCTCGCCAAAGAAACCTTGGACGCCGTCTACGCCAGCGACCTACAGCGGGCTATGGACACGGCTCGCATCATCGCCCAGCCCCATGGACTATCAGTTCAGGTAGACCCTGGCCTGCGGGAGATCCATCAGGGCATTTTTGAGGGGCTAAGCGTAACCGAGATACAGACACAGTACCGCGAACTGGTGGAGAAATGGAGGGCTGCACCTGATCGCTTCGTCATGCCCGGAGGCGAGTCGCTGGCTCAAGTGCAGGAACGGGCCTGGGCCAGCGTGCAGCGCATCGTGGCCGCGCACCTGGAGGGGCAAGTGGTAGCCGTCAGCCACAACCTGACCATCATGGCCATCCTTTGCCGCGCTCTTACCATTGACCTAGCCCATTTCCGCCGTCTGCATCAGGACCTAGCGGCACGAAACACCATCGAATTCAGCCCTCAAGGCCCTAAAGTGACCCTGCTCAACGACACCTGTCACCTGAGGGACATAGAGCCAAGGACCGATGACCAGCCAGGAGGAGGATTACATCACAGCCAATGACAGCGCAAAAAAAGACTTACCTCTCCCTCATCCTGATAACCATACTTTGGGGCAACTCGTTCATCGCCATGAAACACGCCGTCCAATTCTTGACGCCCATGGAACTGACCATTTTGCGCTTTATCCCGGTGGCCATCGCCTTTGCCGCTTTGCTCCTGCCTACACAGCGGGCTTCCTTCTGGGCTATGGTCAGGACAGAGTGGCCGATCTTGATCCTCCTCGGTCTGACAGGTGCTGTGGCCTACAACATCTTCGTAATGACCGGATCACAGAAGCTCGCCGCTGGCACAGTCAGCCTGATTGTGCCTTCTCTGAACCCCGTCCTTACCTTTATATTGTCCATCATCTTCCTCAAGGAACGCCCCACGGTCAAAAAGGTGGCAGGTCTGATCCTCGCTTCCATCGGACTGTACATCATCGTCCGCTATGCCAGCAGCGAGCGCATAGATTTTAGCTATCTCCGCTATGTCTTTATCACCATGCTGGGCCCCCTTTGCTTTGCCATTTATACCATTCTGGGCAAACCCCTGGTGGCCAGATACCCTCCCTTGCAGGTCACCGGTGGGGCCATGATAGCCGCCGTCATCCCCCTTCTCTTCTTGATAGACGCTGACCTCATCGCCAAGTGGCCAACTCTGCCCGCCACCGTGTGGCTCAGCATCGCCTTTCTGTCTTTCCTCTGCACGGTCTTTGCTTTCGTGATCTGGTTTTGGGCTCTGCAGAGGATGGAGGCCAGTCAGGTGAGCAGCTTTACTTACCTGGTGCCACTATTTGGGGTATCTTTCAGCCAAATGATTCTGGGTGAGCCCATCACCTTGGCTCTGATCATCGGCGGCGCCATCCTCCTGAGCGGCGTCTACATCATCAATCGCCCCTAGCCCGTGAGTGAGCATAACATCAAGTACAAAGCCTCACACCTGAAATCAGGCGTGAGGCTTTTTAGTGTCATGCTAACAGATATAGTGTACCATCATCAGATGAATTTAGAGAACACCCTATCCTGCCAACTTTCTTATGACAGCATCCACTAGGGCCTCTAATCTCACCATCTGCTCATCTAAGGCATGTGCCTCTTGAAGGAGTGCCGCCAGGTCTGCGGGGGGCTCAGTCGTGGGCACCTCCGTGGTTTCATGTTCTACGGCAGTGGGCACTTCAACTGGGATCGGTTTGGACAGAACGGCAATGCGGTCAATGGTGGGCCCCAGGGTCTCGAAGGTGGCCCAGTCACCGGTGCCCCCCACCACGAAGATGCAACAGCCCATGACATAGTCGTCCTCGCAGAGCCGGTCATTGTACCACTTCAGGGACTGCCAATATTGCTCCTCGGTCAGTTCAGTTCGCCAGCCGACATCGCCACGACCGGGGTGCACAGCCTGGGTCATGCCACATTCGGTGATGATCGCCACGTGCTTGTCGCCGTACTCCTTGCGCACTTCTCTCATGAAACGGCGGTATTTGAGGCAAAGCCACATGCCTTCGTTGCCGTCCTCCAAACCCTGCTCATGAAGTCGCCACATAGTGGGCCAGTCGTACTCGTGAAACCCCAGATACTTGTGGGTCTCCAGAGTACGGGGAAAGTACTCGACGAAATCGCGGGCAGCCAGGTTCCCCGTAGCAAAGTTCATCGCCACCGCTTCCATCTCTGGGTAGCGCTCTTTCAAACGCTGGGCAAAAGCCACCTGAAAACGATCGTACTCCTCGTACAATTCCTTGGGGTGGTTGGTGATGATCCGCTCATTGAAAGACTCCCAGGCGTCGTAGAGCCCCATCTCATTGACCCGCTCAGCAAGAACGCGATCGGCGAACTCCCGGCCACGCCTCTCCGGGTCCGATTCGAATTCCTGATGCTCATCGTAGAGCCGGCCGATAATGAACGCCGAGGGGTGAATTTCCCGCACCTGCCTCCAGAAATCAACGTCGTGATGGAGGGTCTTGATCACCAACGGTTTCACCTCCTCGATAGCATGAAGCACCTCTGACTTTACCATGTTGACATGGAATCCAAGCTTGTTCATTGACCTTCTCCTTTACCTTTGGGCGTTGCACAGATGCGCTGCTACGACAGCTTAGGCCTGGGATGCTTTGACCTTCGCCAGAAGCATGTCCCCCCATCTCCGCCCGCTGTCCCATTGCTGTCCTGGTGACTGAGTGGCCACAAACTCTTTTTGCCCCCTGATGCTCTCCATCGGCAATCGCAACTCTTGCATCAGAAAGGCCAACAGCTTGCCCCCACTGCTCAACTGGGCCTCGGTGGGAACCTCATCAGTAAAGTTGCCAGCAAAACAGATGCACACCCCCAGCGGATTGTACCGCACATCGGAACCAGCAAAGTAGCACACCGTCTCCAGGCGGTTGGTCTGGTAGATCTTCCCGTCGGAGGTGATGTAGAAGTGATAGCCAATGCCCGGCCACTGCCTCTTCTCTACCAAATAGTCGGCAATCTTCTCAGGGGGAAAGTCGCTCGGCAGGACGCTATGTTGGATGACCAGGTATTGGATCTGGCCCAGACTACGGCTGTCGAAACGCTTGACCGGATGGCGGCGCAGGCGAGCGGTGACATCCTCCATCGGTGGTGGGGTGATGGCTGTTGGGGTGACAGGGGGAGGAATGACGACCGGTGTGGTGACCGTAGGAGTGGCTGGTGGGGTGACAGGCGGTGCAGAAACGGGAGTGGTCGTGGTGGCTGCCACCAACTGCTGGCGCAGCGTATCCACTTGCCTCCGCAATTGGACTATCATCTCCTGAGAGGTAGTCGCCTGCTGGCGCAGCCCCTGGACTTCCTGCTGCAACCGGGCTGACGTCGTCTGAGAAGCGGCCACTTGCTGGCGCAGTTCCTGCGCTTCCCTCTGCAATTGAGCTATCTTTTCCTGAGGCGTGGGCTCAACGGCCACCCCCACCACCTCTCGATCCAAGCGGGCCTGTTCAAGAAAGGCATTGTAGGCTGGTTTCCCGCTCCTGTCTGGTCTGCATAGTCCGTACTCTTTTCCAGGGAAATCCTGAGTGCAAAAGTAGATGGCCAGAGCTACACGTGGGTCTTGCCGCAAGTACTCGAAACCAGCCCTGAGGCTCCTGGCCTGAAAGTCCTCACCAGAAGCCGACGACCAACCGAATTCGGAGACATAGATCTTCTTATCACCCCTTTCCTGTTGCTGGACGATACTGGAAACGGCGTCAAGGTACTTCTTGTGGGTCCGCTGGATGTCTTCCGGGGTACTTCCTGCGCTCTCGCGAATATAAAGGTGATAGCCGATCCCGTCCAGGGGGTAGCTCTTGAATGAAGAACGCACTTTTGTCCAACCGTGCTTCTCCTTACCCGCCTGATAGGTATCTCTCAGATACCCGGTGGCCATGCTGGTCATATTCTCGGATCCCCCAATGTCATGGGCGAGAAGCGGACCCGAAACCAGGGTCACATCGGCCAATCCCCGCTCCAGCTTGACGGCACGGTATATCCGCTCCAGCATCTTGGCAAACCAATAGGGATGAATCCAGGCTTTGTCCCCGCCATGCCAATCGTTGGGCTCATTAAAGGACTCGAAGATCTTGACCCGGTCCCTGAAATGCTCGACGATGGCGACAAAGTTCTCTACATACCGATCAATCCAGGCATTGGCAGCATTATTCTCTCTGGCAATTCGGAAGTTATCTCCCGGCGAATCGAGCACGGCTTCGTGGCCAATGAGCCCGTAGACCTCGATACCTCTTCCCGTGAGACCATTGACGATTGTATCATACACTTGCAACCAACCGCTTTCGGCTGTAGAAGACCAGTGGTCTAGGAGGAAATTGATCCGCACGTAGGCTGCACCTGTGCCAGCCATGAAATCTGGTGGATAAACTCTCCACGCGGGAACCCCGTTCTCGACAGGCCTGTTACCATCGAGCCCTACTTTTCTCATGGTGTGTTCTCCTTTCGCTGTTCCTGTACCAACCTTGTGCTGAATCAGGGCACCGGGTCTTCCTCTAAAACTTCATCCGGTTTGACAAATATTATAGCAGATTCCAAGAGCGTTGACAATACTAAGCCTGAGATGCTCTAACCTCTGCCAGGAGCATGTCCCTCCACTTCCGCCCACTGTCCCACTGGTTCCCCGGCGACTGGGTGACCACAAACTCCTTGTGCCCCCTGATGCCCTCCATCGGCAAATGCAACTCTTGCATCAGAAAAGCCAACAGCTTGCCCCCCTTGCTCAATTGGGCCTCGGTGGGAATCTCATCAGTAAAGTTGCCGGCAAAACAGACGCACACCCCCAGCGGGTTGTTCTGCACGTTGGAGCCAGCAAAGTAGCACACTGTCTCCAGCCGGTTGGTCTGGTAGATGGTCCCATCGGAGGTGATGTAGAAATGGTAGCCAATGCCCGGCCACTGCTTCTTTTCCACTAGATAGTCGGCGATTCTCTCAGGGGGAAACTCGCCCGATAGGACGCTGTGTTGGATGACCAGGTATTTGATCTGGTCCAAGGTGCGCCTGTCGAAACGCTTGACCGGATGGCGGCGCAGGCGAGTGGTGACGTCTTCCATTGGGGGCGGCGCGATAGCTGGTGTGGTGACAGGGGGAGGAGTGACGACCGGTGTGGTGGCAGCAGAGACGACTGGTGTAGTGCTCACGACCGATGTGGTAACGGGGGTAGTAGCAGGTGAAGGAGGCACGGCTGGCCTGGCAACAGGAGTGGTCGTAGTGGCTGCAACCAACTGCTGGCGCAAACCCTGAACCTCCCACTGCAACTGAGTAACAGTCGCCTGCGAGACTGTTACCTGCTGGCGCAGGCTTTGAGCCTCTCGCTGCAATTGGATTGTCGTCTCCTGAGAGTTAGACAATTGCTGGCGCAGGCTTTGAGCCTCTCG
>Ga0180437_10010973_pt1 | contig 10950 bp, 5 predicted proteins | sample SS_ome_4_FD_132410 | JGI IMG/M metagenome (GOLD analysis project Ga0180437, IMG submission 132410) | Hypersaline lake sediment archaeal communities from the Salton Sea, California, USA - SS_3_D_1 metaG | ecosystem: Environmental > Aquatic > Non-marine Saline and Alkaline > Hypersaline > Sediment... | reverse complement strand
GTAAACCGAACCGCCGATTTCCTGTTAACGCTCAGAAACACTGGAAATGACACCTTACACATTTACAATATCATTACGAATGAACCCTTTCAGGGGCATCTCAACCAGTTTGTGATTGCTCCGAATGCCGCGCAGGAGCTGAAAGTTCAGTTCACACCGATTGCTGAAAAATTTTATCACGACCAATTAAGAATCATCAGTGATGATGGTGAACACTCGGTGGTTCTCAAGGGCCGGGGCATTCGTTTTCATCTGGCGCTTTCGGATTCGACTCATGATTTTGGTCCGGTAGAACTGTATCAGCGAACTTCCTGGAGTTTTCACCTTCGTAACCGCAGCGTGAGCGAATTAACAGTGAATTCAATGAAAATGACACAGGGAAAAGTTTTCGAGATTGAGCCAGCGGCGGCCGTCATTCAACCGGACGAGAGCTTGCACGCGAAGGTAAGTTTTGTACCCAATGATACGATTATTTTTCAAGATACGGTTAAAATCACTTACGCGACCAATGAGAACTTTTTTATCCCCGTTGTGGGAAAGGGCTGTTTTAATGAACAGGGACCGGTTTTAATAATCGAGCCTGACACACTTGATTTTAAAAAAGTCCGACTGGGTGCCACGGCAGTTGGTTCGATTACAGTGGCCAACGGTGGGAGCGAAGACCTGTCACTCACGGTGGATTATCCGGATGATCCGGCGTTTGAGGTGCCTGAATTACTGGATGTGTTGGCCTCGGCGCAATCGATTGTTATTCAAATCCTCTTTAAACCCACCGAACGGCGGCTTTATGAAGATCGGCTGGTGATTGAAACCAATAACAATGATGAAATCTTTTATTTAAAGGGCTTTGGGATTGCGCCAGCACTATTCGTTGCGGATTCCAGTTTTACCTTTGATAATACAGCCGTGGATAGTTCGCGTTCAGTGGTGGTTACGGTGAAAAATATCGGAAATGATACTTTAAAAATTTCTGCGATTCAGGCGGTCCCGAATGAATTCTCGGTGTTTCCGGATAAGGCATTGCTGGCTAGTGGGGATTCAATTCCCGTCACCGTGACTTTTCGCCCGGAGAGTAAAGGAAAATTCAAGGGGAGTTTAGTCATTAATTCCAATGATCCCGATCATCGGGAATACATTATTGATTTAACCGGCATTTCGGTGGGTCCGGATGTGAACGGACCGACAATTATTCATTCCCCGCTGACCTTACATCCCAAAAATCAACCGATTGTCATTAGCGCCCAAATCACCGATGATTATTCAGAAGTTGCTTCAGCCCGACTTTATTTTCGAAATGGGGGGCAGGCAAATTTTAATCCGGCCGTGGATTTAATCCCCGGCTCTGCGACTATTCCCGCGCCGTATGCCAATATTCGTGGTGTAGAATATTATCTGGAGGCAACGGATAAAGCCGGCAATCAGACCCGGTTGCCAGCACAGTCAGCCTGTTTTATCTCAATTGTTACCGACGCGCCTGGCGAATGTCAGCGTGATCACGACGATCAACCCGTAGCCCAGCCGGCCGGGAATGCTCAAACCGCGTATCGCCTGTTTTCGATTCCCTTAATTCTCGAAAATCCGCGCCCGTTAGCAGTCTTACAGGACGAATTAGGTGAGTATGATGAGACGCGTTGGGTTTTTGCTGATTATAATCCGGAAGCTGGGGACGCAAGTGGTTATGTTTATTTGAATCAAAAGGATAAAATTTCGGATTTCAATCCGGGGAAAGCTTTCTGGCTTTTGGTCAATAAACCAGGCATTGTGATCAAAAGCGGAAAAGGACGTTCCGTGGTAACAACGGAACCCTACTTAATTCCGTTACAGGTCGGTTGGAATTTGATTGGTGCCCCTTATGCTTTTTCAATCCCGAAAGCACAGTTACAATTGGCATCTGGTACGCCATTTCAACTGTTTACCTATCAGGGGAGCTGGGACACGGCCGCGGTGATTAAGCCCTGGGAAGGATATGCCATTCATAATTTTCAAGAATCGGTAGACACTCTTAAGGTTTTTCCTTATAAAGAAATGGTGCTGCTGTTGGCAAAAAATGCCCAGTCTGAATACGCCATAAATTGGCAGCTCAGCATTGAAGCCAGATGTCAACAGGCCAGTGATCATTTTAATTGGCTGGGCACCGTGAACGGAGCCAATAGCGGTTGGAATGATCTGAATCAACCGGAACCACCATTTATCGGTGAATTTATCAGTCTGTTTTTCCGGCATTCGGAATGGACAAAGACAACGTCTTGTTTTACGAGTGAGTTCCAACCCTATTCGGAAAAAGGGAATTCCTGGGAATTCGAGGTGGTGACGAATATTTGCGACGCGGATGTCATACTAACATTTCAGCAGTTACATAATATTCCCGACACCTTTAAAATTTTACTGATCGATCAAAACCGTAATGCGGTCAAGTCGCTGAATGCTGATTTAACCTATCGTTACCAGGTTGCGAATCCAAATACGCCGCGGCTGTTTAAGCTTTTTATTGGTCGAGAAGATTATTTAAAGGAACATGAGAAAGAAATTCCGCTGTTACCCAATTCATTTGAACTTACGCAATGCTATCCCAATCCGCTGCATTCACAAACAGTTATTCAGTATTTAATTCCAAGGCCCGGACCAATCTCGCTGACCATTTTTAATGTGCAGGGTCAAACAATTCGGGCATTTTGTGAAAATCGTTGGCATGAAGCCGGCACTTATCTTCAATCGTGGGATAGTCGTGATCAGAATGGGATTCTAGTGGCTAACGGGATTTATTTTTATCAACTAAAGACAGAACATTGTTGTCTCACCCGCAAAGTGATGATTGTCCGTTAGAATGCGTGTAATTAAATGTGAGAAAAAACCTTGCCGGTCAATTTCAACAGGGAAGTTGAGTCTTTAAACGATGCGATTTAAAATTAAATCTAGATCCGGATTTTTGATAATTTAAAAAAGCAGGGGTATTGATGACTATGAAAGTTAAATATCAGGGGGTCTGGCTGATTTATTGTATTTTATGCCTGACACTGTGGGGTACAATCCGGGGATATGCCCAGAATATCGATGAACAAAAAAAATTGGTCATTGAATTAATGACCCAGAAAAAATGGCAGGTTGCGATTGATACACTGAATGCCATGCGTTTACAGCGACTGGAGGACCCGGAATTATATTATCTTTTGGGGCAGGCGAATCTGGAATTAAAGGATTTCAAAAACGCTGAAGTCGCTTTTAAGATGGCTTTGTATTTTAAAAAAGCGTACCCGGAAGCCAATTATCAATTGGGTTTGGTTAAGCTAAAACAGGATTTACCCGGCGATGCGATTTATTTTTTCGATCAGGCGCTCAAATATAAAGCCGATTTTGAAGAAGCCAAGCGTAAACTGGGCGAGGCTTACTTCTTAGTGAATAAATTTCAATCAGCATTGGATATTTTTAATGTGCTGGTAAAGACCAATGAAAAGGATTATATTGCTTATTATTTTGTAGGGCAGATTCGTTATCATCAGGATTTACTGGATGCGGCTGTGTGGAATCTGGAACAGTGTCTGGCCATTTTTCCCGATTATTTCCCGGCCTTGAAACTCATTGCCCAAATTTATTTAGAGTCAAACCGTGAATTTGATGCGTTACCTTATCTTTATAACATTTTTTCGCTAGCCCCTGATTCGCTAAAAGACCGGCAACAGGTGAGTCAGCTTTTATATGAGCGGGGGAAAATTTTATTTCAGAAAAACGAGCTGGTTGAAGCCGTTCAAGATTTTGAGAAAGCTTTAATCCTCAATCCCAAAAACGGTGATGCCAGATTACTTCTGGAGGAAATTCAACGCAAAGATAATTATGATTCACTGATGACCCAGGCGCTGGTTGCATTCGAACAGGACAGTTTTTCAACGGCCCAAACTCTTTTTTCCAAAGCTGCTATTCTGGCAAAGTCAATGGGTGAACAGAGCTCAGCCAATACTTATTTAGATTCGGTCACAACGGTTCTGAATCAACAAAAGTTTCGGATGGAACTGAATAATTTGTATGCCCAGGCGGAGGGCGCGTTCTCCCGCGGGGATTATGATTTAGCGCTTGAACTGTATCAGAAAATTTTATTGCTCAATCCCTCGGATCAAACTTCGGAGACGGCTTTAAAAGAATCCGGTAGTTTGAAATATTTTATTCAGGCGATTAATGAATGGAATGATGAAAATTGGGAAGCCGCTCAGAAAAGCTTTGAAAAAGTGATTTCGTATTATCCTAATTTCCCGAAGGTGGCGACCAAACACTGGGCACTGAAACAAATCGAACGGATTGAAGCCCAGCAATCCATTGTCCACACTGCCATTGATAATCAACTGGCGTCGACAGCAAAGCATTTATTTCAAAAGATATTCCAACTGGACCCGGAAAATCCGAAACTATATGAAACCTGGTTTCAAATCACAAATCTGGCTGCCCGTTTACGAGCAAATGGATGGATTCAAATTTTGCCCTACTCGCTGGGTGGACTGTTGTTGCTTATTTTAATTCTGGTGTGCATTTTCCCGCGCGGGAGAATTGGTGTTAAAAGGAGAATCCAGTTGTTGGTAATTCTGGCGCTGTTCATTTTGCCGATAGCTTCCATCGTGGTTGCTTATTTGTTGCTGCACCAGATTCAGGTGCCAACAGAGGCTCAATTTGAAATTGCCACGGGACATGCCAGCTTCATTCTGGAAGAAAAACATGAATTCGAAACCATGTTGATTTCCGATTCCGTGAACATTGGTGATATTAATCAACTGGATTTACACAAGATTCAAATGCTGAATCAACCGGTATTTGTACCGGAGGAATCCACTAATCAATTTGCTCTCAAAGCCGATACGTTAAATGAGCCGTTGGCGCTTCAATTCGATGATGTTCAGGAACCAATTCGCTTTTCAAGGTGCTGTTTTAATTCTCCGACAAAAGTTGTCTTTCGACCGAAAAATGCCGAATCTTATTTGATTTTTTCTCCTCAAAAGTTCAATGAAAATCAGGCCAATTGGTGTGAAGGTGTTATTGTTTTATCGGATTCCTTTAATATCAAACTCCCGCCAAAAATGACCGCACTGAATGACACCGCCAAAAAAGCAAAGAATCTCATTCCCACTCAATTGGCTGGAATGCCGCTGGATGCTTCCAGTCAAGCACATTTTCGTGTGTTTGGTCCGACCTTTCAAATTGCATTTAAGCAACCCAATCAGCTTCAATTTAATCAGCTTCCGATTAAAGCGTTAAGTGTCATGCGGTTTTTCCCGGGGGATGGGATTGTGAAGACTATTAATACCCTTGAGTCGGCCCAAATTTCATTTCTCGGTGCTGATGAAAAATTGAAACAGATCACCACGACCAATCGGTTTTATGCCTTTCCCAATCGTTTTTGGCTGGAACAGGCTATGAATGAACAGGGATTTTTAAAATTAGTCCTGAAAGGAACTTTTGAGAATATACAAATCTGGCATGATAAGCGTCGCAGCGAAGAACTGATACCCAACTATTTTGATTGGACCTTGACCAAGTGGCCCTGGTTGATGCTGAGTCTGGTCGCTTTCGGTTTGATTCTGATGATTACCAGCGTCGTTTTGTTTATCAAGTTCTTGAGGAAACCATTGAAATCAACTCTGGCCGTTAATCTTGATCAGCCTTTAGATCTAGCCCTCCCCGCGGAAGAGCTGTTAAATCCAATTCATAAGAAGTGGCGTCAAAATTTAAGTGAGATTGTAATTCCGCAATGGGAAAAACGGGTAGAAGAATTGGAGAATGAGATTAAAAATGAAAAAAATCGTCGTCGTCGAAAAGAGCTAATACAGCTTTTAAATAGAACCAAAAACTTACTTAAGGAACGAGTTAACGAGTTAAACGCTAAAGCTTCAGGTGAAAATCATGGCAAATCGTAAAAAAACAACCCGGAATACCCGAACGGCCAAATCCCCGGAAAAGGCTCCGGTTGCCGATAATAGTCAAATCAGGGGGACGGATTCGGAAAATCAGTCAATGCCTCCGGTCAATCATCAGTCAACGGAATTGGTCGAACGGCTCAGTGAAATAGAGCAGCTTTTTACAAAATTAAAATCAAGTTATTTAAATGCCAACCAGGAGTTGGCCCAGGTTTATGCTCAATTGGATGAATTGAATAAAAGCAACCAGGATTTAGTGAAGGAGCGGCAAAGCTTATTAGACGAGGCGCAGCAATTAAAGGAACAGTTGATGCTGGCGGAACAGCAGTCCGTCACAACGAAAGCCGATCTGGAAGTATTAAATAAGACCCAGCAAGACCTTACTCACCAGAATGCCCTGCTCCAGGGTGAACTGGATCATTTGCGAAACGAACTCGAACAGTTGGAAACCATTAAAAAGGAGGCAGAAGCAAGCCGGGAAAGCTGGGAATTTGAACGGTTGGAGTTTGAAAATGAACGAGCCTCGTTAGTGGATGATATCATGGAATTGGAGCATACCATTCAACAGGCGACTGATCTTGAAAATACGTTAAATCAAAATCTGGAAGCACTTCAAGAACAAAATGCCATATTAAGCGAGGAAAACAACCTCTTGAAAGCTGAACTGGAAACCTTGCAGGCGGAAACCGAAAATAAAGCGCTTGACACCGCCCAAACAGCAACTTTCGTGCAGACGTTAGAAAATGAGAATACTGCTTTGAAAGAGAGTAGTGACCACCTCCAAAAAGACCTGGAGCAAACTCGGCTTAAGCTGGAAGAACGGGAAGCATTTATTCAGGATTTGAATCATCGTTTTAAAGCGTTATCTGAACAGTGGACAGAAGGTGCGCCAATTAATTTATTGAAGGATAAGACTAATTATAATGCGCTGAGAGTACAGGTGCTTGCTGAAAATATTTTGCCGAATCTCTATAAAAAACGGCTGGCAACTGAATTGAACCTGGCCAGTGAATTGGACAATACTCGTTTAATTAAAGAATTAAATGATATAAAAGAGTTGATTGATTATCACGAAGTGGAGATAAAACAGTTAATCAAGGCATGAAATTCGTGTGCATTAAACCTTCGCAAGGGCAAATCCAACTAACTCACCAGCATCATTACTTTCCCTGCTTTGTTAAAATCTTCTCGATTTCGTCCATTGCGGCATTCATGACTTTCATGGTTTGATTGAACGGTTCGGTAGTGGTGAGATCAACGCCGGCCGTTTTGAGCAGGTTAATCGGGTAATCCGATCCACCAGCCGCCAAAAAATTCAGATATTTTTCCACCGCGCCCTTTTCACCTGAAAGCACTTTTTCGGATAAAGCGATGGCAGCGGTGTAAGAGGTAGCATATTGATAAACATAAAAATCATAGTAAAAATGAGGAATGAAACTCCACTCAACCGTGTACAGGTCGGGCACAATGCAAATATTCTGATCATGCCCATAATATTTTCGAACAATCTCGGCATAGATTCGGGTTAATTCATCACCAGTAAGCGGTTGGCCGGCTTCGACGATTTCATGAATTTTTAATTCAAATTCAGCAAATTGAGTTTGCCGAAAAACCGTCCCCTTAATCCCGTCCAGGTGACTCATTAACAACGATAATCGAATGTCGTCATCTTCTATTTGCTTAAGCTCATTCTGAATGAGTAATGTTTCATTGAAAGTGGAAGCGACTTCGGCCACAAAAATCGGGTAATCGGCGGTTGGATAAGGTTGCTTTTTATTCGAAAAATAGCTTTGCATGGCATGCCCGAGTTCGTGGACCAGTGTACTCACATCCTCATATTGCCCGTTATAATTCATGAGCACATAAGGGTGGAAATCATAAGCACTACCGTTGGAATAGGCCCCCGATCTTTTCCCGGTGGTGGGATAGACATCAATCCAGCGATTGTCAAAGGCGTGTTGAATAACCTGACAATAATCTGGCCCCAGCGGTTTCAAGGCGTCGAGAACCGCTTTTTGGGCTTCGGCCTTGGTGTATTCCAGCTCAATTCCCTTGACAACCGGTGCGTACAAGTCCGAATATTTCAACTGGTCAACACTGAGCATCCGTTGGCGCAATTTTAAGTAGCGGTGAAATGTGTTTAAATTGGCATTTACATTTTCAATGAGAGAATGATAGACCGAGACCGGAATATTGTTATCATCCAGAGCTCTTTCCAGGCACGAGTGATATTGGCGGGCCTGGGTATAAAAAAGATCACGCTTAATGGCAGCGGCTAATTGAGCCCCCAATGTTTGGCGAAATTGATTCATTGTGTTCCAGAATGCGTCAAACACAGCTTCCCGATCATTTCGATTTTTGTGCGCCCGATAGCGATTGTAACCGGCCTGATTAATCAGCACTTCACTTTTGTCGCTCAACTGAATGGTGGGGTAGGGGAGTTCAGCATTTGCAAAAATGCTGTAAATCGAATAGGAGGCATCAGCCATTAAACTGGATTCGGCCAGAATTTTCTCTTCTTTTTCCGAAAGTGTATGCGCTTTCCGTCGCTGGAGATCATTTAAATAGAACTGATAAATTTTCAATCCGGGTTCTTCAGCAATAAATTGATCGATAACGGCTTTATCCATTGCCAATATTTCTGGTTGAATAAACGCGGTGATGGCTCCGTATTCGGCACCCATTTGTGACATTTGTTGCTTCATTCCCTGGGCCTTCGACTCGCGGGTGTCCTGGTCGGAGCGCATGGCCGCATAGCTATAAAGTCGAGCAAATTCTTTGGCAACCGAGCTGTTCAATTCCAGGCAGGCCAGCAACTGCTTACTTGATGTGGACAACTTTCCCTTATATTCCGGAATTTTTTTAAATTGGGTCGATAGTTGATCCCTGGCTTGTTCCCATTCATTATCTGAAGTATACAAATCGGTTAGATCCCACGTATCCTCAATCGCGATTTCGCTTCTTTCCAGAGTCTGAGATTTAACTTCCTTTGTCGGGTAAAACATTAATAGAATCGATAAGATCATAATCACACCTGATACTTTGTTCATAGTTACTCCTTAATTCACTGATTCGGATTATTTTTTAAAGCAGAATTAAAAACGGTTCTGAGGAAGATGTTCGAGGATTTGGGCTTTTATCGCCTCGTACGGAAGTGCACCTGTTAAGCGGAGCTGAATTTGGCCCTGATAAAACAACATAATAGTGGGGATACTGCTAATCTGGTAGCGCGCAGCAGTATGTTGTTTTTGGTCAACATTGACTTTCACGGTCAACAAACGACCTTTAAATTCCCGGGCAAGTCTTTGAATGACTGGTGATACCATTTTACACGGCCCGCACCATTCCGCCCAGAAGTCTACCAGCACTGGCAATTTTGACTGCTGAATCAACTCATCGAAGGAACGCGGTAAATCTTCACTCACTTTTCACACACCTTATTCGCTATTTCTGAATCCTGATTGAATTTTCAATCGCTAATTCAATTATTTTATATTCAAAATGCCAGCTTATTATAATTGTATTGTATACTACTCATAAAGTGATTTTGAGATTCGACCTTTAAGTCCTCTCTTTTTTAAGAGAGGATTTAGGTGAGTTTTCAAAATCAAGGAATCTCAAAACCACTTTCACCTTAATATAACACTGGCTCACAGTCCTTTTACCTGGTAACGCGCATACGAGAGCGTGCGCGACAGAAGCTCTTTGGCGAACAACAAATTATCTAAATCTTCTGATAAAGCTTTCCCGGCATCTAGTGGTCCCTGGGCATCCTCCAGGGCTAACCGCATTTCTTTGATGCGGAGTAAGCTCTGAGCGTCCTTTTTACTGATCAATAAATCATCCATTAATTGAAAAACTCGTCGCTCTACACGCGTACCACTCTGTTTTTTCCAGATGGTGAACAATAGAAAAGCATAGAGCCCGTTATTATATAAAACACTTAAGCCTTTAGTTACTGCGTTTTCAATCTCACTTTGACCGAGGATATTTTTTTTGACTTCTTGTTCAAGGGTATCGGCAAAGCGTTTGGCGTAGTCCACGCAAAAGAAGTCATAATTTTCGATAGTCATTGAGATTATTCCTCCTTAAAAATGAAATAGTGGATTTTTAGAAAATATTTTTAACTAGGTCAGCCGGCGAATCAAACCAGGTTCAATGTTTTTAATCGACCCATGCCGCGGGTGACCATGCCGCCAACTCCCAGATATTCAATATACCGGAGCCCATTCTCAACATTTTGAATAACATCATTTAAGTTTAAGTCGATTTGCCCGAGATGATATTTAAAGTTTCGAGGATCTTTAAAGATAACATTAAACCAGAAGACTACTGAGCGGGGGACAGCTTCATAAGTAAACAAGGCCCCTTCTTTACTTGAGCCGGTAACGGGATCAATCGCGGTGGAGGTTCTGACCTCAAGATTGCTATTCACTACGTGCGAAAACAACTTGTCAGAGACTAATACCACGTTGTTGATGATGGTATCGGGCAGATTTAACTGCTTTAATTTTTCAATACCGGCGGAAGTCAGCGGAGAAGATTTTTCCTTCACTTCCAATAAGAACCAGCCGAGGGTTAATTTTTCTTTCTTTAACACGGTTTGCAAATGATTACTGTCGGGTGTCAGCTTAATGTTCAAGTCGGTTTCCGTCAACAGTTCCGCTTCAATCAGCCCATTCAGGCAGCCTTGAGAGGTCACCCACACCGGACCGACCATACTGTGTACGGGGAAAAAGGCCAGATGGGCATCAAAGATTTGGGCCATGCTGGTCAATTTTAAACCTGTTTTTTCGTTGGTGAAACCGTAGGTCATACAAACCGGACAGGTCGTTTTTCCGCAATGTGCTAGTGAACGGTCCTCAGCACAATTTTCAGGAGGTCGCCCGCTGCCACTTTGCAAGTACTGATTGGTGTGATAAAGCGCAGTATATGAACGCAATCCTCCTCCTAAGGTAGTCGCCGGAATTTTCGGCAAATTGGTACCCGTATCTCGAATAACCGCATTATCAACAATGGCTAATTTATGCTCCCCCGAACCGACATGGATTGGGTC
>Ga0180437_10010972_pt1 | contig 10950 bp, 7 predicted proteins | sample SS_ome_4_FD_132410 | JGI IMG/M metagenome (GOLD analysis project Ga0180437, IMG submission 132410) | Hypersaline lake sediment archaeal communities from the Salton Sea, California, USA - SS_3_D_1 metaG | ecosystem: Environmental > Aquatic > Non-marine Saline and Alkaline > Hypersaline > Sediment... | reverse complement strand
ATGGGCATCCTTCCCTCACCTGCCGGGTGAAATCCTGATGCTCCTCATCATCGCCGAAATCGCCGAGAAAACAAGGGCATTCTCGCGTTCAGACAGGAAACACGTTCACGGACTCAGGTGAAACAAAAGGGACTTATCGAAAAAGTGGAGATCGTCTACACGGTGAAACCAAGCAAATGACAATCCGGTGGACAGCGGACCATGGAAGCCGCGCCGCTTTCCTCGGCAGCCCCCGGCCGGTCACCGGTCGCATTATGCATCTTGGATCTTGATCATGCCTGCCTTCACAGCTAATCTCGTGCTCGTTCGGCACGCGTGGTCGTGCTGGGAGGTTGACTTTTTCGACTCGGCGGGAAATGTCCGCTATCGCGTGTCGCAGTTCGGCGGAGTTGTTTTGCCATGCGCGACCAAGCTCGCCGCGGCAATATGATGGGTTCGAGCGATGAACATCCTGAAGACAACTATTGCGATCGTGATAGCCTTTCCTGCCGCGCCAGGCCTGGCGGAGAATGCGGTCGTGCCAGGCGAACTCGTCATCGAGCGGCCCACGCTGATCTGCCTCGGCTTCCAGTGGTACACCGCGGGCGACGATAACAAGAACGCCAGAGCGACCGTCAAGTTCCGCAGGGCGGGCGATACCGAATGGAAGGCCGGCCTCGACCTGTGGCGGCTGAACGGGCAGCGATGCATCTCCTACCACGGCGAGGAGCACGACTTCTACGAACCGTCCCACATGTTCACCGGCAGCCTCTTTGACCTCGAGCCGGGCACGCAGTACGAGTGCATTCTGACGATGATCGATCCCGACGGTGTCGCCGGCGCTGGAGAAAAGAGGGTGAAGGTCATGACTCGTAGCGTGCCGCAGCCACCCGCCGATTCGCGCGTCTTCCACCTGGGCGGCACGAAGAGCGACTTTTCCGATTTCCGCGGCGCGGTGGCCGCGCTTGATGCCGGCGAAACGCTACTGGTCCACCGCGGCATCTATCGGCTCTCGAAACCATCGGATCCAGGGTACCTCGGTGACCATTCCTTCACGCTCGACCTACAGGGTACGGCGGAGCGACCCATCACGATCAAGGCGGCAGGAGATGGCGACGTGATCTTTGATGCCCAGGGTAACTATATGCTCTTCGACGTGCAGAACGCCCGACACCTGATCCTTGACGGCCTGACGATGAAGAGCGCAGACTTCGCCGTGTATGCCGGGTGCACGCTGCCGAGCGACAATAAGGGAATCGTTGTTCTCGACTGTACGTACCAGAATGTCAAACGGAACGTCCAGGGGTTTGCCGCGGACATGGACACAAGTGAAACGAAGGGATCGGGCGGGCTGCCTACCGGACGGCTCCGGCATGTCGGCGGCCCGAGCGAAGAAGGCGATGGCGCTCCGGTCAACCCGGAGGATGGCGGTCGGGTCTTCAAGTCGCTCGGGAATGCTCTTTTCGGCGATGACTCTTGGACCGAGGACCGCTGTGGTCGCTCGTCGAAACGGCGGAACGACTTAGTCCGGCCCGGAGACACGATTCTGGTTCATCGAGGAGAGAGATTGCTGGACCACGGCCAAAAGTCGCACTGGGGCCCCTGCTACTTCTACAACAGCACGATCGTTCTCAATCTAAAAGGAACGCCCGATCGGCCGATCACCATCCGAGGGGAAGGACGTCCTGTCTTCGATGGTGTGGGAAACTACAAGATCTTCGATGTTCAGGGTAGTGAGCATCTCGTTATCGAGGGACTGCACTTCAAGAACGCAAGCTTCGCGGTCTACAAGGGTCAGCAGACCGTGCGGCGTCCCGTCGTGGGGCTCACCGTACGCAACTGCCGCTTCGAGGACGTTGGCTGCGGCGTGTACGGCATCTCCGGCGCGAACCGCGATTTCTTGATCAGCGACAATGTTTTCGTCGGACGGTGTAAAGAGGCATATCCCGTCACCGAGAAGAACAAAGGAAGGGCCTGGGCGCATGATGAAGCATCCTATTCCGCAGTGCATCTTGCCGGCCAGGGCCATGTGATCTGCCACAATTACGTTTACCGGTTCTTCGACGGCCTGCAGATGCAGTCGAACTGGGCCACGAGCCCCACGGTGAACACCTACTGGACGGCGGGCGGCGACGAACCGGTCGAGTTGCGAACCTCGGCCGTGGATATTTACAACAACATCCTCCGATGGACACCGGACAACGCGATCGAGGCGGACATGGCCCATCACAACATCCGCATCATGCGCAACCTGTGCGTGGACACATTCGGCGGCTACTGGTCCAATCAGTTCGTGATGGGCGGCCCGTGCTATTGGATCCGCAACGTGGCCTACTCCGGATGCCCGTACATGTATAAGAACGACGCCGGACCCGTTGGGGTTTACAGTCTCCACAACACGTTTATCGGTGGCAGGCCGGAGTCATGGCCGCCGCGGCGCGTGAACTTGGGAGCTAGGCGGTTCACTTCCAGTTCGTCTCAAGTGAGTTGTGGTGACCTCATCCTGAAGCCCGGTGACTGCGCGGGTATCTTCTCGAATCCGCCCGCGATCCCGCCACGCGATAAGGACCTGGCACCAACACCTTTCACGGTCGATGATTTTGCGCCAACAACTGAAAGCCCGGCCATTGATCGGGCCGCGGATATCTTGCCCAACATCAATGACGCTTTCACCGGCAAGGCGCCGGATGCGGGCGCGATCGAATACGGCAAGCCGTTGCCCCATTATGGCCCGAGAAAGAAGGAGTAGGGATGAAAGGCATGAACTTTTTGCCAAGTAAGGAATGATCAAGGAATAAATGCGTCTGTCACGCCTGTCCTCTGTTCTTCGCCCGAAAGTGCAGATGTCCGACACGCCGATGCAGCCGAGACCAGGGGTGTGACTCGGCTCTCCAAAGAGGGGTCGCGCCAACGTTCTGACGACACCAGCTGAATTCTCGGTTCACGTCTTCGCTCGTATGTCGCCCCCACCCGTGTTAGATACCCCATCGGCTTTGCACACTCAGGACAAAACGTCAGGGGTCGTGAAGAGCAATCGCCGAGTTGACCAATGCGTTGTCGTCATGAGTCGCGAACGGTTTTGGCCTTGGCGACACTGGTCACACCCACATGTCCGCTCAACGAGTGCGCCGGCGCACCCTCCGTTAGAGGGAGGGAGGGAGGTCGTATAGGATGGTGTCTCAGCAACGAGCCGACTCCGTGAGTTCTCGGGGTTCCACGCTATCGCTTGACAGCCTACCGATCGTTCGGTAGCTTCATCTTCTATTGTCGCATTCGGTCGTGTCCCACCGTAATGTACTTCCAGCGCGCCTATCCCGAACGCTCACTGGTCATACGGGAACGACCGTAGGCACCAGCCGATTTTGCTCCTACAGAGAGTCACGAATATGCCGGAACCAGGTTTGCAGTCCGCACCCGAAGTATCGCCAACTCGCACTGCGGATGTCTTTCGTGCCGCCGTGGAGTTGATGGTCGAGAAGGGCTATGGAGGAACGTCCATCGGCGATATTGCCCAAGCGGTCGGAATGACCAAGGCGGGGTTGTATCACCATATTTCCAGCAAGCAGGACATGCTGTACCAGATCTTGAACCATGCGATGGATGAACTGGATCGCGTCGTCAGCATGCCCGTACGGTTGATCGAAGACCCGGAAGAACGGCTGCGGGAACTGATTCGGTTGCATATTCAAGGTTCGATCGAGCATGGACTCGCGTTTACCGCTCTGATGTCTGAAATCAACCACCTTGCGGCCAAGCAGCAAAAGCAACTCAGGGGCCGCATTGAGCAGTACCACGCACTGATTCGTGAGACGCTGCGGGAATTGGCTGATAGCGGGCGGCTTCGCAGTTTGGATATCGACATTGCGACGATGCATATCATGAAGACGATTACCGGCATCGCTCGTTGGAAATACCAAGACTTTACGAGTGACGCGGAACATCTGATCCAAGAGACGATCGCTTACACCATGGCGGCTCTCTTGAAACCATAGAAGTCTATTGAGGCTTACACGAACTCTGAACGAGGTCGACCAACGGGAGGCCGGCTATGCCGGTAGCTACTGCCGATTTTCCGGCGATCTTGATGCAACAACCAAGAAACGTGTAGACGAGTCCTATCATGAGAAGGTCACTGGGTATTTCGTTGATCTTCGCACTGGCATGGTGCGCTCTCGGCGTTGTTTCGGCTAGTGCGGAGGAGGCGGCGCCGTCGGGCAAGAAGATCAAAGTGTTTATCATGTCCGGCCAATCCGGCATGGCGGGCTTTGGCAGAAGCCATGAACTGCCCGACGCGTTGCGAAAGGGGAACGATCGGGTATTGATGTTCGAGGATGGCAAGTGGCAGCCGTTGCGGCCATTTCATGTCTACCCCGATAAACTAATGAAGAAGTCTGGTCTGACCGAGTATTCTTTCGGACCTGAGATTGCGTTCGCGCATGCTATCGCCGAGGCGTGGCCGAACGAGACCATTGGAATCGTCAAACAGGCGGCCGGCGGGACGGGCGTGTTGGCATGGCATCCGAATTGGACGAAGGAGCAGGCGGACCGCACGAAGAACGCGGGCAGAGGCAACCTCTTCAAGGCGTTGACGGATAAGGTGAACGCGGCGTGCGCCGCCGGGGACTGCGAACTCGTGGGGTTCGTGTGGCTCCAGGGCGACAGAGACATGTCGTTCGTCGACATCGCCAAAGAATACCTGCCGAATCTCAAGGCTATGGTCGAGGGCGTGCGCAAGGAGGTTGGAGCGGAAGATTTGCCCTTTGTCTACGGTTCTAAGCGGCCTAGCGCGGCAAATCTTCCCGATGACCTGAGCGATATGGTTCCAACGGTAATTGAGGGCAACCGTCCCGGCGCGCTGTGGGTGCTGAAGGCGCAGTGGGATGCCCAGAAGGCCATCCCGAACGCCAAGATGGTGATTATCCCGGATTTGGAACAACACCCTGACGACTTTCACTTAAGTACAGCGGGAAATCTGGAGCAGGGTCGGATATTGGCCGAGGGCTATCTCGACATAGCGAAGTAGCATGGAGCCGTTCAAGCACTCAGATTCACTCAAGTAGGAGGAACGCATGATGACACGGTGTTGGATTGTCTTTCTGTGTACTATGTTCGCCGCGACAAACGTCTTTGCGCAGACCCGCGATGAGGATCTGGCGGCCTGGCTTAGGAGATTCCCGCAAGCAGATACGAACAAAGACGGAGTCTTGACTGAGGAAGAAGCCAAGGCCTTCCAAAGTCGGGTTCGAGCCAAGACGCAGGCGGCAGAGTTACAGCCTCCAACGCACGCTGACCTGGCTTATGGAACTCATCCCCGAAACGTGCTGGATTTATGGCTGGCGCCCTCGGATAAGCCAACCCCGTTGTTGGTCAATATTCACGGTGGCGGATTCAGGGGTGGGGACAAAAGGAAGTTCAGCGGCAGCTTAATTGAAATGATGCACAAGGAAGGGATCTCCGTAGCTTCTATAAACTATCGGTTCAGAGAAGATGGGACAAGCCGATTTGAAGGAGAAGACCCCTTGTATCCGGCTATTGTGCACGACGGAGCGCGAGCGCTGCAGTTTCTTAGATACAACGCGGCGAAGTACAACCTGGATAAGACCAGGTTCGCGGCAACCGGCGGTTCTGCTGGTGGGCAGATGCTAATGTGGCTGGGTTTTCATCCGGACCTGGCGCAACCTGATCATCAAGACCCCGTACTCCGTGAGTCTTCCCGTCTCCAGGTCTTGGCGCCAAGGGGCGGCCAAACAACCGTTCACTATCCGACCCTCCTGGAATGGTTCGGAGTCAAGTCACTGAACCTGAGCAAGCGCGAAGGGATAGTACAGAGTTCGAGTGATGTAAGGCAACCTACGGACAAAGAACTAGCTCTCATGTTGGATGCCTCTCCCATCACTCACCTGACACAGGATGATCCTCCGATCTATCTGTATTACAGTGGTCCAAATGAGCCGGTGGATGAGACGACGCTTTGGCCACTATGGGTTCATCACCCTATGTTTGGAATCAAACTCAAGGAAGCCATGGACTACCAGGGAATGGAGTGTTATCTGGAGTACAAAGATGGACCGCCCGTTACAGAATATGAATCGCATTATGATTTCATCATTCGGAAACTGAAATCACTGCCTACGGATGCGACCCAAGGAGACGCACAGGCGTCTGCTGAGGGTGGCAGCGTTATGGGGGATGAAGCCGCGAAATGGAAGACCATCGGCTTTCAGCAGGCGAACAGCATGGGCGGCGGCGAAGCGGCGATCCCGAAGAGCGGGAAGTTTCGCGTGTTTGTGTTGATGGGGCAATCCAATATGAACGGTTCGGGGCGGGCGAAAGAATTGGACCCGCCGTACAACGAGAAACACGAACGCATCCGGATCTGGACGAATGGCCGCTGGGAATACCTTGTGCCGAGCCATCGGTTTGGGCCGGGCGTGTCGTTGGCCCATCAGCTTGCCGATTTTTGGCCAAATCACACGATCGGCGTGATCAAGGTTTCGTGTGGTGCCACGGGGATCAGCGCGTTCGAGAAGGACTGGTCGTTTGAGCGGGCCGAGCGAAGCAAGGATGGGAAAAAGGGTTCGCTGTACAAGGATCTGATGAATGCGGTTGCAGAAGCGAAGCGGGTTTCGCAGCCTGAGTTTTGTGGTTTTGTCTGGAAACAGGGGGCTGCCGATGGGAAGAAAGGCCTGGCAGAAGAGTATTACGAGAATTTCAAACGGCTCATTTCGGACCTGAGCGACGACCTTGGCGTGTCGGGCCTACCGACGTTTGTTCCGTCCTATGCGAAAGACGGGGAGTTGCTTCGATCGGTTCTTTCTCGCATGAGTAAAGAGCAGGCGAACGAAATCAAAAAGCTGGCGGGCCAAGGTTCAGTCAGCGACGGTGACTTGCTCCAAGCCGCTCTGTCTTACATGGATGACAAAGGCTTGCTCAAAGACGCCACTCCGGTGGCTAAAAAACAGCGGTACCTCGCGGCGGTCATCGCGGCGCAAAACCGGGCGGGTCGAGACATGCCCAACGTGAGCACCCTCTACCCCGGCAAGTTGCCCATCGGGGACGATGGGATCCACTACAGCTCCGAGGGCTATATCACGCTCGGGAAGTTCACGGCTGACGCGGTGGAAGCGTATTACAAAGCCAACAAGTAATGATCCTATTGGGAGTGAGCTCAATGACGTTCTTAAAAGTCATCGCGTGTCTGGCAGTGAGTTGGCCCGTTTTAGGAGCAGAGGCGCATCTGCCTTTCGCCAAGGATCTAAGTTCGCATGGCGTGACACAACCTGAGCTCGATGGGCTTGACGCCATTATGCTTCAGGCCATACAGCAAGGGAAGATTAAGGGGTGCTCCTATCTTGTCGCACACGAAGGAGAAATCGTCTATCGAAAGGCGCACGGAGCGTTCACAACGGACGATCAGGTTCTGCTGGCATCGGTCTCCAACCCGCTTGCCGCATCCGTGTTGATGGCCCCGGTTGACCAGGGAAAGTTGAAGCTGGATGATCCGGTGGCCAAATACCTGCCGGAGTTCAAAGGGGTGAGGCTTGAAGGCGGCCAGTTGCCGGCGCGGCCGATGACGGTTCGCCACCTGCTCTCGCACACCGCAGGATTCTGGGGGAACAAGGGGATCACTCCCGAGAAGCGGGATCTGATCCGCAATCCCAAACGCCCCCTGGACGAAGCGGTCAAAGGTATTGCGGATTACGAGCTCCTTTACGAGCCGGGAACGCAGTTCCTTTACTCCGGATCCGGATATTGCGTGGCGGGTCGTGTCGCGGAAGCCGCTCTTGGCGACCAGTCGTTTGAGAAGATTACACAGGACGCCTTGTTTCGCCCCCTGGGTATGACTCGTACGACCTATGCGCCCACGTCGGAACGCCCCTTCATCCTGGTGGGTGGATCACTGAACTCAACGTTGGACGATATGGCTGTGTTCGGTCAGATGCATCTGAACGACGGCGTATACAATGGAAAGCAAATCCTCTCCAAGGCGTCTGTAACCGAGCAGCGGCGACTACAGATACCTGAAGAACGTTGGAAGGCCTATGGATTGGGATGGTTCCGAGGCTCCCCCGATCAGTCCGGCTTGGCCAATCTCCTTTTTCACAGCGGCGCGACGGGGCCGAATTTCCGGATTGACCGGAGCCGACAAACGGTGACCGTCTTCTTGGTTCGTTCGACCGCACTAAATGTCGTGAACATAAAGGATGCCCTTAATCAACGCGTTGAACAGATGTTCCCGATACCGAAGGGTCGTTGATCGGATACAAGGGATCACGTCAGGGCGAGCCCTGACCTACGGAGACTTTCACTTGCCAAATACAAGGCATACCTAAAGGAGGCTTTTATTATGACTAATCTGCGAGGCGGAAAGACAATCTTATTTCAGTGTGTTGCAGCAGCCATTCTGGTCCTGGTACTTTCTACCGGCCAGACATCGGCAGAGCAAAGCGGGAAGCAGGCTATAGAGCTCGGGCCCGGTTCCGCGCATCCCGGCACAACGGGCGAGGTTCGGCTGGAACTTGAGGAGTTCCTGCTCGATGGTGATCCTCATGCGTGTGGGATTATATGGGACCTTGCGGTTGATGCGCAGAAAGGCGAACTCTATGTGCTGTGCGAACCCAAGAGAGTCGGAGGCGTGGGGGAAGTGCGAGTCTTTGACCGGAGCGGAGAGTATTTGAGAACCATTATGCCGCTTAATCCCACCTTGCCCCGTTCAAGCGTGCGGGACATATGCGACGAGATCGCGCGGGAGGGCGGAACCGAATTGATTGTTCCCAAGTTTGACCTGAGCTGGGGGGAAACCTCGTTTTACGGCTCATTCTGGGATGGTCAGAAGAAGCTCGCGCTGGCGCCCGATGGTGACCTGATCATCTCGGACCTCTACAAGGGCAGACTCCTGAGAATACGACCCGATGGCAGCCTGCCCGAGGAGGGCTGGAATTCGGGTACTACGAGTGGACACCAGGGCACTGGGTCGGCCAATTACCTGCCCTTCGACGCCCTGCGCTATCCCTATTTTCATTTTGGCCCCGACGGTTCGCTGTATATATCGGGAGGGCAAAGCTGCCATGAGTCAAGGTACTCTCAATATCAGTTGGAAGTGGGGCAGAATTCAGTAAAGAGATACCATTTTCCGGTAGAGGGAGACCGGAGCACTTACGTGTGGAAATTCCGACTGAAACCCGGCGCGGAACTTGAGAAACAGGGCATCATAGGCGGCTTCAAAGAGGCCAGCGGCGGCGGCGTGGATGGGGATCATATTATCGTTGCGGATGCGGGGAACAATCGCCTGCGGGTTTGCACGATAGACGGCCGTCAGGTCGCATCGATCACGCATTATGTGGAAAACGGAAAGAAGAAGCCGGTGTTCGGTCCGACCGCGCTGGCCATGGATCGCGACAAATGCCTCTATGTGCTCATCGGTTCCGAAAAGAGACCTGAAGACCTGAGAACGGAACGCACGAAGCCGGCAGTACAGAAGGCGCTGGAAACCGCGGCCTTTGAAGAGCTTCCGCCTCCGCGAAAAGTGATCAAGTTGAAGAGCTGGAAGACGCCGGAGCTAATGGCCAAATCCGCGCCCGTGCATACGTATGTTATGCAGATCGCGGTCGATTCGGGCGCGAGGCCACCGCTGGTCTGGGTGGCCAACGGCGCGGGGGCAGGAAGTCTGCAACAACTATCGGGCGAAGACCTTTCTTTGAAGGCGCAATGGCAGGATAATGGCCGTACCCTGTCCAACCCGCGGCAAGATAGTCACATGCCCATCTTGAATATTGATCCCGAGACGGGGCACGTGTATGTGGAAGACGATGCCACCTACCGTTCCAAGAAGTTCGGCACCGTGTATCGCCTCGATCAACAGGGCAACATCCTGAAGACATGGGATCCATTCTTCATTGACATCGAGGAGACTGGAATTTTGTCGGCATGGGGGGCCATCAATCTCGAGCGCGGCTTCCGCTATCCGGACGAACCCCTGTTTATCGATTCCATATTCGGCAAAGACGGCCGGGTCTATCGGTGGAAACTCAGTGAGGACGGTATCAGCATCCTGCGATTCGACCGCGCCGGCAAGCCGGTTCCTTTCGCGTCCACGGGAAAGAACGAGTTGTTTGTGGATACTGCTTCCGTCAAGAGCAGGTTTTACAAAAATGCACATCTCGCGAAGTGGTGGACTTGCTGGTGGGATATCTATCCCGGGATGGACGTGGATAGTGAGGGCAATATCTACTATCTCAACAAGCAAGATCGGTACGTGGAATCGGGGATGGTGTTACCGAATTATGCCTTGTACCGGCAACTCGACGTCTATGATTCCGCCGGCAAACTGAAACAAAAAGCTGTGCTGGATCTTACCAGTGTGAAGGGCATTCAGGTTGACAAAGAGGGCTACTTGTACATCGTCCATATTCCGGCCGACGGGAATCCCTTCCCAAAACGTGTCGACCGAGCCGACGCCGGAAGGCCCACGCGGTGGCCGATGAGGCCTTATGCCCTGTCGAAGTTTGCGCCAACCGGCGGAGAACCGATTTGGTCGCAGCCATGGGATGGTAATCATGGAATGGGTTTCGTTCCGCCGAATCCTCACTGCATTTGCAGCACGCACCGGGTGAACCAGGCGCTGGATGACAAAGGCTACATCTACATGGCGACCAAATACAGCGTCCAGGTTATTGATACCGAGACGGGCAACCTCGTTGGTGAATTCGGCAGCTATGGAAATGCGGACTGCAAAGGAAAGGACAGCAAGTATCCGCACCCCGAACTGCCATTTGGAAGTATTTCCAGTCTGGCGGTATGGAAAGACAAGCTGTTTGTCATGGATGTTCTAAACCGACGCCTCGTCAAATGTAACATCACCCATGACCCGGCATTGAAAAACGCGAAGTAAACGCCAGCACATGGACAAGGAATAGGTACAATGTGGCAACGTGAAAGGATCAGCCGCTTTCGAGGCGTGATGTTTTCTGT
>Ga0180437_10010971_pt1 | contig 10951 bp, 8 predicted proteins | sample SS_ome_4_FD_132410 | JGI IMG/M metagenome (GOLD analysis project Ga0180437, IMG submission 132410) | Hypersaline lake sediment archaeal communities from the Salton Sea, California, USA - SS_3_D_1 metaG | ecosystem: Environmental > Aquatic > Non-marine Saline and Alkaline > Hypersaline > Sediment... | reverse complement strand
TTTGAAGAGAATGAAAAATAATGAATACTCCCTCCCGGGGCTCCAATCCATGCATCCTCAATTGGAACCGTTCCTTTTCCAATTTCTTCACCTACATCTGAAATAGCATAGTTATTTCCATTTGTTAAATCATTTATTGAGAGATTAATTTGGGACGGTTTTGGAATAGTTGGAATTTCTAATGTAATGTTATCAAAATATAATTCCAAGTATCCACTAGGATTGATACCAGAATTCCCAAAATCCATTCCAAAGCTAACACTTAGAGTGCCAGGTAAACTGAAATCATACATTTCAGGATTAAACGGAGCAACTTCACCAGAATACCATTGATCATTATCAATTGTAGTTAATTTTCTCTGTTTAAAAATAGTACTAATATCATCCTCCTCAAATCGAGCATATAATTGAGCACCTCCAGATCCTGGTAGCCACGCACTAGTAGTATATATTGCTTTAAATTGAAAACTGATATACCAATCTTTAAATGGTATTTGATATCTATCTAAATCAATAGACCAATTCCAATATGAATCGATACTGCTCCAAGAGGATCCAGCACTATCAAATCGTATTTTTAGTGAATCATCTGGACCTGATGGTGCATCATGCCAACTAAACGACACATAAGAAGGACGATCAGTATAATTACTCCAATAATCGCTGTCATAACCAGTATCGAAAGTGTCATTCATCCATAGTTTATCTTCTTCATAAATATTAGTAATATTGCATAAAAATTCATTAGCTTGCCAATCTTCTGGGACTTGAATGAATGCCTTTTCCGAATTAGTTATGTTAATCTCATTGGTAATAAACTCTCCTTGTCCATATTCAGATACATTCAAATGTCCTCCTATATCAGAATAGACCGCCGAGGAGGAAAGAACGCCATAAATAGGATCTTCGCTTTTATAATCATCTATTATATTTTCCCCTTTATTAAATATGGAGTTTTGGGAGATAAAACTATTATTTATTAACATTGTAGTAATAAAAAGCGTGAACATAAATATCATTAATATATTTTTCTTATTCTTTTTCAATTTCAATTTTATACTCATCTCTTTCTTAAATTTGATTAGATTATATAAATCTCAAACTATTTTATTATATGGACATAAAATATTAATCCTTAAGACTTTCAAGGATTATCTAATTAGGTATATTCTATATTTTTTGTGTGTAATAGAAACATGCAGTATTTGATATATAAATATTTTTACATATAAAGAGTTAAATAGACTTGATTTTGTGTTAATAAAAACAAAATTATAAAAAACATTATTATCATTATCTAAAAGACTATAACACATTTTTGCAACAATTAATCAAATGTAAAATGAAGTGAATATAATGATTCAGGCAATATTATGTTTCCAATTTAAGTTAAATCAAGATGAAGCGGGTGATATCGACCCAGAATTTAAGCCTATTAAATTATTTTTTAATAATAAAGAATTTTCTGAAAAAAATTTTTCTAAATTAATCGTTAGGATTGATATCTTTGGCGTCTTTTACCAACATATTACAGGAACTCTTAAGAAAAAGGGAATCTTTAGCAATTTTTACGTGGGGCGTTTAAAGAAAACACCATACCAAGTTATATCCTATTTTAGACAAGAACATATAGAGGCACAGTTTTTAACTATCGCAATTTTCCAATTAGATGATGAAATTGAGATTTACGAGGAACTAATCAAAAAAATGGCAAGTGATCTTGATCCATTATTCCCTCAATTAGCCCAAACCAAAGTTCTTGAAAAAATAGAGGATATTAACGATAAGATCGAAACTACGATGAAATTTGCACTTTTTCAAGTAGAAAGACTTTCCCAATTAGACCCACTTCAGAAGGTTGCCTTGATTTTTAATAATAAAGAAAGATTAAAAATACTAGAATTGTTGAGAGAACGTCCCTATGCTAAAAAGGAGATAAGAGATATCCTAGAAAATATGAAACCCAATCCCAATGTGGATTTACTCATAGAACCGTTTATAGAGTTAAATTTAACCAGACGCGACTGGATCAAGGGTGATAAGAAACAAAGGAGGCTAGATCCAAAACAACAAGGCGAGTTCTTGTTTTTGGTGAAGGACATAGTATTAGCACGCCTACCAAGTGAATCCATCCTCAAAAGCCTAAAAGAATCGCGACCAGAATTACATGCTAAGTATAAAAAAAAACTTACCGATTTTTTCTCTAAATACGATATTATAACACATTCAATTGAAGAAGCGCAAAAATTAGCGAGTTGCCTCTTGAATCCGGATTGTTTTGATTTTTTCACTTTAATGAAAAGTAGCTATTATCCCTTAAAAAAAATCCCAAAAATTCTCTCTGAATTCGTTGATACCGATTATATTTTAAATACCCTGGAAAAATTGGACATTATAACAAAAATAACAGATAAAGATGGTGAGGGTTGGGTGATTTTATTAACGGATATCGTTCCAATGGTAATATTCCCAGAGTATAACTTGCCAAAAATTTTGGATTATTATAAAACGAAAGATAGGGAGAAAAAAATCTCTTATAATATTGCTAAAAAGAACCTTGAATTGTTAGAAATCACATATCCAGATAAAACTAGCTTTTAAAGAGAGTAGATAAGAAAAGTGTTCTTATTTGAAGATAAAGATGAAGTTGAGATACATGTAAAATGTAAAGTTTGTTTATCAGAAACAAAATTTATAATTTCAACTGAAGATTACAAGAATTTTGATAAATTTCCTGTAAGAAAAGAATATGTTCACGGAGATCCGGAGCATAAACTTGTAATATATCTCAATAAATTTCTCGAAATTGAGAACTTTCAAATAGAAGAGCATGTGAAAGAAGTTACATCCCGATATGACGAATTAACTAAACAAGTATTAAGCGATATCGATTTAACTGAGGAAGAAATCAATTTGTATTTCACAACTACAGGTAGAGACGCTGTTTCTCTCGGGGAATTGATGATTTTAATTAATAAGGACAAAGATGAATGTAAAGAAATCGCTGAAAAATTTGTAGAAAAGGGCTTATTTAAGAAGATAGTGGGCGCAAATCCACACTACATTGCTTTACCTCCTTATGCCGCATTATCTAGCCAAATTAGAGATTTTCAAGCTTATATTTCAGAAATTAAAGAAAATGCGCCATCAGAATTGAACGAGTCTTTCTCTGAACTTGAAGCGCAAGTTGAAGGTCTTAAAAGACTTAAAGATTATAGCGATTACATGATGGAGTTAAAAGAAAACATTCACTCTAGAATAGTCATCCAAAAACAAGAATTTTCTGATACAATTTCTAATATTGAACAAATAAAAAATATCACTGATGACATTTTCAAATTAGGAAACATTTCAAAGAATATTTTAGATTCCCAAGTTAATTCGCTAGTAGATCAATTTCAAAACATCTATGGAGAAATATCTAAAGGTGTTGAACTTCAAATCAATGATTTGTCAAATCAATTTGAAATGATCATTTCCGAGATCTCTAAAAGCCTGAAACAACAAGTATATGAAATCAACACGCAATTTCAGGGAATCAATTCAAAGATTTCTGATATGATGAAAAAACAACTTGATGACTTAGGGACTCAAATAAAGAGTATTCAAGCAAGAATTTCAAAAAATCTAGAAAAATTAGAACTTGGCATATTGCAACAAACTGTAGACCAAGTAATGGAAAAAATCTTTACTTTGTGGTTGAAAGGTATTTCTGAGACATTCGAGACCCAAATGAAAGAAATTGAAACCCTTTTTAAAGATGGAATTATAAAAACAGCACAAAGTTTAAAGAAGGCACTTGATGATTCTCAAGAAATCACGGAAGAAAGTCTTTTGAAAACAACACAGAGCTTGAAACAACAACTATCACTCATTCAAAAAGCCTCCAAGGAAGGCTTAGAAGAAACCTCCAAAGAATTTAACGATTTAATTGGTATTAAGTTGAAAAATTCAATAGACGATACAATAAATAACATTGAAGGAATTACCACTTCTACTGCCAAATCCGGAGACGAGATAAAAAAAATATTTACTGAAATAAGCGATAACTTCTCTGATGTCATACTTACGGCAGGAGAGAAATTATCTGGAATTACGAATGAGATCAGCAGTTCTTTTGGGAGTTTGAAGGACACTTTTTCTACAAAAGTTATTAGTACTTTGGATAGAATGTTATTAGATATTTTAACCAAACTTGAACTTAACGAGGTAACAATAAGAGAATTCTGGGATAAAGCCAAACAAGTTTCCTTAGTTACTATGCAGGATATTTGGTTTTTACGCTCTGAGGAAGCCGCAAAAGCCCAAATATCTGAACAACTTTCTAAAGTAAAAGCAAGGATATTAATTGTAGCACCTAAAATTACTGATATAGATGTTAATGCAGTCTTGGCAGTTCCTAAAAAGGCACAGGTAAGGATTGCAACGCGAGTTAATTTCGACATCGATAAGCATGTGGACATATTTAAAAGATTCGAGGGAGTCGAGCAAATCAGTGTTCGACAACGAGAAGAAGAAGATCTGTGGGGCGTTAATAAAGACTACGAGGAAGTCATTATATGCGTGCTTTCTAAAGCAAGAATTGGAAAAGAGATCAAGACAGAAATCGCTGGAATCGGTACTACAACTCAAGAACATATTAAAATTCTTGTACCCGTTTTAGAAGACGCGTGGCTTAAAGCAAGTAAGCACTTTGAAGGAACTTCAGCAGACAAGACTAAATGAAATTACATGTATTTATTTAATAATTTTTCAAAATTATCATGGAAAGGCTCAAAAATAGAAGGATGAACTTTCTTCTTAACCGTAATTGTTAAATCTAAAAAATCTTTAAATTTAACGACAAAACTACTTTCTATCCTTTGTAGAAATTTATTTAAATCTTTCATTTTTAAATTTTCATTTTTGTTAAATTTTATAACGAAATATAGCTCGTATGAAAAATTTTCGAGGAAGAAATAATTTGAATCGCCAACTGAGAATCGGTGAACGAATTGTGAATCCTCTTCGCTGGCCAATTCCTTTGCAAACATCTGAATTGCCGCAAAAAAATTGCTATAAAGCATGAAATCAAAATTTTCTGGCATCGGATATGTAAATAATACATCTCCCTTCCAATTTATTATCCAAAATTCTTCAATTTTACTCATATGCTTGACATATCTATTTTGAAAATTATTTTATTCTATTTATATCAAAAAGAAGGCTCTATTAATAAATAATTACATATTTTCTTGTTTTATGTGACATCCTCATATACATCTAGCTATCATTGAGACATAGTGATTAAACCGTTAAACTTAGCTTTCACGAATATTTATACTGAAATATATTTTAACCTAAAATTAATTAAATCTTCACCTTTTTTGTGAGTATAAGAGTTTAAATAAAAATCAAACGACTAAATATATAGATCATATCCTATGTTCTTGGATTATTTTTATTACATCAAGGAAATTTTACCGGTAAGCATAACTGAATTCATGACATTGCTGGAAGCTCTCAATAAAGGGCTTGTAAAGAATATGGTTGAATTCTATTACGTTTCTCGCTCTATTTTATGTAAGAATGAACATCATTTCGATATATACGATATAGCTTTCGCAAATTTTTTCAAGGACGCATCTCTCAAGTTTCCAGAAGAGATTCAACAGGAGATTTGGGAGTGGTTAAATAAAGATATAAAAATACTCCAACTCCCTGCAATTGTTGAAAAGTTATTTCCAAATATGAGTGAAGAAGAATTAGAGGAAAAATTCAGAAAACTACTTGAAGAGCAAGATCAAGAACATAACTTTGGAGATAAATTTATAGGAACTCAAGGAGAATCAAACTTTGGTAATCTGGGCCAAAATTTCCAAGGAATTAGAATTGGAGGCGAAGGTGGAATGAATAGTGCCGTAAAAATCGCTCAAAAAAGGATATTCCAAGATTACCGGAAAGATCTGGTCATGAATACGCGGCAAATAAAGATGGCTTTGAAAAGACTTAGGAAATTAGATGAAATTGGCAAAAAGGACGAGCTAGACCTTAAGAAAACCATTGACGAAACGGGTAAAAATGGAGGCGATATTGAAATATTCTTCAGGAAGAGGAGAAAAAACAATATTAAGCTTCTACTCTTGATGGACGTTGGTGGAACAATGGATCCTTACATTCATCAAGTAAATCTTTTATTTTCAGCGGCGAATAATCTTTCTCATTGGAAGGAGTTCAAGTATTATTACTTTCATAACTGTATTTATAATTATTTGTACCATGATGCCAGAAGAAATAAAGATCGAGCAATTGAATTTAATGATTTTCTGAAAAAATATGATGGTTCTTGGATTGTAATCGTGGTTGGGGACCAATCAATGTGGAGATCCGAGTTAGTAAGACCATATGGCGCTATTTACGATGATGCGAGCAACGAACATTCAGGGATTTATTATATTAATGAAATTGCCAATCACTTTAAAAATAGGGCCATCTGGATTAATCCTGAACCTGTTAATCCTAAATGGATGTCGTGGACTCAACTGAAAATCGCACAAATTATCCCAACCTTTCATCTCAGTATACAAGGCATTGAAATGGCCATGGATTACTTGAGAAATGGTGGCAAAAATCGTTACACAACAGTTGATCTCCTTAAGGATACTGTGTTAGCATTTTATTAGATAATGGGAGGGGAGGGATTATGAATAAATTCTAGAAATCTAGATCTCTAATTTTTTGTGAAACTTCTGCTGGAAGTAAAGCCTTCTTTTTATTGTCATAATCATAACTGACCACAATAGCTTCCCCCTCAGCAACTTCTCTTTTCAGTTTATGACTTATGATAGAAAACTTCATGGTAAATCTATAGTCGTCAATTTTAATCGTTTTAGCGCCTACTGAAACTGTATCGGGGTATGTTAACGGAGCCTTGAATTTACAATATGTAGACGCTATGATGGGGCCAATCCCCGTGTTTTTCATTGAATTCCAGAAATTAATTTTTTCATAATATTCAATTCGGACGTTTTCCATGTAGCGAAAAAATAAAATATTATTCACATGTCCCAGTGAATCCATGTCTCCCCATCTAATGATTTGTTCAATCACCGTATTATAGCCTTCCAAGTAGCTTCACCTAAAATGTTTCTCACTTTTTGTAAGGTTTCATTCCTTTTTATAATATGGTGACTTCTTTAATAAAAATTTTTGAGCCTGTGATTTAAATAATTTTGCCAGCTTGCCCATAATACCGAGCTTTTTTTTTAATTCCTTTAGATAATCTTCAAGCGTTAAGGTTTGGAATTGTAATAGCTCTTGTGCCTCGCTCGTATCCATCCAATCTGTATAATACCAATCCATGTCGTTTTTAGGCACTTTAAAAGCAGAATCAGGAAGCATTCCTATACCCGTAGCTTCCAATATCTTAGTCATAAATTCACGGTTTAGCATCTGACACTTCTTTCCTCCACCAATTAATAACACCTTATTATCCGTTTCTGCAGTTACGCAATTTGCAATTGCTACTCCCACATCTTTCGAATGTACATATTCAATCCTTTGATCCAAGGGTATATCGAAGACATAAGCATCAATTTTTAAACTTACCTCTATAGGTGGCGATGCAGCTAGCCTCAATATTGTCCAAGGTAAACCACTTTTCTTTACCAATGCTTCAGCTTCAACCTTAGAGTGCGTGTAATTATCCGTGGGATTAAGCACTTCATTAGCTCTTCGAGGAGGGGTTTCATGCATTCTTGGTCCATGCGTCGTTATTGAGCTTGTAAAAATGAATTTAGGTATTTTTTCCATTTTAAACGCAGCATCTATAAGATTTTTCGTTCCTTCAACATTAACTTTATGCGTGAGTTCAGGAAGCTTCTCACTTGGTGGTGGAATAATAGCTGCGAGATGAATGATGCAATCCTTTCCTTTTACAATTTCTAATAAAGTGTTTTGATTTGAAATATCTCCCCAAATTATTCTAAATTTCCCGTTTTTCAATAGTTTTTTACTTATTCTTTCGTTTCTTTTAGTTTTTAAATCAAAACATGTTATCTCGTGTTTTCGCTGTAAAAGCGCTAATATCGTGCTTTCTCCAATGTTACCAAAAGCCCCTGTAAGCAATACATTCATTATGCGATACAATTTTTTACATTAATGTTTATTAAATAGCATAGACATAAATATAAATTTATCTCCCTACTGCTCTTCTTTTCAAGATTGAAATGGGAGGGGAGGGATTTGAACCCCCGACCACGCGGCCCCCAGCCGCGTATCATACCAGTCTAGACTACCCCCCCAAAACAAGGGTGAATTATGAGTAGAATAATTAATGCTTCCAATTAAATTTTAAGGAACAAAAGAAAATAAAGAAAGTGCTAATTACAATAAGGTTTTTACGAAATTACTTATCTCTTTTTTAACCGTTTGAATTGAAGTATAACGAGCATCCCCTATATCCATGTCTATGGATAACATCGGTATCCCAACTTGATCTCGTAATGCCTCCCTAAGAAGTTGAATGACGCTGACGCTCTGCTTGCATCCAATATGCGCCGTAAAAATAGCACAATCTGCATCGTACTCCTTCGAAAGAAAAACAAAATCATCTAATAAATCATCACAGAAGGTTGCGGATTGTCGAACCATCGGATAGTTCATTGATTGAATTGCTAACCCTTCAAAGATCTTCTCTGGTCCTTTATCTGCCTCTATTTTATGGAAGAATGGATAGTTAAAGATGTCGAATAACATGCTCATCCCTAGGTGGCGATCCATCCATTCGCAAAATCCAATATCAAAGAAAATACTCATGTAAGGCCAAATGGTTCTTATTTTTTCTTCTCCTTCTTGTGCACGTTCTCCATTTTTAGCTCTCTTTTTCGCAATTTCCAACACTTCCTTGAAGAATAAGGCTCTCTCAGGTTGACCGGGGATGAATGCCATTACTGCCGTCATTATAGGGCATAACATGGATTCAAGCGGATTTGGTTTCAATTTTTTTAATTCGTTAATTTCTGCCACGTAATCTAGCATTTGATTATTAATTTCAACGGCTTTTTTCAATTTCTCATAATCAGGTTCCTGACCTATTGCTTTACCTACTTGTTCTACAACTGCGTTTAATTCATTGCCGTAATATTTATAGGAGCGCTCATCACGGTAATAAGGCATGTCTGCTAAGATAAATGGCGTTTTATCGTCATAAAATTGTCGAATAATAGGATAACTACCAAATGTATTATCACACGGGCTTGTGGGGCTTGAAATGACGTCAAATTTGAACAAACCATCAATTGTCATCCCTAAAGTACCCTTTTGAGAAGTACAAGTATGATAAGGGTGTCCAAATCCGTCAGAAATATCATAAAATCTTTCCGATCCCTCAGGTAATAAAGCACTTAGGATATAAGGAATTCCCTCAAATACTACTGGTACGAAATCATAGCAATAGAAAATTTCTGCAGGCCACGCAAAGTGATGCCCTATGACAGGATACCCTTTGTCAGCATTATCGATATATCGTTCTACCACTGTTGTTAAATGTTTTAAAAATGATTTCAGAACTAATAACTCGTCTTCAGCTGGTCCTCCATCAACTAACACTTTTGTAGTATATAGGGCTTCGTGTAACATCTCATATGGAATAATTTTATTTGAATTTGACTTCATGATATATCCTTCTTTCTCATTCTATTTGTTCAATAAACGCTTCACAGCGTGTTTTAAATCTTCCTTTATCTCCTAAGAAATAGTCCCTGTCCAGAGACAACATGGGAACATTTAGCTTTTCAAGATCGTGCTCGTACATCATGCATTCGCAACCATTTAAATCGCAAAATTCTATTCGAGTCCCTATCACGCCATCGATCTTTGCCGCTTTTAGTTGATCTTGTAAAAATCTATACCTACGATCGTAATCATCCATCATTCTTGGACAAGAAAGCTTGTTATAATATCTCTTAATTATTGCTTCTAAAGAGTCTCCTGTTTCTTCTGTCAAATCCCAGAAATTTCTCAAACCAAAACATAGAAGATCTGATACCACGATTCCTCCTACATCTTCAATTATCTTTATAAATTCAGGATCGTCAATTAAACTTCCAGTTATGAGAATTCTGGCACGATAATCTGAAATGCCATCTTTTTCTTTTAATTGATTTAAAAATGTAGCTAATTCCTTATTAAAGATTTCCTTGGGAACAGTAGTATACGCAACGTTAAGCTTAACGAATTCCTCACCGTTAAGTTTTGGTTTTTCTAAGCTTCGAAGCTCTTGAACATCTCTCAATAGTTTTCTTCCTTCATTTAAGATTCTAATAGAGTTTTTGAGATTTTCATCCGTAATTTTAAGGTTAAATTTCTGTTCCAAATCCGATTTGAAGAAATCAATTTCCTCCTTTAACCAATTAAATCCTCGATCTGTGATAATATGGGGGATAGATAAGAAAAAAAGAGGAAAATCCTCAGGAATTCCTTCAAATTGTCCAACTAATTTATGTTTCCATACATCAAACATTCTACGAGCATGATCACAACTATTCATACAAATTAAACCATCTAAAAAGTCATATTTGCCTTCCATGGCAAGATCTAACGTCGCTCGTATAAACGAGCAATTGAATTTGGATAAAATTGTATCCGCTCTAGAAGTCCCTTCAGCAGATGTACCTCTTAATCGTACTCCCATAATTCCTCCTGCGTGGAGAATTTCCTCGGGAACATAAGTGCAATAATATCCAAGAATTTTTTTATTTTCCTTCTTCCACTTCTCTATATAGGGATTTGAAAGGGTTTCTGTAACCTTAATTAAATCTTCATATACCATTTGACTTTAACACCTATTTATTTTTTTTTTTGTACATTGGATGCTTTCCTATGAATAATAATCTCCATAAAGTAAGTCCACCCCCCAGAGATCCTTTAATTTTAATTTTTCTTGTAAAAAAAAACCTCGAGGCAGCTTTTA
>Ga0180437_10010970_pt1 | contig 10952 bp, 8 predicted proteins | sample SS_ome_4_FD_132410 | JGI IMG/M metagenome (GOLD analysis project Ga0180437, IMG submission 132410) | Hypersaline lake sediment archaeal communities from the Salton Sea, California, USA - SS_3_D_1 metaG | ecosystem: Environmental > Aquatic > Non-marine Saline and Alkaline > Hypersaline > Sediment... | reverse complement strand
CTGATGCCCTGGCTTGTCCCTTGGGTCAGTACTTCTCTCTTGTGGATGTGGATAATGGATCCGCAGTGGGGTGTGATCAACGTCATCTTGAAAGGCTTGGGGTTAACCGACAAATTCCTCAAATGGTTTGGAGACCCGGCGCTGGCCATGCCAGCCATGATGGCCATGAACATTTGGAAACTTTATCCATTTGTCATGGTGATGCTACTGGCCGGACTGCAAACAATCTCTGAAGAACTGCTCGATGCAGCCAAGATCGACGGGGCCAATCGCTTCCAGGTCTTTATTCACGTCATCGTGCCTCATCTTCGTAATGTCATAGTGATTGTTACACTGGTACCTATCATTTGGGGATTTCAGCTTTTCACTCCAATCTGGCTGATAACCCAAGGAGGCCCCATTAATGCTACCACCACCCTCTCAATCCTACTCTACAAGAAAGCTTTCTACGAATTTGACTTTGGAATGGCGACGACAATCGGCACGCTGTGGCTGCTCTTCTTGATTGCCTTTAGTATCATATACACGAAGCTTGTTGGAGAAAGGGAGTAAGGAATCATGAAGGCTACCCAACAGCAAGTAGCTGATGGAGCAGACACCTTTCAGAGAACCGGGTCTACCAGAGGCTTACTGGTGAAGACGCGCTCAATAGAAACTGTGTTTGCATACGGACTATTAGCCATCTTCTCTATCGTCATGTTATTTCCCATAGCCTGGCTGATTTCAAGTACGTTCAAGAGTAGAGCCGATCTGTTCGTGCTGCCGCCACAATGGATACCTTTGCGCCCAACATTAGCGAATTTTCAGACGGTCCTGGGCTATGAGGCAATTCGAACCTATGCTCTCAATAGTATAGTGATCTCGACGGCCACCACTGCGCTATGTATTATCTTGGCTTCGCTGGCCGGCTACAGTTTGTCTCGTTATCGTTTCCCTGGTCGTGACTCCGTCATGATCTTTCTATTGGCTACACAAATGTTCCCCTTGGTGATGTTTCTCATCCCGCTATACCGGCTTTGGAATCAATTGCACATATCAAATACATTGCTTTCGCTAATATTGACTTACCTCTCGGTAGCATTGCCACTTACCATTTGGCTGATGAAATCCTTTTTTGATACAATCCCTGTTGACTTGGAGGAAGCAGCCATGGTTGATGGGTGCAGCCGCTGGGGTGCTCTTTGGAGAATAGTCTTTCCACTTGCCGCACCTGGTATTATGGCCTCGGGCTTATTTGCTTTTCTGGTCTCGTGGGATGAATATATGTACACGTTTACCTTAATTAGCGACGATAAGCTGCGTACTCTACCAGTTGGGTTAGTCTTGCGGTATTTTGGACAGTTCAGCTATGATTGGGACCAGATTATGACACTTTCATTGCTGATGAGTTTGCCCATAATGCTGCTTTTTACCGTATTTCAGAAATATCTTTTACAAGGATTGACCGCCGGTGCTGTTAAAGGGTAACGTTAAAAGCGCGCTCCTTGCCACCAAGTTGTTTTTAGAAACTAGTGTGAATACCAAACGGAGGTTGTTGTTATGGAACACATCCCTATAGTCATTACGAGCGATTTTGATTGTGGCAACGCTCATGATATCACAGAGGTTGCTCCCGACCATTGGCAGATGCGCATTCACGGGGATACAATCTATGGCCCCTGGTATTACCTCGAGTTGCAGGAAACAGCGGGGCTGCAACGGGAAGTTCAACTCGACGTCTTAGATATTCCGGACCTTGACGCAGTCAGTAGCCAGGCCGATCGAACGGTCTATCAGATTGATGGCGGCTCCTGGCTGTTTCTTCCTTTTGAACGCGCCGAGGTAATACACACCGGACGCACGGCCATCTTTGAAGAACCTATCGTTTGGTTCTGGGAGCGGCAGGAAGAGGTGCCTGAGAACAGATTGCGTGAAATGCCCGCTGCCGACCTGCATCTGCACTTGACCATACCACCCAATGCTCGTGTGCGTGTGGCAACGACTTACCCGTTCACCTACAGCAACTTGTTAGGTATGGTGGATTGGCTTCAGCATATACCCGAACCACGTCGTAAGCTGAGCCATGTCGAGATTATTGGGCACAGCGAAGAGAATCGCTCTATTCCTATGGTCACCCTTACGGATCCAGATATACCGCGCCAGGATAAGCAGATCCTGTTGATTACTGCCCGCCATCACCCCTCAATGGAATCATCGGGTTCGTGGGTGGCGGAGGGTATTATAGAATTTCTGACCTCAGGTGAACCCGAAGCTATAGCTCTTTTGAGAAGATTACTGGTCGTGATAATACCTATAGTGAATGTGGACGGGGTCGTTCGCGGTAACCCGCACTACAATATCAATGAAGTTGATCTTTGGATGGATTACGAAGCGTTTGAAGCAAGCGAGACAAAAGCGATCTTCTCAGTTATAGAGCAGCTCATTCCAGATTTCTTTATCGATTGGCATGGGTGGATTTGTCATCATGAAGGGAAACCACCCTACGATGGCTCGTACCTGGATTTTAAGAACAGTGAACCGTGGGATGCAGATTCGTACCAAGTTATGGCCGATTACTGGAAGGAAAACATCTATGGCTTCGGAACGCGGGATCTGTATCGGAGTCTCTTTGCTTCTTGTCCCATCGGGGCTGCCTATTCGGAGTTTCATACGCTTGGCACGACCATCGAGATAAATCCGGGTGGCTATACGATTGGGCAAGTTAAGAGGCGAGGGGTAGATAATTTTATTCACACAGCGGAGATGATGCTCCGGCGCTGGCCCGGTTATCCTTTGAGCGGCACACCCAATCGTGAGATCAAGCAATCAGGAAAAATGAGTCTTTTTGCTTGGGGTGAGAACTATGATGAGATGCGGTCAAGTCGTGTTGAGTTGTGGAGGAAGCGGGAGGCGATTGAAGTAACGGTTGAGGAAGAGACCAACCGGCGGACGGTTGTTAAACTGAGAACTGCAACCGAAGTGAAGGCGACTGCCGCATTGCGTTTACCGGTGCCTTCTGGAGGATCTCCTATAGTTGGTGTAAACGGCCAATCTCTTGGGGCACCTGAGATAAAGATCAGCGACGATTTCTGTTTTGTCCCAGTTACTCTGAACCAAGATGTGGTGACAGTCGAGATGGAATCAGGGCTCGGCTGAGGACAGTCAATAGATACTGATGTTCAAAATTCACAACTAAGGAGGAACCCAAGTTATGCGTCTCTTTTGTCCGGCTGGGGAACCGGTAGAAGGATACCAGTTAATTGTCAGCCCTCAAAATAGTCCCTTGAAATGGCTGGAGTTCGGCAGGCTACGCTTATGGGAGAAGAGCAAACCCTACCTCGGCGACATTCAAGATCAAGAAATCTTGCTAGTTATCCTTAGCGGCACAGGTCAGGTTACGGTTGAAGCTCAAGAAAAAGAACCAGTCGTCTATGACTTGTCTCGACGCGATGTCTTTAGTGAGAAAGCCACGCTGATATACATACCTCCCCATCACCATTTCGAGGTTGTTAGTCATTCTGCCAGCTTTGACGCAGGGCTTTTTAAGGCTCCAGCCAACAAGAAAGCTAATCCTTTCATAATCAAGCCAGACGACGTCGAATACAGGTCTGTGGGTGTGGCGAATTGGCGGCGGGATGTCTATTTGGCTACCCAGGAGGAAATGCCGATCGAGCGTCTCATTGCGGGAGAGACAGTAACCCCACCAGGTCATTGGTCAAGCTATCCACCCCACAAACATGATGTCATTTCTTCAGAAGGTGAACGACCCTACGAGGAAGTGTTTTTTTACCTTGTCAAGCCACGTCAAGGTTATGGCATCCAGCAATTATATGACTCCCCAGAGAAAGAAGATGGTTTAAACGAGGTCTACGTGGTAAGAGAGGGAGACGTATTGGCTATTCCCCGTGGCTACCATCCCGCCGTGGCCGGTGCTGGCTATCAACTCTATTATCTATGGGCCCTGGCAGGTGAAGCACGGGAATATGGCACATGGAGTGATGATCCGCTCCATGTCTGGCTGCGTGATTGCGAACCAATTGTGGCTGAACGAGAAAGGTACCGTTTCGCTCCCCGCATTAGGTGATCCTACCCCGTGAAGAGGAAGGCCGATGATAACAGCCAAATCTCTACTGCCTGTCGATGTGATCTTCACACCACAATGGTGGCACTATAACTATGGTTTGAAATTCAGGGAGGATTTCTTTTTCGACGCCGAAACAAGAGTGGAGAGCGAGCGCTTGATGCGGGCATTCTTGTACGAGAGGTTTGGCCATCTTGGGTTAGGTGAGCGAGATGCGTCGCCCCGTCCACTCATCGGGCCCGTACACCTGGCGGCTGGTTTTATGGCCTCTGCGCTGCTCGGATGTCAAGTTAAGTTTTCCGTGGACGGCCCCCCGCAAGTGATCCCGGCTGATCTTACAGATGAACAAGTTCTGGAATTTGAAGCGCCTGACATTACCAAGGTCAGTCCGATGAAGGAACTTGTGGATATGATGGACAAGCTGGAGAGGGAGTTCGGTTATCTGGAGGGAGATATTAATTGGGGCGGAGTGCAAAACGTTGCCCTCGACTTGCGCGGGCAACAACTGTTTGTGGACTATTACGACAAACCGGACTTAGCTGTTCATCTCCTTGATGTTGTCGCCCAGGCAGAACTCCATATGGCTTCATTTATTCGGGCCAAAACCGGAACCACATCTTTGAGCACCAATCGTATAGTGGGCAGCGTGGACCCGAGCATCAGTCTCCATTCTAATTGCTCAGTGACTATGCTCTCAAACGAGACGTATGAGGAATTTCTCTTGCGGTACGATATATACCTGGCAGACAACTTACAGCCCTACGGCATCCATTACTGTGGGAATAATATGGAGCACGTGTTACAAGGCTTTGCGAAAATAGACAAAGCTCAGTTCTTTGACGTGGGATGGGGCTCCGACGTAGCGATGTGTCGGCAAGCGTTGCCTGACGCCTTTTTTAGCCTGCGCCTGAGCCCGGTGCGACTACGAACTATCAGCGTGGAAGAAGTACGGCAAGACGTTGAGGGTCTTCTCCGGCAAGCAGGTCCTGTTCAAAAAGCGGCGGTTTGCTGTGTCAATATAGACTATGGAACTCCAGATGAAAATGTCGCGGAGATTTTCAGGGTTGTAGACGAATATCGTTGCCGAGAACTTGACGTAGCTGCGCCAAGTTCACCGAAGTAGAGGTAGGGACAATTCAGTAATTGGCTATGAATACGTTTGACTACAGCCTGAGTGACGTTCAGGCCATGCCGGTTACGCCGGTAGCGCCCGCTGACTTCGATTTCGGCCGTTACCAGGCATATGCATCAGCAGCCGATCAACGTTATGCGGCGTTCTTGCAGAAAAAAGAAGGCGTTGCTGTGTGGCAGCGTGTGCGTGTGTCAGAAGTATTCTCGGATGGTTGTAAGGATATGCAGCAGTCGCTGCACTGGCAACTGGGCGGACTTACAAAGTCTATGTCGTATTCTACAGACGCCCCGGCATATTTGGAGCCTTGGTACGGTATTGGTGTCACTGCCTCTGCATTTGGTAGTGACTATGCCTGGCCTGTGGGCCAGGCACCCGTCGTGAAACCGATGTACCAGTCATTAGCCGATTTTCCTGATCTGCTGTCGCACGACTTTAAAAAAGTGCCAATTATGAAACACATCTTGGCCATGATCGAATATTTCCTGGAGGAAACCAAGGGGCGTTTGCCCTTGTCTTGGACAGATATACAAAACCCCCTAAATGTGGCTACTGAACTGATGGATATCAACAACTTCTTTCTGGCGCTGGTAGATGAGCCAGATAAGGTACAAGGACTTCTGGCGGCAATTGCTGATGTCGTGATTAACTTCTCCCAAGAGCAGACCGTATTGATAAGTGATGCGTTGGCAAAGCCAGGACATGGCTTTGCCAGTTCACGCACCGGTTATGGAATCGGGATGAGTTGTGATAACCTGCTGATGATTTCACCTCGAATGTATGAGACGTTGAGTATTCCGGTAGATGCGAGAATTGGCGCGCACTTTGGGGGCACAGCCATTCACTCCTGTGGGAATTGGGCCCGGTGGGCGCCAACCGTCAAAAAAATCGAAAACTTGGTGATGGTGGACGGAGCCTTTACTCCAAAGACTGATCCGGACTACAATCAATGCGAGACATTTCGTGATGTATTCGTCAACAGCAACGTCGTCGTGCAGGCGCGAATGGTCGGTGACCCGGACGAGGTGTTGGAATACGTACAACGTATATGGGCGCCCGGTATGAAACTGATTGTGGTGACCTATGTCCAAGATGTGCAAGCGCAACATCAACTGTACTTGGACATTCATCAGCTCTGTAAGTAAATGATTGGTTAGCAAGCGTGTCTTGCGGACAATTACCGTTCGATGTTTGAGGTCGAGATGTATGAACTCTAGAGAGCGTTTACTAACGACTATGGATCATCGTGAGCCAGACCGCGTGCCATATGATCTGGGAGGCATGCAGGCTACTGGTATTCACATAGTAGCCTACCGCAACTTGCGGCAGGCATTGGGGCTCCCGATGGTCGAGCTGAAAATGTGTGATGTTATCCAGCAACTGGCTCTGCCTGATACCGATATCGTTGAGCAGTTGGGGATTGATGTACGAGGCCTATACCCGTTAAACAGCCATAACTGGAGAGTTCGTGAAGAAGATGGCGGAGATTATTGGAAATACCATGACGAGTGGGGTATTACCCACCGCCGGCCCAAACCGGATGGTCTTTATTACAGCATCGTGCAAGTGCCCTTACCCAACCCAGACATTTCCGTACAGGATATAGAGCGTCATCCCTGGCCAAACATGGCTGACCCTCAGCGCATCGCGGGATTGAGAGAGCTTGCCCAGCACTACCGACAGAGTGGTTGTGGCGTGATGCTCAAGGACCCATTCGCAGGAATATTTGAAATGGCACAACGTATCGTGGGTATGGAAAACTGTCTTGTTATGTTGGCCTCTGGCGATAAGACGGCAGAAGCGCTCTTTGACAAACTCCTGGAGCTTAAACTATCCTTCTGGGAAACAGCTTTGCCACAATTGGCCGAATTCGTAGACGTGATTTGCCAGGTTGATGATTATGGCACCCAGACATCACAGATCATATCACCGGGTATGTTTCGTGAATGGATAAAGCCGCGTTTAGAAGTCCTGATGTTATCTGTCAAACGCCTGGCACCTTCCGCCAAGCTGTTCTTCCACTCATGCGGTAATGTGCGTCCCTTGATCCCTGACTTCATTGAAATTGGGGTGGAAATACTCAATCCTGTGCACCTTAGTGCTATGAGAATGGAACCGATTGAGCTCAAACGCGACTTTGGCAGCGATCTTGTCTTCTGGGGTGGCGGGGTAGACACACAGGGGATATTACCATCTGGCACACCTCAAGAAGTCAAGGACCACGTGCGGCGCACCGTAGATGCGTTGGCTCCCGGTGGTGGCTTCGTCTTCAGCACGGTGCACAACATCCAAGCCGATGTGTCACCGCAAAACATTATTGCTATGTGGGAGGCATTACAGGAGTACGGAGCATATCAGGGCTAAGGATTTAATGACTTACCCCATTGGTCACAAGTTAAGCAGATCGGAAAATTGTCAAGTTTATGCCCTGCACAATAACACAGGCCACGGAGGCTGAGATTTCGTAAAGTTCTAATCAAGCCAGGTTGTTTCACCTAAGTGTTCGTTGGCACAGCTGGCTGTGACCATAGCCAGATTGATCAAGAACTCGTTGAAAAATCGACTGGGAATCTATAAGTTTCTACCTTGACAAATCGCGAAAATGCTTAACTTGTAAGCTATGGACTTACCCATTAGGCAGTATGCCATCTGTCAGTACCTGGTGCTGCAACTCCCACACCCGCCGATAAAATCCCCCCATCTGCCACAGATCGTGATGGGAGCCACGCTCTACGATTTTCCCTGCTCGCAGCACCAGTATCTCGTCTACTGCCTCCAGGCCTACCAGCCGGTGGCTGATGATCAGCGTGGTGCGCCCCGCCATCAGGGACTGGATGGCACCCATCACCTCGCGCTCGGTCAGCGAGTCCAGGTTGGCCGTGGGCTCGTCCAGGATCAGGATGGGGGCATCCTTGAGCAACGCGCGGGCGATGGCCAGCCGCTGGCGCTGCCCGCCGCTCAGCTTTACCCCCTGCTCGCCAATATAGGTATCATATCCCTGGGGCAACGATTCAACAAAATCGTGGACTTGGGCCCGCCGCGCGGCCCGTTCCAGGTCGGCTTGGCTCGCGTCGGGCCGCGCCAATAGCAAGTTGTCACGCACCGTGGCGTTGAAGAGGTGCGTGTGCTGCGACACCACGCTCATTACGTGCCGCAGCGCTTGCCCCTGGAAGGCGCGCAGCTCGTGGCCTCCCAACGTAATCTCTCCCGCGTCGTACTCCCAAAAGCGTAGCAGCAAATTGACCAGGGTCGATTTGCCAGCGCCACTGGGGCCGACGACGGCCAGGCTCCCGCCCTGGGGCAGGGAGAAGCTAATGCCATCCAGCGCCGCCGGCCCGCCGGCTTCGTAGCAAAAAGACACGTCCTTCAGCCGCAGGCCGTAATCCCTGAGGGCTGGAGATGGAGTCGCTGGATCGTGGACCTCAGGTTCGGCGTCCACGATCTCAAACAGCCGCCGCCCGGCTTCCAGGCTGTTCTCCAGGTATTGAGCCGCGGACGGCAACGGGACGATCGCTTCAAAGCTGGCGATTACGGCCAAAGCCAGCACCGCCAGGGCGATGCCGTCCAATTCGCCCGCCGTCACCAGGGGGATGGCCAAGATGAGCACTGCCAGCGTGGCCAGGTTCATCAACAGGCCAGTCAGCGAACTACCCAGGCCCTCGATCCAGGCCATGCGTTGCTGTAAGACAGCCAGCTCCCGGCTCAAAGTTCCCACCCGCCTCTGCTGGCGCTCCTCAGCGCCAAAGACCAACAGCTCAGCTACGCCTTGGACCCCGTCCACCAGGGCGGCGTTCAATTCTGATCGGAGGTTGACCAGGCAGCGTCCCGGCCCCTGGCTTAGCAGCCGGGTGACGAGCGGCACGCCGATCCCCGCCAGCGCCAGGAAGATCATCAGCGTGACGGCCAGCGGGGGAGCTACGCTCCCCATGAAAAACCACATCAGCGCGGCCACCAGAACAGCCACCACGGGAGGCGCGATCACCCGCACGTAGAAATGCTCCAGGGTTTCGACGTCGGCCACGATGCGGCTCAAGATATCGCCGCTCCGGTACTTCGTCAACCTGGCCGGGGCCAGCGGCTCTAGCGACGCATAAAACCAAACGCGCAGGCGTGCCAGCAGGCGGAAGTTGACCTGGTGCGAAACCAGTCGCTCCAGGTAGCGGGAGACCCCGCGCGCGATGCCAAAAAAGCGCACGCCGACGATGGCCACCTGCAAATCGGCGATGGAGGGCTGGGTGGCAGCCTTGGCGATGATATAGGCCGAGGCTGTCATCAGGCCAATCCCGCTGGCGATGGTGGCAAACCCCAACAGCGCCGCCAGCGACATCCATCTCCAAAATGGCGCAGCAAGTTTAAGGAGTCGCCTGAAGGTCCGCGTCACGTTTCAATTCCGTGCTTCTATTCACCCCACCCCATACGCCATCACCAACCGCCGATACAACTCGCCTCGCTCCAAAAGCACGTCATGCGTGCCAGACTCAGCCACGCGCCCGTCTGACATAACCAGGATCTGATCGGCCCGGTAAACAGTGGGGAGTCGATGAGCGATGATGAGGGCGGTGCGTCCTTGCATCAGGCGCTCTATGGAGTCTTGGATTCTGGCCTGATCCTCAGGATCGAGGTTGGCGGTGGCTTCGTCCAGGATCAGAAAAGGGGAATCTTTCAAAAAGGCGCGCGCCAGCGCGATGCGCTGCGCCTGCCCCCCACTTAAACGCGCCCCCCGCTCCCCCACCGGCGTATCATAGCCTTGGGGCAGGGCCTGGATAAAGTCGTGGGCGTGGGCCTGCTCGGCAGCCCCGACCACCTGGTCAAGACTGGCATCCGGCCGCGCGAGGCGGATGTTCTCGGCCACGCTGGCGTGAAATAGATATAGGGTTTGCGGCACCCAGGCCACCTGGGCGCGCCAGGTCCGAGCCGGTACGTGCTGGAGGGGAACATCACCCACCCTGATTACCCCCTGGTCTGGCTCGATAAAGCGCAGCAGCAGGTGGGCCACCGTGCTCTTGCCGGCGCCGCTGGGTCCCACCAGCGCCACTTTTTGACCGGGGGCAATTTGAAAGGAAAGACCCTTCAGCGCCGGTCGCTCTCCGTCGTCGTAGGCGTAGTGGATGTTGTTGAGGCTAATGCCGAGATTAAGGCTGAGATCAAGATCGTCCTCAGCCTCAACCTTGACCTTAGCCTTATCCTCGACCTCAGCCTTAACACTCAATACTTCGAAGATGCGTTGCGCAGCGGCCATGCCCGCCATACTGGCGTGGAAACGGGTGCCCAATTGCCGCAACGGCATGTAAAACTCGGGGGTGAGAAGCAAAACAAAAAAGGCTTCCTGGAAGGGCATACGCCCGTAGAGCAGGCGCACGCCGATGGCCACCGCCACCACCGCCGTGCTCAGGGTGCTCACCATCTCCATCACCAGGGCGGATAGGAATGCCACGCGCAGCACGCCCATCGTCGTCTGGCGAAACTGGTCGCTGACCTGGTCGATGGTCTGGATCTGATCCCGTGCCCGTCCCAGCAGCTTGAGCGTGGTCAAACCCTGTAACACGTCCAGGAAGTGGGCGCTCATGCGGCTGAGCGACTTCCACTGCCGCCGCGTCATTGCTTCGGCCACGTTGCCGATCAGGAACATAAAAATAGGGATAAGCGGTGCGGTAAGAAGCAGGATGAGACCAGAAAGAAGGTCGCGGGGGAGCACAAAAAACAGAATGGTCAGCGGCACCAGGGCGGCCAACGCCAGTTGGGGGAGATATTGGCTGAAGTAGG
>Ga0180437_10010967_pt1 | contig 10952 bp, 8 predicted proteins | sample SS_ome_4_FD_132410 | JGI IMG/M metagenome (GOLD analysis project Ga0180437, IMG submission 132410) | Hypersaline lake sediment archaeal communities from the Salton Sea, California, USA - SS_3_D_1 metaG | ecosystem: Environmental > Aquatic > Non-marine Saline and Alkaline > Hypersaline > Sediment... | reverse complement strand
GACCGGCTCTACCCAGATCTTTTGCGGGCCATCGCGCTAACCGAACTGATGCTGCAAAAGTGGGTCGAGCCCCCTGGCATCGATGAGCTGGACCTAAGCACGCTTGTGCAGCAGATCCTGAGCGTTCTGGCCCAGACGGGCGGCATCAATGCAGAGCAGCTGTACCAAACGCTCGTTGTCAATGGGGCTTTCAGGGAGGTTGATCAAGAGCTGTTCATTGCCTTGCTCCGTGGTCTAGGAACCGAGAATGTGATCGAGCAGATGTCCGGCGGCGATCTGATCCTGACTCCCCAAGGCGAGTCGATCGTAGGTCACTACACGTTCTACAGTGCTTTCGCAACGCCGATCGAGTACTCAGTGATTTGCGAGGGCAGGCCGATTGGCCGCTTGCCGGCGGTCTCGGTCCCGGAGGTGCACGACCACCTGCTCCTGGCCGCCAGACGCTGGGAAGTCGTCCGAGTAGATCACGAGCGAACCGAGATCCTCGTTGTTCCCGCGCGAGGCAGAAAACCGCCTCATTTCAGTGGCGAGATTGGCGAGATACACCCCAGAGTCCGCCAAACGATGCGCCAGGTGCTAATCTCCGGAAACGCGTATCCCTACATCGATGAGATGGCACAGCGGTTGCTCGACGACGCCCGCCAAGCGGCCTCATCTGCCCGGCTCTCCTCTTGCCCGTTGGTCCCGCTGGCAACGGATGAATGTCTCTGGTTCACTTGGACCGGAACAACCATCCAACGTACGCTGTGCTTGATGGCACGGGTGATGGGAATGGATCCAGTTGACGACGATATCGCCATTCATTTTTCATCGAGTTGCGAGGCTGTGATGTCTTGTTACAGGGAGCTTCTTGTGACACCGCCGAGCGCAATAACCTTGGCGCGCAGAATCCGTGCAAAGAGAAGCCGGAAGTTCGACTGGTACGTTGCAGAGCCTCTGCTTATCCGGTCTCTTGCCCGCGACGCAATCGACGTCGCTGGGGCGTGCGACGCGATTCGTGACCTAGTGCTAACTCGTTGAGGTGCCCCGCTCGCCGACTCTACGCTGCGTCACCATCTTCCGCATCGGTGATCTGTCGCATGGCGTCCTTCAGGTGGTCGCACTTCAGGTTCAAGTGCTGGTAGATGCGAGTGAGCATCGTCAGGTCCTTGTGACCCATCAACGTTGCGATAGTCATCAGGTCCACGCCGCGGACGATCGACGAGTGAAGGCCGCCGGATCGCGTTGTTTTTCAGCGGCCGCAAGCACGCCGGCGAGAACCTCAAGGATGTGCTGGCCCAGCGTGCGGCGGACCTGGCCCTGCCGATCCAGATGTGTGACGCGCTCTCGCGAAACTTACCTGCTGAGTTGGAGACGATCGTAGCCAACTGCCTGGCACACGGCCGGCGACGGTTTTGCCGTTGCCAGTTGACATCGTGCTTCGTTCACATCGCCGGACGCATCCAGAATTCGATCGCTGCTTGCGTCGGTGTTAACGACCAGCGCACGTAACGGAAGGATGCAAAGTGAATTCGGTGGCGTACTTGCATTCGTTCAGAGCAAGTACCAAGAGGCCAAGGAGGACTCCGGGGAAGTCGTGTTCCCGATAGAGAGATACACGATGTCCGAGGAGGCGCTTGAGAACCGCAGCGAGACCATCGTGGCAAAGACGGCTATGGCTCGCCCGTCAACCATGCCTGTAGGAGTCTATCGTCAGAACGTCGCAACGTGATATGTGTCTCCAAGGCAGTCACAACAACTTGGAGTGACCCAAGCCGCGAAAGAGGGGCGGCAACCGTGACACCGATGGATGCTTTCGAGCGGCTTTGCTTCGTCAGCCTCTTGTTCAAACGCGTCGATACAGCACTCACAAGGTAGTCTTCATTACGTGAGACTGGAAAGGCTGACTTGAATAGGCAACCGAATCCGACACCCTGTTCAACTCGTTCGATCAACAGGCGTTCAAGGGAGAATTGTGGTAAATATACCCGATGTTCTGATCGGCGGCGTATCGGGTGCTGGAATTGTCGTCGCAACGTCAACTTGGCTTGGGAAGGTCTGGGCAACTCGACTCCTTGAGCGTGATCGAGTCAAGTACGAGACGCAAATGCAGGCCGCGCTCTCGCGTGACGAGATCAACACTCTGCGGCAATCTAGCTTCATCGAGCCAATACACGGTTGATCTTCCACTCATACGTAGTTCGTGAGATTATTTCCGCCTGTCTCACATCGTTCGGTCAGGTGGACCGATGTCGGAATAGAAATGCCCCCTCGAAAGTCGCCATGGTTTTGACAACATCAGAAGCCGGAACATCCGTTTCTTTCGGAATCGTCGCAGCCAGATTGCGTCGCCTGGTCGCGGAGAAAGGTGTCGAGCGTCGATTCTGTTCAACGGAAATGGGACACATCGGGATCAGCTTGAGGGGACCTATTCGGTGGTTTCCGGGCCTGACGTCCGTTGCCGGATCAAGTATAAGAGAATGTTCCCGGCCATCTTGTCACCGAGCTGCACCTTATCAAGCAATCTAGGTATCTCTTCGTCGCCAACGCGATCAGCAGGTCCAGGGGGCGTTTCTGCCGCAGAGCTCGATTCCTTCGCTGAAAACACTTCTTCGAGAACCTGCCTACCGACATCGTCGAGCAGAAAAGGGCTTTCCAACCTTCGCGACAAGGTCTGCGCCTGATACCTAACGTACCGGGCTAGTTTATCTTCCTTTAAGCCAAGCATGCGCTGGCTCATCGTCACTATGGTGCTTGCCGCAGTTGTCCGAATAAGCTTCCATTCGAACTCATCAAGGAATCGCTCATTGAGTGTCGTACTAAGCCGGCGGTAGGTTTGCCGTAAATCTGGCGCGTCGCTCGCATTCTGCCGAAGTCGAGTGATGGTGTACCACACAAACAGGGCACCGGCGGTCCTGATCGCTCGGTCTTGTTGGTCTATGGGCTGGCGTTTGAATATCTCTCCCATGTTACTTCTCTTCGGTTGCGCCGCATCGATCAACCAATCCATGATCCGTTCAACATCCCTGAAATCCAGGTTCAATTGTTGTGGTTCAGCGCCTTCATTGTTGGCGGGGACGGCACAGAAAAAAGTCGTGAACGTTTCGAGCGCCTTTGTCGCATCCCAAAACATGATGCCACCCTCGGTGTCGTTCTCAACGACCTCCAACATGACGGGCAACAATGCATTAGCGGCGTCGCGGCAGAATGTGACGTGAGCCTTATTGAGTGGGTCCGATTTGCCAACCGTTGTAGTCAGCTGTGCGACTAACCCGGATAACTCATTGAGCTTGTCTGTTTTGTCCTTGTGATTGCGAATAACCGCTACAAGACGGGGCAGGGTGGCCGGCTCGCAGGTGTTGCGTAGCGCAGAATCCAATCGGTGCCAACACTCGGCCCATTGGTCTGCCTGAAGTGCGGTCTCGCCCATGAACTGATCGATCGTGTCAACCACCTTGTTTCCGGCGTCGACTGATTGCATGTTGCCCAACATTGTCGCTGCCACGCAACGGCTGCGCCAGGACGCGTCCTTCTTCGTGAGGTCAAAGATGGCTTGTTTCTCGTACTGTGCCTTCTTCCCAGGGGGTACGCCATCCAGAAGGTTGATCGTCACCTGCGACGCTAGGCCAAACACATCTCCGCGCTGCTTCTCACACTGCCAGAGCCACTTGATGCGTTTATCAGCGAACTCGTCCGGAAACTCCCAGATCAGCTCGGTGGCGAACTTGACGTCGCTGTCTTGATATGAACGCCAAAGGTCGAGGAGGATTCGGTGCGCATGGTCGGAATTGATCGCTACCAGTGCCTCCCTGAAGGTATTGCGAACGTCTTCATTTGGGATGTCTCGGAAGGCCTCAGTAATCTTGTTCTTGGTTTCCTCGTGCTCTTTGTCAGAGGTTGCCAGGCAGGCAAGAGCCCACGCTGCCATTCTCTGTGTGGGTACGCTGGATTCAGCATCGCCGAGCATCTCCTTAAAAACTTCGTATTCGGCCTGTTCAAGAAGTGCCATTATCGCCGCGATACGCAATTCAGCCGACTCGGCTTTGTCCACCATCACCTCCAGCAGCACGTCCTTGGTTGACTCCCGAAGCGGCCTCTCCATCATCGCCAGGGCTTCGATAGCCACCGTGCGGTCGGCCCGCTCTCCCGCTTTCGCCGCGCGTGCGACCGGTTCTTCAACCAGTTGTTGAAGAGTGACTAGTTCTTGGCGTCTTGCCCGTTGTAGCGCGGAGGTAACATAGAGAGTCTGAATGTCCGACCGAAGGCTCTGGCACAGCGCACCAATGAGCAGCACGACGGCGATTGAATACAGTATCCCAACAGACGCTGGCTGGTTCTCAATCGGCTTTCGGGCAGCGCGATAAGTCTTGTCCGGATCTCGCCGCTCACCTTCCTGCGGCGGAAACGGTTCTTCGAACTTCCCCGGTCTTCGTCGTAGCCAGTTCCGAGTCTCCGGGTCCGTTACGATCCGATCGGCCAGACTTGCCTTCCCTTCCGCCGCCGCATCCTGCTGCTCCTTGGCAGAGTCGAGAATGTGAAAAGCCACGGCGCGCCGCAACTGTTCGACTCGATAGTACGATGTGTGTATCAACTCGCCACCGGGTTGAAAGTTGGAAAAGTGTTCCTGCAGAGCGGTGACCGCGGGTTGATTGCTGAACGCGCTCGCTGACAAGCGCTCGAGGGAAACGTCATACGATGACGCAAGTTCTTCACGAGCCGTCTTGTGAAGTGCTTCTCTCATCGGAAACGGCATCGGGCCACGCGCGTTCTGATGGAACACCGGCTCGCAGGACATGTACGCGACGCGCGTGGAGATGCGGTCGGCGCCCTGCAGTTTATTTCGAATCACCGAACTGACAAGGAAGTCCGCAGACGGTGCAACGACCATTTTGATGATGATGGCGAGTGGCCAGCTGCAAACCCACTTCAGAGTTGTCCAAGCGGTGAACCGGTAAGGCCGCGTGGGCCAGCGGGCGGGGAAAATGCCATGCAGGTAGAGGCCCACAGCCATCTGTGTCCCGACAATCGCTTCATCGTAGTCAGTGAACAATCCCAGCCATCGGTCGCCAAACTGTTTCCATGTTCGCAGACGCAGCGTCTTCTCGCGCCGTGCCTGGACTTGGCGAAGAACAAGAGAGGCGAGGGACACAACAATCGACAAGAAACCAGCTGCAAGAAGCACCAGCCCGACCAGAGTCAATGGAGACAATCCGTTGAGGAACACATCCCAAAGCTGCTGAGGTTGGTACACGAGTGGCAGCAAGACATAAACCCCGGTGAGCCACGTGAGAATTGCGAAGGTCAGCAGAACAGACGGCGCCTTAAACCACTGAAGAGGCTCAGGCATGATGATTGGAAAGGGTGTCCCCAAAGTTGTCCAACTCGCGACGTTCCCGAGAGAGAGCCCGCGCCTCGTGGCCTCTTCAAGTGCATGCCAGATCACAGTCCCGCCGTGGCTATGGCCGACCATGTGACATCGACGGTTTTGTTCGCTCAAATGCGTGAGCGCTTCAAGGAGCCGACTACCTGCCGCTCGGCGTTCGGAATCGACGTTTTCGCCAGACCAGGCGAACACTTTGCGATCGTTCATTAACGATCTCCAACGCGAATCCTCGCACAAATCGTCGGGCCAGCATTGTGCATTCCCCTCTGTGAACTTATGAATGGCGGCGGCAAACGTGCTCCCGCGCAACCACCAAACGTCGTCGGTCTCTTGACAAACGTCATCCTCCTTTTGTGAAGCAAACGTCCCGTGAACGAGGATTACTACATCAGAGCGACCGTTGTGTTCCATCTACATCCCTCCCCGGCTGCAAGCCCGTGACGATATCAATGCCCATGGGCTTCAGTTTCCAATCATAACGCGCGAGGGAACAAAACACCACGGGCTCAGTTCGAGGAGACGGTGATGGATCTCGCTCAACGGACCACGCAGGTCGCGATCTCCATGTCCGAGCGTCGCCACTTAGCGTATGGTAGTGCTTGCGACCGACGCAAATAGCGGAAAGATGAAACGTGCAGTCGGTGACACACGCTGGCGTAAGTTGTGGGTAGCACAGTCTACCTACTCTGGCTTCTGACACACTTGTGCCGGCTACGCAGCGCGCCCAAAATCGCCCTCTTCATAGCGACTCTTTTCCAGCTGCCATCGCACCACCGGACACCAGCCCGCCCCCTACACCATCCTCGGAAACAGCGCCACCGTCTCCGCCTCCTGCCCGGGAAACAGGTGCCCGTACGTGTCCATGGTCAGCGTGATCGTTGAGTGTCGCATCACGGATTGGACCGCCTTCGGATGGGCGCCGGCCATGGCCAGCCAGGCACCGCAGGTGTGGCGCAACGCGTGAAAGTCCAGCACCTCGCCTTCGTGATTCACGTCGGCAAGGAAGTCGCTCTTCTTCCGCCGCGCGTGCTCCTTGCGATCGTCGGCAGCCTCCTCCAACCAGGCCTGCCGGGCGTCGGCCAGATCGGCCCGCAGCATATCGGCCACGGAGTATTCGTCCGGCATCTTGAAGATCCGCGCCCTCGATACCTTGGTGGCCGCGTGCCGACGGAGGGCGTCGGCCAGGGAAGGCTGGATGTACTGCCGCGCCTCCTTGCGGTTCTTGGTCGAGCCGGCCTTGCAGAGAATGAACGGCGGCGTGTGGTCGAGATACAACGTCCCGCGCGTCAGGCTGCGCAGCTCGGCCGCGCGGAGGCCGGTCTGAATGGCCACCGAATACAGCAACATCCGGGCCTTCGGCGTCATCCCATCTCGCGAGAATCCTTTGAGCGTCGTCTGCTGTAACCAACGGAATTCCTCAATCAACAGCATGCGGCGCTGCCGGCGACGATCGGTCTGCGGATTGGGCTTCTGCACGGACGCCAGCGGATCGAACGACAGCTTGTTGTGGACGGCCAGCCATTTGGTGAAACCCTTGATCGCGATCAGGTGCGCCCCGATGGTGCGCGCCGACCTACCCTCTCGTTTCAGCTCCGTGGCAAAGCGGTTCACGCCGTCGGCCGTGATGTCGCCAACCGTGGCAAAGTCCGCGTCGTTGGCCACGGCCCGAATGCATTGGATGGTCCGTTCAACATGTTTTGACGTGCGATTGGCAGCGACCATCTTGGCCTCGAAGTCCTGCAGATGTGAATCGATGGTTCGTTTCGACTGCTCGCACATCGTGTCCAAGCGAACATCGATGACGCCATCGCGGCGCAAGGCCGCATCGGCCTCCGCCTTAGCGGCGATGCGTTCTGCGACGGACTTGTCGGTGGTCCGCGCGCTGCGGACTTGCCGCTTGCCCGTGTGGTCGAAGTAAGCGATGTAGTAGCGTCCCTTGCGATTGCCGTTGCCGTTGCGTTTGAAAACCGTTGCCATCGTCCTGTAATCCTCTCCGGTTACGAGCCTTGTGTACTATCCAGGTGTTCAGTCAGGCTCGTTGCTGCCAGGAAGTCAACGGATCAGGCGCCCCCTGGGCGGCAGTTTTCCGAGAATTGTGCTCATCTGCGGCCTGTTTCCGTACATCATCCGCGATTGCTCGCCTTCAGGTCGTCAATCCATTGCCGCAGGTCGGCCGGATCGTAGCGCACGGCGCGGCCGAAGCGCACGCACGGGATGTCGCCGGCGTTCGTCATAGACCACAGCTTACGCGAAGAGATGGCCAGAAACCTGGCCGCCTGCGCCGGTTTCCAAAGGCGAAGATATGCAGTATCATCGGCACACGCTTGACGATCGACGGTCTCGGCCATGCGACTACACTCCCTCCGTGAGCCAATAGCTCAGTCCCTGGGCTTCGAAGGTCGCCCGGATGTTGGCAACCTGACGCTGGACCGTATGCCAACTGCATCCTCGCTGCTTGGCGATCTGGCGGATGCTTTGGCCGTCGGCCAGCGCGCGACACAGCAGGCGTTCGGACGGCGAGAGGTCTTCCAGCACGCCGCGCACATCGATTACCAGTTGCCCCTGATCTTCATACTGGTTGCCATTCAAAAGCGCCTCCTCGTCGGCCGGCCGGGCGAATCGCTTCTCGTAGCGCTGCCGGGTGCGACGCAGGGTGGAGAGTCGGCGGTCAATCAGCGCCGTCAACGCCGTGACCTCGGTCGCCCCATTCGACTTCTCCGGGTCGAACTGGAACGCCATGACGTCCAGGATGATCTCCTGCTGTGCGTCTTCCAGGTCGGCGCCGAGGAATCCCTTCCTCCGGGCCCGCCGGGCAATGAGTTGAACCTTCCACGGTTCGACGGCCGAATCGTAAACGTTTCTGAACATGGCTCCCCTTGTGGTGGTAATGGGTGGTTGGCCGAGTGGCGCTCGGCCGGCCATGTCCGGTTCTAGCAACTGGCCCCGCGAAAGTATGTAGAGTTAGACATAGAGTAATTTTGGCGGACGTTTGGCAAACGTTTGTCAAAATGACCCCGCGCGAAACTCTATGTATTACTCTATGGGCCCGCGCGGGGCCAAATGCGAAAAATGGCGTTTTCCTCGGGAAATACGCACATTCCCTCCGCGCAAATTCGGGCGATTTCCGCGCGCGGGGTCATTGCAGGGTCATCCGGCTTTTCGTTGCAGGGTCATTGCGGGGTCATTGCAGGGTCATTTTTCAGAGACGGTCTCCGAAATATGACCCCGCAAGAAATCGGACCGTCTTCGACCTAAACCCTGCCATCACATCGCCTTCGGCAAATCCGCCCGAAAATCGCCTCCGGCGGCGCGGGGTCATTGCAGGGCCATCCTAATGGGCGGTACGGGGTCATTGCGGGGTCATCGTTGGCGGACGTCCGCCAAACGTGACCCTGCGAACTGGAGGGTCGAGCGGCTAATAACCATATAGAGACCGAACGAAACACGGCAAACAACGCAAGCCACCAACCTTGGAGACAGTTATATATGGTTACTTCAACAACATCGCTGATTCGGGAGCCGGCCGCGGTTTACCACGCCAACGCCCGAGACTACCTGAGCAGCCACCAGCTGGCCGACTTCCGCAAGTCGCCGCTGCTGTACCAGCGGAAGAAGCTGGGCCTGATCGCGGACGAAGACCGCCCGGCCTATCTCGAGGGGCGTGCCCTGCACACCCTGGTACTCGAAGGGCATGACCAGTTCGAGGCGGAGTACGCCGTCGGCGGGCCCATCAATCCGAGGACCGGGGCGCCCTTTGGCTCCACCACCAAGGCCTTTGCCCGGTGGGCCGAGTCCCAGGGTAAGGACGTGCTGACCGACGCCCAGCACGAGCTGGTGCAGAAGATGGCCGAGGGCGTACGAGCCCATCAGATCGCCGTGGAGCTGCTCTCCGAAGGCATTCCCGAGGGCGTGGTGCGGACGGAGTACTGCGGTGTGCCCTGCCAGATCCGCATGGACTGGTTGGACGTGCATCGGGCGATGGTGGACCTGAAGACGTGCGATGACCTGACCTGGTTCGAGGCCGACGCGCGACGCTACGGCTATGTCTACCAGGTGGCGTTCTATCGGGCCGTGTTGCAGCAAGTGATCGGGTTGGCCATGCCCGTTTATTTCATGGCCATTGAAAAGCGTGAACCGTTCCGGTGCGGTTTGTGGCAAGTGGATCTGGATATCCTGGCCCAGGCCCAGCGGGAGAACGAGGCGGCCATTGATCGCCTCAAGTTGTGCATCGAGTCGGACAGCTGGCCTAGCGGTTACGGCGAGGTCCGCCTGTTCGACTCCATTTGACCGCCAGTGGCGCCGCGGGCGTCTGGGGTAGGCATGGATGCGGCGAAGGATCGCTGCCCCGGCCCGCGCGTCACGGCGGACCTTTTTGAAACCTAACACGAAAGGAATATGCGTATGGGACTGATCGAAACGATTCAATCCGGCAAAAAGCCGAGACCGCGGCGAACGCTGCTTTACGGCGTTCACGGCGTAGGCAAGTCGACCTTCGGGGCCTGCAGTGACCACCCTGTCTTCGTTCCCACCGAAGACGGTCAGGGGGAGATCGACTGTCATCGCTTTCCGTTGGCCAAGTCGACCCAGGCCGTGATGGATGCCATCAGCGCGCTCTACCAGGAGCAGCACGACTACCGCACGGTGGTCATCGACTCGCTCGATTGGCTGGAGCGGATGATCTGGGACGACGTCTGCCAGGAATTCGCCGTGCGATACCTGGAGAAGGCCGACGGCGGCTACGGCAAGGGCTACACCTACACGTTGCCCCGATGGCGCAACTTCCTCGACGGACTCGATGCCCTCCGCGGGGAGCGGCAGATGGGCGTGATTCTCATCGCCCACGCCAAGACGGAGAAGTTTCAGACGCCCGAGGATACGGCGCACGACCGCTTCGCCCCCAGGCTGCACAAGTTGGCCTCCGCCACGATCCAGGAATGGTGTGACGAGGTGTTTTTCGCCACCTACGACGCGATCACCGACCCCAGAAAGGTCAAGACGGAGGAGCCGCCAGCGCGCATCGTGCGGACCTGCGAGGGTCCCACCCACGTGGCCAAGAATCGGCTGGGAATGCCGCCGGAGATTCCGCTGCAGTGGGACGCTTACGACTACTACATCAAACAAGAACACAACCCCCAACCCAAGGAGAACTGAACTTATGGCGACTCTCAGTGGCTTTGATGCCAACCAAGTGGAACCGACCACACCGTTCGACCCGGTGCCGGCAGGTAAGTACCTGGCCGTGATCGTGGGGTCGGAGATGAAACCGACCAAGGCGCAGACGGGCGAGTACCTGGAACTCACCTTCGAGATCTTCGAGGGGGAGTACAAGGGGCGCAAGCTCTGGGCCCGGTTGAATCTGAAGAACCCCAACGAGACGGCGGTGAAGATCGCCCGGGCCGAACTCTCGGCCATTTGCCGGGCGGTGGGTGTGCTGCAGCCCAAGGACAGCGTGGAGCTGCACAACCTTCCGCTGGTGATCAGCGTGAAGTGTGTCAAGCGTGGGGACACGGGCGACATTTCCAACGAAGTGAAGGGCTATGCCAAACGCGAGGCCGCCGGAGGCAAGCCCCAGCAGGCAACCACCGACACT
>Ga0180437_10010966_pt1 | contig 10952 bp, 13 predicted proteins | sample SS_ome_4_FD_132410 | JGI IMG/M metagenome (GOLD analysis project Ga0180437, IMG submission 132410) | Hypersaline lake sediment archaeal communities from the Salton Sea, California, USA - SS_3_D_1 metaG | ecosystem: Environmental > Aquatic > Non-marine Saline and Alkaline > Hypersaline >... | reverse complement strand
GTACATGAACCGGCCCACCAGATGATACTTGGTCCGAATCTTGAGCTTCTTCAGTGGCCACAGAATGTCCAGCGATTTGGTCAACTCCTTTAGATCATGATCCACCTCGAGCAAGACCAGGTTGCGCCACTGGACCAGATCGCCCGTGTTCGCGCTTACATACGTGAACCCCTCCCAATCCTGCAATCGAAAGGTCACGCGGGTCGCCGCCTTGGCAGTGACGGACAGCGTATCCATGTCATCGATGGAGACCGCCTCTGCCCTTGCCGTCAGCCCCACCAGCAGAACCGCTACAATGAACCCGATCCAGGCCCGTTTGCTAACGTTCATTCCATGTCCCCCCTATGTCACGTTTTTCGCTGGACCACGGAAAACGCCATTCCTTCCTGCCGCCCTGCGCTCCGACCCTATGATAGGGCTGTCTTACTTACAGAATCTCTGAAACCCGGCCAGAGAGAAGTCGTTCAGGTCCATCTGGGCAAAATAGGTGAAGATCTTCCTTGGGCTCAAACCCTCAATGATGCTTGCATGATCCGTACGATCGTCAACCATCAGCTGAATGGCGACCGTCAGCAACCTCAACTTCTTGTCCTTGTCTATGAGGCCGCTGTCACCCTTCACGAAGATCTTCCAATACGCACCGCTGCGGTCATGAACCACCTTGTAGTTGCATGCGTAGGTATCCACATCGATCCACATGTAGTGCGTTCCATAGTTGTAATACGGATCTTTCGGTTTTACCTCCATGAGATACACGGGTCGCTTCACCCAACTCATATTGATGGGGGCCCAAGGCGCTCCCTGCCACCCCTCCTTCTGGTATCCATAAACAAGGTCTTTGACATCCCGCGTCGAGCTCCATTCTCCATTCTCATCTTGCTCGATAATCACCGGTTCGGGGTCCAGAAAAGGAACGAGCGCCTCCTGCTGTCCCAGCAGTTTCCACTCGAAGGCTGCGACCTTGCCGTCATAACCGTTTGCATCGTCTATACAGAAATCTGATCCCACGAAGGCGTCCGAGCGGTTTGCCGGGCTCATGCGTCTCACGCGCCGGATGGCCGGGACATAGCCGAAGGAATCGTCATATTTCTTGGCTTCCAGATAACGCCAGGTCATGATCGCCGTGCCCTTGATATCGAAGGGCTTCTGTACAAGAGCGAGTGCATACTTCTCCATTCGGTTGGGGTTCCCTCTGTCTAGGGCGCCCGTCCACCCGTCCATGGCAGCCTGGTGCCCTACTGCACCGAGCTCCCGCTCGTAGCCCCCACGACCCACCCATGCTATAGTCAAAGGGAGGCGCAAATCCCCGGCGACGTACTGCATGTAGTGATTGTTGTGCATGATCTTCACGGGGGCTTCCGGATCCTTCGGGTCGATTTCGGGGAAAGGGAGTCCAATGATATATTCCGGCATTTTGCCCGTCTTTAGGTCAACGATACCTCCGTCTTTCCCAAGGCCATGTTTGCCCACATTGGTCTTCATTGCCTCCAGACCGAAATCAGGTTTGAAGACGAGAGGGTCATAGTTCAGTTCCTCGGTCCCGAGGACCCAGTCCCCCTTCTTCACCCAGTTGAGGACGGGATCCGGTACGAGACCCTCGACCTTCTGCCAGTTCGTCTTGTCGATCACATCCCCGGGGGACACATCGCACAAGGCGACGCGGACCAGGCACACGACAAACCAGACGGTCATCAGACATATACCCAGGTGTCTCACCTCTCTCATTTCCATTCCTCCATTTTCTCCTCTCATAGGGAGGGCTTTGTCTCTGTCCGGTCCTTCAGAGGACAAGACGATTCATGTCTCACCTAGAATATGAGAATCTTCTCTAATGATGGGGGTAGTATACCGATGAAGGCACAGTTGATCAACGACCGATTCTGAAAAATAAGTGGTTGAAAACAAACGGAAAATAAGGTATGTTTCCCATTGATTCAAAGTGAGCTCGAACCGAGTCGGGTAGATCGGGAAGAAAGCAATAGAAGACAAGGGGTTAAGGGTTAGGAGGAGTGCACATGTCCGGACACTCGAAATGGCACAGCATCCGGCACAAGAAGGCCAGGGAAGACGCGAAACGTGGCAAAGTCTTTACCAAACTCATCAAGGAGCTTACGGTGAGCGCTCGGATGGGTGGTGGAGATCCTGCAATGAATCCTCGACTCCGGACGGCCATCGATCGCGCAAAGGCAGAGAACATGCCCGCTGACAATATAGACCGGGCGATTAAGAAGGGAACCGGCGAACTGGAAGGTGTGCGCTACGAGGAGTACACGTATGAGGGTTACGGTCCTGGGGGCACGGCCATCCTCCTGGAAGTCATGACAGACAACCGGAATCGATGTACCGCGGAGGTTCGGCATGTCTTCAGCAAACTGAACGGAAACCTGGGCGAAAACGGTTGTGTCGCCTGGCTGTTCGAGAAAAGGGGCTACCTTTCCGTTTCCTCCGAAGCTGTTGACGAAGAGACCTTGATGGAAATCGTGCTGGACAAGGGCGGGGAGGACATCCAGGAGGACCCGGAAGACAAACAGTTCGAGGTGTACACCGCGCCGGATTCCTTGCATGCGGTCAAGGAAGCCCTGGATGCCAAGGGGATACCCTACCAAAACGCCGAAATCACGATGATCCCCAAGAATACGGTTCGACTGGAGGGAAAGGAGGCCGAGCAGACCCTCCGATTGATGGACGCCTTGGAAGACAACGACGACGTTCAGCACGTCTATTCGAACTTCGACATTTCCCAGGAGGTCATGGAAAGCCTGACGAGCGGGTAAGATCCCATTACCGCTTCCCCCTTCCAGAACTCTCCTCCGTCGGTTCCCCTCCCGGTGAAGACCTTCCCGCTGGAGGCAGCGTCTGTTCGAAAGGATACGAACCATGCGGGTGGCGGGCATCGATCCAGGGATTTCACACACAGGCTTCGGAATTGTCGACACAGACGAGCGGGGCCGGCTCACACACGTCACAAACGGATCGATCTACACATCTGCAAAGACCCCTTTTGTAGAGAGGCTCTCGAAAATCCATACGGAACTCGAGGAACTTTTTCAGGAATATCGACCTGACCACATGGCTGTCGAGCAGGTGTTCTTCGCGCGGAACGCCCGTTCAGCACTGCTCCTGCGACAGGCCAGAGGGGTAACGCTCTTGTCCGCCGCCCTCGTTGGGATTCCCGTATTCGAGTATGCGGCCACAGAGATCAAGAAGGCGGTTTGCAGTTACGGGCAGGCGAGCAAGCAGCAGGTCAGCGCCATGGTAAAGGCTTTGCTCGGCATAGAAAAGAAGATGCCCTCCCATGCGGCGGATGCCCTGGCCGTCTGCATCTGCCATTCCCATTGCTTTCAAACCTCCCAGGCAACGAGGCAAAGTGTGTCCCGTGCACAACCGGGAACGGAACCAACGGCTTGAGAACCAGGTGAAACCTGAGGAGAGGGACCTGCCTTGATTGCAAGCTTGAAAGGACCGCTGATCAGGAAATCGCCGGAAGCGGTCGTCGTAGAGGCGAACGGGGTCGGTTTTGAGGTGTTGGTGCCCCTGCCCACGCTCTATGAACTCCCGGATGCTGGCGCTCAGGTTCAACTGATGATTCACACCCACGTGCGGGAGAATCAGGTTCTACTCATCGGTTTTCTTCGCCAGGAGGAGAAGGAAGCCTTCCGTTTTCTTACCATGGTCAACGGGATCGGTCCGCGGTTGGCGGTGAACATCCTCTCCGGACTCCCCGCAAGGGAGCTTCTGGAGGCGATCGTCTGCAAGGATACGCAGACCCTTCAGAGGATTCCGGGTGTGGGCAAGAAGATGGCAGAACGAATCGTCGTGGAATTGAAGGACCGGATTCCCCCCCGTGAGTGGGTCATTTCGCATGCCGAGACGGTCCCTCCTCAACAGAGAGAACTCTACCTGGAGGTCTTGTCTGCCCTGATGAATCTCGGGTATAAGAGAAAGGAATCGGAAAAGGCGATCGAGAGGGCCATACGGAAGGCATCGGATCCAGAGGGCCTCGGCCTCGAAGCCCTCCTCAAAGCGGCCCTCGGCCAGCTCGTTCGAGAGACTTGACAGACCCAACCCTTATCGACCTGTCGATCATGCCAAACGACACAGAGAAGAGCCCAGTCACCCCCACACGCCGCGAGGAAGACTTCGTCGAAGCGAATCTCCGGCCTTCTCTTCTCGATGAATTCGTCGGACAGACCCCCCTCAAAGAGAAACTCCGGATCTTCATCGATGCGGCGAAGCGTAGGGGGGAGGCCCTCGATCATGTCCTGGTCTACGGCCCACCGGGGCTGGGAAAGACAACGCTTGCCTACATCCTGGCACGAGAGCTGGGGGTTCAAATTCACACCACCTCAGGCCCGGCAGTGGAAAAACAGGGCGACCTTGCTGCGATCCTGACCAATCTCGGCACCCATGACGTACTGTTCATTGATGAAATCCATCGATTGCCGCGTCCCGTGGAAGAGATCCTGTACCCTGCCATGGAGGATTATCAGCTGGACATCATCATCGGGCAGGGACCGAGTGCCAGGGCGATCAAGCTGGATATACCCCGGTTCACGCTGGTGGGGGCCACGACCCGGGCAGGCCTTCTCACATCGCCGTTGCGGACACGGTTCGGCGTGATCGATCGGCTCGATTTCTACGGCCCCGAGGAACTCCAGTCGATTCTCGTGCGCTCGGCCAGACTCCTCGAAGTGCCCTTCACCGAGGATGGGCTTCTCGAGATCTCGCAGCGGGCCCGGGGAACGCCGCGAGTGGCCAACCGCTTGCTCAGGCGCGTCCGAGACTATGCCCAGGAACGGGGCAAGGGGATCATCGATCAGGGCACAGCGTCTCAGGCACTCAAGTTGTTGGAGGTGGACGGACAGGGACTGGACAAGATGGATCGCAAGATCATGCTCACGATCATCGAGGGCTTTCAAGGGGGACCCGTTGGCATCGACACCCTTTCCGCAGCTGTCAACGAAGCTCCGGACACGATCGAAGATGTTCACGAACCCTACCTGATTCAACAGGGATTCCTGGGAAGGACCAAACAGGGTCGCGTGGCCACACGGCATGCCTTTGAGTACTTCCAAGTCCCTGTGCCACAGGACAAGCAGGAAGGGCTGTTCTGAAACCAAGGGGCCGAAGGAGTCAGGGAACTGGAATCTACCCGACAGATCGATGAGATCCTCCGGCGAGCTGCTGCCGAGATTATCGAGAGAGGGCATGTGGTCGCCTTGACCGGCGCCGGAATATCCGTGGACAGCGGCATACCGGACTTCCGCAGCCCGGGAGGCATTTGGGATCTCTTCGACCCGATGGAATATGCCCAAATCGAAGCCTTCCATTCGAATCCGGAGAAGGTCTGGAAGATGCTCAGGGCCTTAGGCGACATGGTAGGGGATGCTGAACCCAACCCGGGTCACTTAGGATTGGCACACCTCGAGCGTCTCGGCTTCTTGAAGACCGTGATCACCCAGAACGTGGACAGGCTCCATCAGCGGGCAGGGAACACCGATGTGGTTGAGTTCCACGGAAGCGACGAGCACCTGGTCTGCCTTCGATGCGGCAAGCGTTACGAACGGCAAGAGGTGAGCCAAGAAGACAAAGGAGCGGTGCCCCGCTGCGAATGCAACGCTGTGCTCAAGCCGGATGTGGTTTTCTTTGGGGAGCCGATCCCTGAGCAGGCCCTGGTCCGGGCGGATATGGCTGCCCGGGGGTGCAAGGTCATGATGGTGGTAGGGACCTCCGCGGTCGTGTTTCCCGCAAGCCAGATTCCTTTCGCTGCCAAGAGGAACGGTGCAACGGTCATCGAAGTCAACCTTGAAGCGACTCCCCTCACCGACTCCGTTACCGACTTCTTCTTGAAAGGATCTTCTACCAGCCTTCTCCCAAGCCTTGTGGAGGCCATCGAGAAGACGATCCTCTGAACAACCCCGGACACAGATATCGCCATGTTTTAGGAGAGACCTGCCTTTCCTTGGCGGTGGGGCTCGGGGGCCTGATACCTGACCCTTTTCTGTTGCCTTTCGCCTGCCAACCCTTGTCCTCCTTGCTTTTTTCTCGCCCGTGCAGTAGAAAAAGAAGGAGCGCCAAGAGAATGAAATTCCACCTTCAAAAGCGAACTTTTGGGTCCGAATTCTTCGAAAGAGGAGGTCAATAACGATGAAGATTCAATGGTTGGGACATTCGGCCTTCCTGCTGGAAACGAAGGAAGGTGTCCGCATCGTGATGGATCCGTATGAGTCGGGTTCTTATGGCGGCGCCCTGGGCTACAAGCCGATCGAGCTGGCAGCAGATATCGTGACCGTCAGCCACGATCAACACGAGGACCACAATCACACGAGCGCAGTGAAGGGGGACCCGGTCATAACAAAAGGTCCCGGCCTCGACACCGTGAAAGGTGTCGAAATGAAACGTGTTCACACCTTTCATGATGACTCTGGAGGGAAGGAACGGGGCGAGAACTATGTGTTCTGCCTGAAGACTGACGGAATGCTGATCTGTCATATGGGTGATCTCGGCCACGTGCTCACCGACAGTCAGGTCGAAGAGATCGGACAGCCCGATGTCATGCTCATACCGGTAGGGGGCACCTTCACGGTTGGCCCGCAGGAGGCCTCCCAGGTTACCGATCAGCTCAAGCCTCGTATTGTCATCCCGATGCATTACAAGACACCCCAGTGCGGGTTTCCTATTGAAGAGGTGGATTCGTTCCTAAAGGGAAAGTCAAAGGTGAAGAAAGTCGGGGATTCCACGGTAGAGATCCAGCAGGAATCCCTGCCGGATCCCACGGAGATCGTGGTCCTCGAACCTGCCCTTTGATCCTGTTCGCAGAGCGAACCGGAACCAAATGCAAGAATCGGACAAGAACGCCATGTCGACTCGAAGCGGAGAACCGAGTTATCTGAACCTGTTGGAGCGCATGCAGTCAGGGGAAAAGCTTGCACTGGCCAAGCTCGTCACCTCCGTCGAAAACGACGCCCCCTTCGTTCCTGAGATCATGGAGAGAATCTATCCGAAGACAGGGAAGTGCTACTCCTTCGGCGTGACGGGGCCACCAGGGGCAGGGAAGAGCACCCTTGTGGACAAACTCATCGCTCGCATACGGGAAAGAGGCCAGGCCGTCGGCGTCATTGCCGTCGATCCCTCCAGCCCCTTTTCGGGTGGGGCGGTTCTCGGCGATCGAATCCGAATGCAGCGGCATGCCCTGGACGAAGGCGTCTTCATTCGCAGTCTGGGGACGAGGGGAACGGGAGGTGGTCTCTCCAGGGCTACTGGAGAGGTGTTGAGACTCTTCGATGCCTTCGGAATGGACGTGGTCATTATCGAGACCGTTGGGGTGGGACAGACAGAGCTCGACATCGTAGACATCGCGGACACGACCCTCGTCGTGCTCGTGCCCGAGTCCGGGGATACGGTGCAGACGATGAAGGCAGGTCTGATGGAGATTGCCGATATCTTCATCGTGAACAAGGCGGACCGGGACGGCGCCGAGAAGATGGTCTCCGACCTGAAGGGCATGGTAGCGCTAACGGAATACGGGGATACGGACTGGAAGGTTCCCGTGCTGCTGAGTCAGGCAAACCAGGATCTGGGAATCGACGAGATCTACGAGGAATTGGGGAGTCACAAGGCCCATTTCGACACCCACACGAATTCCGGCGAGAGAAAGGCAAAGATCAGGCGTCGGCACTTCATGGAGATCCTTGGGTATCGATTCCTCAAGAAACTGGAGAACCTGGAACAGGAAGACGAACGATTCCGGAACTACTTGAAGCAGGTGCAACAAGAGGACGCAAATCCGTATCAGATCGCTAAGAGCTTCTTTCAGGATGAGGACTTCGCCAGGGAGATCTTCGGGACCGGCGGAGGCCTGTAACCCAAGAACACCCGAACCGTGAGGATGAACGTGCCCCCAGAACCTGCTTCCAAACCGAACGACAGCATCGCCCGGACCTTAGATGCCCTGAAGAAGAACGGATTCCTTGCCTACTTCTTCCCCACGGCGGATGAAGCCAAGCAACTCGTACTCGATTCTGTGGAGCAGGGCATGCGGGTGGGGCTGGCCGGCTCTGCAACGGTCCGGGAAATGGGCCTGGTAGAGGAACTAAAGGCAAAAGGGGCCCTGCTGCTCGATCACTGGGACGAATCTCTGACGTTCGAGGAAACCCTTCGAATCCGCAAGGAGCAGCTTGTATGTGACGTACTGCTCAGCAGCGTAAACGCGCTCACCGAAGAGGGCGAACTCGTCAGCCGGGACGGAATCGGGAACCGAACCTCTGCGATGACCTTCGGCCCGGCAAAGGTCTTCCTCCTCGTGGGCACACAGAAGATCGTTCCCGACCTTCATGCCGCCATCCGCAGAATCGATGAGGTGGCAGCTCCGATGAGAGCGAAGAGCCTGAACATGGATCTTCCCTGTACAAGGGCGAAAGGTTGTGTAGACTGTAAGGATCCGAACCGGATCTGCAGGGCCACCCTCATCCTTCACAGAAGACCCATGCTCACCGACATCACCGTGGTCTTGATTGGAGAGGCTCTGGGAATCTGAAGATGGAAGAAAGAATAAAGGCTCTCGAGAACCTCTTGACGGATCTCGAAGAGGAGAGCCGGGAGATGAGATCTGTCCTTGACAAACCGAAAGAGCTGCAGACGGCCCTTGTTCAGCAGATGGTTGAGGAGATGAAAGAGCTCCTCCGACGGCTGAAGGCAATCGAAGAGCAACTGGAGACACAGGAGGGAACATGATGGAGACGAGAAAGGGACGAAGGCATCGAAGGACACCGACCTTTTTCCTTTGTTTCGCTTTGATCCTGAGCGTGGGCTGCTACGCGAAGATGTACGATGAATCGACGATCGACAAGGAAGAAACGGCGATCATCCGAGGTCCGGTCGGCCCCGGATTCCCGATGCAGTTGACCATCGGAGACCAGGAGAAGCCAAAGAAGACCGCAAGGATTGCGGCCGGCACCTACACCCTGGATGTAAAATGGATAGGAGAGAAGAACGCACCGCCGGACTTCATGAAGGGGCATCTGTTGCGAGTGCCCTACCAGTGCTCGATGACCTATGACATCAAGGCCGGCAAGAAATACGATGTGACCGTGATCAAGGAGAAGGTCTCGCTCTATGAGTATGACACGAGCAAGGTTACCGGAACACGACGGGATGGGAGGATTGTCGCATCCTGTGAAGGGTTCTATGTGGGATGCTGTCCGTAGGTGTGGCGTTTGCTCGTCCCGAACATCAGGGACTGAAGTTGCCATGTTCCTAATATTCTGGTAAAAAATAAAAGTTTAGCCTCGTTCAAGGTGGATAAGACAAGGTTTTGGCGGTGTAGCTCAGTTGGTCAGAGCATGCGGCTCATATCCGCAGCGTCCGGGGTTCAAATCCCTGCACCGCCACCACAAAAAAGCCGAAGAGAAGAAGATCGCGAAGGCGATCTTTTTTTTTGGTAACGCCGATCCGGCAACGAATGGGGATGAGCAGGACACGCGGAGGCAGGTGTGCAGGTACCGGAACACAGGCTTCGAATAGGGGATGGACCCGTTGAACTCGACGGGTCCTACGGCGAAGGGGGAGGGCAAATCGTCCGAACGGCATGCGCCCTTTCCGCCCTGACCGGTGTCTCCTGCCGGATCTCGCATATTCGTGCAGGAAGGAAACAACCGGGCCTCCGGCCCCAGCACAGCACCGCACTCAAGGGCCTGGCCTCTCTGTGCGATGCCGAGACGAGTCCCCTGAAGGTCGGTTCGACTGAGGTCACGTTTACGCCCGGCACGTTGCGCGCGGCGGAGCTTGACCTGGACACAGGAACAGCAGGTTCCATCGGTCTTGTCATCCAATCTCTTCTCCTTGCCGGAATCGGGCTGCCGGGCCCTTGGCGTTCCATCCTTCGAGGAGGAACGGACGTCCCGAATGCACCGAGCTGCGACTACCTCAAGAACGTCAAGCTCGTCCTGTTGGCAAAGATGGGCTATCGAGTGGGTCTACGGGTTATCAAGAGAGGCTACTACCCAAAGGGTGGAGGCATCGTACAAGTACAGATCGATCCTCCCCAGGACGGACTTCTCGAGGGACCGGATCTTCCGATGGCAACGGAAACCATCGGAACCCACGGTATTTCGCACGCTTCCTCGGGGCTGTCTCCCAGGAGGGTGGCCGAAAGGCAGAAAAGACACGCCACCAAGGCCCTCACCGACCTCCTCCACATCCCGGCCAAGATCGATGTAGAATACGGTCCGACCCGTTCGGCTGGATCCGGCTTGCTGGTGTGGGCGAAAACGAAAGACTCTGTAACCGGAGCGTCCGCCCTCGGGGCCCCGCAAAAGCCTGCGGAAAAGGTCGCGGACGAGGCGGTTGAGATGCTGCTCCGGACCTACCATACCCATGCAGCGGTCGATCCTTGGCTCGGTGACCAGATCCTGCCCTATATGGCCTTGAGCCAGGGACCCTCGGTGATTAGCGTGCCCTACCTGACCCGTCATATGAAAACCAATATGTGGGTGATACAAAGGTTCTTGAACGTCCGCTTCTTCGGTGAGGAACAGGACCAGCGCGTACGAATCGAGTGCCATCCGGGAGAAGGGGTCCGTGCCTAGTGACGAGTGGCAGCAGTCAGGTTAGTATAGATCGTCCTCGTCGTCGTCCTCGAGCGACAGGCTGATAATCGGGTAATCGGGGACGGCCACGGAAATCGGGTGCGGGTGCGGGGGCTAATGCTAATATCTAAAAACCTACCTGAAGGCGGCAGAAATGGACGACGATCGCATCCAACGAGCACGGACCCGGATCCTGGAGAATCCTGCTGTGAGGGGGATCCGATCGGTCCTTTCAGAAGGGTCCTCTGCCCCCGTGTATCTCGTCGGGGGAGCTCTGAGGGATGCCTGGCTTGGACGGGAGATACGGGATTTCGACTTCGTCCTTCCCGGTGATGCGCGGGCGGCTGCCGGCGAACTCGCAGGCAT
>Ga0180437_10010965_pt1 | contig 10953 bp, 15 predicted proteins | sample SS_ome_4_FD_132410 | JGI IMG/M metagenome (GOLD analysis project Ga0180437, IMG submission 132410) | Hypersaline lake sediment archaeal communities from the Salton Sea, California, USA - SS_3_D_1 metaG | ecosystem: Environmental > Aquatic > Non-marine Saline and Alkaline > Hypersaline >... | reverse complement strand
GCACCTAAAGCAGCTTTACCTACATCTGATTTAACTACGTCTTTTACACCTTTGAATGCTTTTTTAACTAAACTTCCTAGACCATACTTTTGTCTTGCTATTCCACCTTTATTCATACTGTCTCTAGCTATGTCTTGTAGTAGATCACGTTCATCTTCGGTTAGTTGCTGTAAAGGTCTACCAAAAATATTTAAAGCTATATCATTTAAATCAGCTAGGGGATCTGGCGCTGATGCCATTAATTTTTGTTCACGAGAAAGATCTGGTTCTTGACTAGGTAATCTAGATTCAGGTGTTTTTAAAATTTGATCAATCATTTGTTGTTCCTCAAAAGATAGTTCTTTATAAGGTTTACCTATAATAGCGATTGAATATTTATCTCGTAGAGATAAAGGCCCTGCGGGTCCACCAACATAATTCGATGCCATTTGTGGATTAATATTACCTTCATATTTAATGGATGGAGCACCAGCATCTAAAGAGGCAATCCCTTTACCGCCTGCATAATATAGTTGTCTGTACATTTGTCCTCTTGATATTGTCATAATTTAATTAAATAAGGCAGGCGTAGAATCCTGAATTTTACTACTTTATTTGATTTTTTTAACTTCGTCAATGGTTTTAGTAGGTTGCTCAAAATCAATATAATCCATTAATTTACCTCTAAACTGATACTCACCAACGTGACTAATATCATCTGCGATATAAGCATAGGATTTACCACCCATTTCTGACCATAATTTGCAAAAACCAAAGTCTTCGCCAAAGTATTTTTTAGTAGTTGGTTCATGAATTGTATCAAAAAAATTATACATAAAGGGATGTTCTTTAGCAATACCATTAACAATAGTAGGTTGATTAATCTTTAATTCAGGATAATGTTTTATCATTTTTTCAAATACATCTCGTTTAAATAAAGTACAACCAGTAGGGACATGACTTAATTCCATAAGTCCTGGTTTATCAAAAGTAATATGAGTACCTGTATGGTTCTCTGCTTTGATAGGATAGATATAACCAGCGCGCATTAAATCATCTTTGCTTTTAATTTTACCTTCTTGTATTTTTTTCCAAATAGTATCCCAATTAATATGTTTCATGGGATAAGGACAAGCAATAACATCTTTGTCAAATTGCAGCATTTTCCAAATTGTTTCAAAATCAAAATCAATATCAGAGTCAATAAATAATAAATGAGTGTATTTAATATCTTCTGCTGCTAACATATTAGCCACACATAGGTTTCGACCCTGTGTTACTAAGGATGATTTTAATAAAGAAAAACTACAGATAATATTATTCCGCATACATTGTTGTTGAAATTTAAGTAAGGCTTGAGCATAGTGAATTGAAACTTCACTATGAACAGGTGTAGCAACCCATATTTTATACAATGCTTTACTAACATCAATTTTAATTGATTGATTTTTATTGAACCAAATAGGCTTAATGTTTTCTTGCATTTAATGCTCCTTGTAAAAACTTATTCCAGTTCCCCGCTACTCGTTTCCAATTATAAAAATGATTAATATATTGTACCTGTGATTTAAGATGTTGTTTAACACCTTCATTATGAATATGTGTTGATGCTTGATCAATAACGTCAGCGAAGGTTTGGGCTAAACGACGATAGTTATTATCATAAGGTACATAGACACCATATTCAGCGCAAGTTTCATACAGAGCGCCATAATTGGTAACAATCGTATAAAGACCTGCGGCCATAGATTCTAAAGCCGAAATACAAAATGTTTCTTCCCAAATCGATGGATAAACAAACATGTCATAGTCTTTTAAATGTTCTTTAATGTATTCATTAGGTTTGTAACCAATGTAATTAACATTCGGTAATTCTTTTGCTTGAGCATATAAGGGTTCAAAGGTTTTATCGTTTGCGGCTTTAAAGGCATCACCATAAACTTGTGTTGATGAATAAACATCTAAAACAACATCTGCTTTAACTAGTTGCATAGCTCCTAATAAAACAGCTAAACCTCGCCAAGGTGTTGGTTGATGAATAATTCTAATTTGTTTATTTGGTTTATCAATATTACGCGGGGTAATATTATCAATACCATTTTTAATAACTAAACAACGACCGGTTGGTAGATCATAAACTTTTCTAAAGTTTTCATAATTCCAATGTGAATTAAAAACATACCAATCATATTTATGATGGTTATTTTTATCCTTAAACCAAGGCATTAAATTTTGTTGATCATAAGAATTTTTTTGCCATAAGATATTTAACTTGGTTGGATGTAAAGGTATTTTTTCAGGTACAGAAGTTGTAATCTGAACCTGATCTAATAATTTATTATCTACATATTTATATAGATATTCTAATTGTAACTCGGTACCACCTCGTGGATTCATTTCTTTTTCATTGCTGCACTTAGAACTTCTAAACCTTTCGGATCAATGGTCACTGTTAAATCTTGGGCTAAATCTTCTAAAGCATGTTGCTGTAGAAATTCTTCTTTAGTTGCATAAGTTTTACCGGTAGACTTACTTCTAAATGTTTCTTTCGTTTTAGTTTTTACTTTTATTATATTATCCATTCTGATCTTCTCTACTTATTTCCAGTATCGATATAGTTGCAGTTATACCAGATGTAGTTGAAGATTCAATAGCTAGTACGTCGCTTTCTTCAAGAATAATAGGTCCTTTAGCCACATTACAAATGGTTGGACCACTAACAGAAGCATAGGCAACTAAATAACTAGTAGTCGCTGAACTATCTGTAATATGTGTCTTAACAATTTTACTACCAGATTCATTAGTTAATTGTACATTTTGAATAATAGCATTGGAATTAGATGGACACGTATAAACAGTTACCGCGTTAGTGGTATTAGGGTCATAGAATGCGTTTTTATAAAAATTAGCCATTAGTTTTGTGTATATAATATGTTTAGAGAAGCAGATACATTAAAACTCACAGCAGCAGAACTAGATTCAGCTCTAAACTCTATATCTGTTTTCTCGGTTAATTTAAGTGGAAAACTATAATCTTGTAAATGATTTCCACTATTTATAGTTATGACTTCTTTTGTATTAAAAACTCCACCAAAAGGTCTTGCAACTAAAAGCGTTGTTAGAATAGCAGGAGTCGCCGATGATGTACCTGTTGAAATATTTGTTTGATAAACATAAGCAGTGTAACCCGCAGGTACTGTCCAAAAACATTGTAATGTTTGATTACTACCATCTCCATTAATTATTGTATAAATATTTGCAGGTACTCCTGCTGTAACAGTTCCTGTGCCTACATAAATATTTCCAGCATTTGCTCCACCTGATCCTGCTGTTAGAACTATGGCTCTGTTCATTCTAATATAGGTATTAACGGTAGTAACTGCTGTTTGACCATTTAAAGTTATAGTTTCACTAGCTTCATTATAACTTGCATCTAATCCAAAAATTTCAACAGTTCTTGCGCCTGTTCCAGCAGAGGTATCATTTACATTCGAACTTGATACTGTCATAGTTGATGCACTTGGTGGATAAGAGTAAAGTCCTCCTTGTTGCCAAATAGTTTCTACACTATTTCCAACACTAGCATTTGTTCCAAATTTATAAATTTGTTTATAGCTAGGAGATAAAGCTCCACTAGAAACATCAAGATCAAAAGGACTTTGAAAGTTTACATTATTACAAGACATTAACAACCCATCCTTATATTAAACCAAGTAAATCTTTGTAATTCTTGTTTAAGTTCATCTTGAAAAGAAAAGTTTAATTGTAATTTTTGTGAATCTAAGGCCTCAATTAGTTGAGCATGAGCATTGGTACCAGGACGCTCTAAAACACTAGGTTCTGGAAAAGTAACATTAATTTTTGCCATTATCTTCTACCACCTGCTTGAATATCTAGTCTTAAAGTACCATAACGCCAGTTTTCATTAACTGCATCATTTTCAATTTTTAAACTTACTAATCGACCTCTGACTCTCGTACTAACAAAATTAGTCGTAGTATTAACAGTAAAAGGACCGGTAATCAATGGACCATTACTATCACTTTGCTCGGTTTGAGCAGGATAATTTCTAAAGAATAAAGTTACTTTAGCATTACCGGCTAAGTTTTTAAAATCAGGGATAAATCTTGAGACACGCATAATATTATCACCATCACCATTTAAACCTTGTTCAACGGATATATCATAGTCCCCTGATTGAATATAAGCTGGAATCGCTGTAGCATTACCTGCCGCATCAAGTTCATTATCTCCTGTTTCATGAGCATAATAAGTAGTAGCCCCAACAGCATTAGTTATACCATTAACCGTTGGAAACGTTGGCACAGCAGTGGTGTTGTATTTAGTGGCATAGGGTAAACTGTAAGTCTGAGCATCTTGATAAGTTGTTCTAGATAGTGAACCCGTTGTCCAAGTTTGATCAACAAAGTTATAAACAACATTTCGATTAATTTGTTGCGAGCCACTCGCTGCATAGTACCAACCGACTTCATTATAAAGTGAATTATGATAACCATAACAAATTTGATTAGCATCATAGTTAATACCTAAATTATCGCCTTGAGTTGTAAAAACAAAATCTTCAACTAAAGAACTTAATTGTTTAACGGTGCCATCAAACATAAAGAAGCCACCACCAAAACCCATCCAGAAAACTGCACCTTGAGCATAGACCATAGCATGTTGACCTAAACAACCACAGTTACTACCAACTTGTCTAACGGAAAAAGTAAAAGGTGGACCAACGAATTGAATAGTATAAGCCGCTTGATCGGTTAAAACTAAAATATAATCTTTACCTTGCACCGCGCCAATGATTTCATTACCTTGGTCAATTCTAAAAGTACCCGCTGTATTTGTTGCTGTTGGTTGATAAGTATTAAAATCTTCTTGATTTGAAAAACGAATAAACATGGGATCTTGTGTTGAAGAACTACCAATCGTTGTTTCCGTACCTAAATGAAATAAATGTCGATCTCGATCTGATACAATAGTCATAATTGACGCCGTTGGCGCACCGGTCATAACCGTTGCTCGCGTCTCGAGACGCGCAGCGCCTACAGGTGTCCAGGTAAACGTTTTACCATTTTTAATAGTAGCAACTAAAATTTGTCCAAAGTTATCTAGTGACCAAGAAGCTGGAGCTAGGATTACGTTTGAAGTTGAACGTTCTGTTCCCCATTCTTCTTCACCCCAAGCACCTGTACCCCAACCATAAGCAGGAGTTTGAAATGCGGGACCTGGTGTAACATAACGATTAATTGTTGCACTTCCTTGAGCTGTCATACCTGTGCCTGTTTCAGTTGAAGGCATGGTAATAGTAAAAGTTGAAGCAGTCGGAACTGAGATAACTTCAAAAGCATTTGTTTCAAAATCAGCAGTCGTATAACCAGTGACTCCACCTCCAGGTAAAGTAACGGAACCTGATTTAAAAATAAATAAATCACCAATAGAGACATTGTGTGCAGTTAGATTAACGGTAACGGTAGCAGAACCATTTGTTGAGGTAAAGGTTGCTCCGGTTTGATCAGCTTCAATAGGAGTAATATCATAAAAAGCACTTTCGTAATAAATGATTAAAAGTTTAGAAGTACCAATGGCAGCATATTTTCTACCTTCTAAATCAGTCCATGAATGCTGCTCTCGCGCTGGACCGACTAAAGTTGTTGAAACGAGTTGCTGCCAACCACCTATCTTCTCAGGTTGACCATACCTAAATCTAACATTATCTCCATCAATCCATTGACCTTCAGCACCTGAAGCGGTTTCTTGTTTATTGAATCCTGGTCTAAATTGTATCTTCTGTAATGGCATAGGCGCCTATTATACATAGATTAAATTAGAAATAAACTTTATTTTTAATATTTTAAAACCCCATCACCTGATCCCAAAGAACCTTTTGGTAAAATATTGAAAGCCATAGAATATCTATTTTTATTAGAATGATTATAACCAATTCTATGTCTAAGATTTGATGGAAATATAATTAAATCACCTTTTTTTACAGATTGAGACCAGAGTTGAGAATTCAAAGGATTATATCTTTTTACAGGAGGTTCAAAACTTGTATCTAAATAATTTGATGAAAAATTTATATAAAATTCATCTTTAATAGTACCATGCGGGTAATAACAAGCACTTAACCAAAAATTGTTATGTACATGAAAAGCGGATGTAGTATTTGGTGGTGAATAAGTTGCCCAACCGTTTACAATTCTATGTTTTATATTTAATTCAAAAAAATTATCAATACTATCTTGAACGTGTTTAGAGACTTCTTTTAATATTTTTTTTCCTGATGGTATAGTTTTTAATATATTCATAGGATCACTTATATATGTTTTATAAACAGGGTAGTTATCTGCAAGTTTATATTTTAAGTCTTTTAATTCTTCTAATATTAAATCATGATTTAAATCAATATCTTCTACATATGCATAACCTTTAGCAAATATTAATTGTCCTGTTTTTTTCATTTTAATTTGTCAAAATCAAATACTATAGAATATCTATAATCATCTATGCCTTTAAACAAATGACTTGGAAGATTACTTATAGAGTGTTTAATTTTACCATTAAAGACTAATAAAGAATTTTCAATAGCAGGAATAATTATTTGTTCATTAGTTAAAATTGTTCCATAGTGTGGATATTTACTTTTTAAATAATAAACACAAGTTAAAAAAGATTTATGAGAATGAACACCATAATTATTAACAGAAGTTGATATATTAGCCCAAGATTTAAATAAAACTAATTTTTGTTTATATATTTTTTCTAAAGGTTTTTTTATTTTTTTATATAAGTTATGCCAATGTTTTTTATTTTTATAACGATTATATAAATCAGAATATGTTTGATACTTAGGAACATCAGGAGCAACGTAACCTTGGTCTATTTCAGTATCAATATCTTTTTTTATTTCATTCATTTCAGATATTGAACAAATATTATATTCTCTATAATATACATTTTTATCAAGTTTAATTTTTTTCATTACGTGCATAACCAGGTAAACCTAACATCGGTCTACCATCATAAATATTATCTTTAGATTTTTTGGTTTTTTGATTGTAATGTAAAAATACTTGTGCACAATTTTTTCCTGTAAAAGGTTGTCGCCAATGTTCTAGATCACATCCTCTATAAATTAACATATCACCAGGATTAAAATCAACTTTAACACCTGCTTTATCTGTTTTACCAGAAGGTTCTAAATAAATAGGCCACGGATCACCACCTAAGTTTAACGTGGTAGATATTTCACAACTAAATCTATCTTTATGTCTAGATAAAATATCACCTTGTTTATATATTCTCAGATAAGAATAAGTTGGATAAAGTTTTACTTCAGTTTCTTTTTCCATTCTTGGAACTAAAGCTTCTAATAAAGTTTCCATAAGAATATCAGAATAATGAGAATAAGTATTAATAACTTGACTATCATTCCAAACACCAAACATAGTTTCAAAAGGATTAATTAATTTATGCTCAAATAAATATTGGGCAACTCGTCTTTTATTTAACAAGTAAGTATAACAAAAATCAGCTAGATCAGGTGATATGGCTTTTTTAATAATTTTAAATTTATTTTGTTTAAATGACATTTTTTATTTAATATGTTGATTTAAAATAGTATCAATTTCAACTGCTCGACAATTAAAATGAATAAATCTAAAAGGTTCATAACCATCGTCGACTCTAAATTGATGTGGCAAATAAGAATTAAACATAAGTAAAGTGCCAGGTCGAACAGTATAAAAAATTTGAGAACTAGCTAGAGTAACTTTTGTTCTATCTTTTTCTGGTAAACTATTCATTAAAGCTCCTGGTCTAGGATCATCAAAAATTGGTAAAGAAGTTTTTTCACTACATTTCAAAAAATAAAAACCTGACATATGACCGTTATAGTGTGTATGTAAAGTATGGTGTCCTCCTCCAGTTTCACCAAATTCCTGTGTCCATAATTCATTCATAAATATTTTATAATTTCTTAAATCATAACCTTGTTCATTTAATAAGTTATAACTTGTTGCTATTAGCCAGTTTTGTATAGTTTCAAATCCAGGCATATTTACTAAAGTGGTTGAATGATGAACCATACCATGGTCCTTCTTATTACCACCCCAATGTTTATTACGTTCTTTTATATTTTTTTTACTTTTATCTTTTGCAATTTTTATGTATGGATCAGTCGCTTTTAATAAAGGTTTTAACCATTCAGGTTTTTCAGCCCAATAAATAGGCGAACCAAAATACACATTAGCTTGTAAAAGGTCTTTTTCTTTTTTTCCTATGTTTTTATCTTTTTTCATATTTAATTACCTATAAGGGTTACCTACATTCCAAACAACTAAAGAATAACGAGTGCCTTTTGTAACAGGCTTTACTCGATGAACAATATAAGATGGAAAAACAACTACCGAACCTTGTTCTTTAATTTCTTCACATTTTTTTGTGAATGGCTTTAACTCTGGATTATCAGTTGGATAATAAAATTCTAACTCTCCTCCTTCGTATTCTTCAGCGGGAGATAAAGAAACTGTTACAGATAATTTTCTTATTTTATTATTTAACTGCGGTATTTTATTATTATTATAAGGTGTTGGACTTGCGTCAGGGTGCCAATCATAAAACTGATTTTCTTTATAAATAGTAAATTGACAATCTTCAGAATAGTCCCAATCAAAATTCCAATTAGCAGATACATTTGCTGATCTTACAAAAGGAAGTATTTCATTATAAATCCACTGATCTCTTAACCAAACAATATTAGAGTTTCTAGTTTTTTGTAAATTTAAAAGTTTATTTTTATCTTTTTTAATTTCATCTTCACTAACAGATGCAATTGTTGCTATATTTGTTTGTTTACTTAATGCATAATTTATTAAATCATTACATATTCTTTTAGGAATAACTTCTTTAAAATACCAATAATAATTATGAAATAACATTTTATATCTTTATTTTTTTAAATTTATACACCAATCTAAATTCATAAGCAAGTCTTCTAAATGCACTTTAGACAATTTATTTTTCTTTATATATTTATTAAATTCAAACATATCTAATATATGCCAATTTTTAATAGTTTCAAATACAATTTTATCAGCCTTATTAGTTGTATTTACATATTTACCATATTGTTGATTTGCTAAAGTAAACATATCTCTAACATCAAACTTAAAAGATTGATTAGAATTAATTAAAATTCCTTCTATCTGCCAAGGTTCTTTATTTTTAGGATATTTTATTTGAGTAAGATATTTTGAGAATCTTTCAACTATTGTTGAACCCATGTAGAAGTATCTGGGTTCCAATTGAAAGTAACTTCATTATGAGTACAAAACCATAGTTGATTATCTTCGTCCCATTTAGGTGTTGAATATAATACTACATCATCTACCGTATATTCTTTAAGAGGAGGCATTGCTACAGGTGCTTCCCATTCATTATTTTCATTTAATGCCCATGAAGCATGTGGTTGAATTTTATAAAAAGCATCTCTTGTTTCATCATAAATATCAGATGGTCCAGGAAATTTTCCTCTGAAATTTCTATTATAAGAACATTGTTTCCAAGTACCACCATTAAAAAATTTTTGACACCATGCTTCACCAGCTGGATGTTTATCAGATGGTACAACAGAATTATCAACAACTACCACTCTTTCCACTACCCAAACAGTGTTCGAAGTAAATCCACTAGGATCTGTTTTTTGTTTTATTTCAGCAAAATGAGCCATAGGATTAAGGAACTACAAAACAACCAGAAGCATTGAATCTATGTTGTACATTGCAACCGACTGTTGTTCGACATCCTCCTGTTATAATATCATTATTAACAACGGCATTAGGGTATTGAATAATTACAACTCCAGAACCGCCGTTTCCTCCGTATATATGAGCAGGATCAGTAGGACTTCCTCCTGAACCAGCTCCACTGCCCGTATTAGTTGCTCCGGCTCCTCCAGATTGTCCTGGGACACCATATGTTGATCCAGGACCTCCACCGCCAGGTCCACCAGCTCCACCTGGTCCATATGCACCAGCACCTCCGCCGCCACCAGCTCTTAAAGTAGCATCTCCAGGCCATGCACTTGATCCAGCACCACCAGGTCCACCAGGTCCAGCACCACAAGGTGATCCAGCACCGCCTGCACCTCCGCCTCCGCCGCCTGCAGCATTGCCTGCATAAGCACCTCCAGGATTTCCTTCAGGTGGGGAGTATCCGCCAGCATTTCCAGCTCCTCCTGTTGATGATGGAACGGGACCAAGTTCTCCAGTTCCTCCACCCGAACCTCCAGGTTGCCCTTGAGCAGCTGGACCTCTTCCAGCTCCACCGCCTGTTGAAGCAAAAGCTGTAGCACATCCAACACCACAGGTATTAAATGAACTTGGTGTTCCATTAGTTGTAGCATTAGTAGGAGTTATACAATCTCCTGCTCCGCCGCCACCGACAGTTACTTTGTAAGTATTTCCTCCGACAATAGGATAAGAGGTGTTAAAACGATATCCGCCTGCGCCGCCGCCGCCAGCTTGTCCGCCGCCGCCTCCGCCGCCGCCAGCTATAACTAAAATATTAGCATTAAAAGGTTGTACAGATTTACCACCACGGCCAAATCCACCTTTGGATCCTGCTCCGAATGAACCTATAATTGGCATCTTTCTTTTATCCTCCTATTACGCGAATTGCGTTTGTGCTGCTAAAACAGTGAAGGCAGTTGATCCAGTTTTGATTGCGGTAAAAGTATAAACATCGTTGGATGTTGCATTACCACCCGTTGGCGCGGAACCACCTTGCCAGACTGGAGTTACAACAGTACCATCAACTTGTACAGTAGTGTTGTAATAAGTAACGTTATTGTTTTTATTAATAAAAGCAACAGTTACTGATTCGCCTGTGTCTAACGCAGCGTTTAAAGATGTTGAACCATCACCTCTTAAATTAACTGTAAAGTTAGCACTTGCAGTT
>Ga0180437_10010963_pt1 | contig 10955 bp, 10 predicted proteins | sample SS_ome_4_FD_132410 | JGI IMG/M metagenome (GOLD analysis project Ga0180437, IMG submission 132410) | Hypersaline lake sediment archaeal communities from the Salton Sea, California, USA - SS_3_D_1 metaG | ecosystem: Environmental > Aquatic > Non-marine Saline and Alkaline > Hypersaline >... | reverse complement strand
GGAGCGGCCATCATCCGCCTGACCACGTGCCCCGGAAGCTCGGAGGCCCGGATCCTGCGGCTCTCGAAGGGAAACACGTCGTGCACCAGCACACCGTATCCCCTGCGGGCCAGCTCATTTGCCCAGGCGACCCCGCCGTAGTACAGGCGCTGGTGCTCCGCTATGAAGGGGTGGAGTTCCGGGGCGGTTCGGAGGATCTTCCGCTTGCCGAAGTATTTCACCGCCGCGTGGTCATGCAGGGCCAAAACCCCCGGCAGCGGTCCGGTATGTCCGCCGGGTTTGAGGAAGACCGCTTCGGTCTGCGGACCGTAGGGAAGCTGCCAGGAGAGCTCCTCGATCTCCAGATCATCGAAGTTGTAGCGCCGCCGCAGGCGGACGGTGTTCGACACCTCCGGCCCGATCCGTGGTTCGGCCAACAGCTCGACCACCCTGTCCCTGGCGGCATCCCGCCAGGCCTCGATGTCGTCCCTCGCGGGATTCAGGTACGAGAGGCTGCGTTCCCATTGCTCGGCCCTCTCGGCGGCCCAGGGGCCGTAGGAACCGATCATATTGAGTTTTGCTGGTTTTTCCGACACTTTTTTCATCCTCCCTTAAATCATTCATCCTTCAAGTCTATTTCAACCCGATTGTTTTCATTTATCCGCACGGTGTAGCGCGCCAGCATATCCGCCAGACCGAATCGATTCAGCTGCCCGATGACTCCTCCCGGGTGTTGGACAGTTGAGGCGGCATTGGCTGCGCCTAGGATTGCGCAGCGAAGGATGGGAAAATCCTGGAGGTAGAAATAGAGAAACGCCGCCTGGAACGAGTCCCCCGCTCCTACGGTATCCTGGATGGCTCCCGGCAGGGGGAAGGCCGGGCAGTGATACACCTGCTCCCGGTGTCTGAGCACGATCCCGGAGGCTCCCTGCTTGACAACGACGATATCGGAGCCGGGGCTTGCTTTCATCACGGATCGTAGCGGATCCTGCTCACCGGTCAAGAATCGCGCCTCCCTATCGTTGAGGAAGACGATGTCCGTTTGGGGGTAGATGCGTTTGCGGAGGAGCTCCAGGTTCTCCGGATCCTCCCATCCGTCTCCCGCGTTGGCGTCGTAGGCGGTGAGTTTTCCCGACGCCCGGGCGTGCATGAAGACCTCCTCGATCTCCCCCCGCACTGTCAGAAGTTGAAAGTAGTTGCAGGAATAGACCAGCTCTGACTTGGCGGTGAAGGTTCTGTAATCCAGGTCCCGGATGGACATATCCCCCAGCGGCCCCAGGTAGGTAGCAACCTGCCGCGGTGTGGATTCTTCGCGGTCGGTGAAGATCAGGGTGTAGTAGCTTCTCGTATTCTCCAGCAGCCGGATTCCCTCCGGTTCCACACCGCGTTCGGAGATCTCCGCAAGCAGCTGCTTCCCGTCGGAATCGTTGCCCAGTTCGGTGAGGAAAAAGACCCTGGCGCCCAAGCGGGCCAGCCCGCAGGCGAAGTAACCCGCTGCACCGGCGATGGTGCGGCCGGAATCCTGGATGATTACTTCTTTTCCCCCCTCCAAGGGCGGCGAAGTGTAGATATAATCGTATCCCAGATCGCCGATGACCGTGACCGTCGGTTCCTGAGTGCGATCCTCTCTCAGTGACTGAATGAGCTCGGCGCTGATATCCATGGCTTCAGCGTTCTGCGATTACTTCGCTGCGGCCGGTTCGGCGGTAGATTTGCGGATCGTAGACCTTAACCCCCTGGACCACCCTGTGGATGATCCCGGACTCACTGGGATTATCCGGTCTCAAGCCCAATCGCAGGGAGGCAAAAAGTCCCAACAGCTGGCCGACGATGATATATACCGGTGGAATCAGGTCATCCGGTACCGCCTCGGCATCCGATCCATACTCGATTGTGTAGTCCGACAGCCCTTGGATCTCATCCGGAATTGCATGGGCGACGGTCAGCAACGCTTTTCCGATTCGTTTCTCCCGGATCTCCCGCAGCAGGTCCAGCTCGTATCGCTGGGCGTATCCGCCGGCTGCAAGATAGGCTACGACCAGGGTGTTCGGATCGATCACCGCCTCCGGGCCGTGGCGCAGACCCGCGAAGGTGTCCCAGGCACACATGACCCGGCCGGCTGTCAGCTCCTGGAGCTTGAGATGGGATTCCACGGCGGTGCCGACGTTGCCCCCGTCGCCGAGGAACACGGCCCGTTCGAATCCCAGTCGGGCGATCTCCTCGGCAACATCCGGTGCTTTCTCGAGCACGACCCTCCCGGCCTGGAGCAGATCGTCAAATCCTGACTTGTACTCCGCAAATGAGAACAGATGGCTCAACATCTGGCCCGCCACGACCATGTTGGAGAAAGAGGCTGTCATCGCCAAACCGTGATCGTTTGTCTTTTCATCGAGGAGGAGAGCCATACTGTCGGGGCGACCGGAGATCTCTCTGAACAGATCCCCCTGTTGGTTGCAGGTAATCACCAGATGGTGAACGCCCCTGGACAGCATGTCGGCGATCTTCACCGCTCCCAGACTTTCCGGGCTGTTTCCCGAACGGGCAAATGAGAGCATCAGAGCGGCATACCCTTCGATGAAGAAGTCCTGGGGTGTGGTGACGATCTTGGGAGTCGAGATCACATTGACGGGAGCACACCATTTCTTGCGCAGCAGGGCCTCGAGGCAATAGCCGACAAACTCCGACGTTCCCGCGCCGGTGCATAGAACCGACACCCTGGATTGCTTCTTGAACCGGTTGACAAATGCGGTCAGCTCTTCCCGCCGCCGTTCGAATCGCCTGAACGTATCGCTCCAGAGCTCCACCTGACCGGAAATCTCCGGCGCCGTATGGAGGATCCCTCTGCTTTCCCTTTCTTCGCTGCTCAACTCGATCAGTCTGGTTAAAGCGGTTTCCATTGCTTCTCCTTCCTTTCCGTTAAAAACCCGGATCACCGGCCCGTCAGGATTCAGAGCGCCAGTGGATTTCCCGGGCGTAGCGCCCGGCAATATCCAGCAGACCGTGATACAGCTCCCGGATCTCCTGGTCGCTCCAGCTGTCGGTCAGCCAGACGATCGGAATACCGACCACATCCGGAGCCAGGCCCTCGGCTATCCCTTCGTACCCTTCGGTAATTTCCTCGAGGGTTTCGCCATTGTCGAACATGAGCTCCACGATTCCCCGGCTCTTGAAGGTCTTCTTGATCTGCGGCAACTCGGCCCGGGTGTATCGGAATGAGCAATTCAGACCATTGAGGGGCGGTTCGTGGTCCAGATACAGCTCGAGGGAGGGGTGGGGGCCGCAGTTGTGGATTCTTCCGCCGGGCCAGTGCTGCAGGATTCTGTTGTTGTAGGGGCGGCTGAAGGCCCGAAAAATTTCCGGCGAGTAGGAGGCACACACATCATCGGAGACAAAGCCTTTGCGCCCCTCCGGCGCCCAGGCAGGTCCGAAATCGATGCAGGTTAGACGGTTGATGTCGTCTACCGCCGCGACAATGTCCTGGTAACAGCGGATCTGAACCTCCGCTGCCAGGTCCAGGAAGTGATGGTAGGCCTCCGGGCTGTCGTAGAACGCCGTGTACAACAGATTCGTGTCCAGCAGATCTTTAGCTGTATTTATGGGGCCGCCCAGGTCGATCCCGGTCAGGGATACATCCTCGGGCAGATGCTCGGCGAAGTACTGCAGCCAGCGCAAATTGAAGGACATCAGGCCGCTGCTCCGATCCGGTATTTGCAGGTCGTACACCTGCGCCATATCCCGGATGGGATGGTCCGCCACTCCGGGCGGCTGGTTCGGGTCATCGCTCCAGTGAGCCTGCAGGCCGAACATCGTGGCGATGGTGATGTACCCGGGCCATACCCGGGCTGCGGGGATATAGTCATCGGGCAGCAATCGCAGGAGCCGGTCGATGGAGCGCACATTTACTTCGTACTGTACTTCTCCGCTCTGACACTGTTCTCTGAGGCTGTAGGTGCTGAAATCATCCAGGAAGAAGTTCAGGGGAATATGATCCACCCGGCGATACTGCCACGTCCGCCGAACACGCTCCTTGCGCCGCTCGATCTCCTGGTGCTGGATATCTTTGATTCCTTCCACGTGTGTTCCCCTTCATGCCTCCGGGATTATAGTTCCGCCAGCAGGTCCGTATGATCGATCAGGTACTGAATCCCACCGATCAGGCTGGCCTCGTTTTTCAGTTCCGAAACCTCCACTCGCGGCATAACCAGCACACGATCCCGAATCTCTCGTAAAACCAGATCGCTCAGCACCTCTCCGGCTCGGGAGAATCCTCCCCCCAGGATCACCAACTCCGGTGCCAACAGATTGATGATATTGCACAGTGCCATGTTGAAGTAGGCGAACGCCTCTTTGAGGATCTTGGTCGCATCAGGATCACCCATTTGGAAGGCATCGAAAACGATTTTACCGCTGAGGGGTCCGGATTCGCCCCGCAGCAATTCGGCGATCCCGCCGCAGCCTCCCTGGCGAAGGATTTCCGCCGCCCGGTCCTGCAGGGCTTTGCCCGATATCCTGTTCTCCAGGCACCCGAGCTGATACGGCTTGACGGAGCACATCCTGAACTCATCAAGGGAGGAGTAGAAATAGCCGATCTCACCGGCGGAGGCTTGGCTGCCGAAATAGATCTTCCCGTCGATCATGACGGCGCAGCCCAGACCATAGGCAAAATCGACGTACACGACGTTGTCGTATCCTCTGGCTTTCCCGGCGATCTTTTCGCCCAGGAGGGAAAGCTTGGTCGAATGGTTCATGATGACTTCCCGCTTGAATACACTTCCGTAATACGTGCTCAGATCCTGACCTGCCGTTTCCTGATAGTTGGGGGTCCACTTGAGGGCCTTTCCTTTCTCGACGTAGATTCCGGGGGCAATACAGATGATTCTCAGCAGGTCCTGCTCAAAGATTCGGATTTCTTTCATCAGCGAGAAGACGTTTTCCTTTAGCACGGCAAGCCGGTCGGTGCTGCTGCTGATGTGTTGGAATACCCCCTCCCGGTGCCCTACGAATCTTCCCTTCAAATCGGAAACAGCCACTCGATACCCCGTGCGACCCATCTCAAAGGCCAAAAAATAACGGAGACCGCTGTTGAATCGCAGCAGAATCGGTTTGCGCCCACCGCTGGACTGACCTTCCCCGATTTCACTGATGATCCCGCGGCCGAGCAGATCATCGATCAAGCTGGAAATGGCGGGTTTCGAAATATGGGTGTGCCGCACGATATCGGCTCGGGACAGAGGTTCGTGCTTGATAACGGTGGCCAGGACCAGCCGAAGGTTGTTTTCTTTTACATGCATCTGGGACTGCTTGGTAAGCATAGCCGCGCTCCTCGAGTCCCTTCCCTCATTTTTCCTTGACAAATGCTCAGAGGTACCGGATAATACCTAGATAGTAAGTCCAGTTAACTAAGTTGTCAACCTGGCAACTTCAGTCGGTAGGGTGGTCATGAACTCTCGAGAACGGATGTTGACGGCTCTTGCAGGCGGCATTCCTGATTATGTCCCGTGCTCCTTCATGCTCTTCTATATTCTCTACGACCGGTGCAAGACCGATGCGGAGTTCGTGGAGAAGCAACTTGATCTGGGTCTCGATGCCTTTGTCCACGTCGGCCATCTGAACCACGAGCTCCACCTCTACGGCGGTCTCGATCCCCGGGTTCAGGTTCACGAATGGGTGGAACAGGGCAATGGGCTGAAAACCCTCTGTCGCAAGTTGGACACCCCGGCGGGTTCGCTGACCGGAAGGATTCGGCAGCGGGATGGCTGGCCGACGGAAGAAGACTTTCCTCTTCTCAAAGACTGGCTCGTGGGTCGGGCGGAGGAGGTGCTTGTCAAGCCCGAAGAGGACCTGGAGAAACTTCCGTATCTATTCGGCCCGATCAAAGACGAGGATATCCGGGTTCTGCGGGAAGAGGCGGCTGAGGCTGACAAACTGGCCAGGCGGCACGGATTGCTTCAGGTCGGGGGGTGGAAGGGATCGGTACGCCCTGGAGTGCAGGTGGATCCGGGGGTCATGGGCTGTGATGCCATGGCCTGGCTTTCCGGATTCGAGAACATCATGATCCTCAGTTTGACAAAACCCGAGTTGATCCGGGAGTACCTTCGCATTATTCACGAGTGGAACCTGAAGCAGATCGAGGTCTATTTGGAAGTGACCCGGGCGGATCTGATCATACGCCGGGGTTGGTATGAGACCACCGAGTTCTGGACACCGGAGGTCTATCGGGAGATTGTCGCGCCGACTCTACGCAGGGAGGCGGAACTTGTGCATCAGGCGGGCCGCAAATACGGCTACATCATCACCAGCGCTTTTGTCCCGCTGCTGGAGGATATAATAGACAGCGGGGTAGACGTGCTGATCGGTCTTGATCCCAAGGAGGGCAAAGGTACGGATCTGAAGCTGGTAAAGAAAAGCTTTCGGGAAGCCGGTAGGGCATTGTGGGGCGGAGTCAGCGGGCCGATGAGCGTGGAGACGGCAACGGCAGCGCAGACCGAGCAGGCCGTTTGCGAGGCTCTGGAGATTCTAGGGAAGGGAGGGGGATTCATCCTGTCGCCCGTGGACAACGTTCGGGAGCAGACTGAAACCGCCTGGAAAAACACCCGCAGGTTTCTCGATGTGTGGAAGGCCAACAGAGCAGTCGTTCGGGCCGTCGACTAAAAGCCGACGGACAGGTATGTGGTGGGTATAGCAAAGAGCGTTGCTCTTTAAGAATAAACCTTAAAAAGGAGGAGGTTATGAAAAGAACCTTCGCGATTCTTTTGATCCTGCTGCTGTTTTCTGCGGGCCTGGCACTGGCCGGCGGAGCGCAGGACAAAGCTGCAGAGGCCGAAACCATCACCGTGTTGATGGGTATCGACGCAGCGGGCAAACACATGGGCGAGCGGGCCGAAGAGTTCACCGCCAAGACGGGGATCAAGGTGAACCTGATCGAGGTGGAGTGGGATACCATGGTCAACAAACAGGCGGTTGCCCTGACCGCAGGAGAGCCGACCTACGACATCGTGGACTGCGGCTCCTTCATGCTTCCCGAGTACGTGCCCGGTGGCATGTATGAGGACATCTCCGATTTGTTCCCTCCCGATGTGAAGGCGAAGTACATGGACGGAATGATCGAGTCGGTCACGGTGGACGGCAAGGTGTATGCGGCCCCTCTGATGGCTTCCTGGACCATCATGTTCTACAACTCGGAGATGTACGAGAAGGCGGGCTTGGATCCCAAGAAGCCGCCCAAGACCTGGGATGAGCTGGTAGCTGCCGGGAAAGCGATCCAGGCGGTGGATAAGACAGCTTACGCCTACACCGATTCCATGGCCCACGGAGAGCAGAATTCCTGTGTGTTTTTCAGATGGGCCAAATCCGCCGGTGCCGAGATCGGTGAGTTCCGGGGCAGCAAATACTACTGGATGCTGAACAGTGACGAGTGCGTCGCCGCGGTCGAATTTCTGAAACGGATGATGGATGAAAACGTCATGGACCCGGGTGCGCCGATCTACTACCAGCAGCAGGTGGCCGATCTGTTCGGCAAAGGTCATGCGGCCATGCTGGTCAACTGGGACATGATGACCATCGCCTTCAGAGACCCGGAGCAGAGCCCCTATGCAGGGAAGATCTTTCCGGCGGCCATGCCGGGCCGTGTTGCGGGTCTGTCCGGCTCGATCGAGGGGCACGAGTACATGGCCGTACCGTCAGCCTCGCTGCACAAGGAGGCGGCCAAGGAGTTCATCAAATACGTCACCAGCGTCGAGAATGTGAAACGCCGGGCTCTGGAGCAGGGCATGACACCCGTGTACAAAGAACTTTTCGAAGACCCGGAGGTTAAGAAAGCTCTTCCCCTGGATGTGATTTTCTCTGCCGCGGCGAACTGCTACTATCGACCGGCGGTGCCCGAATACGCCGAGTGCGCCGAGGTGATCTCCACGGAGCTGCAGAATGTCCTGGTGAACGACAAAGATGTCCGCCAGGCGCTCAATGACGCCAATGACAGGTGTAACGAGCTATCCGGCTGGTAAGATTTGATACGCATAGCGGGACGGATTGGACGCACCTTCGGGCGATCTCTTCGTCCCGCTATTTTTCTAATTTCCGCAAAACGGTTATAATCTGAAGCTCGACTTATGGACAAACAGAGATTCAGCCTGACGGGTAGACTGGAGAAGAATGAAGGACTCTTTGCATTCATTCTGATCCTCCCGGCCCTGCTTATCGTAATGGGTTTGTACGTCTACCCGATATGCTACTCCTTCGCCGTGAGTTTTTTCCGGAGCGATATCCGCTATCCGGGAATCGAGTTCCGCGGTCTGGGTAATTACATCGATATCTTCAAGAGACCGGATCTGCTGATCTCGTTCTGGAGAACGATTTACTTCACGATTGTTTCCATCGCCTTGGAGATGGTTGCCGGTATCGCCGTGGCCGTGGCCTTCAACAAGAAGTTCGTCGGCCGTCCGATCGCCCGTTCGATCATTCTGGTTCCCTGGGCCATCCCGCCGGTGGTCAACGGGATCATCTGGAACTGGCTGGTCCATCCCAAAATCGGCGTCCTGAACTACGGCCTGACCAGCCTGGGGATCATCGACCGCTACAAACCCTGGCTGGCCGATCCCAGGTGGGCGCTGAACATCATCATCGTGGCCGATGCCTGGAAGTGGACGCCTCTAGTGGTTCTGTTGATCCTGGCCGGGCTGCAGTCCATCCCGGATGAACTGTACGAGGCGGCCAAGATCGATGGAGCCGGTTCCGTAAAAACCTTCTTTCGGATCACCCTTCCCGTTATCCAGTGGCCGATCCTGGTGACCCTGCTGCTGAGAACCGTAGAGGCGATCCGGGTGTTCGATATCATCTTTATCATGACTCGAGGCGGACCGGCCAACCGCACCAAGCTGACCACCTACTACGCGTGGGAGATCGCCTTCAAGTTTCACCGCCTGGGATTCGGATCGGCATTGGCCTATCTGGTCACCCTGCTGATCGTCGTGTTCGCCGTGCTGTACTACAAATCGATCAATAAACGGGTTGAATTTTAGGCGAGGATTGTAATACATGGCAGTCGGAGAAAAGAGAGTATCCAGAGTCCTCCTCTACCTGTTCGTAGCCGTGATTCTGCTGGTAACCCTGTTCCCCTTCTACTGGATCATCAACATGAGCCTGCAGAACAACATCGAACTGTACGACGTGCCGCCCCATTTCTATCCTCCCCAACCGACTCTCGACAATTTCAGGAGCGTTCTGTTCGAAGAACGGGGGTTGATGAAGTTTTACGAGGCCGTGTTCAACACCCTGTCCGTCGCCGGTATTACCATGGTGGTCTGCGTGATGATGGGCAGCGTAACGGGCTACGCCCTGGCCCGGCTGAACTTCAAGTGGGGCATTTACTTCCTCTTCGCCCTGATCGGCACTCAGATGATCCCTCCCCTGATCGATCTGATCCCTCTTTACATCATCTTCAGTCGCTGGTTGAAGATCATCGACACCAAGCTGGCCCTGGTGCTCGGCTATACCGGGTGGCTTTTGCCGATCTCCGTGTGGATTCTGTACGGCTACTTCCAGACCATCCCGAAGGATCTGGAGAGTGCGGCCCGCATAGACGGCTGCACCAGGATGCAGGCCCTGTTCAGGGTGGTTATGCCCCTATCCGCACCGGGAATCGCGGCCACGGCCATCTTCGTGTTCATCTCCTCTACCAACGAGTTTCTCTTTGCCATGATTTTTTCCAGCACCCGGCGGTCCAAGACCGTTCCCGTGGCCCTCTCCGACATGATCGGAAAATACTCCATCCGCTACGGCGATATGACCGCGGGGGCGGTCATTGCGGCTCTCTTTCCGGTTGTCCTGGCGTTGATCTTTCAGAAGTACCTGGTCAAGAGTCTGACTGCGGGAGGGATCAAGGGATAGAGGCGGGGTCAACAAGTTGCGAGCGGTATGACATCAGCGCAGCGAGTATGGTAGGAAAGGAATTGAAAGCTCATGAAGAGGAGTTTGCAGGGTCAGATCGCCGTGCTAAGCGGCGCATCCAGAGGATACGGAGCGGGGATCGCCGAGGTTCTCGTCCAGGAGGGGGCGAGGGTCTGGATAACGGCCCGAAACGAGAATCAGCTGCGCTCGGTTGCCGCCGGGCGGCCCGGATAATGACGCGGCAGGGAAGCGGCACGATTGTAAATATCTCCTCTGTCTGTGCCGTGGAGGCCTGGCCCCAATTCGCCGTTTATTCAGCTGCAAAAGCCGGGTTGCTGCAGCTGACCAGGTGCCTCTACACGGAGTTGAGGCAACATGGGGCGCGGGCCACGTGCGTCATCCCCTCCTGGGGAGCAACCGATTTTGCCAAAACGGCGGGCATGGAAGATTTCGATCCGGAAACGAAGTCTCGGTGCATCCAGCCCCTCGAGCTGGGGCGGATCGTGGCGGATGTTTGTCTGCTTCCGGCCCATCTGGTCGTTCAGGAGACGGTCGTCTGGCCATTGGTGCAGGAGGCCGTCCCGCTTTGATGGGTTCGTGACCACGTTATGGCGAAGCGGCATTTAAGAAATTAGGTCCTAATCAGGAGGAATAGTAATGGCAGATAAACTTGCGATAGACGGCGGGAAACCGGTGCTCGATGCGAAAACGATCAAACCCTGGCCCGTTATAGACGAACGGGATCGACAGGCGGTGCAGCGAGTTCTGGACGGGGAGTTTCTCTGCGGTGGGGAGGCGCCGGAGGCGAAAGCCCTGGAGGAGGAGTGGGCCCGCTACGTGGGGCGCAAGCACTGCCTGGCCACTTCCAGCGGCACCGCAGCTTTACACATGGCTCTAGCCGCCCTGAATATAGGTCCGGGGGATGAGGTGATCGTTCCCGCCTATACCTTTCTGGCCTCCGCCTCCTCCATCCTGCACGCCGGCGCGATCCCCGTTTTCGTGGATATCGATCGCCGGACCTACACGATCGACCCGGCACTGATCGAGGAAAAGATAACCGACCGCACCAAAGCGATGATACCGGTTCACCT
>Ga0180437_10010958_pt1 | contig 10960 bp, 8 predicted proteins | sample SS_ome_4_FD_132410 | JGI IMG/M metagenome (GOLD analysis project Ga0180437, IMG submission 132410) | Hypersaline lake sediment archaeal communities from the Salton Sea, California, USA - SS_3_D_1 metaG | ecosystem: Environmental > Aquatic > Non-marine Saline and Alkaline > Hypersaline > Sediment... | reverse complement strand
CTTCGACAACCAGCAGTACGAGACGGTCGACGCGCTGACCGGCTTCATCATCCCCGAAGACCAAGACCCGGGAGCCGTCTCGGCCAGGGTGGTCGACTACATCGACTTCCTCCTGGGCGCCTTCAAGGTAGACCCTCCCCGAATCTATGCAGCCGGCCCCTTCAGCGGCCGGCATGGAGGCGAGAACGGCTTCTCGGTCTACCTGCCCCTGTCCCGTGTCAAGGAGATCTCTTGGAGAGTTCACATTGAGGGCTCGAAGAAGGCCGTCCCGGAGTGGGAGACCTTAACCGGACGAGAACACATAAAAGGGCTTCAGGAGATCTACACCGAGGGGATCGAGGAACTGGAGAGCATTTCGCAAAGGATTTTTCAGTCAGGATTCAAGGATCTTGAACCTGGACAGCAGCCGGTCGTTTGGAGACGGACGGACGCACGATTCCGTGACACCGTGTTCGCGCATACCGTCGAGGGGATGTACGCAGCGCCCGAATACGGTGGCAATCAGGACCTCGTGGGGTGGAAGTACATCCACTATGAAGGGGACCGGCAGCCGATCGGATACACGCGGAAGCAGACCGAAGAGCCGGACGAAGCGCCCGGCGGAACCGCATTGAGCAAACAGGAAACGAACGAGGCGGTAGAGCTCCTTCAGGCAGTCGTCCGGCACCGGCAGACAAGAATCGTCTAGCAGCCATTCCGAAGAGTGAAAGCCATGAGCTCTAACTACCCGGATGTGGTGATTGTCGGCTCAGGAGCAGGCGGCGGCGTTGCGGCCAAGATCCTGGCTGAGGGAGGACTGAAGGTTCTCCTGCTCGAAAGAGGCGACAATTACTTTGTCGGCCTGGACAATCCGAAAGGCATCGTCACGAACCGGTTCGGTAACGATCAAGTAAAATTCATGCGGGATTTCATCGACCAGGATCCAAGGATCGAGCCCAGGACCTTTCGAAGATCCGAAGCCGACGAGGCAACCTTTGTGGGCAAGGTGAACAGCCTCGCTGCCACTGTCGGAGGCAGCACCATCGACTACGTCGGCAACTCCCCCCGTATTCAACAGAAAGACCTTCGCATCAGAACTCTCTTCGGCCAGCTCGACGGGACAAGCATCGAGGACTGGCCCATCTCCTACGAGGACCTCGAGCCTTTCTTCGGCGAAGCAGAGAGGATCATCGGTGTGCAGGGAGAGGGAGGCATCAATCCTTTCGAGGAGGCGCGCTCCTCACCCTACCCCATGTCGCCCGGGTACCCCAAGTACATGAGTGTGCTCCAGGCCAATGCTGCCCGGCGGTTGGGATACCACCCGTTTCCGTCGCCGATTGCCATCAACTCGGTGGCCTATCGAGGAAGGCCGGCCTGCTCCAACTGCGGCTTCTGTTCCGGCCACGGGTGCGCAATCAATGCCAAAGGGAGCACGGCGGTCACGGCGATTCGGGATGCACTGCTTACGGGCAACTGTGAACTTCGACCCAACTCCTTCGTCTGCAAGCTCAATCCGGACTCTACAGGTCAGCGCATCGAGAGCGTGGACTATGTGGGGCCGAATGGCGAGAAGGTCACTCAGCCAGGCGGTTTGTTCATCCTTGCCGGCAATGCCATCGAAAGCGCGCGTCTGTGCCTGCTTTCCCATGACGACCGATTCCAGGAACACGTGAAGGGCCTGGGAAACAGAAGCGACATGGTAGGTAGGAACGCCATGTTCCACCACGTTGTGGTCGTCATCGGTGTGTTCACCACGCGCACTCACATGCACAGGGGACGGGTGGGAAGCCAGCAGGTGGACGACTTCAACCAACCTCCTGATCCTTCCAAGCCCGGCGAGGTGGTCTTTGGCTTTGGCACCGTGGAATTCCAGGGCAACATGCACCCCCTCGAAGAGGCGAAGACGATCCCTCTGATCGGCCAGGCGCACAAGAACTTCATGCGGCAGAGCCCCTTCCGGGATCATCTCCTCGTGGCTGAGGTGATGGGCGAAGACCCCCCGGTGCCCACCAACCGGGTCGATCTCGACCCACGAGTACGGGATGTCTACGGCTTTCAGGTGGCCCGGATCACCTACAAGCCACACCCGAACGACCGAAAGGCGGAGAAATTCTACTTGCCCAAGGTGGAAAGGATTCTCTGGGAAGCGGGGGCTCTCTTTGTGGTCTCGGTTCCCGGATCGATTCTGGAGGGGGGTGTGCCGAACACCAAGCACCTTTTGGGAACCCTTCGGATGGGAACCGATCCGGATCAGTCCGTTACGGATCGCTTTGGGAGATTCCACGACCTCGACAACCTTTTTTGTGCCGACGGCGGCCTGTTCGTGACCTCGACCAGTTACAATCCGACATTGACGCAACAGGCCCTGGCCGCTCGACAAGCCCATCACATAGTGGGTTAGGCGGGGCTATGAAGTACAGAAATCCAGACGCAGTCGTGATCGGTTCAGGCGCCTGCGGGGGCATTACGGCCAAGATTCTTGCAGAGGCAGGCCTCGAGGTCCTACTCCTCGAGAAAGGGGACAACCACTTTGTGGGTCTGGGCCGTCCGGGAGGGAACCCCAGAAGCCGGTTCAGCAACGATGATTTGAAGTTCATACACCGCGATTTCATCGATCAGGACCCAAGGATCGAGCCCAGGACCTTTCGAAGATCCGAGGGCGAGGAAGTATCCTTTGTTGGGAAGGTCAACTCCCTGGCAACAACGGTGGGAGGGGGCACCATCGACTATGTTGGCGTTTCACCCCGCCTTCAGCAAAAAGATCTTCGGGTAAAGACGATCTTTGGCCAGCTGGAAGGGACGACCATTGAGGACTGGCCGATCGCTTATGATGACCTCGAACCTTTCTTTGACGAAGTCGAGAAGATCATTGGCGTTCAGGGGGAGGCAGGTAGTAACCCCTTTGACGAACCACGATCCTCCCCCTTTCCCATGCCGCCCGGATATCCGAAATACATGAGTGTCCTGCTGGCCGATGCAGCCAGACACTTAGGATACCACCCGTACCCCGCACCTACTGCCATCAATTCCGTGGCCTATCGGGGGCGGCCTGCCTGTGCGAACTGCGGGTTTTGTGACCGCATGGGATGTGCCATCAACGCCAAGGGAAGCACAGCTGTAACCGCAATCCGGGACGCACGGCTCACAGGCAACTGTGAGCTGCGGGCAAACAGTTTTGTCTACAAGCTGAACGTGGACGCCACAGGTCAGTCGATAGAGAGCGTGGAATACGTAGGGCCCAATGGGGAAAGGGTGGTGCAGCAGGGTGGTGTGTTCGTCCTGGCCGGCAATGCAATCGAAAGCGCTCGATTGTGCTTTCTTTCCAAGGACCCTCGATTCGACGAACACCGTATCTGCCTCGGAAACCGGAGCGACATGGTGGGCAGAAACTGCATGTTCCATCATATTCATCTCGCCGTCGGCCTCTTTCCAAACCGTACGCACGTTCATCGGGGCCGTACGGTCAGCCACATGTTGGATGACTTCAATTCTCCTTCCGATCCTGACGATCCGGACAACGTCTTTGGTGGAGGCGTCTCGGAACTTGGGGGCCAGTATCACCCCATCTCGGAAGCGAAGTATTTGCCTCTCATCGGAGAGAGCCACAAGAAGTGGATGAGGGCGAGCCCCTTCAGGGATCACATGGCAGCGCTGAACATCATTGGTGAGGATCCTCCTGTGCTCACCAACCGGGTGGATCTGGATGAAAGGGTAAGGGATGTCTTTGGGTTTCCGGTGGCTCGGATCACTTACAAATCACACCCAAACGACCAAAAGGCTACCCAGCACTTCCGGCCCAAAATGGAGAGAGTCCTCTGGGAAGCCGGCGCGATCCTGGTGTTGTGGGCAGACGCATTGCCGATTCCCGGACCCGATGTGCCGGACACCAAACACGTGTTGGGCACGCTGCGCATGGGGACGGATCCGGATCGGTCGGTTACGGACCCCTACGGAAGATTCCACGACCTCAAGAATCTTTATTGCGCAGATGGGGGCCTGTTCGTGACCTCGACCGGTTACAATCCGACGTTGATCCAACAGGCCCTGGCAGCTTGGCAGGCCCATCACATAGGGGGTTAGGAAGGCTGTGAAATACAGATCTCCAGATGCAGTGATCATCGGTTCCGGCGCCGGGGGAGGCATGGCAGCGAAGGTGCTGGCAGAGGCAGGCCTGAAGGTTCTGCTTTTGGAAAAAGGGGAGAACCTCTTCGTCGGGCTCGACCGGCCACAAAGCATCGTTCGCAATCACTTGGGCAACGACGAGCTCAAATTCGTGCACCGGGATCTGATCGATCAGGATCCGCGCATCGAACCCCGCACGTTTCGTCGCTCCGAGGGTGATAAGGCCGTCTTCGTGGGAAAAGTGAACACGATCGCTACAACCGTGGGTGGCGGTACGATTCACTATGATGGCAACTCGCCCCGGGTCCAACAGAAGGATCTTCGTGTCAAGACGATCTACGGGCCCCTTGAAGGCACCAGCGTCGAGGATTGGCCGATATCGTATGATGATCTCGAGCCATACTACGATGAAGTGGAAAAGGCCATCGGCGTGCAGGGACAGGCAGGTGTCAACCCCTTCGAGGAGCCTCGTTCCTCGCCTTATCCGATGCCGCCGGGGTATCCCAAGTACCACAGCGAGCTTCTCGCCGATGCTGCCCGATCCTTGGGGTACCATCCCTATCCCACGCCGATTGCCATCAATTCGGTTGCCTATCGGGGCCGCCCGGCATGTTCCAACTGCGGCTTCTGCGGCAACCATGGATGCGCCATCAACGCCAAGGGCAGTACCGCGGTCACGGCGATCCGCGATGCCCTTCTCACGGGAAACTGTGAACTTCGGCCTGACTGCTTCGTGTACAGCCTGAAGACGAACCAAACGGGTGCTGCGGTGGAGAGTGTCGAGTACATCGGGCCCGGAGGAGAGACCGTCAACCAGGCCGGGGGCTTGTTCATCCTCGCCGGCAATGCGATCGAGAGTGCGCGTATGTGCCTGCTCTCTGCTAGCGGGACGCACCCCAACGGTCTCGGAAATCGCAGTGGCCTGGTGGGAAGAAACCTGATGTTCCATCCCACGCGGAGCATCTTCGGGATCTTCCCGCAGCGAATGCACATCCATCGGGGCCGAGTGGGGACGCAAGGGATCGATGACTTACTCAAGCCACCCGACCCGGACGATCCGGACAAGGTCTTTGGGGGTGGTGTCGTGGAATTCGGTTCCCAGCTCCATCCGATCATGGAAGCCAAAAACCTGGTCCTCATCGGCGAAAGCCACAAGAAGTACATGCGTGCGAGCCTCGTTAGGGATCACCTCGGGGTGATTACCTATATCGGTGAAGATCCACCGGTGCCAACGAACCGAGTCGACCTGGATCCAGAAGTCCGGGACGTTTACGGCTTCGCTGTAGCTCGTATCACCTACCAGACGCCTCCTCACAGCGTGAGGGCGGAAGGCCGATTCGTCCCCAAGCTGGAGAGGATTCTCTGGGAAGCAGGGGCAATGTTCGTGCTGGCCGTGCCCGAGGCGTTGTGGTCCGGCGGCATTCCGCAAACGAAACACATCATGGGAACCCTTCGCATGGGAACCGATGCGGACCAGTCGGTTACGGATCGCTATGGGAAGTTCCACGATCTGGAGAATCTTTACTGCGCAGACGGTGGTGTGTATGTGACATCCACAGGTTACAACCCTACCGTCACCATTCAGGCCCTGGCCTGCCGGCAGGCACACCACATTCTGGAATAGGGGTCCGTTAGCCGGCGAAGAAGACCTCCGAGAAATGGAGTATGAGAATGCAGATGATCCGCATCACCGGCCAAAGACGATGGTTCCTGTCGTTTGGTTTGATCCTCGTTCTGGCATCCTGCGGGAGCGGCGACGAGTCCGACCAGGTGAGTTCCGGAAATTGCAGCGGCTGCCACACGGCACAGGCAGCGGCGTGGCAGAACTTCTCCTCCCATAGAGGGGTCTACAAGACTTGCGACTTCTGCCACGAAGAGGCGGCCTCAGAGCCAGGAGAGGGACACCGCAGTTCGCCCTGGTGTGATCAGTGCCACAGCGAACACAGGCATCCGCCGGAGCGGATCCTGGATGATGATGGGCTGCTGTTCTTCACCTGCACGACCTGTCACAACCCGATGGGATCAAAGAACATCTATTTGATTCGGGAGAAGATCCACGTCGAGCCAGGCAAGCGCGTCTCCGTGGACTTCCATAACATACAGGGCCGGGCGGATGACAGCTACGCGGAACGCGGGACCGAGGACGGGGGACTGAACGGAAAGGAAGCCGGCTCCGGGCTCTGTGAAGTTTGTCACGCCAAGACGAGTGCCTACAACAATACCGGTACCGGCAGGGGACATTACAGGAGCCGGTGTGCGGCCTGCCACGATCACGCCATCGCCTTCGGGGTCGAGCCCACCTGCATGATGTGCCACAAAGAGGAAGTGGACAATGTCTACGACAGCCTCCACACGACCCGCAAGGGCATGGAAACCTGGTACGTTTCCGAAAACGGAGGATTCGAAGCGCTCACCGGCGTGTCTTACGATGAACTGGCCTGTAAGAGCTGCCACCGGTCCGATCAGCCGGACTGGAAGCAACCCAACTGCAGGGACTGCCACGCAACGGGGGAAAACAGTGTTCCGGACGACACGTGCCTGAACTGCCACGGAAGGCAGTCGGCTGAGATCAACAACCACCAGTTCACCGATGTGCACCGTGACGAAGGAGATATGGGTTGCGTGGACTGCCACGATTTCGCTGACATCCACGACGACGGGACCCGGTACGACTCGATGTTCGACCCGGGCGCTATCGACACCAGATGTGAGGATTGTCACGATTCTCTCGAGAGCAATGGCTACCACGATCTGCACGAGGGAACCGTGGACTGCAGCGCATGCCACGTGCAGACCGTCGTATCCTGCTACAACTGCCACTTTGATTCCGAGGTGAATGCAACGGGGAAGGTTGCGTACGGGCAGTTCAAGAACTGGAAATTCCTGCTCAACCGTAACGGAAAGGTATATCCGGGCAACATCCAATCCTTGAAGTTTGGGAAGATCGAGGACGGCACGGATGCGACCTTCGTGGTGATCGCCCCTTATTACTCCCACTCGGTTGCAAAGAAGGCCGTCGATTGTGACGACTGCCATGGAAACGATCTGCTTCAAGAATACGAAGAGACAGGCGCGATTCAGGTCGTCAAGTGGAATACGATCACCCAGAAACTCGACCACGCCACGGGAATCATCCCGGTGCCCCCGGATTACCGGACATCCCTGAAATTCGACTTCGTGGACTGGGACGGCGTGACCAAGGATCAAGATGACAAACCTGTCTGGACCTTCTTCAAGTCCACGACCGATGCGTTCCAGATGATCGAAGAGTATGGAGCCCCCCTGACCAACGCCCAAATCCAAAAACTCACGGACTGAATATCCGGAGCGGGAAACACGGCGATGCAGCGTAAGAGGGTTACCTAACTTGATGTCCTCTTCAGTAACCACAACCTTGGAAGTCATATTCTTGCTGGCCGTAATTCTCTTAATGTATGACTTTTTGAACGGCACAGCGTCATCGACTGCAGCTATATTGCCTTCGTGCCCGGATACCCGGATCGAATGGTAGCCGCCGTCAACGAAGACATGGGGAAGATATTGAAGGCGGGCGTGTCGGTTCTTTCCCTCGGAGACGATCATATGGTGACCTATCCGCTCCTTCAGGCACATGCGAAAGAGTACGGACCTTGGTCGCTTATTCAGTTCGACGCGCACTCAGACACCTGGGATATGGGTGAGGATCTGAATCATGGGGGGATGTGACATCGCGAGCGATCCAAACAGTGGGGTGATCGATACGAATCACGAGGTGTTCGGATATCCAGGGCTTTACGTCTTGGATGCTTCCGCCATTCCTGTCAACGTTGGAGTCAATCCGAGCCTGACGATTGCAGCGTTGGCTGAGCGTTGGGCCTCGTTGATTCCTGCTGCACCGGACAGAAGATAGACGCCGTGGAGTTCGCAATCTCCAGCATCTAGATTTGTTTCTATTTCTCCCAGAACGGTCTTCTCAATTCATTCTTCAGGATTTTTCCGATCTGGGTCTTCGGCAACTCGTCTCTGAATTCCACCCTGGATATCCGCTGGTGTTTACCGAGCCGTTCATTGACCCACTCAAGAATGCTCTCGGGCGTTTCGGTCGCGTTCTCACCGACAACCACGAATGCAAGGGGGGTTTCCCCCCACTTGTCGCTTGGCACGCCTATGACGGCTGCTTCGAGAACCGCATCATGCTTGAGCAATTCATTCTCGAGATCAACTGCAAAGATATTGAAGCCCCCGGAAATGATCATTTCCCTCTTTCGCCCGGATAGGTATACAAAACCCTCTTCATCCATGCGTCCCAGATCGCCACTTCTCATGAATGATTGGCCTTCCTTGTCGAACCACAACATCTCACTTGTCTCCTGGTCGCGGTTATGGTAACCGCTCATCATGACCGCATTTCTTCCCACAATTTCACCCGTCTGGCCGGGAGGCACCTCATTGCCCTTGTCATCAATGATCTTGATCTCGCATCCCGGCGCAGGCTGCCCCACGGATTCCAGCTTCTGCGGAAATTGCGAAGTCATCAGTACCGTGCTGACCCCGCCTTCCGTTAGTCCGTAGAATTCAATGAACTCACCGGGCATCTTCTCGAGAACACGCCTCTTTGTGTCAGGATGAAGCGGTGAGCTGGTGCACAGTTTCATGATCATGGATGAGAGATCGAAGTTCGAAAAATCTTCCACGCGCAGTATCCTCTCGTACTGCACAGGGACCAGCATGGCGATCGTCACCTTCTCAGCCTCACAAAGCCGGAGAAACTCGTGGGCGTCAAACTTGTCCATCAGCACAGTGCTTGTGCCGCTGCACATGGAGGGCAACCAGGTGACCATCGTAGTATGAGAGTAGAAAGGCGTGGAAATAATGTTAACCATGCCGGGGATCGAAAACAGCGGGTTAAAACCGTCCACAATCACATGTCGATTGGCGTGGTCGTGTTGTATCCCCTTAGGCAACCCCGTGGTCCCCGAGCTGTATATTACATGGAATTCGTCATGTGGATCTATCTCCACCTCCGGTGCCTCGTCAGATGCATCCTTGATCCATTCCTCGTAATCAATCCAGTATTCATCCTGAAAATCGAACCCTACCGTTCCCCCATCGACGAGTGAAGTGAGTCCGCTGATGAAAGGATTGATCATCTGCGTGAATTCCGAAGAAACAAAGAGTACGGCAGGCCCTGCGTCTTCCAATATCATTCTTAATCCGTCAGCGCTTGACATGGTAGGAAGAGGGACGGCACAGGCTCCGGCACTGATAGCCCCGAAGTATGCCTCCACATACTCGACCGAATTGCGCGAAAGGATGGCAACACGCCTGCCCTTGGAGATTCCACGGGCAAGAAGGGAGTTGGCCACGAGGTTCACCCGCGCCCCGAGTACTCCCCATTTCACCCTGCGGTCCTTGAAGATGAATGCGATCTGCTCCCTGCGGTCCTCAACCGTCCTTCTGAACTGTGATGGAATGTCGTTTCCTCTCTCGAAACTAACCTTGGGCATGTCTATCTTCATGTGACCCAATCCTCTCAAATAGCCGTTGATCCGCCGTCCACCATGATTGTTTGTCCAGTGATATAGTTGGACACCTCGGAACATAAGAATAATACCAAGTGGACAACGTCCATCGGTTCCGCAATCCTTCCCAGGGGAATCGCCTTCACAGCGTGAGCGAGAATTTCCTCGTTTGACCAGAAAGGTTTGCTGAAATCGGTCCTTACCATGCCCGGGGCGACGGCATTCACCTGAATATTGTACTGCGAAAGCTCTAAAGCAAGGACTCTCGTCATCATCTCGAGCCCGGCCTTTGCTATTCCATAGATCCCCATCCCGGGAGCCGCTCTCCTGCCGGCAACGGACGAGATGCTCACAATCTTGCCTTCCTCTCTTCCGCGCATGATCTTGGCGGCCATCCTGGAGCACAGAAACGCGCCCGTCAAATTGGAGTCGATGATCTTTTGCCAAACAGCCAGTTCCGTATCAATGAAGGCTCCTGTCAACAGGTTCATGCCGACATTGTTGATCAGCACGTCGAGTTGGCCGAAATGGCTCATGGTGGCATCAAAAAGATTCTGGACATCTTCCTCCTTGGCAACATGCGCCCGTACAGCGAGAAGACGGTCGTCAGCACCAAGCTCAGCTCTTGCTCTGTCGAGGCCCTCCTGCTTTCTGCCGCACAGAGAGACCCTTGCATTCTGCTCGAGAAGTGCTCTGGTTATCTCCAATCCTATACCCCTGCTTCCACCCGTAACCAGAACCACCTTGCCTTCCAGATGGTAAGATCTGTTGCTCATCATCGGATTCCTCATGATTAATGCTTGCCCTAGCGCATCTCAATGACTCCACGGTTTCGAAGCATCCGAGTCACGATGTCGTACACTTCGCTCATGAACCTCTCCACGCATTGCCGCCGTCATCCCAACCCGGCACCCCGGTTCTTCTACCTCTTTCGACACACTTGCGATGATGAAACCCCTCCGCGTAGAAATCTTGCATTAGACTCGAAAGGAAGAAGAAAAAACGACTTGACAGGCTAGGGAAAATTTGATTTGCTGCACCTGTCCACGAAATGGTTGGTAAATGACCTGTACCAGATTTTCCCTATCTCAGTCAATTGAAAAACCTGCTTTTCGGATCGATTCATCGACTGCTCCCAATTCAGGCAACAGCCTGCTTGCGTCTCTAACCGTGAGATTCTTAGGCGACTTTGAATTCCTGTAAGGGAAGAGCAAGGCGATATAAGTATTGTTCTTGTGCCCCGATTAGGTTTCTTTTTGGGAGGACGAGTCATGGCCGGGTTACGTGATTATACGAACAAGGTCGCGGTTATCACCGGTGCATCGAGCGGCATAGGCGCAGAGCTTGCACGACAGCTG
>Ga0180437_10010957_pt1 | contig 10960 bp, 14 predicted proteins | sample SS_ome_4_FD_132410 | JGI IMG/M metagenome (GOLD analysis project Ga0180437, IMG submission 132410) | Hypersaline lake sediment archaeal communities from the Salton Sea, California, USA - SS_3_D_1 metaG | ecosystem: Environmental > Aquatic > Non-marine Saline and Alkaline > Hypersaline >... | reverse complement strand
CTTTCTAATGTGGAATACATACTTTTCACGATATCAGAAGAGAAGCCCGCAGACCCTAAAGCATTTGTCGAAAGGGAGATGAGAAAGAGGGCATATGACAATGAATTCTCTGACCTTGTCCACAGTGTTACGCCAATCAAGGCCGGCGACCTGGAGGCTTGCCATGCACTGGAACGTGAAATAGATGAGCTCATCAGAAAGGCCGAGAAGGAATTCCCCGGCTTCAGGGAGCAAAAAGCAGAGCTGCTCTCGCAGTTCCGGCAGGATGTGCTTACAGTAAAGACCAAAGGAGGATTCAGCAGTAAAGGATTTAGCACGAGAGTAGTGGAAAGACGCCCTATCGATAAAAAAAACCTGAAGCCTCTGAGAAGATTGACTAGAGTCTCATAAAAACTAGCTGAAGATAAAAAATCTGCAGGGTCTTTAAGGCCGAAGCCATAAGTCGATGGCTCTAATCTCAGTTGATAACCGAACCTGCACGTTCAGCCATTTCCTTACAAGCCCGTTACTAAGACCAGAGGCTTCCACAACCCTGCAGAAGGTTATATCTAGGTTGACCTAAAATTTATAAATGTTCTTTCCAGCATTTACGGCAAATGACGTATTCCCAACTCCTCAAACAGACGTCGATACACTCTCTGATTTAAATCCTTTGATTGAATTCTTGACCATGGAAGAAGAACAACCAAAGGCACAGCCGGATGATGACCTGAAGGAAGCCATCGAGGCCTGCGCCAAGGTAGTAGAGGAGAAATGCAGGAAAAGGCCTTACATGATAATACTGACCAAGGCAGAGCTCGGCTTTGCTTCAGCAGAGGACCAGAAGAAAGGCGTGCTCAAAGGCAAGACGAGCTTCATGTACATGGCAAAGCCGACTCTTAAGGATGACGGAGTGAGCAGAATACTTGTAGGCGCTTCAAAAAAAGCCCTTGATATGGCAGAGGAAAGCCTCAAGAAAAACGATTAGGCTGTCTCAGGGCCTGCCTTATCGCTTGTCACGCCGTAGTCTGCAGCCTCTGCAGACCACCAGTTGCCGTACTTCTCGCGGATTTTCTCTTCGATGGGCCGCGCATCCCCTATAGCCTTGACAACGTCTTTTTTCTCTATATACTGCTTTTCCTCTGTTACAGCGATGTCCCCTGCCATCTTGATTATCCCTGCAAGGTTCCTGAGCCTCAGGGTAAGGCCCTTCGCATTGTCTATGCGTCTTGCTATCTCCCGTGATTCCTCAATGATTCTGAGGACGGCGGAGCGCTCTGCATGAGGTATCTTGCCGTCCTTGATTATCTCCTGGGCAACAAACTGCGCTGTTTTCTCCTCATTCTCAGGACTCTCTTCCATGTAGCTCTGCATAAGGACCTCATAGCCGTCTCCGCGTATCCTTGAGCGCATCGCAGGGACTATCTTCTTGATATCGTTTATGTTGCATGCGCCTACGAATATGAAATCACAGGGAACGCCTTCCACGCGGACAGCAGCGCCGCTGCTCATGGGGTTCCTCCCTACGATGGGGAACTGCTTGTCCTGCATCGCGGTGAGTATGTACCTCTGGATTTCCCCGAGGGTGGAAAGCTCATCTATGAAAAGAACCCCTTCATGTGATTCATGCACAGCGCCGGGGATGACCCTCTGGTATGTTGCTGTGCCGAGGTTGTGGTGGCCCCCATATGGGTCGTGCCTTATATCACCAAGCAGCTCTGTTTCAGTCCCTCCGCTGGCCTGGACAAAATTGGAGCGTTTGAGGGGGACTATGACCTTCCTCTTTGATTTCTTGTTCATATCCTCAAGCTTCTTTATCTCGCTCTGCTTGAGCATTACTATCTTGCCGTCTATCGTCCTTTCGTAGATTATCACTTCCTCCTTGCCTGCGACCGACCTCCTTGTTGTCGCCACCCTGACCTTCTCCATAAGCGGGTCAAGCCCCAGCTGGGGCGCTATCCCGTATTTGTCAAAGAGGTTGCTTTTCTGCACCTTGGCAGCCCCGCACTGCGGGCACACTGTCTCAGTGAAAGGACTGAGCGCCGCGCATCTCCTGCACCTGAAGCCGAGCTTCTCAGAGACAAAGGTAGGGACATCGAGAGGAGTGACCTCCACTCCGACCTTTCTTTCCATCTTCTTGTCCTTCTTCATCTGGCTCTCATTGCGGATTTCAACTATCGGCTTGTCAGGATTCTCAGGATTGTCAAGCACAGAGACTTCGTAATCAGGCTTCGGGAGAACGCTTGCTATGGCCTGCGCTATAAGGCTCTTTCCTGTGCCCGGGGGGCCTACAAGAAGCAGATGCCTTCTCTGGTGTGGCACCATCTTTGCAATCTCCACTGCCTCATCCTGGCCTATTATCCTCTGGAAAGGGTCTTTTGGAATCTCAATCTCGCTTGTTGTATCGAAGTTCAGCCGTTTTGCCATAAGAAAATCACTCACTTAGTTCTTTTAAATGGATGATAACATTATCTAATATAAATAATAACAATTAAAAACCACTCATTTCTTCCTTGGTTTGGGGTTCGGGCCGGGGAGCTGCTTCCCAAGCGCCTTTTTCTTCTGTTCTGCTGTCTCATAGTCGTTGGAGAACCATATCACGTTGACAGGGCAGACTTCTGCGCACAGGCCGCAGAGTATGCATTTGCTCCTGTCCACAACAGAATATTTCTTCTTCGGATCAACTACAATTGCTCCTGTGGGGCAGTTTATCTCACAGAGCCTGCAGGCGATGCAATTCTTCTGGTCTATATGTATGGCGCCCCTGAAATTCACCGATACCTTGCTCTTTTCTTTTGGATATTTGGTCGTGAAGGGCCTGGAAAGGAGGTTCTTCAGCACCTTGAGGGTCATTGAAGCCATGATTACACCAGGATGAATATGTCCGCAAAGGCCAGCAAGGCCAGGAACAGGAACGTCTTGACAGTGACGACAGTCGAATATCTGGGGGAGCTGGTCAGCATCACCATGTAGAACAGCATGAAGAGCGGCGCCAGCAGCAATGCATATGCCTTCCCTACAATCAGGAAGCCGAGCAGCAGGTATATCACAAGGTCCTTGATGAATTCCGCAATTTCAAGCAATGCAAGGGACCTTCCTGAATACTCTGAGAAGAATCCTGCGGATATCTCAGGCTCTGCTATCATGACATCATAGGGCGTTATCCTGAGTATCACGAATGCTGTGAAGAGCAGGAACAATGATGCGAAAGGCAGCTTGGTGAATGCAAGTTCAGCATTGTATTCCTGGAAGCCCAGCAGCCCTGTGCTGTGGAAGAACAGTGCAAGCACTATCAGGAATGTTATCTCATAGCCCAGCATGAGCAGCAGTTCCCTCACGCTTGCGAGCATTCCGAAAGGAGAGCGGCTGGCCACTGCGCCGAATATGTAGAACGTATCCTGCAGTATGAAGATGTATCCCAGCACAATGAAATCATAGTCAAAGCCGAGCACTGAGAACGGCACAATCAGTATCATGGCCAGTGAACATAACAGCGCAAGATAGGGGACGAGGTTGAACACGATGTTCTTCCTTGGGGTGGTCTCCTTGCTGAAAAGCTTCATGATGTCATAGAAAGGCTGCAGCAGGGGCGGACCAACTCTATTATGCATGCGTGCGACAAGCCGCCTCCTGACACCCTCGAAAACAAGGGCAAGTGGAATAAGCAATGCTGCATAAAATATCTCAATCATGCTTCCTACCCTCGAAAAGCTCATGGCTGTTCCAGACTTCCTGTTTTCCGTTCCTTATCACTGCAACCCTCTCCATGCATGATATGCACGGGTCAAGGCTCATCAGTATGACAGGCACATCGGTTATGTCCTCCCCCTCCATTATCTTTGAATAGCAGATGACATTGGCAAGGGTCGGGGTCCTTAATTTCAGCCTCAGTATCCTGTTGTTCTCCACTGCGACGAAATGGAAGTTCTCTCCTCTTGGCGCCTCAGACCTTCCGCGGCCTAATGTGCCTTTTGCGAACAGGTTCTTCCTTTTCGGGACATCCTCCTTGGGGTCAATCATCTCGCAGGCTTTCCTTACCAGTCTCATGGATTCGAATATCTCATCGCATCTTGCCATTGTCCTTTCCCAGGCATCCCCGCCTGTCCTGATTACCGGCTTCACCTTCAGTTCCTTCATCCTGTATGCCATGTAAGGTGCGTTCTGCCTCACATCATAGTTTATGCCTGAGGACCTGGCCACAGGGCCGACAAGCCCGAGCTCCTTTGCCATCTTCTTTGGAATCTTCCCGTGCTTCTTGAACCTGCTTGTTATGACACCATGGCTCCTCATGACCTCCTTGAGGTCCTTGATCTCATGCTCAATTAGGTCAAGCTTCTCAAGCACCATGTCAAGATTCTTCTTGTTGAATGCCCTTTTCGCGGTTCCGAGCAGGTCAGGGGAATGGTGCACCCTGTTCCCTGTGAGCTCGTCAAATACATCAAGTATGTGCTCCCTTTCCCTCCAGTAATACATGAACAGCGTCTCAAGCCCTATCTCATGGGCCATGACGCCGCCCCAGAGCATGTGCGAATGCATCCTTTCCAGCTCTGCCGTGATTAATCTCTGCAGATAGACCTTGTCAGGGACTTTGGCTTCTGTCATGGGCTCAACCGCATTGAGGAATGCCATCGAGTGGCACTGCGAGCAGATGCCGCAGGTGCGCTGTACGGCATGCAGCGCTGTGTCAAGGAAATATCCTTCCGCGCATTTCTCCACCCCCCTATGGGCATAGCCCAGGTTGAACTCTGCCTTTGTTATGTAGCTGCCGTCCACATGGAGCTTCAGGAATAATGGCTCTTTCAATGAGGGATGCTGCGGCCCTATGGGGTATATCTTCTCATGCATTCTTCCTCACCCTGAAGCTCTCTGTCACAGAGCAGATTTTCGGCACTTTCTTCCCTTCGTTCTGGAAAAGGCGTTTTCCGCTGTAGCTGTTCCCTTTGAATTTGATTCCGAAAAGCTCTGTTGCCTCTGCCTCCAGCAGCAGAGCATTCTGGAAAACACCGATAAGGCTCTCAACCTCCTCGCCTTTCGGCACTTCTATTGAGAATTCCCTTATCTCAGCTTTTTTATTGAATGAAAAATGGTAGTATAGGGTATTCTTCTTGCCCTGCTTGATGCTGGTGATGCTGATAAGCCTGTCAGCCTTGATTTTCTTTATGCTATTTGCGATTTTTATCATTTAAACACTTCACTATCCCGTCTATTATGGACTCGGGCCTTGGCGGACACCCGGGCACGTATACATCGACCGGTATCACTTCATCAACAGGCCCTGCCTGCGCATATGAGCCCCTGTAAAGCCCTCCGGTAAGGGCGCATGCTCCTACTGCCACAACCCTTTTGGGCTCAGGGAGCTGGCCATATACTTTCAGCAGCCTTTTGATGTTCTGTCTGTTCACTATGCCTGTCACCACCAGCACATCAGCATGCTTTGCGCTGGCTTTCAGCTCTATGCCGAACCTCGTGACATCATACCTTGGGTTGAAGCATGCAAGCACTTCCAGAGTGCACCCGTTGCAGTTGCTTACTACGAATGCGCCTTCAGGAACGTATTTGTGCGTTTCTGCAACATTGAAATTGTAGACAAATCTGTCGCTGCTTTTCACATTCTTTATGCTCTTAACAGGGTCAAGATAAACCTCATCTGAAATCAGTTTCCTGAGCCTATCAGTGTCTCCTGATCTTCCTGCCTTCTTTTCCAATTCCTTGCATATACCCATGATGCTGCTTTTTTCGACTCTTTTTCCGTTCTCTATCATGCTGAGGAATGTCGGATTGGACATCTCACAGCCTTTCAGTCTGTGCTTTCTTCTTATTTCCCTTATTGTTTTTCCGCATGCAAGAGGAGCATGATATATCCTTCCTGCGTTAGTGGAGTCTTTTTTCAAAAGCCTGTCCATCATGCAGATTTTTTTCTTTTTACTCGGATGCTTTGCCGGTATTTTTTTGATGAATTTTAATATGTCATGATTTGTGGTTATTCTTACAGAATGCATCTTTCTTGTTCCAAATGTGCTTTTATTTACGGAAGCGAGTATCTTGCTGATGATGCCCATCCTCTTCAGGAGCATCTGGAGCATCTTTGCAGTTTTATACTCCTTGACCGCAATCTCAATGCTTTTCCTGAGTCCCCCTCCACCTTCAATCTCCTGAATGACTGCTGTCCCATCCCCATCAAAGAATCCTGCTATGAAAGAGCCAATCAGCTCTTTCGGCATCTTGAATATTCTGCGCAGATCATGATTCTCTCTTCCCAAGCCTTTGAGCCCCATATAAAAGGCAAAAAATGCCAGAGGATAATGATGGACCCAAACTCTATAGAGGTCTCCTTCCTTCCTGCAATTTATCTTTGCCCCAGGGGCCCACCTCCTGCAGTTTTTCATGAATTCAGTGATGAGCTTCCTTTCCTTATTGTCGAATCTTATCCTATAGCTCTTTCTACCGCCTTTTTTGTAGCCTGATATGTTGCCGTCAGAAGCTATAAGGCCCAGGGTATACATAAGTTCTTTATCTGCCTCTTTTGCGCATACCTTTCCTGAACAGGTCCCTTTTACGATTTCTCTTGCATTTTTTGAAATGTCTTTCAGTCTCATTCCTGTTTCTTTTGATATAGAAAGAAGCTCTTCTACTGAAAGCCCCTCGGTTCTGTGCGTAAGCCTTTTGTAACTTATTCCGCATCTGCCCGCCGCTTTTTTCAGGTTCCCAAATCTCATCTTGAGTTTTTTCTTTATCTTCTCCTTTGCACCGGGTTCCAGACGCACCAGAAAAGATTCCGGCAGCCATTCAAGAAGGCATGGGATACTCTCTTTCCTGACTTTCAACTCCCTTGGCGAATAAAGATAATCGTTCTTTGCTAGAAGCCCAGCCTCTTTCCAGAAAGGCCCATCCACTGAATCAACAAGCACCTTATGCTCCGGCGTCAGCCTCAACACCATGGTTGCCGTTCTGATTTCCACAAGTTTTCCGTCTGAAGGTAGCTTATACGCTGTTGTTATCTTCCCTTCCCTTGGCGAAATTCCGTTCCATGATATCGTTTCTGTCTCACATGCTCTTGCTAAAACTTCATTCTTAGCTAATTTAGTGAAATCCTTGGCTTCCAGTTCTTCCTCGACAATCTCTCTGGCGGTGAGGATATCTCCATCCCCAACTATCATCATCGTATCTCCCGGGATACATCCTCCAGCATTGAAGAAGCTTACCCATGGCGAACGTTTTATGATGCTCATTTTCTGCCTCCAAGAATATCCTTTATGAATGATACAAGGAAGTCGGTGAAGTCTCTCGGCATCATCTCGCTTTCCTCTATATCTTCACCGCCGAGGTATATCTTTGTCTTCTTCATGTGTACCACTCCAGTATTGTCATGAGTATATGGGGTATTACTCCCAGGGCGACCACAGCTATCGCGAGGATGCTTATCACGGCCCTGGAAAGCAGGCTCAGCTTTATCGCTTTCTTTGCTGTCCCTGCAAACAGCACGTAGCATATCCTGAAATAGAAGATGAAGCATACAAGGCCTGCGAAGATTGCCCCGATTGTGAGCGCAGGATGAATCGTGAACAGCGCGCTGTAAATCAGGAACTCTCCTACAAAGATGTTGAAGCCGGGCATCCCTCCAAGGGAAAGGCAGCTTATAGCAAGAGCAAGCCCCAGCATCTGGTTTCTGTCATAAAGCCCTGCATAATCAGGCACGTTTTCCTTCCTGACATAATTGTAGAGCAGGGCCATTATAACTGCAAAAAGTCCGCCTGCAATCACGAAGTTTATGAGCTGGATGACCGCAAACCAGATTGACTTGTTTATGAGAAGGGCAGTGCTTGTGTCCAGCAGGAAATAGCCGAACTGTATTATTGTGGAATAGTAGACATACTTTATGATTGATTTCTCAAAAAGCCCGGCGATGCTGAACAATGCTATGATAAGTATGGAAGCCACAGCGGCAGGGACCTCAAGCTCGGGCGCGATGCACACGCCTCTCACAAGGATTGCCAGCATTGCGGCCACTGCTATGACGAACACTACGAGGGGCAGTACCTGTCGCATAATCTGACTAAGAAGATAAACAATATAAATCAGTCAGACAGTCTGTTGAGAACTGCTGATATCCTGTCCGCCCCCTGTTTCGCTTTGGAACTCATGGGCTTTCCGAACTCCAGGGACTCAGGCTGGACGCCAATAATGAAAATCCTGATTCCGGGAAGCATCTTTGACATCACTGAGAAAGACAACGAATGCGTGCTCAGGCTGGATTTGTCAAGCTTTTCCGCTTCTGCAAAGGCAATCTCTCCGGGCTCTCCATTGAAATCAACAGCATCAACTATGATTATGACTTCAGGCTCAGCCGATTTTACCCTGCTTATGAAATTCTCGGGCATCTCGCCGCAGAAAATCCCGTCCTCAATATTATCAATCACATAACGGCCCAGCCCGTCATCTGCCTTCATCTCATTCCCTACTCCAAGAACCAGGAAGCGTTTTCCTTTGACAGCCTTCTTCAGCTCCTCTTCCCACTGCATATGGGTAACACTGGAGCAAAGTAAAAAAAGAAGATGGTCCTAGAAACCCTGGTCAGAGTCTCTAGGCATAGTGGGAGGATAACAGGTGAGAACGGATCAAATAAGATGAGAGAGGCGGGAGGTTTGTGATCCGTTCTACGCCCTGCTATAGCATGATGTTATAACGGAAAGAAGTATACCTTCTTCCCGGCCTGCTTTTTCTTGAGCAGGCCCATCGAACACAGCTTGTTCATCCTCGCGGATGCCGCGTTCTTTCCTTTGTATTTGAACTTCACCCTGACGTCCTCGGCACTCACTTTGCCTTTTTTCTTTACGAAGTTCAGTATCTGCTCGTCAATTTCAGGGAGAAGTGGCTGCTCCATCACCGGCTGGACCTGTGAGCCCATCTTTGCTTCAATTGATTCCAGCTTGTGGAGGATATTCTTGAGCAGTCGGTTTGTGTTCTCCCTTTCCTCGAGCAGTCTGAAGACCATCTCTCCAAGCACCACAGGGTCTTTGAATTTTTCCATGTTGTGCTCGAGGTCATTCCGTATTTCACGGGTGAAGGCGTTATCAATAGGTTTATATTCCTTGTCGCCGTTAGTTCCCATTGCATCACCGTGTGCATGCGATAAAATCACGCATGCGTCATGATATAATCATGATACATTTTTAAGCTTAACGCCAATGTTCCCCACATATCCCCCAAAGGTGACCACTTGAAAGTGATAATTGACCTGGGTCCAAAAATTCTTTCGGCTTTTAGAAGGAGAAATCAACGGCAGTTAAGGAAACTCAATGATGAGGTGCTCAAGGCATCGGCTCTTGAATGCACCAAGGTGAACTTCAAGCTTGCGGTGTTCTCATATGTGCTTGCAAAGATTGTCTCAAAGCCAAGGCTTCTCAGGCCTGAATCCAGTCCGCGCCTGAAAGAGATAGAGAGGAGCATGGCAAAGCTTGTGAGGAATGCGAGGAGTGCTGATGAGAAGCAGATGATGTCATTCTTCTCTGAACTTGAAAAGGCGATAATCCGGCTGGAGAAGGAGGACCCGCGCTTCCTTCTTGGCCTTGTCTCAAAGGGCAAGCTTAAGATGGCCGCGACATTCTATGCGCAGGGCATGAGCCTCGGGGTCGCTTCTGACATGACAGGCCTGGACAAGCAGGAGATACTCGACTATGCAGGGCAGACGATGATGTTCGACCGCCTTGAGGAGGAGGTCAACATACTGGAACGGATGAAGAGAGCAAGGAGGTTCATAAAAGAGTGATTTCAATGGAAGAGCTTGCCGTCAGCACCAGACAGAGAATCCAGGTCATTGACATCACAGAGCAGGTGACAGAAGCCAGGAGGGTGGATGACGGCTGCATCGTCCTGCATGTTCCCCATACAACTGCCGCCCTTGCACTGAATGAGAATGAATCAAACCTGAAATCCGACATGGAGAAATTCTACAGCTCCATTGCAAAAGGCAGCTGGGGGCACAACAGCATAGACAACAATGCAGAGGCGCATCTTACATCCACGGCATTGAACAGCTCCATCACCATCCCTGTTGAGAAAGGCAAGATTATACTGGGAAGGTGGCAGAGCATACTGTTTGTAGAGCTTGACGGTCCAAGGGAAAGGAAGGTATACATAAAGGAGCTGAAAGCATGACAAGAGACATAATATGCGATTCCGGAGCCCTGATTTCGCTTACCTCCTCCTGCCTTGACAATCTGCTCCATTTCTTTGCTGAGAAAAACGATGTAAGCTTCATCATACCCCCTTCTGTTGAATATGAGACTGTGAAAAGGCCGATAAAGAGCAGATTAAGGAAGTACCTTTTCTCTGCCATACGCATCAAGGACGCCATTGACGACGGCGTTGTGGTCGTGGTCGATGCGAAGGTCGAGGCAAAGGCGAAACGCATAATGTATCTGGCGAACAATCTCTTCTTCATAAAGGGGAAGCCCCTCAGGCTCATCCAGTTCGGAGAATCAGAGATGCTTGCCCTGGCAAAGGAGCTCGGCATAGAATACATACTCATAGATGAGCGCACCACAAGGATGCTTATAGAGGCCCCGCCCAGGCTCAAGGAGCACCTTGAGGACGAATTCAGGGTGAATGTCATGGTAAACAAGAAGAACTACAAGGAGCTTGTTGCCGAGATATCACCTCTGAAGGCCCTGAGAAGCAGCGAGCTTGTGATGCTTGCATATGAGAGGGGCTATTTCAACAAGTTCCAGAACATGCAGAAAGAGGCTGTCAAAGCTGCGCTTTACAAGATGAAGTATTCAGGATGCTCAATAGGCTTTGATGAGATAAAGCAATACCTGGCGAAGGTGAAATGATGCAGCAGTTCCTGGATGCTGAAAGAGATGATATCCAGATAGCAGTGGACCACAGAGAGGCTGAAGATTTCGACAGCCTCCTGAAGGGTATGGGGGCATCGGTGAAGCGCACCGTGCTTCCTGTGGGGGACTTCATCTGCTCTGCCAGG
>Ga0180437_10010955_pt1 | contig 10961 bp, 8 predicted proteins | sample SS_ome_4_FD_132410 | JGI IMG/M metagenome (GOLD analysis project Ga0180437, IMG submission 132410) | Hypersaline lake sediment archaeal communities from the Salton Sea, California, USA - SS_3_D_1 metaG | ecosystem: Environmental > Aquatic > Non-marine Saline and Alkaline > Hypersaline > Sediment... | reverse complement strand
CGCGAGTTGGACGTCAAGGAGAGGGCCGAACTGGAACGGGCCATGGACGACGCCTGGGCCAAGCTGCCGTATCACTACCAGTGGTTGAAGGACTGGGAGTACGTGTAGGCCGTGCCGTCGCTGTTCTGATTTTCCCACCAGAGTGTGCCACTGCTTCGAAGAAGCGGTGTGGCGTGTCTGTGAGGATTCGAGCCGGCACTGCTTCTGCGAGAGGCCGTCCGGGAATTCCAATCACGTCGAGGGCAGAGAAACGCCCCCCGGCTGTGTCCAGGGGGACCCCGCCGACCGCCGTCGGCGGGCTTTCGGTGGCGACATTCAGCGTTGAATTCCCGGACACCCTCTCTGCGAAGCAGTGGCACATCGTCGATGATCGTCGCTCACTGGCGAAACATCCCGGGTAGCCCCCGGCGCTTTCCTTGCGACGCGAGTTCTCAGCGGTGGTCCCCAACGCCGGTCGGCGCCTTGCCGGAGCCGAAGGTGTACTTGAGGATTCGCTTGACCGCTTCCCGCTCGCTGCTGGTCCACGAGACGATCTTGGCCCCGGTGAGCATGATCCCGGTGGCGATCCACGCCAGCACCATGGTGGCCAGCCCCAGGACGGCCGTCGCGAGCACGTGGGCCAGGGGGAACGTGCCGCTCTCCAGTTTCACGTCCAATTGCTTGCCGCCGACGGCGTCGACCCATTGCGCGAAGAGGGCTTGGAAGTCCTCTGGGCTCTTGACGGCATCGTAGACGCCCAGAAAGATTTTGGTCGCGAAATACAATCCGATCACGATGGCCACGATTCCCAGGCCGGAGGCGAGCATGCGGACGACGCTGCCCATGGCTTCGTGTATGCCGGCGCCTCCGCCCCGGTCCTCAACGCTTCCAGGCCGCATTTCTCGCCTCAAGTCTCGTGGATCGTCCATCGGGGTATCTCCTCATCGACGCGTTTTCTTCTACATTATAGGTCGTTTCGCAGGTGCAGAGCGTTCGTTGCCGTGTTACACTCATGATTATCGGACCGGGTGTGCGGGGGGGGACAGTCCCATTTTCGCTTCGCGAAAATCGGGCCAGTCCCCAACTGTTTTTCTTACGAATCCCAAGTCGAAGGAGCTTCATCATGTGGCGGCAACGTGGAGCGCTCATTTCGCTCGTCCTGGCGGTGTTCCTGCCGGGCAGCCTGCCGCTCGGGTCGACCGCCTACGCGCAGGTCGTACGGCTCGGGTACGTGATTCCCGAGAATCGCGAGCCTCAGACCGACGGCGTTGAGAACCTCCGTGCGTGGATGCTCTCGATCCAGGATTGGTACGGCGACCAGATGGAGCGATTCGGCTTCGGGCAACGGACGTTCCAACTGGAGATGGAACCGGACGGGGTCACGCCGTTGGTGCACGTGGTCAACGCGAGTGTCGCCGACGACTACCTCCGCGACGACGTCTGGTCACACACGATCGGTGCGGCCGGCGGCGGCGGATTGAGCGTCTGGTCGCGCGGCGAGCTGTGGGTGCTCATTCCCGAGGCCCACCTCCAACAGCCGGACGGCAACGTCACCGGCGGCACGGCCCTGGGCGCGAGTTACGGCTCGGGCGACGATCCGGGCGTGGCCATGGTGGGCAGCGACATGCTGCCGCGAGCACACCCGAGCACGCTGCTCGATACCACGCCCTACGACGGACGAACCATCCCCGAGATCGGACCCTATCCGCTGGTCCAAGACGTGTCGTTTCCGTGGTTCGAGGGAACAACGATCAGCAGCATCGCCTCGTCGGCGCAAGGGGCCTTGGCACACGAGATGGGTCATGGGTTCGGGCTGCCCCACGATTTTCGCAACGACGGGAATTTCGACGGCAACCTGATGGGCAACGGGCTGCGCGGCTGGCGCGGCGCTCGGTTCCCGCAGCGGTTCCCCGGCGACGACACGCAACTGGGGCTGGGGGCTGCCCTGACGCTGAGCACCAGCCGCTACTTCAACCCGGACGGCATCTACACCGACAACGTCCGCCCGCAGGTCAACGTCACGACCTCCGGAAGCGTCGATCCGGTGAACGGCCAGTTGGAGGTCCAATTCGAGGCGACGGACGTCGGCGGGCTGGCCTCGGCGAGCTTGAGACGCAACGGAAACCAGATCGCGGAGCTCTCACTTGCCGGAACGATCGCCGACACCTCGTTTCTGACTCCCTATTTCGAGGTGGGGCAGCAGGATGAGTACGCGATTGTCGTGTACGACGAGTCGGGCAACAAGCAGACCGCCCGCGTCGACATCAAGGTCAACACGTTCTTCAACCGGGCGCCGCAGCCTTTCTTGGCGCTGGATCGATCGACGGTGAACCTCGGGGAGTCGGTCTTGATGGACGTGTCGCACTCCGTCGATCCCGACCATGCGCTGAGCAGCCTGACGGTCGAGTGGGACCTTGACGGCGACGGCACCTTCGACACGATGCCGTCGTTCGACAAGAGCTTCAGCCTTCAGATCGTGTCAGCCGGCCCGCGCCTCGTTTCCGCCCGCCTGACGGACCCCGCCGGCGCCTGGGCCGTCTCCGCCCCGCTGAGCATACTCGCGATTCCCGAGCCGTCGACGTGGGCGTCGCTCGTTGTCGGCGCGGCGTGCCTGGGCTTCATCGGCTGCCGACGGTTCCGGCGAGCCGGAAGCAGCTCTGCACGGTTCGAGCCGGGCATCAAGCCCTGAAGCCGAGCAAGACCACCCAGATCGCGGGTGGTCAGGGTCTTGACGACTGGAGGCGGAACCGGAAAATGGGGTGTTTGGGCATTCTTCCGTCTCAGCAAGAAGGGGGCCAGCCGTGGCCAAGTTTGCCGTCGTTCTGCCGGCCGCCGGCCGTAGCAGCCGGTTCAAAGACAAACACTACAAGAAGCCGTTTGCACCGCTGGCCGGTCGGGCCGTCTGGCTGTACTCGGCCGAACGTTTCCTCAATCGCGACGACGTCGTGCAGACCATCCTGGTGATCGCGCCCGAGGACCGCGACGATTTCAACTTCAAGTTCGCCTCCAACGTCGCCATCTTGGGCATCGAGGTGGTACACGGGGGCGCGGAGCGGGCCGATTCGGTGGAGGCCGCGCTCGCCCGGGTCAAGCCGGAGGCCGATTTCGTCTGCGTCCACGACGCCGCCCGGCCCTGCCTGACCGACGCCTGGATCGACAAGATCTTCCAGGCGGCCCAGAAGAGCGGCGCCGCCCTGTTCGCGATCCCGGTGGCCGGCACGCTGAAGCGCGTGGGCGGCGACATGCACGTGGAGGAGACCGTTGCCCGCGAGGGACTCTGGGAAGCCCAAACGCCGCAGGTCTTCCGCCGCGAGCTGCTCTTGGAAGCCTATGCCAAGCGGGAAGGATTCCAGGCCACCGACGACGCCCAACTGGTCGAGCGGATCGGACACCCGGTGACCATCGTGCCCGGCTCGCCGATCAACATGAAGATCGCCACCAAGGAAGACCAGCGGCTGGTCGAGCAGGCGATGAAGGCATTGCCGAAGCCGAAGCTGTCCGGGCCGCTGCATCCGTTTGCCGATGGGGATATGTGGCGGTGACACTACCCACTATCCACTAACCACTACCCACTACCATGGACATCATCGCCGAACTCACCTGGCGCGAACTGATCAACCAGACGACCGACCCGAATCTCGCGGGGTGGCTGGCCGAGAAGCCGCGGACCGTCTATGCCGGCTTCGATCCCACCTCCGACAGCCTTCAGGTGGGCAACCTGGTGGCCGTGATGATCTTGCGGCATTTTCAAAAGGCCGGACATCGGCCCATCGCGCTGGTCGGCGGGGCCACCGGGATGATCGGCGATCCCAGCGGCAAGAGCGAAGAGCGGAACCTGCTCTCGATCGACGCGTTGCAGGCGAACCTGGCGGCCGTCGAGTCCCAGTTGCGTCAATTCCTCGATTTCGACCGCGGCGAAAACGCCGCGCTGATGGTCAACAACCACGACTGGATGGGCCGGTTCGGCTACCTCGAATTCCTCCGCGACGTGGGAAAACACTTCCCGGTCAACGTGATGCTCACCAAGGAGTCGGTCCGCAGCCGACTTCAGCGAAGCGACGCCGGGCTGAGCTACACCGAGTTCAGCTACATGCTCCTGCAGGCGTACGACTTCGTCCATCTCTACGACCAGTACGGATGCGAGCTACAGGTCGGAGGCAGCGACCAGTGGGGAAACATCACGGCCGGCATCGACCTGGCCCGGCGGCTGCGGTCCGTGCAACTCTACGGCGCCACCTGCCCGTTGCTGACCAAGAGCGACGGCACGAAGATGGGTAAGACCGAGTCGGGCTCCGTCTGGCTTTCGCCGGAGAAGACCAGCCCGTACCACTTCTACCAGTACTGGATCAACCTCGACGACGCCGACGTGGGCACGTGCCTGCGATTTCTCACCGAGTTGGGCGAGGAGGAGATCGACGCGGTGCTGGCCGAGCACGGCTCCGACCCGGGAAGCCGCACGGCCCAACGCCGGCTGGCCGCCGAACTGACCCGACTGGTGCACGACCCGGACGGCCTGACCACCGCCCAGCGGGCCACCGAAATCTTCTTCGGCGCCGAGATTGGCGAACTCTCGGACGCCCAGCTGGCGGGCATCTTCGCGGACGTACCCAGCAAGGAACTGCCCAGGGATCGGCTGGCCGGCGAGGGGCTGTGGATCATCGACGCCCTGACGGAGGCCGGACTGGCCAAAAGCAAGGGCGAAGCCCGGCGGACCGTCACCCAGGGCGGGGCGTACGTCAACAACCGCCGGGTCGAGGAGATCGACAGCTACCTCGGTCTAGACGATCTGGCGAGCGAAACGACGATAGTGCTCCGCAGCGGGAAGAAGAAGTACGCGCTGCTGCGGTTCGTCACCTAGCGGGCGCAAGCGGGCTCACGCCACTTGCCGCAACTCTCGATGCAGCAAGATCTTGTGTCGCCAGGTCACGGCCGCCAAACGTCCATTGACTCACCCGTCGCTGGACCCTACTATTCTGGTTGGCCGCCGGCGGTATCCCACGCGGCCGGAACCACTTTTCCCTTTTCCCCCGCGGTTTTCTCCTCTCGATCCACGGTGAGCGTCCGTGCGGAAGAAGCTTCGCATTGCGGCGGTGATCGGTTTATCGCTTCTGGTGCTGGCCGCCGTGGGGCTGTTCGTGTTGCACATGGCCTCGCAGCAAGTGCCCGCGTTCTACCGCCAGGCCATGGCGATGGAGCCGGCCGTACAGCGGCAGGCCAGCGACCAGATGCTCCAGCAGGCCACCGCCCTGGCCAGCGATCTGCAGAAGGAGGGCCGCTGGCAGGCCTTGTTCACCGCCGAGCAGATCAACGGCTGGCTGGCCGTCGACCTGGTCGAGAACCATCCAAAGGCGTTGCCGAAGACGGTCCGCGATCCCCGGGTGGCCGTCTCGCGCGATCGGGTGACGCTGGCCTGCCGCTTCCGGCGCGGCAGCTTCAGCAGCGTGCTCAGCCTGACGATGGAGCCGTGCCTTCCCGAGCCGAACGTCCTGGCGCTGCGGATCTGCAAGGCCCGGGCCGGGTTGCTGCCGGTGCCGTTGGGTGAGATCCTCGATCGCATCTCGAAAGCCGCCGGCGAAGCGAACCTGCACGTCCGCTGGCGGCAGGTCGACGGCGATCCGGTCGTGTTTATCACCATTCCTCCGCCTCGCAACCAAGAGAAGCGGGGCGTACGGATCGAGGAACTTCGGGCCGACCCACAGGGGATCTTTCTGGCCGGGTCGACCGAGTCGCTCAGCGACCGCTGAACGAGAGCCGCCAGAGTTGAGGGCCTTCGGCCGAGCGTTCCAGCGTGGCCCGGCCCACAAGTTTCTCGCCGGCCAGTTCGACGATCCACTCCGAGTCGCTCCGGCTGACCAGCTCGTACGTGCCGTGATCCCACCGGACGACCGAGCCTCGATCGCCGGAGACGGGCCCTTCGTACTGCAGGTAGTCCAAGCGATGGTCCGGCAATGCCCGACAGGTCATGGCCGCTCCCGGTTCGGGCGGTTGCGGCAAGGACCACGTGCTGAGGGTCTCGCCCGTTTCGAGCAGAAGATCCCAGTGCAGTCCTCGCGGGTCGTCGTGACGGAGGATGGCGTAGCGAGGCATGGAATTGAACTCGACGGGAATCGCTGTTTCGTGGCGGCGAAGTTGCCGTTTCGCGATCCCGTTTAGCGGCCGCCAACACGGCGGCCTCGTGGACATAGGGTACTTGCCGCCAAGCCGCCGTACCGGCGGCTGCTAAACGGACGGTCGACAAAATCGGCAAGTCGTTTCCGGCGCGATCCTAAAACACTTCGGTCGTCGCTTCGGCGGTCAGCGGTTCCGTTCGGCTCTGACTGGTCAATGCGGCATGGAAGATGAACCGTCCCGGCTGGCGGGTGTGGACGACGACGCGATAGGGCACCGATTGGCCGGGCGCGATTTCCGCCAGGGGCTCGAACTTCACGTTCTGCCCGTCGATGGTGAACTTCGGCGAACCGGGCGGGCCGGTGGTTCCCAGGGCCGCCGGCGTGAGCCCCTGCGGCACGGTGGCCACCACCACAATCCGCTGCTGCGGCACCAGACCTTGATTGGAGACCAGGATTTCGTAGGTCAACTGCTTGCCCGCCGCCACCGGCTGCCGCAGAGCCGAGGCCGAAATGGTCAATCCGTCCTGGGCCGCCACGATCTCCAGGCAGGCCTCCGCATCGGCCCGGGCGCCCTGCTGCGTGGTGACCGAGACGCGATTGCAGGTCCTCGCCGCGAGCCGCTGGCAACGGCAGTGGACCGTCAGTTTCTCCGACTGGCCGGCCGGAAGCGTATCGAGGGTCCAGACCAGGGCACCGTTTTCCAGCACGTGCCCTTGGCTGGCAAACGACGGCGTCAGCCCCGCGTCGTAGCTGTCGACCACCCGCACGCCGGTCAACCGCTGGTTGCCCGTGTTGGTCAGCAAGATCGTAAACGGAGCCGTCTCACCCACCGCCCGGCTATCCGGCCCGGTCTTGCTGACCGTAATCGAAGGTTGTGCCAGCGGCAATGGGCGCGGTTCGCCGGGTCGAGGTCCCGCGGGATGAGGTTCCCCGGGAGGAGGTTCCGCAGGGGGAGGTTCGTCGGCGGGACGCTGCTGAGAGCCGGGCCCGTCGACCGCGGTTCCGGAAGGCGCGGCCGCGACCGCCGTCACGCAGCCCTCCGCACTGGCGCTGACGCCCTCGGCACCGGTGACCTCGACCGTGTGACACAACCGGCCGGCATCGGTTACGCGGAACGTCACGTTGATCTGTTTCGATTCGCCCGGGCCCAGGTACTCCAGTTCCCGTTTGATCTCGTACTCGTTCGGGTCGGTGACGGCGGCGTGCCGCAAACCCGGATCGAAACGGTCCCTGATCTTCAACGCGGTCGCCGGCACCTCGCTGCGGTTGGTGATCACGATCCCGAAGGTCACATCGCTGCCCACGGTGGCTTGCGACGGACCGGAGATGCTCACGTCGATCGCGGGAAGCATCACGTTGGTCGTGGCCGAGTCGGTGGCCTGGAGTTGGCCGAACGCGGCGCCGCCGTCCGCGGTCGCCTCCACCGTGTTGGTGATGCTTTCCTGCCGCTCCACACGGCAATTCAGCTTCAGGGATCGGCTCTCGCCGACGCCGAGTTCTCCCAGCCGCCATTGCAGTTGGTTGCCGTTGGCTTCCGCCGGCGGGTCGCTGTCGATGTAGCTGAGTGCATCGGGCAGCACGTCGGTGACGACCACGTTCGGGGTCGGCAGGTCGCCGGGGTTGGAGACCTCGATCTCGTACGTCACCGCGGCGTCCACGCCGGCGACCGCCGGTCCCGTCTTGCGGATCGCCAGTTCCGGCGCCGTCCAGGTGGTCAGCGTGGTGCCGCTGCCGACGAGCAACTCGCGGCCGTTGGAGCCGCCCAACGAGGCGGGGCGAATCACGTCGATGGCGATCTTGTTCGTGCCCGAGGCCGGCGATTGCTGGAAGATCTCCACGCTGGCCTGGCCGGCGGCGTCGGTGGGTACCTCCAAGGTCGCTGCACCGTCCGGCGCAAACCCGGCCCCCGGGCCGTCGACGATCGTGTAGCGCACCCGCCACCCTTCGCGGGCGCAGCCGTTGCTGTGGCGGGTCACCGAGGTGGTCAACACGTGTCGGCCACCAGCCGGGTTGATGGCCGGCGGGGGAAATTGCCATTGGGCGTCGACCCAGTGGATCATTGCCATTTGAGTGCGGCCGGGCCAGGCGTGGACTTCCGGCGCGTAGACCACCACGTAGCTGCTCCCCTCCACCGGCGACGTGAGCGTGATCCACCCCTGGCCGCGCAACACGCAGACGTCGTCACTGAGCGTGGGAGTTCCGCGGTCCAATCGCAGGTAGTATCGCGACGTGCTGCCGACGGCGAAGGTGTTGTCGACCTTTCGGGGCCGGTTGAAATCGCCCAGCAACCAGTCGAGCGGCCCGTTTCGGCCCACGGCCACGAAGTGCCCCACGCCGCCGGGAGCCAGCGACCATTCCAACCGCCGATTGGTGCGCAGATACTGATCCGGGCCGAGCACCCCGGCCAGCAAGACCACCTCGCTGCCGATCGGGGCCACCGTGGTCCTGGGAGAAAGCGTCACGGCCACGTCGTCCCAGGCCAGTTGCCTGCCGGGCACCGAGACGTATTGTGGCGTGGTGGCGACGGGCGGATCGGCAAAGAATCGTTGGCCGGTGGGATCGATCCGCGGCATCGTCAGCGACGCACATCCGGACACGGCCACCGCGCAGAGCACCATCGCAAGGGTGCTCAGCCGCTTCCTTGTCCTCGAACGGCTCATGGCCGGTTCTCCGTCCTGGAGCGCCGTTGACTTGGCGGATTGCGCAATCCTCCACTATGAAAAAGATAGCACGCGTTTTGGCAACATGGGGATTTTTCTCAACATAAAACGATGCAATTTGGCAACATGCCGGCATAATCCGCACAAGCCCTACCATTTCCATATAGACCCGCCACCGCTGGTAGTGCCACCCGCATAAAGCCGCGACCGTCGGTCGCGCCGCTTGGTGGACCTCACACGACTGGCCCCGGAAGAAATGCGATATCCTTACGAGAAACTCAAACCATCAGTTTTCCCGAAGGATATTGTCGTCGTACTCGACCTCGAAGCGCAACTTGTGCTTGGCCTCCTCCTGGGCCAACGCCAGCATCAGATTGCGGAGGTTCTCATCCTCGGCCGATTCGGCCAGTGCCAGATAGAGCTTGAAGGCGGCCTTCTCCTTCTTCATGGCGATCAGCAGGGCCTTCTGATAATCGAGTTCGCCCTCGGGCTCCACGTCGATCAGGTAGTCCCCGATCTTCAGGTCCATGATCTTGCCCTCGATCGGCGCGAGTTCCCTGCCCGCCTTGACCGCGGTCAACTTCCGCTTGTGGCCTTCCTCTTCCTTGGCGAAGTCCCGGAAGACCCGGCTGATCGGCCCACCCACCTTCTCCGCGAGTTCGGAGTAGAACTTGGCGGCTTGTTCCTCCTCGTTGATGGCGAAATCGAGAATCGCATCGGCGGATTCGAACGTCTGCATCGTGTTTCCTTTCCTGGTCGTCGATAGTGTCTTGGTCGGCCCTGCCCGCGCGTAGGCTGAGGTCGCCATCATCTTAGCAGCAGACCCGTCATCGTCCACCCGGAAGGTCGCTGGGGCTGCCTATCCGCTGGTTTCCGCACGCGTGACTTGACTCGGGGTAACTTGACACTAAGTCCGATATGGGCGGAAAACGCGAAGTCTGGAAGAGACGCGGCCACATGCGGCACCCCCCAAGCGGGCTGCAGCGAAGGGCGGCGATTCCGCCCCAGTCGGTGCCCGGATCTTCAGGCTCGCCGATCGCACGTTCGCCCCAACTGCATGCAACGTCGAGCGTCTTGCACTCTGGCGATGCAATCCTACCTCCCGCCAAAAATACCGGTGGCGTACCAGATGCCGTTGGAGCCGCGCCGCATATCGTAGCCATAGAAGCGATGGTCGGCGCGTACCGCGCTCCAATGCCCGGACGAGAACCGCCAGCAGCGGACGCACTCGATGGCCGCTTCCACCAGGCGCTCGCCCGGCCAACTCTCCGCACAGACCTCGACGGCCCTCAGCCCCGCCGGCAGCCTGGCGCTGATCTGATGGAATCGCGTTTCCCAGCGGTGGTGCCCCTGGAGCCGGATGCGGGCCTGATAGGCCGAGTGGCGCTGGGCCTCCGACAGCAGATAGGCGTCGATCTGTCCGTTGGTGCTGGCCGGTTTCTCGGGATGGATCCGCACGGCGTAGATCAGGGTTCGCTGTGTGAGCGTCGCCCGCGGCAGCCCCAGGATGACCAGCATCTGCTCGGCGTTGTAGCGGAGTTCCCGGGTCAGCGGAAACGTGCTGACCACCCGGCCATAGAGTTCCGAATCGGGATCGACGAAATCGAGGATGGCCACGCCCGGTCTGCCCAGCATTTCCTCGAAGGCCGGATGACCGGCGACCGGGGCGGTCTCCCCCTCCACCTCGACGGTGGCCCCGATCGAGAGCACGACACGCACGTAGTCTTGCAGTTTCTCGCGAACCTTCGGGTCGGCGAGCGTGTCGCGGTCGAAGCGCCGATCGAGCAGGTTCCAGCGAGATCCCTTCAGCCGCACCAGCAGCATTTTCTTCTCCTGCTTGGCCTGCTGGACGGCCTCGGCGAAATCGGTGTGCCATCCCGAGTTGGCCCACGACTCGATGTCCTCCGTCTCCTCTTCCGCATGTTTCACGGAGGCCAAGACCTGCCGGGCCGAGCAGCAATCGGTTTCGGAAAAGGGCAGCACGCCGACGGCCCGACCGTAGCAGGGCGCATCCTTGTGGGCAAAGTCGAGGATGGCCACGCCCTGACGGCCTTGCAGATCTTCGAAACAGGAATGCTCCAGCAGAACGATCTGCTTGCCCCCCACGCGGATCTTCGTGTCGGTGGACAGCTTCACGCACACGTGCTCTTGCAGCCCTCGGACCACCTCCGATTCGGTCAGCACGGTCGACTCGAACCGCTCGCGAAGCTCG
>Ga0180437_10010954_pt1 | contig 10961 bp, 12 predicted proteins | sample SS_ome_4_FD_132410 | JGI IMG/M metagenome (GOLD analysis project Ga0180437, IMG submission 132410) | Hypersaline lake sediment archaeal communities from the Salton Sea, California, USA - SS_3_D_1 metaG | ecosystem: Environmental > Aquatic > Non-marine Saline and Alkaline > Hypersaline >... | reverse complement strand
TCCTCGTTGTCTGGCCGATCCTCTCTCCTTTCTTCCGGCTGAGGATGTCCATGGTCAGGGAGAGGCAGGTCTTTCCCTGGCAGTGGCCCGTCGTCACGCCGGTGATCCTTTTCAGTGTCTCTAAGTCGTCATAGCCGGCGTCGATGGCCGCCTCGATGTCCGACTCCGTCACGTCGTGACAGCGACACACTATCTTCTTCGCCATTTCATCTTCTCCTCATGTTTCGAAGGGTGTGTGTTCTCCCTTCGCTCTGGTTGGCTTGGATCCTTCTATGGGATACCTAGCCTACCAGATATTTGATCACATCCCTTGCGAGAGGCTCTTTAAATATATATCCTTTCCTTATGCGATGGTTTCAGTAAAAGCTGTTGGCTGGCAGTACATGCGGTATATATTTGAACTTGGCTGATCCATTGAGGACATCTCGCATTATAAAAGGGGGGATGTTTATTTGGTGACTTCCTTGATCTTCTCCAGGAGGGCTTCGGCCTCTTCCTTGGTGTTGTAGAAGTGGGGTGATATCCTGACCCCGCCCACCCTAGAGCTGACGTGGACGTCGTGCTTAAGTAGCTCCTTCACGATCTCCCCGGGGTCGGGTACCACGAGGTTGAGGTAGATCCTCTGGGCCTCGTCGGCGGGGGTCTGAAGCTCGTATCCCTCCTCCAGTAGGCCGTCCACGAGGACGGTGTCCACCTTCTTTACCTGGTTCTCGACGTTCTTCATGCCGTGGTCGAGGAGGACCCTCATGGAGTTCTCGACCGCGACGTATGCGGTCTCCATCCTGTTGTAGGTCTCGTACTTGCCTATTCCCTCCTTCCAGTCGAGCTCGTACTGGGCGTAGCCGTCGGCTGAGTCCTCTATCTGGTTCCTGCTGGCCGTGCTTCCGCTGACGTAGAGGGGGTTGTACGTGTCGAGGTGCTCCTCGTTGATGTAGAGGAATCCGGCGCTTATCGCGAATACACCTCCCATGAGCCACTTGTATGTGCTGGTGGCGGCGTAGTCGACTCCTTTCGTGTCTATTTTCCAGTCGAGGGAGCCGAATGACTGGGTGGTGTCCACGACGAGGTGGGCTCCGTGGTCGTGGGCTAGTTCTGAGATGGCCTTGACGTCGAATAGGAGGCCGTTGAACCATGCGGGGTTGTCGATGTAGACGATGGCTGTGTCGTCGTCTATGGCCTTCTCGAACTGTTCCGTGGTGACGATGCCTTTGCTGCCCTTGAGGAATCTGGTCTTGGCGCCCCTCCTCTTCTGGGCGTTGACGACGATGAATCCCATGGGGAACTCGAGGTCCGTGGAGACTATGTTCTGGCCCTTCTTGATGGGGATCATGTTGAACGCCGTGTTTATGCCTGTGGTGCAGTTGGGGGCGTAGGCGATCTCCTCTGGCTTGGCGCCTATGACATCTGCGAGGAGGTTCTTGCTGTTGAGGCGTTTCTCCTTCCAGGCTTCGGGGCCCGCCATGACGTCTCCTTGGCCTCTCATGACCTTGAGGAGGTCGTTTGTGTAGTCCTCGACGGTCTGGATGGTGGAGGCGGGCATGGCACCGATGGCGGCTGTGTTGAAGTATATCTTGTCCTTGGTTAGGGGGAACTCGTCTTTCAGCTTCATTTATGATCCTTCGTGTTACTCGTGGGGATGTTGCATATGGTGTTTGCGGTCATGCGGCTGGCTTAGGATAAGTGTTTCAGGGCTTATTCACCGTGTTTTCATACCTTATTTGACATGAATGGGATCCGATCGGAGGGATATTCAGGGGCCTTCCATCGATCGGAGTGTTCTTCAGGCTTTGATGGTTGACCCCCCCCTCCCCCCCTTCAGGTAGGAGATTATTTCATGTCTCATAATAGAGCCTCGGGGCGCTTAGGAGGCTGGGATGTTGCGAATGTGTTCTCTCATTCATGTGTTGGTGATGCGTCGGGTGTTGTTGGGCTGCTAGTACTCCGATATCAGGATCGCCAATGTTACGGCCCCTAGAGCCCCGGGGAAGAGTAGGGATTTCTGTAGCAGGTAGCTCGTCCAGAGGCTTAAGATGTAGAGGAGGCTCGTGGTTATACGTGGGCTCAGGGGTATCTCTCCTCCCACTATCTGGTAGTAGATGTTGGCGTAGGTGAACCCCGTCAGCGCCCATCCGAGGAAGTTCACCAGAGGGACTCCGTAGTAGAACCCCTGATTCTCCCATGCCCAGAACCCGTTGGAGACGAAGGCGGGGTCGATCACCATGTCCATCAGGAGGTTGATGGCCGCCGTGAGCGTGGTGAACCTCCACCTGCCCTCGGGCTTGAACTTGCCGGCCACCGCCATTGAGCCGAGAAGGATGGGCAGGTACCCGAACGCTATGGTGGGTGGGACAGTGTCGAAGAGCAGGTATCCCATCCGCTCAGAGTAGGAGAACTTTCCATATGGGAGCCCCGTCTTGACGGCCACCGCTTCAACCACGACGGTCAATATGCCTAGGACGAGTAGGACTCTAACGGTCTTCTGCTGTCCTATCTCTTGGTATAGGGCAATCAGGCAGGGGAGGGAGATTACTAAGACGGCTAGCGATGAGATTCCGCCGTATGTGGCAAGGTTCTCAAATTCTATCATCGGATAGGCGAGGGTGAAAGATATCAGACAGAAGGCCACAACAACTTTCTTTTCATAAAGCAGTTGGAGAATCTCCATACAGTGTATATTGTAAAGGTATTTTAAGAACGATTATCAGTTTATCCTATGTTTGTCAGCGTCATCGGTTCTGGGTTCGGCGGATTGGCTGCGGCTGCTCTTCTAGCAAAACAAGGCCATGATGTAACCGTCCTTGAGAAGAACTCCCAGCCGGGGGGGAGGGCTCGAGTATACCGGGAAGACGGCTACAGCTTTGACATGGGGCCTAGCTGGTACCTCATGCCAGATGTCTTCGAGGCGTTCTTCAGGGAGTTCGATAAGAATCCAAGCGACTACTACGACCTACTGAGGATCGACCCGAGCTATAGGATCTTCTTCGATGGCGAGGGCGTCACAGATGTATCAGCCAGCCTGGAATCTAACCTAGACCTCTTTGACAGCTTTGAGGAGAAAGGTGGCGAAAAACTGAAGGACTACCTCTCCCAGGCTGAGAGGCATTATCGGATCGCCATGGACGAGATGCTCTACAAGGAGTACGACCGGATATGGGATCTCTTCAGTGGGAAGCTGGCCCTTGAGGGGTTCAAACTACCCCTCTTCAACAACATAGACGGATACGTGAGTAAGTGGTTCAAGAGTTCCAAGTCAAAGAAAATCCTTGAGTACAGCATAGGGTTCATCGGGGGCAGCCCCCAAAACACGCCTGCTTTATACTACATCATGAATCACGTCGACTTCAAGCTGGGTGTGTGGTATCCGGCGGATGGAGGGATCTCCAGGGTAGTCGATGCCCTCGTAGCGTTGGGAAAGGGGTATGGTGTAGAATACAGATACGACTCAGAGGTTACTAGGCTTGAAATCGAGGGAAAACGCATCAAGCGGGTTCACATGGGGGACGACTCAATTGAGCCGGATATTGTGGTAGTAAATGCCGACTACCCTCATTCAGAACTGGACCTCATCGATAAGAAGCATCAGACGTATGATGAGGAATACTGGGACAAGAGGGTCATGGCCCCCAGTGCCCTTGTACTCTATATAGGTCTAGACAAGAAACTGCCTAAACTTCTGCACCACAACCTCTTCCTGACCGAGGACTGGGATAAAGGGTTTGAGAGCGTATTCGACCCCAAGAAAGCCAGATGGCCAGAGACGCCAAGCTATTACATCAACGTAACCTCGAAGACCGACCCAACTGTCGCACCCGAGGGCGGGGAGACAATCTTCGTCCTCGTGCCTTTGGCGCCAGACCTCGTCGACACACCTGAAATTCGAGAGAAGTATTATCGCAAGCTCGTCGGCCACATGGAGACCCTCGCAGGTGAACCTATACTCGGCCATGAGGTCGTTAAGAGAATCTACTGCGTCAACGATTATCGGGAGGACTATAACGCGTACAAGGGTACAGCGCTTGGACTCACTCATACCTTGATGCAGACCGCCCTGTTCAGGCCAAGCCACAAGAGCAGAAAAGTGGACAACCTGTACTACACAGGACACTATACGCATCCGGGGATAGGGATGCCGATGTGTCTGATCAGCAGCCAAGTTCTTGTGAAGACGATCGAAAAGCAGTACAGGAGAGATTAGGGAAAAGTGAACAAAATTTTCAGACGTATCTTCAAGAGCGGCAGCAAAACCTACTATTATAGTAGTTTCTTCTTTCCGCCACATGTGAAAGAAGACGTTTTCAAGCTTTACAGCTTCGTGAGGACGGCCGACGACTTCGTGGACACCATACCTCAGCAAAGGGACGAGTTCTACAAGTTCAAGGAGGAATACAGGCGTTCCCTGAACGGAGAGGAGACTGGGAACCTAGTCATTGATGGCTTCAGGGAGGTGATGGTCAAGAGAGAGCTGGAGCCCAGCTGGGTTGACTCCTTCCTCGGCAGCATGGAGGCTGACCTGTACATCAGCAGCTACGAGACTATGGAGAGCCTCAGGAAGTATTTGCACGGTTCAGCCGAAGTAATCGGACTCATGATGGCGAAGATATTGGATCTTCCTGTTGAGTCCTTTGGCTCTGCGATGATGCTTGGCAGGGCCATGCAGTTCGTGAACTTCATCCGGGATATCGACGAAGACCTCTGGCTCGGAAGGAACTACTTCCCCAAGAAAGACTTCATAACATGCAATTTCGATAGCCTTAGACCCGAGGATTCAAGGAAAAATCCGGATGGATTCCGAAGATTCGTCCATAAACAGCTGGATATGTTCTATGCATGGCAGATGGAGGCTGAGAAGGGCTTCAAGTATATTCCAAAGAGGTATCTGATCCCCATAAAGACCGCCAGTGAGATGTACAAGTGGACGGCCAAGGTGATCGGTGATGATCCGTTCATCATCTATGAGAAGAAGGTGAAGCCAAGCATCCCCAGAATCGTTGTGACAGTGGGCAAGAACACGGTATTTACATGAACGTAAACGACACTCTACGGCTCGGCTTCAATGTCAGTAGATTCCGTTTCTGGTTCTATCTGACAGGGCCTTTCACAGTAGGGTGTATCTACGGTGCCTCAACATATCTTGACCTGCTCAAGCCCTGGTTCTTTCTTTACCTGTTCTACTTCCTGATCCCGGCGAACGTCTTCCTCTACGGTGTTAACGATTACTGGGACTACGAGACGGACCTCCTGAACCCTAAGAAGGATGAGAAGGAGTACCGGGTAGGGGGGGACGAGAGGGATGATCTGCACCGCCTCATCATGCTAATTCTCGGAGTAAGCCTCGTGCTTTTCATTGCTCAGGGGGACCTAGTTCAGAGGGTCGTCTTCGGACTCTTTGTCTTTCTCAGCTACTTCTACAGCGCCCAGCCGCTGAGGTTCAAGGAGAGACCCTTGTTAGACTCCGCCTCGAACGTTCTGTACATACTCCCCGGGGTGTTCGCTTTCTACCTCGCGTCGGGTAGCCTTCCCGATTTGAGGGTGTTGCTTGCGGGGTTCCTGCACTCATTCGCGATGCACCTGTTTTCGGCCATACCCGACATAGAGTTCGACGAGGCAACTGGGATCAGGACCTCGGCGGTGTTCCTCGGTGAAAGAGGCTCCCTTCTGCTCTGCCTCTTGGCTTGGTCTGGGTTGTCGGTGGTCGCACTATCGATTACTGTTTCTCCTTTCAGGTTTCTAACCCTCGTTTATCCTCTGCTGGTTTTCTACATATTGTTGAGTGGTAGGAAGGTCGATTCAGTCTACTGGATCTATCCATATATCAACGTGGGGCTGGGAGGTTTCATGTTTACACTGAAGGCTTTGGTCACGCCTTGGGGCTAGAAAGAGCGTGAGGGTGTCACTGCATTATCTCTCGGAGGACCCGAAGAGCTTCATCTACGTGCTTTTTCATGTCTATCTCGCTGGTGAATATGTGTCTGACTATACCTTTTTTATCGATGATGAAGGTGAAGCATCCTGGCAGAAAGCCTAGGGCTTTTGTCGCCCCGAAGAGTTCTCTTGCCTGTCCTTTCTGGTCGCTTAGCAGTGTGAATGGTAGCTTGTAGGTGTCTAGGAACTTCTTGTGGGACTCGACGCTGTCGCTGCTTATCCCAATCACCACGGCTCCGAGGTCCGTGAAGTCCTCGTAGCGGTCCCTGAATGTGCAGGCTTGGGTTGTGCAGCCGGGGGAGAAGTCCTTGGGATAGAAGAACAGGATGACGTTGCTCTGGTTCTCGTAGTCGCTCAGGGAGACGTTCACGCCGTCCTGATTGGGGAGGGTGAAATCCGGCGCCTTATCCCCTATCTTCACTTTTGGCATGTGTAAGTATGATGAATGGCGGATAATAGACGGTTTGGTTCTTTACGTTTCGCGCGTGTGTGAAGACTATACGCCGTAGGGGGTGAGGTACTGGACCATCTCGACGGTGTACCCCTCCGGGTCTTGGAAGGTGAAACCCCTGAGCTTCATCCTCTCGCCGGTGAAGGGCTCATCCTCGAGGGTCTCCACGCCCCCCTCCCTCACCCTCCTGAACCAAGGGTCTATGTCCCTGACCATCACTACGAGCCTCACAGGCTTCGAGGGGCTAGTCCTGTGGGAGCCGAGTTCCCCATCGACCAGCCCTAGCAGAGCGCCCTCTGCGACCTTGAACAGCTTGACGTACCCGAAGTCGGCGACGTGTTCGAACCCGAGGACATCACTGTAGAAGCTGAAGGCCTTCCCCAGGTCGTCGTAGTAAAAAAGGGTTAGGAATCCTTCGAGGCCTAGATCGTCCATGAATCATTTTATGGTTCTTTTCTATAAATAATGCATGCGCGAGACGATGGAGATATTTCCTGCTATTATCCCTAGGGTGAGTGATCATCGGGAGTTGAATTTCGCCCCATAGCCTTTTTTCCACTTCAATCTAAGCTTAGACTGATGTAACATGCCCATCGAACTGGTATTCCTAGGTACCGCTGCGGCTCTCCAGCTCCCCTCCTTCCATTGCACCTGCGAAGTATGTGAAGCCGCGAGGAAAGATCCAGGGCAACGCCGGACCAGGGCGTCCGTTGCACTACTGGGGGAGGAGACTGTGCTCATCGATGCGGGCCCCGACATGGAGTTCCAGCTGGAGAGGGAGGCTATAAGAAGGGTCGACAGGATCTTCCTCACCCACTGGCACTTCGACCATGTCTGGGGGCTCGCCGCCCTGGGCGAACCGGCCTCCATCGAGAGCTGGCCCCCCATCGACATCTACCTCCCCCGCCAGATCGTGGGGAGGTTCAACCAGCAGCTCGGGCACATGTCATCCCGTGTATCCCTGCACCCCGTCGAACCCGGGGACGTCGTCGAGCTCCCCGACGCCTCCTGGGAGGTGGTGAAGACGACGCACACGGACCACAGCGTAGGCTACATCATCGAGTCCAACCAGAGGGTCGCCTACCTCGTCGACACGGCGCGCCCCCCCGAGGCGACCTTGGACCGTCTCGTCAACCTTGACCTCCTGATACTGGACGCGACCGTGGACGAGCTCGTCCTCGCTGAAGGCGAGGAGGAGTGGGGCGAGTTCTCCCTCCCGGAGGCCGTCGAGTTCTGGAGGGAGGTAGGCGCCGAGGAGTGCATCCTAACCCACTTGGGCTGCCACAGGTGGATCGAGGGGGAGTTGTTGGCCGGGTTCTCACATTCGGAGAGGCTGGAGTACGAGGCGAGCGTCGAAAATTTACGGTTCGCCTTTGATGGTATGCGCTTATCACTAGAGTGAGAGGCTTCACTCAAAAAAACCCCTTCTTCACATCTAGATACCCAATGAAGTCTCTTGTCCTAGCCCCCCAGAGGAACTGGGAACGTTTAAGTAATCTTCAACTTTGAGAAAACCTAGATGACGTCCCTTTCGATGACGCCCTCGAGATTCTTCGCCCTCTGCGCCTTCGGAATCCTTTGGGTGTACAACGCCAAGCTCAACTACGACATGTATAAGGAGCATCCATTTAACAGGAGGAACCTGAACCTGCTCCCCAGGGCCCTCATCGACCAGCTCAGCGCCGAGTTCACCTTCCTCCTCTCCTTGGGAGTCTGCTCCATCTTCCTCATCGCCTTCGTCGACCGTAACGTTGCCGATTGGCAGATCCTCCTCGGAGGGTGCATCCTGGCTGTTTTCGACTACCTCGACCTCAGGTCAAAGCGAAGGCTGGATGGAGAGATAATATTAGAGGCGTGATCGGGCTTGGCAGGCGCCCTCCGCGGCCTTCGTGCTGCACTCTCCGCACAGATAACCGTACTGCGGCTCGGTTCACATCGCCTCGTCTGAGGGAGTGCCATGGACCGAACACCAACGTTTAACACCTGCCACATCGCTGACTGAGCATACCGAGAGAGGCAACATGAGCACAGTCGACCATGACAACATGATACTCGCCGAGTTCATCGAGATCTACTGCAGCCAGAGGCACAGGGATGCCGAGAAGGAGCCCTGGGTCAACGGCGGGGGCTTCGATGTTGACCTCGGCGTGGAGCCCCCGGAGCTCTGCGACGACTGCTCCGACCTACTGAGCTACTCCGTGGCGCGCAGGCACTACTGCCCCCAGGACCCTAAGCCCACCTGCAAGAACTGCGAGATCCACTGCTACGCCGACGGGTACCGCTCCAGGATAAGGGAGGTCATGAGGTTCTCGGGGAAGCGCCTCATCCTCCACGGCAGGCTCGACCTCATCTTCCACTACCTATTCTAGCGCCCCCGTCTCCCTATGAGGGCGTTATAAACCTCCTCTAACATCCTATGAGACGATATGTACGTCAAGAACGTCCCATCCATCAGGAAGCAGCCCCTCCTCGGTGCCCACGGAGCCGACCCCCTCTACCAGATCTGGTGGGAGGACGACGAGCAGTTCGGGGCGAAGAGGCCCGAGTCCATGAGGGGGTTCACCAACTTCTCCCGGCTCACCCTGAAGCCCGGCGCCACCAACCGCATCCACACCCACCCCGACACGGAGCAGGTCTACCTGGTCACCAGGGGCGGAGGGGTCGTCCAGGTGGGGGACGAGCGGCGGGAGGTGAAGGCCGGGGACGCCATCTTCCTCCCCGCCAACGTGCTCCACGGGTTCTTCAACACCACGGATAAGCTGACCCTCGTCTACCTCTTCGGGGTCGATATCTAGATCCTCAACCATAATCTAGACCGATTCTCTGGATCTCTCTTTGATGAGGTAGATTAGCGGTATCCCCACGAGGAACAGCACGGCGGCGGCGACGAAGGGGGTCCTCGGGCTCAACGAGCTGTACAGGTAACCGCCGAGGAGGGGGCCCACGATGGAGCCCATCCGGAACCCCGTCATCCTCACGCTGAAGGCCGCCCCCCTCAGCTCCGAGGGGAAGGAGTCGGACATTAGGGCCATGGAGGCGTTCCCCGTCATGCCAAGGCACCCGGCGAAGAGGGAGTATAGGACCAGCATCACCACCCAGTCACCCACCACCGCCCAGGCGCCGAAGATGAGAGGAATCGGCAGGAGGAACGCCAGTATCACCCTCTTCCTCCCGTACCTGTCAGCGAGCCATCCGCCGGGGACCTGGCTCAGGAGGCTAAGGACACTGGACCCCGTGAAGAAGAGGCCGATGCTGGAGAGGGATAGACCCATCTGGTTCTTCAGGAAGATGGGGAACATCGTGCTCACGACGCCCTGACCGATTGAGACTGCGGATGCGTACGCGAAGAAGAGGGATATCGTGGCGAGGTGCTCCCGACGAAAGATGCTGAGCGCGCTCACCCTCTCCTCCTGCCTCCCCTCATCCTTCCTGTCCCTGATCATCAGGGTAGGAACCAACGCCAGGGCCATCACCACTGCCGCCACCTGGAACGAGAGGTGCCACCCCGAGCTCTCGGCGAGGAATCCGCTCAGGGGCGGGGAGATGATGCCGCCCACGGCCCAGTCCATGCTCATGATCCCGAAGACGGTTGCCTGGCTCTCAGGGATCGCGTACTCGGAGATCATCGTCATACGGGTAGGACCGACGAAGGCGTCGGCGACGTTGTAGAACATGTACAGGGGCGCGACGACCCTCCAGCTCCCCGCAGACGCCATGAAGACGGGCGTCACGGTCCAGATGAGCAGCCCTATCAGCAGCATCCTCTTCCTCCCCACCCTCTGCATCAGGAAGCCGACGGGGATCATCAGCACCGTCGTGGCGAGGCCGGAGAGGGAGATGACGTAGCTTATCTCCATCTCGGAGGCGCCGTGGCTGTCGAGGAAGAGGGGGAAGAGGGGCATGATGAGCTGTATCGAGATGACGCCGACGATCCCTACAGCGAACAACAACCAGAGGTTCCTGTCGAGCTTCATCCCCTTTAAGCCCCTATTTGCATTGATTTATTAGCTTAAAGAGATAAAAATTACCTGCACGAATTCCTCCAGATGTATTTCATATAGGCCTCTGTTTTACATACGGTGTCCAAGTATTAGGCGGGTCAGCCCCAGCTCACACTGATCTCGAATCCGGTGAACTCCCTCATCCCGTCGATCTCGGCCTCAGTCATCTCCCGCTCATCCGCGGAGAGCTGCCTGGAGGGTGAGATCGACAGATCCCACCCGTGCCCCCCTCTCCTCATGCTCCAGGTGCCCCTCACCTTTCCGCTCACCATCAGGGTGGCGGCCACGTCCCCTCTGGGGAGGAAGATCTCCTTCCTGTCTGCTGGATCGATGAACCTGCTCTTGTCCTTGTGGCCCATGATCAGGGCGTCGAACTGGGGGAGGAGCCTCGCGAACGGTTCAGCTCGGATGGCCTCGATTGCAGATTCGTCCTCCGAGGGGACGTAGTATGAGCCCCTCTGCCCCTCGATAGAGACCTCCGTGAGAAGATGGGAGACCCCCTCGATCACGGGCCCCAAATCCTTCACCCTCGCCCCGGTCCAATAGGCGAAGTCGGCTGCCGAAGCAGGCCCATAGGCCCCCATGTA